>Ga0222650_1000237_pt1 | contig 48178 bp, 33 predicted proteins | sample AntAcemetagen367_FD_179820 | JGI IMG/M metagenome (GOLD analysis project Ga0222650, IMG submission 179820) | Saline water microbial communities from Ace Lake, Antarctica - #367 | ecosystem: Environmental > Aquatic > Non-marine Saline and Alkaline > Saline | place: Antarctica: Ace Lake... | reverse complement strand
TGTCTTCCGCGACTTTTTGATGACTTAGCTGATTTCAACGCAATACTCGGTAGCCGGTGCTGGCTAGGCTTTACGGCATCTGGACTCTCACCAGACAAGAAGCGCCTTGCTTTGCTCGGCGCACAACAGTAATATTATCGAGGTGATTTCCCAGTTCTGCGCGAGCTACTACGACCGCGGACAATCCGCCTGGAAACAACCCTGGCGGGATCAACCTCTCTACACCGCCTGGAAGGAAATGGCTTCTCTCGACGCTAAACCAGAATTCCAGGGCCTCAAAAATTTCCGAAAATACGTGCGGGCCATGCCCAACAGTGCCGATGAAGCCATCGCGCAATCCCTCCAGGTTCTCGGAGTCCCTGAAGAGGGCGCGGTCGACTTCCTCCACCGCCAACTCCTCAGCATCCGAGGGTGGGCCGGCCACGTGCAATACCTTGTCCGCGAAAACAGCATGGCTGAGCAAAAAGACGACTCTCTTATCGAGTTCCTCGCCATCAGACTGGCCTACGACACCGCCCTCCTTGCCCAATTCGAGAGCCCCTCGCTCCGCGAATTTTGGGGCCCGAAAACAACAAGCGATTCAAGTCCATCCCGCGCCGTCCTCATCCGCTTTCTCTGGCAACTCGCTCACGAAAAGGCATGGCAACGCCACCTCTTCGGCCAGCTCCTCGCAGCCGAAGCCCCACCTGCCGAAACCCGTCCCTCGGCCCAAGCCGTCTTCTGCATCGACGTCCGGTCAGAGGTCTTCCGCAGCAACCTCGAATCCGCGAGCGCCACCATCCAAACCATGGGCTTTGCCGGCTTCTTTGGCATGGCCATCGAATACATCCCCTTCGGACAACACACAGGCAACACCCAATGCCCTGTCCTCCTGAATCCAGCCTATAAAATACGCGCCATCCCAACTGGAGCCAGCAAATCCGACATCGCCGAAGCCTGGAAAGAGCAACGCCATAACAAGCGCCTCCAGTTCTCGTGGAACTCCTTCAAAAGCTCCGCCATCTCCTGCTTCTCCTTTGTCGAAACCGCCGGGATCGCCTTCGCGCCCAAGCTCTTTAAAAACTCCTTCGTCCCTTCCTCCAAAAAGTCCACCTGCTCCCACGACTTCAGCCCCACCCTCGATACCGGCGACAAAAACACCACCGGCATTCCCCTTGCCGACCGCATCGCCCTCGCGGCCGGCGCGCTCTCACACATGGGCCTGAAAAAGAACTTCGCCCGCCTTGTCCTCATCTGCGGACATGGCAGCGAAACCACCAACAATCCCTATGGCGCCGGACTCGACTGCGGAGCCTGCGGAGGCCACCCAGGTGAGGCCAACGCCCGCGTCGCCGCAGCCATCCTCAACGACCCCGAGGTTCGCAATGCCATCATCGAAAAAGGCATCACCATCCCCGGGGACACCCACTTCCTGGCCGGTCTCCACAACACCACCACCGACGACGTCACTCTTTACCGAAAAGAGACCCTTCCCGAGAGCCATAAAAACGACCTCGCCGATCTCGAAGAAACCCTCGCCACCGCTGGCAAAACAGCCCGACTCGAACGCGCTGTCTCAATCGGCCTCGACCCCTCTTCCGCAACCCTCGAGAAGCAAGTCCGCACCAAAGCCCACGACTGGGCCGAAGTCCGCCCCGAATGGGGGCTCGCCGGAAATGCCGCCTTCATCGCAGCCCCGCGTGCCCGCACCAAGCACGCCAAACTCAACGGCCGCGTCTTCCTTCACGACTACAACCACGCCAGCGACATCGACGAAGCCACCCTTGAGCTTATCATCGTCGCCCCCATGGTCGTCGCCAGCTGGATTAACCTGCAATACTTCGCCTCAACCGTGAACAACGCAGTCTTCGGCAGCGGAAACAAAGTCACCCACAACGTCACCGGCACCCTCGGCGTCTGCCAAGGCAACGTCGGCGACCTCCAAACCGGCCTCCCCATGCAATCCGTCCACGACGGCCAAAAGTGGATCCACGAACCCCTCCGCCTCCACGTCATGATTGAGGCCCCGCGCGCCAGCATCACCGCCATCCTCGAAAGACACCCCGGCGTCCGCGACCTCGTCACCAACGGCTGGGTCCTCCTCTTCGCCCTCGAAGACGAAGGCCAAACGATCCACCCAATCAAATAACCAGAACCCCATCCCGAAACACCCAGGCCGCCCTAAAGAGCAGGACGGGCGTCCCATTTGTTCCCCGCTCCGAGGAAAGACACTCTCCTGAGTGTCCACAACCCAAGACTCCAAATCGCATAGCGCGAGAGCCCACCAAGCGATCAAACCCTTGCGAAAGACTATTGACGTGGGCATCTTCAAAGCCGCGATCCTAACTGATTGGTAAAGTAATGCCCTCCAAATCCACGTCTAGCAAATCGGAATCCCTCAGAGTAGTCCCGTTAAGTCTCCCTCCGGCGACGCCACAAAAAAACAGTAGCCGAAAGTGGCACTTCTGGTCGTGCGCCCTTTTCAGGTAGAGCAACACCTTCAATCAAGAGGAACCGAAAAGGAAGGCACGGCTGCCGAATGGTCTCGTTTACCATCCACTTCTCTACTGCGAAGAGGCGTTTAAGCTTGGGTATTTAACAAGGGAAAACACGAAGAACTACCCTGGTTGCATCCACTTCAACATGGCATTCCGCCACCCCCATAATCACCGAAACTGCCCCGCCTCCTCTGAAAAATGGTAATCCGCGCCCGCCAACCTCTCCACAAGTTCCGCCTCATCCAGCCCATGCGTTTTGCAGAGATCATCCAGCGAGGTCGCATTATTACGCAACTCGGTATTCACGAGACCCACCAACAAATGAGGATCGATTGTCTTGCACGATTTCAAATTCATTCTGCCCCCGGGAATACGCTTGAATCCTATTGACAGCGAGGGCTTTTTCCGGCAACAACCCGCCGCGCGGCGTCGGAAACGTCGCACCCCGAACTTTAAGGGCATCCCATGAAAAAAGACATCCATCCTGATTACCATCCCGTAATCTTCCAAGACATGACCACCGGTCACCGCTACACCACCCGTTCCACCGCTAGATCTGAAAAGATTGAGGAAGTGGACGGTGTCGAGCATTTCGTGATCTCAATGGGTCTCACCGCCGATTCACACCCCTTCTTCACAGGTCAGAACACCTTTGTCGACACCGAGGGTCGTATCGACAAGTTCCAGAAGCGCTTCGGCACGGTCCGTCGTGTCAAAAAGCCCACTCGCGGCTAAGCGAAGGAACTCAAAATCCTTTTCCCAAAGGCGGCTCTTCACGGAGTCGTCTTTTTCGTTTACTTCTCTCCCCACATGGACGAAGCCATCGAAAAACTTCTCCCCGCGATCGCGGAGCAACTTGCCTCCCCCGACACTCCCTACGTTCGCGAGGCCTACGAACGAATTCTCACCGAGCCCGATATCGAAGAAGACGAGGCCAAGGCCATGCTCGCCTTCTGCTTAGCTGACGAGATCGAAGCAATGATGGACACCGGGCGTCCTTTCGATACCGACCGCTACCAAATGCTCCTCATCCTCCTCCCGATCATGCCTGAGGGTCGGTGACTACCACCGTGCGAGAGATGAAAGAATCGCGATTTCTAAAGCCGGGGGATAAAAAAAAATCGCCACACTGAACCCTAAACGGCTTATTTCAATCTACTCCCACTGATATCCAGCCAGCCCCGCTGCCACAAGCGATCAATCCCAAACCACCATAAATTGGTCTTTCGCAGTGGCCCATTTCGTCCTATCATCCCCGCACATGGGCATCTTCGACAAACCACGGCTCAAGCGCTCTAAGCGGCACAACGACAACCTTCCCAATGATCTTTGGACCAAGTGTCCCGACTGCGGGGACTTGATCCACACGCTTGACCTTAAGCAAAATGATCTCGTCTGTACAAAGTGTTCTCACCATTTTCTAATGGGTGCCTATGATCGCTTCAAGTTTATCGCCGATGAGGACACTTTCGAAGAAACAGAAACCGATCTCATCTCGACCAATCCGCTTGGCTTCGCCAACTACGCCGAAAAAACAGAACTCCTGCGCGCCAAAACCGGACTCAAAGACGCCGTCGTTACCGGCAAACTTGAGATTGGGGGACACCGCGCGATGGCCGCCGTAATGGACTTTAAGTTCTTCGCCGGTTCCATGGGGTCTGTCGTAGGTGAGAAAATCACCCGTGCCATCGAACAAGCGACGGTCGAGAAGCGTGCCATCCTCATCTTTTCGTCGTCATCCGGCGCCCGTATGCAAGAGGGTATGCTCTCGCTCATGCAGATGGCCAAAACCTGCGGAGCCCTCGCCCTCCACTCCGAGGCCAAGCTTCCCTACATCTCGATTTTCACCCACCCGACCACCGGAGGGGTCACCGCTTCCTTCGCCACGATTGGCGACATCAATATTGCCGAGCCAAAATGTATGATCGGCTTTGCAGGCCCCCGTGTGGTCAGAGAAACAACCCACCAGGACCTCCCTCCCGGGTTCCAAACGGCCGAGTTCATGCTCGAACACGGGCTCGTCGACGCCATCGTCCCACGACGCGATCTCCGGAGGAAGCTCAGTAGTTTATTGAACTACACCATGCCACAGACGTAGACGCTACTTCTTGACAATCACTCTGGGATTGCTGGTATTCCCGTAGCGATCGACCGCGCTGATCGCAATCGCATCCGGTTCCCCGCCCAAGGTAATCTCGGTCCCTGCCGTTACCGTGCTCAACCGCCAGTTACGACCGACCCGGACCTGTACGGAATACTTCAGACACCCTGGAACGGCTCTCCAGACAACATTCACCTTCCCCTTCGATCCCGCGGCCACAACATTCGGAGTTTTTGGCACTGCGCGATTCACCCATGGCATCGGCGGCACCAGTGACGGCTCTTGGTAAAAATTCTTCACCAGTTCATTCGCAATTCCACCCCGGTTCTTCATCAACGCCTTCATACTCCAGAAAACGTGCCCTACGTAGTTCTTCCCCACCGTCCGGGTAAGCGAAACTTGGTTAAGAATTTCACTCGCCGGCCGGCCCGGATCTTCGCTTGAGTTGATCCGGGCAACCGCCAAACCAGGCCAGACCGGACGACTCCCCTGAGACCGCCACCACGCAATCAAACGGCTAAAACTCTGAGGACTTTTAATGCGCCAGTAGAGTTGCGGCGAGAGGTAATCGCACCATCCTTCTCGTAACCATTTCCGCGAATCCGCCGACAAATGGTGATAGGCATCTATCGAAGCCGTCGTTCCCGCAGGAACTCCCGGACGCCAAATTCCAAAAGGACTAATACCCACTCTCACCCAGGGCTTCCGAGCCTTCACCGAGGCATACATCGTTTTGACAAATCCGTCAGTCGCGACACGCCGGGCCGCCGGAGTTTTGCCATCCGGGAAAACCTGCTTGGCCCGCCCCTGCGAATCGACATCAGGATAGGGATAGAAATAGTCATCGATATGGATCCCATCGACGTCATAACGATTCACAACATCCATGATGACCCCCAGTGCTCGCTCTTGGGTGAACGGACTAGAAGGATCCATCCACTTGTAAGTCTTAAAATCCCTGATGACGGTGGGATGGGTCCGGACCACGTGATTGTTGGCAGTCGGAATTTTAGCGTTGGGAAGCGCCCGAAAAGGATTGAACCAGGCATGGACCTCGATCCCCCTCGCGTGAGCCTGCTGGATGCAAAACGCAAGTGGATCGTATCCCGGAGACTTGCCTTGAGCCCCGCTGATCCAGTGACTCCAGGGCTCATATTGTGATTGGTAAACCGCGTCGGCATTGGGCCGCACCTGGAAAATAATGGCATTCATTTTCATCGAAGCGATCCGGTCCAAAATCGCGACGAACTCCGCCCTCTGAATGTCCGAAGCAAGCCCCTTTTTAGATGGCCAGTCGATATTGTAAACACAAGCGACCCAGGCCCCCCGGAATTCACGTGGGACCATGGGCGCCAATTCATTACTGGCCGCGTATCGCTGAGCCAGTGACAAACCGACAAGAAGGTAACCGAAGAATAAGACACGCATCACTTGACGGGAATCGTCACCCCGTGACTTGAAATCTCAAGTCAATTTCATCGACCCCTTCAGCGGGCGACTCTCACCATCGCCTTCCCAATCGCCTCCTCCATCTTCAGGAAGCTTCCGGAATTGTCATCCCACCTTTCAAATGCAGAAACCCGGGAGGCTGAACGCGCCGATTCCGCGGGCCCAGCTTTTCAGTCGGGACATCAACCGAATTGAGCAGCATCTCGCTCGATCCATACGATCTGGTTCCGCCCTCTGTTCCGGGCACCAGCGATGAGTCTCTCGTCTTGTCGCCATGCAGATTTACAGCCACTTGATCGATGGCAATACTGTTCGTCTTTTGAGTGCCGACCATATCGGTCCCGTTCACAAAGACATCACCGCTCCTGTGCCCCCAAGGGCTCCAACCTCCGGCGTGATCAAGTCCCTTCAGGTCGCTCAGATCATCCTTGAGCGAAGCGAATGGTGCCGCAGATTGATTAAACCTCAGAGGCCCTGCGTCTTTGCAAGGCCACCCACTCCAATCGTGATGGGGCTCGTTGGGATCAGGAATTCCCGCAGCCCCATTCGGCATCTCTCCAGATTTCAGAAAACCTTTCAGCCCCATTCCGGTCGCCGGGGTATTTCGGACGTTCCCCCAAAGCCCCAACTCGTCACCCACCATGCCCTTGTCGAGACCGTGACATTGCCACTCCACCCGGGTCTTGTGAACTTCAGGCTTTTCGGGAGAAACAATCACACTTGCCATCGCACGACGGGCCGTCTCAATCCACTTTGCGACCCCCTTAGGAACGGCATAAGAATAACATGCTATTCTTTCCCCAAGGCATTTTTAGCAAGTCCCGTCCCCAACCGGCAGCGCCGCTCGGACGCTTACCAATCTTCCACCCAAATCATAAAATTTCGGCGAAACAGAAGCGGGCAATGCTGGGGAGCACCCCGCTGAGGGATACCCGAACGGCGCGCGATTGATGACATCGTAGCCGAAAACAAAGGGCGTGTTCGGACCATACCGGACACGCCCTTCCTCATCATAAAATCGGGTTCATCAAGAGCCGCCGCCATGCCTCAGAAAACCCCACCAAAAAACCTCACCCATCATAAAAATGACCATTCTAAGAAAAAATCCCGCACACCAAAAATACGACCCCACTGGTCACAAAACTCGATGACAGCGTGGAAATCACCCCAAAATAACCCGACGTCAATTTGGCAACAGGACCCGATATCAAAGTGGTGTGCAACAGCTCCCCGATTGAAATCCCGTGCCATCTCGCAAGGGGATCTGTTTCCTCCGCTTACAAATATTCTACGATTCATCAAACAAAATTACGACCACAATCTGGAAATCACCTCAAAATCACCCGATAACAATTTGGGAATTCGACCCGATGACAATTCGGCCGTTAACACTCAAAACAATAAATGCACAAGTTTCCAAACCAGATTTTTGGACTCATAGGTTATCACCTTTACCCTGACGGGATGGCTACAAAATATCGCAACATCACCACTGATGTCGCTATCCTCAGTAAAAATGAGACGCGATTGAAAAGGTCTTTCCGCAAACACCACCCCGTGATCTCTTAGTTCTGGAAATTCATATTGACTTCCATCATGAGAGAGAAAAACTTCATTACCAACTACAGCAGGTATAATTACATTCGTTGAAAAACCACCCTGTTTTTTCACATCAATAGGAGATCCAGACATTACTTCATATCGAATTACAGTGAAATCCTCATGAAGTAGAGAAATAACTATGTAAACCAATAAAAAGCACCCTATAATTTTGATTTTTCCTTGCATGAATTAATTACTGCATCTGTGTGAAAACGGCAATTCCGACCAATAATAGAAAAGAAGACTTCTTTCCCCGGCATTAATTCATTAACAATTCTATCCCTCATACATCTATTAAATTTTTCAATATCATACTCGCAAGGACTTAAGAATATCGCTGATGTGTGCTCAGCTGTGCCATCTGCATTCGTAGGCAACCCCGGATCGCAAGTATCCCAATGCCCTGTTCCGACTGGATTCGAAACGATGCCTATCGGATATCCTCCCATATCAATAGGGTATGGGTGTCCGCCGACATCAATAGTTCGGTGCGGGGGCACAACCAAGCCGGTATGGACAAGAGCGCAATCAGAACCAATTCTAAGAGCCTTAGCTATCCCCGTATCTACAGGAGCCTTGCTTACTAAATACTTGTCGTCCCTACAACAATAAAGATCCGTGTCAAATTTCACGTCGTCGCAGCACGTTTTTAGCGTTGGCGCTTTGGGTCTTTCGTCTGGCCCTGGATGGCAAGCACTACAATTCACGGAATCGTCACGAGGGAGAGACACTCTATCAATTTTATTCGGATCAGGATGATTGGGAGCGGCCTCAGAGCCTGAAATTAAATTAGAAATACTGTAATCATTATTAAAATCCAATAAACTTGGTTCAGTCAGTCCAAGAAAATCCACCCGACTAATAACATTATTTCCAACCATCGCATAGATGTTCACTCCGCCCCTTTCTCCTATCGGATCTCTGGATGGCCACCTTCCCAGCTCAGGCAGATAATAACGGTAGCCGTAGTTGTAGTAGCCTGTCTCGGCATCTCTTGATTCCCCATGGAATCTCGTTTGCCAATTGTAGTCGATTCCGCTGGTCCAGTCAGTGAAGTTAGGGTTGAGGATTTGGCTCTCGCCGAAAGCTTGATAGCGGTAGCGTTGTTTTTCAACACCTACGGCATCGGTGATGGTTGTGACACTCCCCATGGCATCGGACAAAGCGTAGAGCCGCTCGTTGAGGGTATCATCAGAGTTGGTGTCGCGTTCGCGCAAAATGAGATCATTACGGCCTCGCACTCCGTAGACGTAGCGCTTTGAGGGCTCGCTACCGCCTTCGTATTCTTCGACGCATTTCCAGGCGCTGTTGTAGTAGTAGCTCACGGTTCCTTGATTGGCACCTGTCACGATACGCTTCTGGGTGCGCCGTGTCAAACCATCGTAATCATACCAAACATCCAGGGTAGTGCCGGAAGTCGAGCCACTTCCGGTTTTCTTAATGCGGCGAAGGCGATTCCAAGCGTCCCAGCTTGCTTCCCGGTAGTCGCTGGTGGTTTCAACTCCCAATGGAATCCGGGTCATGTTCCCGGCATTGTCGTATTCCCGCGGTGTCGTCACCCCGTTGTAGGTCGCAATCTCGTTAACCTTAGAATGGGTCTGGGTTTGGCTGACATCAATAGAGTCATCATCATGAGAATACCCGGTCCAGTTTCCCGAAGGATCGTAGGTCCAATTTTCTGTCTCAGTCACGTTGCTGATGACCTTACCAGGAGTGAGGACTCCTCTCTCTCTCTCTTTGACCTGCGAGAGGTCATCGTACTGATAAAACTCGTCTTCTTTCTTCCCAAGAGCATCTGCGACGAGATTTCCCCGCCATTTTTTCAAGCTGTTTTCGGTGTAGCCATACTGAATGCGGTCAAGGTTGTTGCCCCCCTTGATCCAACGCTGATCGGCAATTCGACCAAACCAATCGATTCCATTGTAGGGATCTCCGTAGAGTTGAGAGTCAGTATCCTGAGCAAGATAGGTCAGACTAACGCCGGGTTCGGGATACTCTGCGATGACGGGCGTTCCGTAGCCAAGATATTGGTAATCGGCGTAGGACACCGGGGGGCTTGCAGACACATCTTGAATGGAAGCGACACGAGAAAGAACGTCATCCATGCTGGAAGTATTGTAACTCAATCCCACCTTGTGATCGGATGGGTAAGTGATTTTGTTGAGGCGGATCGTGTTCTCGGTGCCGGTGTCGTAGGCGTAGCTGACCTGCTTGGATCCGACAACGACGGCTTTCGTATGCTCCTGCATATCAGCGATTTTCTGACCGAAGCTATTGTAAGCGTATTTGACTTGGTTAACGATATCACCCGCATTCGTGGCATCTTCATCCCAACTGGTGACGGTTTCAATCCGCTGATGGGAATCGTATTCGTTGCTTATGCGCAGCACGGCATCGTCGACAGTAGGCCCGAGGGTGGTGACACGGTCGTGAGTCATTTTCCCCAGCGAGTTGTATTCGTAGGTGTGGACACTTGCATTCTGGTCGGTTTTGGTGACGAGTTCTCCAAGTTGATTGTAGGTGTAATCGACGTGATCGCCTCCCCCATCAGGATAAATTTTCTTACTCAGTAGATGACTGGTGGCAACTCCACTTGATGGTGTAGTGGTGCCGTAGTCCCAAGTGGTAACTTGGCTGCCGCCTGTGGCCGCATTGATCCAAGTCAGGGTCTTGAGGGCCCCGTCACTATTGTAGGAATAGCTCTTGGTGTTATTGGCATCGGCAGCAGACGATCCAAGAAGGTAGTTTTCGATTCCGACGGTCAGTCGACCGACATCATCATACTCACGCTTAAACACGATCCCCTGGGGATCGGTACTTGTTTCGACTTCCCCATCGTTATTGTAAGCAGTTCGGCTAACTAGAGCAGACGACGAGGCGTCCGCTGTAGCGATCAGATCCGGGCGGGCATCATCGTTAGTGCCATAATTGGCGGAAGCTTGGGGCCGTCCGATCGCATCGGGCCATTGGTAGCCGTGGTAGACTCGGGAATATGGTTCTGAGTATGGAGGACTTTGGGTTGACGGAGGGGGCGGAACGAGAGCGCCCTTACTCCCGGTACCGCTCGCGGGGGCATTGTGGAAGCGCTGATACTGCAAAGAGCCGATGGAATTGGAGGCATCATCATAAGCGGTTTCATTTTGCTCCATCACAATATCATCGGTGACTTCGTTGGTGTTCCCATCATTACTTCCGTCGGCAGGATAGCTGCTGAAGGTGGCGGTGCTGCGACCTAGGCTATCATAGACTGTTTTGATCCACGCTTTGGTGCCAGGAGAGCTTTGCTTGATAAGGCGACCGACCGGATCGAAGTAGCTGTTGGATGTGAGGATATTTCCTTCATTTCCGAGGGCATCAACTGCAAAGGCTTTACTGCGATAAGAACGGCCCAAGATGTCGTAAATGGACTCGGACTTTGAAAGGAGAGTCGCAGAAGAATTACCACTGCGAGATTCGGTCACAAGAGCCAGCCCCTGATTGTTGTAGGTCACGGACTGGTATGTGTTTTCCTCTCCATCCGTGACGGTTTGGCGGTCCCGCCAATCATACTCAAATTGAGTGACTCGGTCTTCCGTGTCACTCGCATGTTGAGTAATACGGGTAAGGTTTGCATTCCCTCCGGCATTACCATCATCATATTCTTGGCTGGATACTTTCACCATGTTCGAAGAACCTGATGAGTCGTCGGTGCCAATCCAAGTTTCGGTGGTCAGGCCTCGGGCGTCGAAGATGCTTTTCGTAATCGTGCCTCCACCGCTGGTGACTTTGTCCTGCCTCCCCATACCATCGTAGCCATAATTCGTTTGATTATAAAAATTTGCGGCGGGATCGCCCGGATCATTCTGAGTCTGCGGGATCTGGAAATAACTCCTCAGCGAAATCAACTCTCCCGTCTTGTAATATTGCGAAGTTTGCCAACGAACATAGGAACTTTGAGGATAAATGGACTGTCGTCGATTCGTTTGTGCGATCTCGATGCGGGATTTGTGCGGGCTCGACCAAACTTTTCCTTACCCTCGAGAAGCCTTCACGCCACATTGCTTTAATCGATTGTGCTATCAAAAAAATCAATTGCGAGAATGTTGGACTTTTGACAAAGCTCCTCGTGTCATGCAAAAAAAATCGATCATCGCATCCCTCTTTCTCCCCCTCTTGCTCCCCATTGTCAAAGCTGACGGGATCAAGCCTGGCTCGTGCATCCTCGAGTTGAATATTGCGGAGATGGCTCCGGGCGACAAACATACGGAATACGCCGGGGAGATCGAGACTGACGGCAATGACTTCACCTTCCACACGAAAAAAGCGAACGGGAATGAGGTCGTTATTTCCGGGCAGGTCACCGAGAACGGCATCGTAATGTGGGCCGTCAGCGTGGAGCGTGGGCACCTAAGAGCCTTACACTACAGCGGAAAAATCGCCGCGAATCCGGATGTTGTTGCCGAAGGAAAGGTGTCATTGATCCAAGACCACAAGAGAGTTACCGGCAGAACATGGAAGCTACGTCCACCCGTAATCCTTAAGGTGCCGGGAGACGAACCTGCCGGCAAGAAGGTTGACGTCGAGGGCGCACCTAGCATCGAAGGTATTTGGCAAATGACTAGGCTGACGGCCCCGATCGAAGAGCCTCCGGGTTTTGAAGATGCTCCTCCCGGAGTCGCCGAAAACCTGAAAATATCCTTTAAAGATGGGAATATGGCATTCATCCCCGGTGAACCTAGTTACACCCGCTACACTTATACGATTGATCCCCACAAGAATCCCAAGCAAATGGACTGGAAGCCAGTTGAAAGATCGAATAAGGACGGCGCGGCAGCTCATTTGATTTACCGAATCGAAGGCGACAGAATTACTATCATGTTCGACCCCGACAACCCCGACAAACGACCCGTTAGATTTGATAAGAAAAAATGCTACGTCTACGAAGGTGAGCGCCTCGTCAAAGCGGCTCTCAAGGAACCTCTACCCATTGCAGAACAAGCCGAGGATCCGAATCGCGACGACCGCTGAATGAGTGGTCGCGAGAGGCTTCAGGTTTTCGGTGATTTACAGGCACGAATCGAATCTCTACCATCATTTTCTAGAAAAATGAAACTAATCGCGCTCATGTTCGCTCTCTCCAGTGTTGTGTCGTTGGGAACGGGAACTCGTTGGACTACCGTTCATCTACCGATCCATGTTCTCTATGTTGATGAGGGGCCTTCAGGTGGGATGACCGAGGTGCCGTGTGTCACTTCACACATCGACGTATTCGAGAGACGTATCGGTCTGATGAACTCGGTTTATGTTCCGCACTACGCTCGTTGGAATATCCCGACAGATGCCAATCTTATTACGCTCTATGGGCTCACCGTTTCGATGACATTCGACATGAAGAGCGATCCTAAGAATCCAAAGCGAACCATTGTCATCGACTGTGAGAACTCGGTTCGACCGAAAGGATATCCATTCTCGGTGGATGAAGTCGTGGAAAAGGTGAAGGCGGGTGTGAAACTGAATCTTAATCCCGAGACAATTAAGGTCCGTCTGAAAAAAGAAAAAGAAGGAGAAGACAGCGCTGACCAACACGCTACCGCCCTAGAGTCGAAGGCTAAGGCTAAGGGTAAGGGGCAACCTAAACCCGAGTCGGAGGTGCGGCCCCATTAGCGGTTGGTGAACTAGACGTCCTAGAAATAAATCCTTCAGGATTTGATCGTTGGCATTTCTGGAAGAATTGGGGAGTCCGCTTCGAGCTGACCTCGGAGGACATCGTTTGGTTTTGAACGGAATTCGGGGATGAAATTCCGAGATCATCTTTTGAGGTGCCAGCTTCCAATCCCACTGAGACCACGACGGGGCGAAAGGACATCGTGCGGACGATTTTTTCCGGGACATGACTTCTCCGCCGGAGTTCCCACGCTCGGCTTCACCCGCCAGCGACCTGAGTGGCTAACTCGGAACCTCGGCCCCCGCACCGGCCATACAGGTTTGATTCGCGGCGCTCATCTTCCGGGCGATCCATCGGCCGTCTCACTTCACTTCACTTCACTTCACTTCACTTCACTTCACTTCACTTCACTTCACTCACTTCACTCACTTCACTCACTTCACTCACTTCACTCACTTCACTCACTTCACTCACTTCACTCACGGGGCGTTAACCGGGGATTCGTGCCCGACCCAAGGAGCGGACTTCCCATAAGTCCACCCGTGTTTCGGAGCAATCCTGAGCTTTCCAAGAACGCTCAAATTTGCTTTTTTATGGGATCTTAATGCGCCTTTTTTTCCACTCCCTCATTTTCACCGCCAGTCTTTCGGCTTCGTCGTTTGCCTTCGAGGACGAGATCCGACCGATCCTGGAGCGCTCCTGCCTGAAATGCCACGGCGGGGAGAAGGTGAAGGGGAAAGTCGATTTCGCCAAAATCCTCACCGAACAGGACGCCGATGCGCAGTTCGAATTATGGGAAACGGTCGTCGAGATACTGGAAGCTGGCGAGATGCCTCCCGAGGACGAACCGCAGCTGAACGATGCGGAAAAGAAGACGATCATCGACTGGTATCAAAAACGCTCACAGGCCACCGTCGAGGCAAAGCCGGCCGTCTTCAAACCCCGCCGCCTCTCCGGGCCGGAGTATCGCAACACCCTGCGTTCGCTCTTCGGTTTCGATCTCGAAGTCGCGGTCGCCGAGGCCGAGCAGACCGTCATCAGTGATCAATCACTGGTTCTCAAACTCCTCCCCACCGACCCGCCCGGCGCGAGTGGCTTTATCAACGACACCCACCGCGCGCGACTCTCTCCCATGATCTGGGATCAGTATCTCCACCTGAGCAATGCGGCTTTGGAAAAGCTCTTCTCACAGAAAAGTCGTAATCAACTCGGTCGCTTCATGGGCACCTCCCTGCCCGATCGCTGGCAAGCGGTTGATCTTACCAATGACCAAGCCGAACAACTGATCCGGGCCTTCGTTCCGCGCGCGCTCCGTCGGCCGATTCCGGAAAAGCAACTTTCCAAAATCCTCGCCGGCCTCGTCGGCAAGAAGGGCGAAGCGCTCCTGGCCGCCACCAAATTCGAGCTCAAAGCCATCCTCATGTCGCCCACCTTTTTCTATCGTGGTCTCCTGATGGAAAGAGAGCCCGGCAAGCAGCAAGAGGTTGATCATTACGAACTCGCCGAACGCCTCTCGTATTTCTTATGGGAAGATCGCCCCGACGAAGAACTGACCCGACTTGCGAGCGATCGCTCACTCGGTCACGATGAAATTTTGGACGCCCAGGTCAAACGGATGCTGTCTTCCCCAAAGGCACGCAGCCTCGCCGAAAGCTTCGGGGCCCAGTGGCTCGAGATCAACAGCCTGGACGGCCTCCTGAGCAAAGATCCGATCCGTCACCATGCCCTTAAAACCCAGCTCATCGACTTCCTGAACTACCTCTTCACGGAAGACCGGCCGGTCATGGAATTGATCGATTCCAAGATCACCTTCGTCAATCAAGGGACCTCCGGATTCTATGGCAAGGATCGCCAACGGATGAAACGTCACGCGAAGCCGAGAGGCATCGAGCGACAGCGGACACCCAACGAAAAGTTCGAACTCGTGCACGCCGAAGGTCGGGGAGGCCTCCTCACGATGCCCGGCATCCTGACGATGAACCAGGGGCCGATCCAACGCGGCACCTGGATGTTGCGCCGTATCCTAGGCGTGCAGGTCGGAGAACCACCGGCCGACACCCCGCCCATCCAGGGAAGCCCACGCGGCAAGAACCTCACCTTTAGAGAGCGATTCGAGGCACACCGTAGCGACCCCAGCTGCGCCCGCTGCCACGAGAAGATCGACCCGCTCGGCTTCGCTCTGGAAGGGTACGATAAGAATGGTCAGTTCTTACGTGCCACCGATCGGCCCAAGAAAAAATCAGACAAGCCGAACCAACCTATCGAGACCTCCGGGAAACTCCCGAGCGGTGAAACCTTCGAAACTTTTGCCGAACTCAAGACGATTCTCCTCAGCAAAAAACGCGAACCGATTGTGCGCAACATCGTCGCGCAAACCCTGGCCTACGCACTCAGCCGGAAACTGGAGCGCCACGACACGCCGGTCGTGGATGCCATCACCCAGAACCTGTGCGAGAACAACGGGACCTGGCAAAGCCTCTTTCAACAGGTCGCAAATAGCCTTCCCTTTCGCGAAACCATCATTGAACGTGTAGACAACAGCTATGAGTAAAAATTGGAATATCGAACGCAGGACATTTCTGCGCGGGGCCGCCGGGGCCCTTGTCCCCCTGCCCTTTCTCAACCTGATGGAGAATAGCGCCAAGGCCGCCTCACTGGATCTCGCAGGCGACGCCAAACCTCCGCTGCGTTTCGTCACCCTTTTCAAACCGAACGGCGTTCACCCACCCTCATGGAATATCGAAGGCGGCAAGGAAAACGATTTCCGCATGTCCCCACTCATGGCGCCCTTCGCGAAACATAAGGACGACTTGCTCATTCTCGATAATATGGGCGACTTCGGTTTCTCATCGCATAGCAACTCGACCCGCCGCTTCCTTTCCGGCCATCACAAAAACAAGGCCGCCTCGGTCGATCAACTCATCGCAGACAAGATTAGCGGTGACACTGCACACCGCTCGCTCGAACTCACGACCGAGGGCCTCTTCACCAATCAGATCGACTGCAGTTACATCTCCTACGACAAAGACGGCAGTCGCATCCCACGCGAGAGCGATCCGCAGCTGGTCTTCGACCGACTCTTCCGCAACCCAATGCGCGACCCAAACCAGCGGGAGGAGATTTCCAGCCTCCTCGACCGCGTGCGTGACGACGCGAAAGCCCTGCAACGCAAAGCCGGACGCGAAGATCAGGAAACTCTCGAAGAATATTTCACGGTCGTCCGCGAGACTGAGCAGCGGCTCGAAAAAATGACCCCGGTCAGTGGACCCGGCGGCATCGATTTCTCCACCCTCAAACGCCCCGAAAGCTCTGGCGACCTCAACGAACAGGTCGAAGCGATGCTTGATGTCATGGCTATGGCCCTCTGGACCGACTCGACCCGCTGCATCAGCTACATGCTCGGCAACAGCAACAGCCGCATGATTTTCGATTTCCTCGGCATCAAAAAACAGCACCACTACCTCTCGCATTTCTTCCGCAATTTCAGCCGCACAAACATCGATGACCTGCTCAAGATCAGCCTGTGGCACATGGAGAAGTTCGACTACCTGCTGACCAAACTTAAATCCTACAAAGACCAGAACGGATCGCTTCTCGATCACAGCATCGTGCTCTTCGGATCCGGGATGGGCCACAGCGACAACCACACCGCCCAGCGCATCCCGATCGTGCTCGCCGGCAAGGGTGGCGGGATGCTCAAGACCGGCCGCTATCTCAGGTATTCCAAAAACCAGGAACTTGGCCGACTTCACCTCGCACTCCTCCAAAAGTTTGGCATCGACTCTCCATCCTATGCCAATTCCTCGGCACCACTGACAGGCCTCGACGGCGGGGCTTTCGAAGAATACCAGGAGCGCAAGTTCGACACCTGGGTCAAAACCGGCAAAGGCACAATCACCGTCCAAGGACGTCTCCGAATGTCAGACGACCTCGATGAGGCCAAGGTCTTTTACATCGATGTGGAGGGAAAACCTTCAGTAAGAATCGAGGTCGGCTTCGGTGACTTCCACGGGTTCAACCTCGCCTATCACGTCGGCACACCCATCACCCTGACCGGGAACATTAGCGAACGAAACGGCCGACCTGTCTTGACCAAGGTCACCGATCTCAAGTCCGTCTTCGGAAAAAGTAAACCTGGTAAAGCGAACGGTTAGGACGATTCCGAAGTCCTGGTAAAACGTCTTCCTCGAATTCACTTCGGAGTCCTGTGTTCAGGCACAAATCGGAGTACGGAGGGCACAGTGGTCCAGAGCCCCAGACTTCAGTCCTGAGTTTTAGACACAAATCTACGATCACAGAAGATCGTGCTCTTATCCTCGACGAGGTGGGATCAGAGAGCCCAGGAGAGAGGGAGGCGCGACCGGAGCTCTGGGTTTTCGAGCAGCAAGGATGAAGGCGGGCCAGAAGCATCGCGCCACGATTGATGGGCCCGACACCCTGTTCTCTCGTTCCGCCGGCGACCGGCGGCCAGCGAGAATGTCTTTTGGTGAGTCCTCACGCTTGGCTTGGCCCTGCCGTCTCTGCGCGGCGAACCTAGGGCGTCACTACGTTTGACCCTGGGCGATACGAGCTCTCCCCTTTGGGGCTGGAGAACCAGAGTTCCTATGGATGAAACGTGTCTCTAAAACTCCAGACTTCACTCTGGGGATTCGCGATTGGTCACGAAAGTATCCTGACGGGATATCGGAAAATGGATAGGATCCTTGTGTTTCGTGAGTGTCGTCGTGAGGGCTGGTACGCAAGTTGCCCTGAGTCTCTCAATCTCCTTTTGGTAACTCCTATCTCCTGACCTTTGTTTGTGTCGAAGACCAAGCGGGAGGCGCTGACTTGATCTCAAAAAGGACTCCGATTTTTAGGAGCCCCTTTGAAAAATGAATGAATCAGATATTCGTTCCCGTCCCTATCGCTGGCAACGTAAGAAGAGTGCGTAGCTCGTAAATCCAAGAAGAAACAAGACACCCGACAAGTCGGATTGGGACTCCCCTATTCGTACTTTCTTCAAAAGCCGTCGAAACCCTACCCAAAGTCCACGAGCAAAAAAACCACCTCACCGAAAGCGTGAGGTCGAACCTCATCATTTGCGATAACGGCCATGATTATAAGAATAAGTTTTAGGGCTGACCCGATACTTGAATACGGTAAAACCGGTGTCCCGGAAGGTCGCCTGCAGGGGAACTCGATTGATACTTTAGGGTAGCGGTGCCGTCGCCATTATTCGTTGTCGACAGGTGGACTAGGTTTATAGCCTCATCCCAGTTTGAAAGGTCATCACTGTTTTGCAGAGTGTAGGCTATTCCAACGGCCGCCAGATTGACCGGGAATTTGATCGTTAGGTGTTCGTTACCACCTCCTACCATGGTCTCATTTCCGAGTTGCAGAGCAGGGATGGAGGTATTGCTGCCGTCGTTCGTGCCCATCGCGTATTCGAGGAAAGCATTGTAGCCATCGCCATCCTGATCGGTCGAAGGATCACCGGTGAAAGGTTCGGAGTCATCGCTACCCGGAGAGCCGTTGAGATCGACGCTGGATCGCCAACTCCGGGGATCTGAGTGGTTGGGATTTGAGAGAGGATCATTCAGGACGAGTGAGAATCCGGAGCCATCTCCGGCGGCTTCGGGCCAGGGGAAGATGACGCCATAAACCAAATCTCGAATCACCATTCCGTCGGCATCCCTCAGGACGATCTGCTCCCCTTCGTTTCTCAAGGAGCCACTATATGAGCCGGCGATTACGGTGCTAACATGACGGGACTCGAACGCGGCCTGATTCTTCACCAGGACGACGCGTTGACCCGGCAATAAAACGCGGGCGTTGACGGGGAGGCTGCTGTCGAAACCGGCGAAGGTGATGCCGTCTGTAAATTCGAGGCCTTCTAGCGAAATCGCGTTCATGGCATCGATATTGAGGAGTTCGAGGTATTCAAAGTCACCCCGAGTGAGAAAACCTTCCGCCTGCTCTCCGGGAGTGGGGTCCGCCGGTCGATAGTGAATTTCGGAAATAACGAGATTATCGACAGTCGCCGGCACGGTATTGACAACGAAGTTGGCGCGGCTCAGTGGACTCCACTTTGCGCCATCGAAGACTCGGGCGCGGACATCGACCGAGGTTTCAAGCTCGAGGTTGGAGGAGTAAATTTGAGCCGAGGGGGAAATGGTGTTGATGGCACCTTGGCTCGCTTCGAGAAGGCAAGACCACAAGGCGTCGCTGCTTCCCTGACCGCGGTTGAGGCCATGAATTGCCAGCATGTTTTGGCCGACTTGGAGGGGGCTTGTTCCTCCGCTGACGGAGAAGTTGAGGTAATTGATCGCGAGATTGTCATCGTGGGTGCCCTCGGCACCGGAGGTGTAGGTTAAGTTGGCCGGGGCGTTCGCTTCGCGAACGACTTCGACTCCGTTGAGGTAGGCCACAAAGCTATCATCGTAGCGCATTTTTAGGGTCAACTGACCCAGGGCGTCGAGATCAGCCTGAGAAGCGATCGTGAAAGGGATCCGAATGTAGCAAGTGGCATTGATAGAAGCCATCTCTGCTTCAACATCGATATCGAAGTAAGGATCGTAGAGATTGTTTGAGCTCCGTTCATAGCCGACCCCCTGTGTTCCGGATGCCCAGTTGCCGACGTTCGGAGGATCGGCCGGAAGAGTCCATTGCGCGACCGTGAGAGTATTGCCGCCATTGCTCGTCGATGGAATAAGAGCTTCGCAGGCAGCATCCTCTCTAATCAAGGTGACGTAAGGGCTTGGCCCCAATCTTGGATCGCTGCCATCGAGAGTGTAGTAAATCTGGGCCCCTCCCCAGCTGTTTGGCTCGGCCATGGTAAGATCAAAGCCGGCATTCACATCGCCTCCATAGTGATTGAAAACAGGAGGGCTTGCCAAACCGCTGGTTCCCCGAGATTGCGTTTCCATCCAAGCCAGCCTCTGGGTGAGCCAGTTTTTCATCCAAGCAACTTCCGCTTGGTGGGTGGTCCGGGAACCTGAACCAGAAGCATTTGGCCAGACATAGCTTCCGAGGATATTCCATTCGTCAAAGTTTCGAGTGACGGCATTCGGGGTTCCGTTGTCGCCATCGAGTTCGGCATCGTGGCGGTCAATCGCAGCCATCATTTTCGGGGTGGCGAGGAGGCTCCGTCGGAGTTCCCAAAAACGATCCCAGTATTCCAGATCGAATTCCGTGTCTTGGAACAAGCGTTGATACCAGTAGTAGTTAGGTGAATTGATGAGGGGGTAATACCAGCCGGTGGGATTTTCACCTTCCAGGTAGTCGGCATTCCCGAGTCCGAGATTGAAATCCCAAACCGGAAGAGCGCGGATTTTTCCTCCACGGGATTTTGAATAGTAGGTGCTGATCCGGTAGCCATCGATGTCCTTGAAAGTTTCGGTAAAGAGGTGGGCATCAACAAAGGTATCGGCCTCTATGAAAGCACGATAGCCCAAATCAGGATCCGCAAAGGTCGAACCGTGCAAGGCCGCTTCCATGTCATTGACGTATCTGATCAGGTAGTTGAATTGGGCCGAATTTGGTTTCTCCGGATAGTGCATATCGAGAGGGATGTTCTCGGTCGCGGTATTCCATGGGCTACTATAGGGCCCCTTGTCTTTTTTGAAAATGTAGCCCCCGGTGATGAGGGCGGGATCAGTGACCAGGTCGCTGAGCTTTTCGATATCAACCCGCTCCTTATCCCGTTTGATTTTCTCCATCATGACATAGATGCCACGGTAGTCAGCCAGCGAGACGGTGCCTCCGTTTGAATTAAAAAACACTTCCACGTAGCGGGTGCGCACGCCGCCGAAGTTTCCTCGGATCTCCCGGGCGCTCTCATAGACGAGGGCATTACGCATGAGGGTTTTGTCCGAATAGGGCGCATAGAGAATCCAATCGGACTCGCTGGGCATTCCCAGAATGGAAACATTCTTATCTTCATCTTCATTCGTCCAAGTTTCCCAGGCGTATTGCTTCTTGGGAAAGCCCGAGGATGATTGTCCGCGCACGTGCATGCCACCCCGTCCGGTGAAGTCCGGGAGACCATTGATACGGGCCAATCCGTCCACCGAATCACGATCAATCACCACCGTATAGACGGGGCGAAAGGGCCTTGGAGCTCCGGGATTATTCGCGAGATCGATGTTCACCCCTCCCGAGTCCACGATAATGATGGGCAGGTTTGAGCTGAAATTCTGCACGTTCGCATTTAATTCGATCAGAGTGCGGCTTTTGATTTCCCCAGGGAGTCGACCGGCCTCAAAAACCCGGGCACGAACCGTGGTGGTATTGCTGATATTGAAAACCGAGGTGGAGACGGGCGAACTTTCCGCAGGGATCGTGCCGTTGGTGGTGTAACGGACGACGGCGGCAGGCGAGGTTGTTGCGAGGATTGCCAGCGTTGTCGAGGTCGTGAAAACGCCTCCTGTTTTATCAAACTGAACATCTTCCGCAGGCGGACCCGCAGCCTGAACTCCAGAATTGATCTGGTTCGGAGTCGGAGTTTCTAAAAAACCGAGGGTTCGGGTTTGTCCGAGTTCCCCATAAGCGACATCTTCGGCTTGTCCGGAGTAGCTAAATTCGGTCACCACAGTGACGCCATCGGGCGCCACGAGCGCGAGGTATCCCCCCTCCTTAGGTAAAGAGAAATTGGTGTGCAGTGGCGCATTGGTGGCCGAACGGTCCTTTCCGGAGGCGAAAATCGTGAGATATTCATAGGCTTCCATCGAAACTGCCGGAACTCTCCACATCGTCTTTTGTGCGGGGTCATTGGTCAGGTAGTAGCCATCGAGGTTTTGGCTGGCACTTTGACCATTGTAGATTTCGAGCCAGTCAGGAGCGTCTAGGTCTTCGTCTTCGAGTGATTCATTATTATCCGCAACGAACTCATTGATCACTGGTCCGCCCGTGAGAATAGGGGTGGCGGTGCTCGTCGCAAAGGAAAGGTCGTCAAGGGAGGTGTTTTGAGTGGCTCCCCCGGTACGGGCTGAAAAGGCAAAGCGATCCCCTGCTTTTGGAACGAAGCCGGGAGTGGCGCGATTGTTTGCCAAAACGTTTCCATTGTAGGTGATATCGAGACCACTGCTATCCCAGTGCAACACTACGGGAACCCATGCGTTGGATGTCGACCCATAATTATGAGCATTGTTGTCGATACTCACGCCATCAGCAAAGACCTCAACGGAAGGATCATCACCGCCATTGTTGTAAGTATCCCAGGCGATCACGAGACCGTTGTCGACAGCGAATCCCGCTTCTCCACCACCGTCGCCTGAGGCAATCTCTCCGAAGGTTAGAGAAACACCATCAGCCAGCGTGCCACTGCCGCCGATGAGCAGATCAAAACTCACCGTGAAGGCGTCAATCGCTTTCCCGGCGTCGAGATCAGGAAACTTCAACGATGAACTCGTTGCTCCGGTGCCACTGGCGGTCATCCGCAGGTAAGGATCGCTCGTTCCACGGACTTGTGTCGTCCCAGTGTTACTATTCATTTCGGAGCCATCACCCAGACTGGTTGTTCCCGACGAAAAGCCGGTGAAATTTTGGCTGTAGCTCCCTGCCATGACCGGAGAGACACCTGCGACCAAGGATACCGTTAAGAGGAGTTTTTTAAGGGAGTTTTTCATCAGAGAGAGAGCGATTGCTTGAGAGGTGAGGGAAACCCTGCCCTCTTTCAGGAGTAAGGCAAGTTTTCGGAACCGAAAATTAAAGGTGTTTCAAGACTTCCACTTGGGGACTCCACGAGAAAACTCCCCGTAATCTTCCCCAAAAAATATCCGAACCGTCGTCGCCTCGGTCAAAGGATCCCTTCGGATTCCTTTATCCTGGAAATAGCGACATCTTATCTTGCCCCAACGCCGCACCGGCGGGAAACGCCGTGAATCAGCCTTGGTCCGTGAGACCACAAAAGTGATTTCCCGAATTCGGGAAATCACTTTCGAAAGCTTTCAGGATGAGACTGATAACGTCATTACTGACTTCCTGAATCATCCTTGAATCGAGAGTTCCTATTCAGGAATGCGAACGACGTAGAATCGCTTCTGAGTATCGATTGAAATCCCACTCTCCGTAAACGAGGTCGTCTCTTGACCAACCGCACCAAGAAAACTGTCTTCCAACTCGTCCCAAAAGTCGAGATTGCCTCCGCCCAAATCATCACTTGCCAGAATTGCATAGGTCCGGCCTTCCCGCGAATTCCAGGTGATCGTGACCGAAAGAGTGTCTGGAGTATTACCGACTCCTGGGACCACGACAGTATTGATTGACGAAATGACAATGCCACTCTGACCACCTCCGTCGACAAACATCTTAATGTTATCGATACTGAGATTCATCGCAGAACCACCTGTGCGGCCTGCAACTTGAACCCGAAAATCCTCGAGATCCATCGCTGGGATTGAGAAATCGGTAAAGACATTCTCCGCGTTCCCTTGGCGATCGGGCAGATCGTAGACAAAAACGCTAACCAAGGCATCTTTGGAACCGGGATCACGTTCGACGTCAATGCCCACAGACGCCCAATTGTCCTGAGGCAGGGTATAAGGAGCATCAAGACTTACATCGACAGAGTTCCAGGTCACGGTTGCGTTCGTGGCCTGGAATGTCCGGAAACCAACCCCAAACGAATTATCGATCAGTGCCCGCTCCTCAACCGTTCCATCCACGAGCGGGATTACCCCGGAATCGCCGTGATCGGCGGTTGAAAGGAAGTTTACCCCAAAGCCGTCCGCCGCGACATTGCTGGCGAGGTAGTCCATCTGAAACGAGAAGTTCTGCCAACCGGTGTAATCCTCTGTGGATTCAAACGAGATGAAGTTCCCGGCGTTCCCAGTGTTTTCAAGAAGCTGGTAGTAATTCCCATCGGAGTTCGCGTCGCCAACAACTAATTGTCCTTTACGAGCTCCTCGACGAGCCTCCTCCTCAAATGACTCTCCGTTCCCATCAAAGTCAGCGACCAAGTCAGGAGCGGGAGTGAGCACATCGACGATCTTGGGGTTCCGGCCCAAAAGAATCTCGGTGCCATCCGCAAAACCGTCCTCATCGGTATCAACCTTGTTCGGATCTGTTCCCGATTGATTGGCATCCACATAGGCCTCGGTCGGAACCTCATTTCCGTCCTTCAGTCCGTCCCTGTCGGTGTCGTCGAGCCTTGGGCTCGTTCCCGTTTGATTCGGTCCCACATAAATCCCACCATCATCTTCGACATTATCCTTCAAGCCATCGCCATCGCTATCATCACTTGTAGGATTCGTGCCAAGACTAAATTCCTCGGCATTGGTAAGAGTGTCTGAATCCGGGTCCCCTGAAGCACCTTGATCCGGATCGCCAGCTTCTCCGTCGTCATCTGGATCGAGACCAAATTCAATTTCCCACTCGTTGGGAAGACCATCGCCATCGGTATCCGTGGGATCTGGGACCTTGATCTCCAATGCGATATTATCGAGATCGAGCGTCATATTGAGACCTCCGGTCCTGGCTCCGATTTGGACACGGAAATCCTCGACAACGACTCCCGTAATGTTGACGTCGGAATGGACCGGCTGGGCATTCCCGGCCAAGCCAGCTTCGTCATACAGGGTCACATTCACGAGGGCATCCTTGGTGACAGGATTTCGAACGATTGAGATCTCAAGTGATCCCCAAACGCCGTCATTATAAGTATATTCGACATCGTTTGCTACCAAACTGTCATCATAGGTGACCGTCGAATTACGACCCTGATAGACCCGGATTCCAAATCCAAAGGCATCTGGCATAAAAGCCCGTTCAGCCGGCCCGCCATCACCGGTTCCAGCACCATTGGTATTCGCAATCACGCCTGAATGCCCATGGGTGTCAGTCGACAAAAAATTAATACCGAATCCGTCCGCCCCAATGGCGTCCATCCGAAAGTCCATCGTGTAGGTGACCTCAGTCCAATCTGTGAAATCATCCTCCGGATCCGTTCCATCAGAACTAAAGGCTAGGAAATTTTGCAGACTATTGACGTTGTCGAGGAGGCGATAAAAGGAACCCGTGGGACCTCCCGCGGTGATACCGGGAGCAATGGTCCCCCCTTCCAGATAGGGCACCCCATTTCCGTCAAAGTCGGAAAGTAGGGCGCCTTGGGCGAAAAAAGCACCTAACAAGGAGGTGCAGGAAAATAGGATTGGGCTTGGAGTATGTTTCATCGAATTGTAACGAGTGTCGCTTTGTGCTGGTGTGTACAGCACCGACGAAAGTAACCTTTGTGGTTCTAACTCGTCAACAAAAGAAGCCACGAATCCACGTATGCTCAGCAGGACAATCCCCGCGAGCTTGATTTCGAACGTCGGTGTCCGCGGCCTCCTTCTCTCCCTTCCTTTCTTGAGATCTGCAGTCAGACCGGGCGAAAAGTGGCGAGGCGATCCAATCCGTTTGGTGAAGATCGGGGGTGATGGCAAGGTGCTCCCCAACGGCACCTCCCTGGAATTGTACCTCGACTGTTCCGGCCCGCATGTCGACCCATAAACGAGAGTCAAAATGACTCGAGCCCTTCCGCTTCTTGTAACGTCAGCGCTCGTCAGCGGGCTCCTCCTTATCAGTCTCCTCACGATGCCGGATCAACCTGAGGAGGTTAATTTTGACGACCCGAAAGGATTCACTTTCGTCCAAAGGTGCGAGACCCAATTGGGATGGGGGCGAGCACGACGTAAAAGCACTCGCGGTCGATCAGATCAATCCTCTGGCTCCCGATTTCGTTCTGATTTGTGGTGACCTCGTGAGGGAAGGCCAATGGCGTGGTCGCGATGCTCGCCGGTCACACCCACACGTGGGTCATCAATGATTACAAAGGCATCCAGATGGTGAATGGCGAAACCGACTCCACTCCGAGCAACGCCAACACGACGCCGCCCTTGAAACCGAAATCAAAAGCATGGAACTCGCCTACGCGATGCAGGCCGAGGCCTCGGTGCCTGTTTCCAAGAAAACAGCCCGCTTCCAAAACGAACGGTAACCGGTCTCCCCTTCCATGCGTTGGCATCGACGAGTATGAATAACACGATGACAAAACTCCGGAGGAAAGATGATCATCAACACGACTTCTGCCCCAAGAAAAAAGACGAGGTCGGCAACCACCACGGTGACGCGAGCATCACCCAATCCACCGGCACGGAGTATTTCTGTCCGATGTGCCCCGGCGTGGAATCCGACACACTCGGCGACTGCCCAAAATGTGGCATGGCTCTTGAAGCCAAGGGAGCCCCGGCGGAAGACGATGGCGATGACCAAGAGATCCGGGCCTTGTCGCGCAAGTTCTGGATCGCGGCCGCGCTCATCGCGATGGCCCACTGGATTCCGGGCTTCAATATCGAGAACGTCATCCCGAAGAATCTCTCGAAATGGATCGAATTCGCCCTGACCGCCCCGGTGGTCCTCTGGGCCGGTGGAATGTTTTTCAGCAAGGCCTGGCGTTCGGTGAAGACCTGGAATCTTAACATGTTCACCCTGATTGCAACCGGGGTGGGCGCGGCCTTTATCGACAGCGCGGTCGCGGTGATCTCACCCGGGGTTTTTCAGGAAAGGCGGAGAGGTCGAGATTACCGAAAAGGTTACCCACCTCGTCACCGACAAGACCGGCACCCTGACCGCCGGGAAACCGCGTGTCACCGATACCAAAACCGCCTTAGGAATCGACCCTACCCAGCTTCTCCAACGCGCGGCATCCCTTGAGCTAAGCAGCGAACATCCCTTGGCGCGGGCCATTGTCGATGAAGGAAAAGACAACGGCCTCGCATTGCCTCCAGTGGAGAATTTCGAATCAACCACCGCCGGAGGAGTCACCGGAAACGTCGATGGCAAAACAGTTAGAGTCGGCAAACGGGCCTTCCTCGAAGAAAACGGAATCACAGGTTCTCGCGCCTTGCAGAAGGATGCGGAAGCTTGGTAGGAAGATGTCCGCACGGTGGTATGGGTCGCCTTCGACAAGGACATGGCTGGTATTCTCGCCATCGCGGATCCCCTCAAGGAAGGCAGCGCGGAAGCGCTCAAGGCGCTAAACGCGCTCGGGCTGAAAGTCATCATGTCTACCGGCGATAACGGGAAAACCGCCGAAGCGGTGGCCCACGAACTCGGCATTGATGAAGTCCACGCCGAGGTCACACCGCAGGACAAAATCGACATCATTAGAAAGTTGAAATCAGAAGGAGCGTTGGTCGCGATGGCCGGAGACGGGATCAACGACTTCCCCGCCCTCGCCGAGGCTCATGTCGGAATTGCCATGGGCACCGGAACCGATGTCGCCATCGAGAGCGCAGGCATTACGCTCGTGAAAAGCGACCTCCTCGGCATCACCAAGGCCTTCCATCTCAGCCCAATGATCGCCGGTGCCGCGATGAGCGTCTCATCGCTTTCCGTGATCCTGAATGCCCTGCGCACCGTATCGCTGGAAAAATGAGAAACACGATGCCGCACTGTCGGAGGGAACCTTTCGAGCAATGGCAGCAGCCTGCCATGGAAGATCGTCGAGGGTGTGAAGGTCTATCATTTCATCGCCAAGGAAATCTGCCACGAGTTCGCCCCCCCGGCCTGGTCGCCAATTGCGGGGCTATAATGGCAGCGTCCACGGCCCGACGATTCCCCGGGAGAAAGCGGCTCCTAAAAAACGAGGGCGAAGTCGCCCGGGTCGCCCCGGAAGAGGATCTTGGGCGGGATGGAATCAAGATCCCAGGCTAGCGGACGTCTTTGTTCCCCCCGCGCGGTCTCCCTCAGGTCGCTCGCACTCTGTGCCCGCGATGTCTTGCCCAAAAAAAGCTTTGACAATGGGAGAGTTCAAGCCAACCCTAGACCTGTGACTTTCACCAGATCGATTAACAACATTCTTCATGTTGTTTTGATGCTTTCCATAGGAGTTGTTTACGGGCGCGGAACCGCCGTGATCGAGATAGAGCACGAGCATTCAAACGCTCCTGCTGGCATTTCCTCCAGCAGTTCACATCATGATCATGATCACCATCATCATCACGAAGACAGTGGGAGTGATCATCATGACCGGGGAGACAATCCTGATGATGGTGAAGAACCAACTGATGAAGGCGATTCATCTCCTCATCGGCACTCGCACGTCCTCACGATTGATACGCACGCAGTTCCCTCCCCGGCAAAGGTTCCGTTTCCCAAGATGGCACTTCGCACCGGTGGAAAACGCGTTCCGTTCGGGGAATTGTGTCCCGACGGTCCCTACTACGAGCTGTCGAAACCTCCCCAATTGGGTTGAGTTGAGTGACGGAGAATCGTGCCCATTGGTCTTTACCAGGCTCGATCACAGAGAGCACTGCCATCGTTGGCAGGCTTTATGGAACGGTATTTCAGCCGGTTTCCTTTCTGAACGTCACTCCCTAAAAACGCTGCTTTCCAGCGTCCTGTTTCCTTGTGCCCCCGTGTTTACGGGGAGTAGAGAAAATTGAGATTGCCCGGAGGCACTTTCCCTCAACGACCAATCTATCCAGCCCCATGAGGCACCATGCAAAAATTTATACCAAACGACCGGGACAGCTTGTCCCTTCTTAAAAAACTTGATCCATACGCGGCACTCCGGGTCGCCACGGCAAGCGGCGCCGTTCTTCTGTTAGCCGCTTGTCAGACCTTTGAAAGCCGACCTCTCGACCTCGCCGCGCATAACGAACGATGGAGGACCCAAGGGTCCTCGGACGAAAAGGTTCACGCCTTCGCCAAACGTCTTGCCAGAACTACTTCGGGTTCTTCTTCCTTCAATCCAGCCAACGGAATTTCCCTCAGCGAGGGCAAAATGATTGCCCTAGTTTACAATCCCGATCTCCGTGTGGCACGACTGAAGGCGGGCGTGGCCAAGGCGACAGCCGATCATGCTGGCTTGTGGAACGATCCAAAGTTCAGCCTTAATGTTTTAAAATTCACCGAGGGAGTTCCCGATCCCTGGGTCGTAGGATCGGCCCTCTCACTGACAATTCCTTTGTCGGGTCGCCTTCGGGCGGAAAAAAGTCGGGCCGAAGCCGCGATGCATGCGGTGCTGGATCGGGTTGCTGAAGCTGAGTGGAAAGTCACGATTGGTCTGCAAAAGGCCTGGGTCTCATGGTCGGCACAGCGCACCGAGCTGGAGCAGACGAAGAAGATCGTGGAGGCCCTGAACTCCATTGTGAAATCCACCACGCTCCTAGCAGAGCAGGGTGAGATTCCGAGGACGGAGGCGGCACTTTTCACCATCGAACAGACAAGCCGCCGTGTCGAAATTGAGAGACTGGAAGGAGAGGTGGAAGCACAGGAACAGGAAATTCGCACCCTCCTGGGAATTTCCCCGACTGCTCCGATTCGCCTGGTCACGGATCTCTCGCTACTGGGCTGGCAGCCCAGCGAGGATCGTTTGGCCAAAAACAATCCCACGCTCAATCGCCTCCGCAGCGAATACGAAGTCTCCGAGCGCACCCTGTTCCGCGAGATTCGCAAGCAATACCCGGACCTCACCATCGGACCGCAGGCGGAGAGTGACGAAGGTCAGTCACGCCTCGGTTTCATCGGTGCCATTCCCCTGCCCATCCTGAATGCCAACAAAGGAGGCATCGCCAAAGCGAGAGCAGAGCGTGAAGTCGCACAAGCGGCCTTCGAAACAGAGTATGAGCGAAAAGTGGGGCAACTCGCAGTCTTGCGTGCCCGACTGAGTGCGATCAAGGCCCAGCGAGTCACGATGGAGAATACTCTCATCCCACTGGTTGATCGCCAAACGAGCGATGCCCGGAATCTTGTCGATCTGGGCGAGGGCGGAAGCCTCGTCCTCCTCGAAAGCCTCGTCAGAGCGCATGACGCCAAACTGAAAGTCATCGATCTGCAACTTCAACTCGCCCGCGTGGAAAGCGAAATGCAATTCCTGCTGGGACCCACAAATCACAAATCCAACTTCAAAAAAGACTAAGGTCATGAACCATTTAAAATTCGCCCCGCTCGTGGGGCTTCTATGCCTTCTGCCCGCCTGCAATCGCGATGGGCAGGAACCCGCCTCTTCTTCCGCCGAAGAAGAAAATGAGACGCCAAGCAATCGTATCGACATCCCTCCCATCGTCCGGAGCAATCTGGGCATCACCTTTGCCAAGGTGGAGCGGAGGAACGTTGCTAATACGGTCCGCGTGCCAGGCTCGTTCGAGCTTCAGCCACTCGCCAAGCACGAATACCGCATGATGCTTTCTGGTCATATCGAATTTCTCGTCAATCAGTTTGACGAGGTCGAATCAGGCACTCCGCTCTACCGCTTCCGTTCCTTGCAATTACTGGATTTACAACAGCGGGTCGATCTCGCAGCCGCATCTCTCAGACAATCAGAAGCAAAATACGAAACAGCGAGAGCCCGAAAAAGAGCCCTCGCAAAAGCAGAATTCAAGCGCGCTGAATTAGATACCCAAGTCGCCGAGTTGGAGGCTGAGATCGATCAGCGTGAAGCGGAACTGACTGCCGCAAGCGCGGCGCTCGAAAACGCCTCGGAATCTTCCGCCGAAGAAAAATCCGCCGCTCGCGTTGATCGCGGTGATTGGATCGAAGTCCGCGCCAAGGAACCCGGCGTCATCGAATCGCTTGCTGTCACCAATGGCACTTTTGTAGAGGAGACGACCTTGATTCTGACAACCGTCGATCCTACAAAAGTCCGCTTCCAGGCCATGGCTCTGCAAAGCGACCTGCCGAAATTCAGCAACGGACAGCAAGTGAAGATCGTCCCCCCACAAGGAGCTGGAAACGATTTGAACGAGTCAATCGGAGCCCAACTTAAGATCGGTCTGAGCGCGGATCCCCGACAACGCACGATGACTCTTTACGCCATGCCTGGTGAGCTGAAGTCCTGGGTCCGTCCCGGAGTTTCCGCTTTTTTAGAGATCGCAGAGGAATCAAGCGATGGAATCGTTCTCGCAATTCCGCGTTCCTCCGTCGTGAAAGATGGCATCACTCATGTCTTCTTCAAACGCGATCCGCGCGATGCCAATAAAGCAATCCGCGTCGAGGCGGACCTCGGAGTGGACGACGGACGATGGATCGGAATCAACAGTGAGCTCGGGCCGAATGACGAGGTCGTTCTCAACGGAGTTTACGAACTGAGGCTGGCGAGTTCGCAAAGCGGCACCTCGCAAAAAGGCGGCCACTTTCATGCCGACGGATCTTACCACGGTAAAGACGACGAATAACTTCCCAAGATTATGTTAAGCAAACTGATAAAATTTTCGCTGGAGCGCGCGCCCTTGGTGCTCATCATGGCGGGCGTTTTGCTCGTCTTCGTCGCGGTGCGGCTTTCTAGCACTCCGGTGGATGTCTTTCCGGAACTGAACGCGCCAACTGTCGTCATCATGACCGAAGCTCCCGGATTGGCGGCGGATGAAGTCGAACAATACGTGACCTTTCCGATTGAAAGTTCCGTCAATGGAGTGCCGGGAGTGAGACGTGTCCGCACCTCGAGCGCCATCGGCCTGTCCATCGCCTACGTCGAATTCGACTGGGGAACCGATATCTACACCGCGAGACAGCTCGTCTCCGAACGACTCGATTCCGTGCGGGAGGATCTTCCGCCCGATGCCCACGCCGAGATGACACCGATCACCTCGATCACCGGGGAAATCCTGCTCCTCGCTGTTTCTTCTCCAGATCAGAAGATGAGCGATCTTGAGATCAGGGCCTATGCCGAATATGATCTGCGCAACAAGCTTCTGGCCATCGCCGGAGTGTCCCAGGTTTCGGTCATCGGTGGTGAACTACCGGAGTATCAGGTGCTGGTGCGTCAGGATGATTTGCGACTCTATGATCTTTCCATTCAGGATGTCATCGAGGCGGCGGGAGCCTCCCACAGCACCCTGAGCGCGGGTTATCTCCCGGATGTCGAGTCGCTGGAAATACCGGTCAGGCAGAGCGGGCGGGTCCGTTCCGTCGATGACATTTCCGGGACCGTGATCAAGTATCAGGACGGCTTTCCCGTGACCATCGGGCAGGTCGCAAATGTCAAACTCGGCCCCGCTCCCAAGCGCGGAACCGGTGCCGATGGAGGCCAGCGCGCTGTCGTCATGACAATCCAAAAGGCTCCGGGGACAAACACCCTCACCATCACCGAGTCGATTGACACGATGCTCGATGACTTGGATGCCTCTCTCCCGGAAGGTCTCCACATCAACCGACAGATCTTCCGTCAGGCGGACTTCGTCAATCTTGCGATTTCAAACGTGGTCCACGCCCTTCGTGATGCCGCCATCATCGTTGCCGTCATTTTGATTCTCTTCCTGCTCAACGTCAGGACGACAATCATCACTCTGACTGCGATCCCCCTTTCGTTGGCGGTGGGCCTTCTGGTCTTCGATTGGATGAACATGACCATTAATGTCATGACTCTGGGTGGTCTTGCCATCGCCGTCGGCAGCTTGGTCGATGACGCCATCATCGATGTCGAGAACGTCTTCCGGCGACTCAATGAGAACGCCGCAAGACCCGAGCCCGAGCGTGAACCACGACTGGAAGTGATCCTTAAAGCGAGTAACGAAATCCGCCCGGCGATGGTTTTTGCAACCCTCATCATCGTCCTCGCATTCCTTCCCCTTATGTTTCTCGAAGGGATCGAAGGCCGTTTCTTTCGTCCGCTCGGGATTGCCTTCGGGGTGTCCATCATTGCCTCCCTTGTCGTCGCCCTCACCGTCACGCCCGCGATGTGCCGCTATCTCATGCACGGAAAAAGCAATCATGGCGAGTCCTCCGATCCTCCTCTCGTGCGTAAGCTGAAGGCTCTTTACACCCCCCTTGTGAAATTGGCGGTGAAGTTCAGAAAAATCGTGATCGGTCTGGCGGTCGTCGCGACCTGTCTGGCCCTCTGGCTCAGTTCGACCTTCGGAAAGTCCTTCCTGCCCGAGTTCAATGAAGGCACCTTCACCGTCGGACTTTTCGCACCTCCCGGAACTTCGCTGCAAGCAAGCGACCGCATCGCGAGCTCCATCGAGCAACAGCTTTTGGCCCTCGAAGGAGTCAAGAGTGTCACTCGCCGGACCGGACGCGCCGAGCGTGACGAGCACGCCGAACCGGTGAGCAATTCGGAAATCGATGTGACCGTCAAACCCGGATTCGAGAATGCGGAAGTGCGCCAACAAATCAGCGCGATTCTTGAGAAGGTCCCCGCGATTACCACCAATATCGGGCAACCCATCGAGCACCGTCTCAGTCACATCTTGTCGGGCACTCCCGCCGCTATCGCGATCAGTATCTATGGCGATGATTTGGCAAAACTGCGTGTCATCGCCAAGGAAATCGAAGGAACTTTGAAGCCCCTCGAGGGGGCGCGGGACGTGGCCGCCAATCGTGAAGTCATGATCCAATCCCTGCCGATTGATTACCGTCCCGCAGATCTCGCGTCTTACGGACTCACCCCTCGCTCTGCGGCGGAACAAGTGAGAAACGCCGTCTTTGGAGTTGTCGTCGCCGAGATCAACGAAGGCGTCCGCAGATACCGTCTGGCGGTCCGTCTTGAGGAAGAAGAACGAGCTACTTTGAAGGGTATCAGCAATCTCATCCTTCGCGGAAAAGGGGGCGCCTTGGTCAGGCTCCACGAGGTGGCCGACATCGGCCCCGAGATGACCTCGAACCTGATCGGGCGCGAGAATGCCCAGCGGAGAGCGGTCGTCACCCTTAACGTGGAGGAAGGTTACAACCTCGGGGACCTTGTCGAGAGCGTGCGCGCGCGAGTCGATCCCATCGTGCAACGCTTCGGTTACACCGTGAAATACGGAGGTCAGTTCGAAGCACAACAAGCGGCAAGCCGGACCATCTTTCTCTTCGGCGGATTGGTCATCCTGATCATGGTCTTCCTCCTTCAACTTGCGATTGGCTCTTTCAAGGTCTCCTTGCTGGTGCTCGTGAATCTGCCCCTCGCGTTGATCGGAGGAATCGCGGCCATCTATTTGTCGGAGTCTCCGGGCCTCGTGAGTAACACCGCCGCCCTCTTCGGATTCGGCGGTCGCTACGTCGCGCCCGTCATCTCGATTGCCAGCATGGTGGGATTCATCACCCTCTTCGGGATTGCCGTGCGTAACGGCATTCTGCTGGTGAACCACTACGACCATCTCATGAAACATGAAGGGAAGACGATGTTTGAAGCCATCGTCCAAGGCTCATCCGAACGCCTCGTCCCGATCCTCATGACTGCTTTGACGGCTGCCCTTGCGGTCGTCCCCATCGTCTTGCAGGGGGATCAAGCCGGGAATGAAATTCTCGCGCCCCTGTCCGTCGTGATTCTTGGAGGTCTCCTGTCCTCGACCTTCCTGAATCTCATCATTGTCCCGGCGGGCTACGCGGCCCTTTACGGCGTATCCACCGATCAACCCAATCCAAAATCCAAAGAGAAAAAGAAGAAATGAAAATGAAAATGAAAACAAAAATGATAATTCCAGTCATGTCACTCGCCGCCCTTCTGGCGAGCTGTGACCGCAAGAAAGAAGCGGCACCTGGGGACGCCAAACCAGAGGCTCTGGCAGCGCCAGCGACCGAAGAAGATCACGCTCATGATGAAGTCGCCCTCGGTGAATTCGACATCGATGGCACCATCGTCAGGGCGGCCCAAGGTCACGGCACGGTCGCACCGGGAAAAGAAGGCCACCTCGTCATCACCTTGCCCTACAGGGACGAGGGCTCATCAGTGACGCGAGCCTGGATCGGCACCAAAGATCGCACGATGTCCTCCGTTGGAAAAGGGGCATACGCGCCATCCCATGACGACTACGACATCCATGTCATCGCGCCAAGTCCACTTCCGGCCGAAGCCAAATGGTGGCTCGAAATTGAAAAACCTGATGGCACCAAAGCCGTCGGCTCGATTCCTTTTCTCAAGGATATCTCCGCGAAATAAAAGCGGTCTCTTCCGCACAAAGAGCCATCGCCTTGCAGATGCGGGCGATGCGTTTTCGTGTAGAAATTAGCTGTAAAAAGGCACCGGAATCAATCAAAGCTCTCACGTCACTTCATGGTCTCGGTCGTGTCGAATTTCTCAGAAGAACGCTGCGAATCGGTGACCACTGCGAACGAGAGGTAAGCAGAGTCGAAAGTTGCCCTTTTGGTTCCTGCCACTTCGTCGCAGAGAAAGGGTGAAGCAAACGACACCACTCTTTAGCCGTGCATTCCTTCCCGGTTCGTCATGATTTAAGGTGCTGCTCTCCCTGAGAAGGGCGCACGACCAAAAGTGCCACTTTCGGCTACCGTTCTCTTGCCGCGCTACCGAATGGGAACGGGAAGACTCGTGAAGCCCGCTTGACCATAAAGAGGCACGGGAGACACCAAGCTTCGGGAGTTATGCTTTTGTGGTTTTCGTGCCTTTTTGTGGCTGTAGTTCTTTGGTCAGGCAGAAGAGAACAGGCACGACGAACATCGTGAGGAGTTCGATAAACATGCCCCCGAAGATGGGGATGGCCATCGGAATCATGAGGTCGGAGCCTCGGCCCGTGCTGGTGAGGACCGGGAGCAAGGCAAGCAGGGTCGTGGCGGTCGTCATGAGGCAGGGCCGGACGCGGCGCTGGCCGGCTTCAAGGGCTGCTTGGCGCATTTCGGCAATGGTGGTGGGTTTGAGTTCGTCAAACTTCTGGCGGAGGTAGGTCGAAATGACGACACCGTCGTCGGTAGCGATTCCGAAGAGAGCAAGGAAGCCGACCCAGACGGCGACGGAGATATTGACCGGGCCGACATTAAAGAGATGGGCCAGGTTGTGACCAAAGACCTCGAAGTTAAGAAAACCCGGTTGTCCATAAAGCCAGAGCATGAGGAATCCCCCGCTCCACGCGACAGCGACGCCAGAGAAAACGATGGCGGTTGAAGCAACCGATTTATTGTTGAGGTAAAGGATCATAAAGATGATTCCCAGGCTGAGCGGCACCGCGAACATGAGCGTCCTATTCGACTCCAACGCAGCTTGATAATTGCCGGCGAATTCATAGCGAACTCCGGCAGGGCGCTTCAATTCGCCCTCGTCCTCCATCTTCTTGAGGTAGGCTTGCGCCGCTTCCACGACATCGACTTCGGCATTGCCAGCTTCAGCGCCGAAGGTGACGTAGCCGGTCAGGAAGGTATCCTCGGCTTTGATGTTTTGCGGACCTCTTACATAGCGAGTGGAAGCGAGTTGGGAGAGCGGGATTTGCGCTCCCCCTTTCGAACTGACGAGAATTCTTTCGAGGTCATCAATAGAATCGCGATTCTCCCGTTTGTAGCGGACCTGAACCATATAGCGCTCGCGGCCTTCGACAGTCGTGGTGACCATACGCCCTCCGATGGCAATCTGAATGGCATCGTGAATATCGACGATATTGAGACCGTAGCGCGAGGCGGCATCACGGTCAGGAATGATCTCCAGGTAGGGTTTGCCGACAATTCGGTCGGCATTCACGGTGGCGGGATTGAGCCCTGCGATCATGCCACTGCGAAGATGGCGTTCAATCTCGATTCCAAAGTCCTCGATGGTGCGAAGATCGGGCCCTTTGATTTTCAAACCCATTGGAGCACGCATCCCGGTGCGGAGCATGACGAGGCGGGTTTCGATCGGCTGCAGCTTGGGCGCGCCGGTCACTCCGGGAAGCTGGGTGACGCGACTGATCTCGGCCCAGATATCATCAGGAGCCTTAATGTGTGGCCGCCATTGTCGAAAGGGTTTTCCGTTTTCGTCAGGGACCAGCGATTCATTTTCGTAGACGAAGTCACCTCCGGCATCGGTTTTGAAACGAAGCACTTCGCCTTTTTCACTCCTTTTAAATTCCGAGACATAATTGACCACGATCTCGATCATAGAGAGCGGTGCTGGATCCAAGGGAGTTTCGGCGCGACCGATTTTCCCAACGACTTGCTCGACCTCGGGAATGGAGGCGATGGCGGCATCGAGTTGTCTGAGTGATTCCTGCGCTTCTTCGATGGAGGCATGCGGTGCCACGGTGGGCATGAAGAGGAAGGACCCTTCATCGAGAGCAGGTCGAAATTCCTCGCCGAGCCCGGGAAACTTTTCGGCGGCATCCTTGTAGAGGGCGGTTTGCTGGACCGAGTCCGGGAGAAACGAAAAGACCTTGGGAAAGCCGAGCCAGATACTGAAGGCCATTGCGAGCAGGAGCACCGGCGCGGAGAGGAAGAGCGCCTTGTGATTGAGGCACCATTTTAAGATTCCTCCGTAGAACCGCTCGAAGACCTTGAAGAAAAGAAGGAGCCCACCAATGACCAGACATACAAAGAGAATATTGATACTCGTGGAACGATCGAGACCGAGTGGCATCCAGTCTTTTGCGAGGAGCCAGGTGACGAAGAAGGCCACCGCGATGTTGAATCCGATAAAGGTGAACTTGAGCGTTTTTGACTTTCTCAGAGCGGCAAATTTTCGAAAGAGCGGGAAGCGGAATCCGAAGAGGATGTGAGCCATCGGCGGAATGATGGTTAGGGCCACCACGATGGAGGCGATGAGCGCAAAGGACTTGGTGAAGGCCAAGGGTTTAAAGAGACGCCCCGCTTCTCCGGTCATGGTGAAGACCGGCAGGAAACTGACCACGGTGGTCGCCACCGAGGTCGTGACCGCTCCGGCGACTTCGGTGACACCACGATAAATCACGGCAGCCTTTGATTCCTCGGGATCCGCTTCATCAAGATGCTTTAGGATGTTCTCGGTGAGAACGATGCCGACATCAACGACCGTGCCGATCGCGATGGCGATGCCGGAGAGAGCGACGATATTGGCATCGACACCCCAGATCTTCATCGAGATGAAGGTGATGAGCACTGCGAGAGGCAACATCATCGCGATAAGGATGCTGCTTCGAAAATGAAGCAACATGATCACGACCACGATGATCGTTACGAGGACTTGCTGATAGAGGGCATCGTCGAGCGTATTGAGTGTTTCATTGATGAGTTCCGAGCGATCATAAAATGGCACAACTGTCACCTTTGAGGTCGTAAACCATTTGGGCCACGACCGGGAATCAGCTTCGCGAAAGTGAGTCATCCAGGCCTCTTCATTGAGGGCGGAACCTTCGATGAAGGGATTGGTAATCCCCTCCTGCCCGGCGTAGGTGGTCACCTCCTCAAAACTGATTTTCGTCCAATCGATGACGGGGCGAATCGGGAGAGCTTCCGTGAGTTCTTCAACCTTCTTTTTCGTCGCCTTAATCGCCGCAAGCGGGTTCGCGCCGTAGCGGGCGACGACCACTCCACCGACGGCATCGGCTCCATTGACATCGAGCATCCCGCGCCGCGTGGCAGGTCCAAGTTGCACCGTGGCAATGTCGGCGACGGTGATGGCGCTATTGTCGCGAACGGTGACAACGGCCTTCTCGAGATCCTCGACATTTGCGATATAGCCGGTGCCACGGAGAAAATACTCCACGCCATTGATGGCAAGATTTCGAGCCCCGATTTCCTGGTTTGATTTCCGCACGGCATCAGCGACCTCGGCCAGTGAGATGCCATGAGCGCGGAGGGCATCTGGATCGACATCGACTTGATACTGACGTTGGAAGCCGCCGACAGAGGCCACTTCGGCGACGCCGTGAGCTGCTAGGAGGGCATAGCGAACTTGCCAGTCTTGGATCGAGCGAAGCTCGTCGAGATCCCAGCCACCCGCGGGATTCCCCTGTGGATCACGTCCTTCGAGAACATACCAGAAGACCTGACCAAGTCCGGTGGCATCGGGTCCGAGAGTGGGGGTGACATCCCCCGGAAGGAGATTTGACGGAAGAGAATTAAGCTTTTCCAGGACCCTGCTTCGACTCCAATAGAACTCAATATCTTCCTCGAAAATGAGATAGACGTAAGAATAACCAAACATCGAAAAGGACCGGACTTCCTTAACGCCCGGAACGCCCAAGAGAGCCACCGTGAGCGGATAGGTAATCTGATCCTCCACGTCTTGTGGAGAACGACCATTCCACTCAGTGAAGATGATTTGTTGATTGTCTCCGAGATCGGGAATGGCATCTACCGCAACGGGATCGCGCGGGTAATTCCCGGTGTCCCAGTCGAAGGGAGCCACTTTCACTCCCCAACCAATAAAGAAGGTCAGAAGGAGAAAAACGACGAGTTTTTGATGGAGGCAGAAATGAATGAGAGTTTTCATCTTGTGTCTTCTGTCCTTTTTTGTGGCCAATCAGAGGCCAGTGAAAGTGTGGCCGTGACCGAACCGCAGTTCAGCATGGTGTCTCCAAAGTAAGGATTGAGCACTTCGGGCAGGTTGGAAAGCCAGTCACCCCCTTTTCCATTGGCCGCCATGGGACAATGAACGACGTAGGCGCTGCCCACTTGATCCAAGCCATGGGAACGAACGAGCGAGATGAGCCGGTTGCTGATGTTTTGAAAGATGACCCGCTGTTTCTTAAGATCACTTTCCCCGGCAAGCGCGCTGGCGTTTGTTTTGAGGAATTCCGCATCATCCGTGAGCGAAATTTTGCCACTCGCTTCCGAGAATTCGCGGGCCGCCGCTTGAGCCTTTTCGGGGGCATCATCTGCGAGCGCCTTTGAGAGAGGCAAGTAAACTTCGATGATCTTTTCGAGCACCTCGGCAAGAGCCGGATCAGCCTTGGAAGGAACTTCGGTCTGACTGGAAAGCCCAAGATAGCGCCCGGCTTCTTCGACGGAGCGGGTCGCGATCCGCGCTGATTGCGGGACATTCTCCGGGAGTCGGCGGCTTGCAATCGTCAAACCGTTGACGAGCCTACTAGAAAACTCACGCCAGAGCTTCAGGGTATCGGGTTGGAACGTTGCTTGATCCACCGCCGCAATGGCGCGGACCATTCCGCGGATCGCTTCCTCGGCTGACCCTGGATCACTGGCGCCCTGAAGCCGAGCGAGGGAACGAAGGACAGGTCCCCATTGCCCGGCGAGGTCTTCGGGAGCTGAGTTCGCGGGCAGTTCCACCAAGCCGGCATTTGGATTCATCATGGAAGGCTTGGCTTTGATTTGGAGTTCGGAGTCCAGTTTGAAAGCGCCTTGAGAAACGACGAGATCACCTTCACTGAGTCCATTCTCGACGATGAATTGCGTGCCGACCTTTGGACCCAAAACGATTTCGCGGCCTTCAAAAGTCGGGTCTGTTTTCTCAGGAATGCGAAGATAGACGACCGCTCTTTCTCCGGTTTGAAGGACCGCAGAAGCGGGAACAAGGAGAGGAAGATCACCTTGATGATCGGTGTTGGCAATGAAGCCCAACTCGGCAGCGGGCACCAAAGGCATGCCACAAAGGTCACACTTCCCCGGTCCGTCTTTCACGATCTCGGGGTGCATGGGACTGATCCACTTCCCCACCAAAGATGGATCAACAACCTTCCCTCCATTCGTCATACGGGATTCGACATGGGCCCGGGCAAACATGCCGGGTTTGAGCTTCTGACCCGGGTTTTTGACATTAACACGCACTTGGGTCACCCGGGTGGTGGCATTAATTTCAGGATCAATGAAGGCCACTCGTCCGTGGAATTTCTCTCCCGGAATAGCCTCAATGCTAAAGACGACATCTTGGGCATAGCGAAGCCAAGGAAGGTCGCTTTCGTAGGCTTCAAGAATCAACCAGACCTGAGAGAGATCCGCGACCTTGAAGAGCAATTCCCCTGTTTTGATATAGGAGCCGAGTTCCACCGACTTATCAACGACGATGCCATCCTGAGGTGAACGGATCGTGATGCGATCACGGGGATCCTTCTGTGACGCGATTTCATCAATCTGTTCCTCCGAGAGCTGGAGAAGTCGGAGCTTCTCGCGAGCTGCATTGAGCAAGCGCTGACGGGTCTGCCTGACCGGATTGGAGGAGTTGGCGGACTGATTTCTGATTGCTTTTGTTGCTTCGATGACCTCTCGCTGGGCTACGTAAATTTCGGGCGAGTAGATTTCGGCAAGGTGATCACCCTTGCGAACCATGGCCCCGGTGAAGTCCACGATGAGTCTGTCGATACGCCCCCCGATTCGTGACGTGATGTTTGAAATACTCCGTTCATCGTAGGCGATTCTCCCGAAGAGCGAGATATTGGCAACAGCAGCGGAGCGGATAACGGGAGAAACCTGGAGATTCAGCAACGCCGCGGCCTCGGAACTGACCGCGACTTCACGGATCCCCCCTTCACCGGAATCTTGCAGAGGAATGAGGTCCATTTCACAGATTGGGCAGAGTCCGGAATTGGGCTGGCGAATTTGAGGATGCATCGAGCACGTCCAGATTTGGTCTGACATATCGGACGAGTCTGACAGGTCCGACGCGTCCGACTCAGCAGGAAGTCCAAACCACCAACCGGCTCCGAAGAGAGCAAGCGGGAAAAGAAGGATCAGAATTTTGCGTGGCGTCCGGGCAAGGGCTAACAGGTTTTTTTTGACGAAGTTTTTCATGGTATTATTTGAGGCCTGCGGCGGCATTCAGAGTGGCCACCGCTTTTCCAAGTTGAGCGCGATTCTGCGCGAACTGCAGTTGATAGGTCAGCCATTGCCTCCAGGTATCGATGACGTTGGTGAAGGTCTCCTGACCCGCCGCGTAGGATGTCAACGTGACTTCATAAGCCTGCTTGGCGTCAGGGAGCAGGCGGGTCTTGAAAAGCTCAGAAACTTCCCGGGCAGTTTTGGCGCGGAAGTAGGCATCCTCGACACGGAAGCGCAGCTCGGAACGAGTCGATCCGAGGAGGGCCTGGGTCTCGGCAATTCCAGCCTTGGCCTCGCGGATCATGGCACGGCGCGGTTCCTGCCAGAGAGGAACATTGAATCCCAGCGTCCCGAAGATTTGATCATCGCCATTGGACGAAGGGGCGAGACCATTTGAGGCCACTGCGGCACCTTGAAGGCCAAAGGTGAAGTCAGGATATTTTTCGAGCCGGGCCCGGGTCAGGCGGTGTTTAAAAGCTTCGATTTTGTGGGCCGCAGAGACGACCTCAGGGTGTCGTGTCTCGGCGCGAACAAGGAGAGATTGCAGGTTTTGAGGAAGAGCGACCTCACGACCAAGGGTAGCAGGAAGCGGCGCCCCGACCGGACGGTTAAGAAGGGAATTGAGACGGGCTTTGGCGACGTTTTCAATCCGTCGGGCTTCGGCAAGATTGTGATCGATCTTAGTAATTTCGTTTGCGACACGGAGCTGGTCGGCTTGTCCGCCCTGACTGGCGGCAACTTGCGCTTCGACGGTTTCTTCAACCACCCGCAAGAGACCCTGGCTTTCGTTGCTGATACGAATGGTGATCCCCGCGAGGTCGTAATCCCACCAAGCACTGCGAACTTGCTCGGTGAGTTTTAATTCATAGGCCGCGACATCAGCCCGGACCGCAAGAGCCTCACGAGAAGCCGCGAGGCCCGCTGCGCGCCTCTTACCCGGGAAGGGAATTTTTTGACTCATTCCCACCACTGCCTCGACCCGACCGGCGGCCGTTTCAGGGAGACTTCCGAGAGCTAGGTTAGCGATCGGATCAGGGAGTGACACGACCTGAGGAACCTTTGCCTCCAGACGCTCCGCCCGGTATCTCAGCGCTTTGAGTCGGGGATTATGGCGCGAGGCCAATTCGGCGAGGGTTTCCGGGCCAGCCTGATTTGGAATGTCATAGTTCTCAGCTTCCGATCTCGCAAGCGCGGCTTTGTCGACCTTGACGAGAGGCAGGTCGCTTCCCCGATGCGAGGACTTGGAACAAGATGACAAGAGGGCCATCGCCCCCAAGCTGAGAATTGAAATTTTCATGGTAAGATCGGGGGAGGAAGGCGGGCCTTCCTCCCCCGAATTTCGTTGGCCTACTTTTTCAACATCGCCAAATACTTGGCGGGGTCTTTTTCGAACTTGGGAACGCAAGCGTCGCAGCAAAAGCGAACCTCGGTTCCCTCATGAGTGATGACGAAGGGCTCGCCCATGGAGCCTAGCTTTTCATCGGAAACGACACACGTATCGAGAGGGTATTCTGACTCGACCTTTGCTATTTCGGCAGCGGGATCGCTCGTCTTTGATTTGTCGTCTTCACAAGAGACAAAAGCAGTCAAAGAGAAGGCGATAAGGATTGGCAATTTTTTTAGTTTCATGGGATATTATGGGTTGGTTTTTGAGTTGTGGAGATCGTTCATTATCCCCGGAAAAGTTGAAGCAGGACCTGCTTGAAATCGGCAGACTCTAAGGCCCTAAGGGCCGATCCGAGGGATCAGGAAAAATGCTGAAAAAAGGGATACCAAAACGATAGGCATCCAAAAAAGAGCTCAAGGGCGGAAACACGAAAGGACCGACCGAGCGGGCCTGAAGATCAAAGTCTAAAGACCGAATGAAGGAGAAACAAAGAGAGACCCGGAGGTGGTGGTGGTGGACGAATGGGAGACGTCACAAATTCCGTGGCAGCATGAAAATTGATGGGCTCCGAGGCCTCATCAACCATGGGTGAGCAGACCAGCGAGGGCGCATCAACGGTCAGGTCGAACCAAACCAGCTCATCGACATCAAGTTGAATCTTCTCCGAGCAGTCGTCGCAGGGCTGAACAGGCTGTTCTTCCTGACAATGGGAGCAGCGGGTTTTGGCCTGCTCCTCACATCCACAGTCGTTCACAAAAAACTGATTTGAATGCGCGCAATACGCAAACACCGGCTGCTGTAAGAGCAACAAGGCGATCATCCCAAAAAGGAAAAATAACGCTGACAGGCGGCGAATCATTGACTTCTTAATAGGATACACGAGAAGACTCCTTATTCCATCAAATTTTCAAACCAGGTCAAATACAACTCACTCAACCGCCTCGACTCTGAGAGCAGGATCTTTGATGATGGCACCGGCTCTAAATCTTGCGAAACAGTATCATCATCACCTTCCCGAGTCCGGTTCATCAGAGGGATCATTCTCATTGCTCCAACTCCTTTCTTTTCACGCCGTAGTGGTGCAGCACCTTTTTGACCAAGGTGCTTATGTGTTTGATGTGATAGAGACCCCAGGCGGTCGCGATTGAGCCGGTATGGAAGACCTTGCCGCCTTCGGGGCGTTCCCAGTAGATGATCTCCGCGATGGTCTCTTCATCGCCGGACCGCGCCTTGTGAGCTTCCGCATTGAAATCGAGGACGTTTCGTTTGTCATGGCTGCGCGCCAAGATCGTGATCCCCTCGCGCTCGACCAGTCCTTTCAGCGCCGGGTTTTCGGTCCAGATCGTGGTCGGTGATGACGTCGTAGTGCTACCCGTGCTTATCCAACCAGAGGTGCAGAAAGCGCTCACCGCGAAGGAGGTAGCTGTATCCCCCACCGATGGACGTTTGGCCCGGCGGCCGGCCAGGGCACCTTCATCCCAATCTTGTAGGTTGGCTGACCGTTGTGGTGATCACTGTAACAGCTGTAATTGGGAGCGCCCAGGTGACGGCTGCCCAATCCACCCGTGCCCATGTCGATCAAACCCGGCCCGTGGTTGACGGGGAACGGAGTTGAGTTGTAGGCCAACCAAGTATTGGACGAAACGAGAACGAGCAAGGGCGCCTTGGGCCGCGATTCGGGACGGCGCACAATGAAGGTGGTGTCGTAGCGCATCGGCTTGCCTTCGATCTGGAAGTCGAAGCGCCCCGCGTAAACACCGGACTTGGCATCGGCGGGGACGCGGAAGCGATGATTGACCTCCCAGCGGGCGTTGTAGAGTTCGTCGGCCGCCAATCTCAGCCCGTGTCCGCGTTTAGGATCCTTGCTCGAATCGTATTGAGTATCGTGTCGAGCGATCGCCGTGGCCTCGAAGCTCGGGCCGCCGACCATCCAGGTTCCGCGGTTGATGATCTCCCCGTCGCGTCCGTCCGGCCCCGCATCGGCGACGCGTGTGCCGCGTTCCTCATTGAACGGCCAGCACGCCAGCACGGCTTCCCCTTTTGGAACGGTAAGACCGCGATCGACAACGCGTTTCTGGATCTACGCTCCATCGAGGGCCCGCCCGTGCACGGCGCACATCGCGATGTCGCCGTTATAAAAACTCGCAGCCACGCCGTCGCTTCCAGACGCGCCGATCCGCAGCGCGGTCCGCCCGGGTCGCACCACCCCGGCAAATGGAAATTCGCCCGCCAATTCACCATCAATGTCGATGCGCTTTTTCTTCCCGTCCCAACTCGCCGCGATGTGATGCCAACCCTGGGCTTTGATCAGGCCCGGTTTGGCGGAGCGAAGCCGGATCGTGAGCGCCGCCCGTTCCGGTCATGACCGCGACCTTCCCCCCGTTGAGAAACAAGCCAACCCCGCAACGGTCCGGATAATCGTGCTGGGTGATCAAGCCCTGCCAACCGGCCAGATTGAACGGGCGGATCCAGCATTCCAAAGTGAGTTGGCTCAGCCGTCTCCCATCGGGTAGTCCCTTACTCACGTTGAGATACGACCCCGGATGAATGGGCTGCGACTTGGGCTTCTCGACGCGAAAGGTCTCGAGCTCCGGATCCTGATCCCGGTTCTCAGGATCCGACCCCAACTGCACCAGACTCAAGTTGTAGGAAACGCTGCTGCTGACCCGGAATGCGATCTCCTCGCCCGCCGCGATACTCTTTTGCGCGTAGGCGTGCAGGCCGGGCAGAGCCACGGGCTGATGGGCGGGAATCCCCGGATTCCCGGATCGTTTCCCCTCGGCGGGAACAGACGCGCCCGGTAACTTGGCCGCTTTCAAATAGGCCACCAGATCGGCGATTTCTCCGGGCTTTAGAAGTCCATCCGCAAGCGGAGGCATGAGCGAGACGTTGACATACTTCGCCGCTTCAATATCCCGGAGAAAAACTACTTTTTCCACCCCCGGTGCTGGCGATAGAACCATCTGATTTATGCTGTCTCTGAGAATCAGCCCGCCGCTCTCTCCCGCCTTCGTCCGGACGCTTACCATCTCGTAGTTGCGCGCGATCGACGAGCTGGGATAGATGATTGCTTCCAACAACTCCAGCTCACTGCGAATCGATCCGATCCCGGTCAAATCCGGTCCAAATCTCACGCCCTGATCCCCCATGACATGACAGGTGATACACAGGGACTTCCTTGCATTGTGGAAGAGTTCCCTCCCCCGCGCCGAGTCTCCCATCGGCAACAAGGCGGCGAGTTCTTGGAGACGGTCCTGTTGGCGCGCCCGTGAGTCGGGATCCAACTCGATGAGATCAGCCAGCTCGATCTTCGGCATGGCGTGCGGCGGCGCGTTGCGTTGTTCGACCTGGTGCATGAGGCGAACTTGTTTCGCGAGCGGATTGTCCGTAGGAAGGTTCTCGTGGTCGCCGATCTCGTGGAGCGCAAAGATGAGGACATGCCGCAAAAACGCATCCACTAGTCCAGCCCCGACCTCCAAGAGAGGCTTCACCGCCCGACGATCGCCGATCCTGCCCAGGGCCATCGCGGCGAACCGGCGATGGTGTGAGTCATCGCAAGCGAGAAGGATAATCAACAAGTCGACCGCAGCGGCAGCGCGCCGCAGCGCCACGCTGTGGATCGCCGCCGTGCGCACCTCGGCCTTGTCATCATTCAAAAAATCGAGCACCACTCGCTGCGCCGATTCACCCGGAATGCGATGGCGCTTCCACAGCGCCGGGACGTTTTTGGCAGACCCTAGTGCTTTAATATTCCCCTCCTTTGCCAAGGCCTCGATCGCTCGTTTGACGACCGCCGGCCGCTCATCCGAAAGCCAACCGATGGCGGGTTCTTCCCAGTCCAACTCGAGACCACGCGGGTCGTTCGGGCTCAACAGCCCCTTCTTTTGAAGCCGATAGATCGCGCCGAGAATGTCCGGTTTGGCGACCTTCGAGGTCGGACAACAAATCATATACCAGCTGCCCGTGTCAGCCACCAGGATGCTGCCGTCGGCATCTTCAATCACGTCGGTGGGGTGAAAATCGTTCTGATCGCTCTCGATGAACGAACTCGTCGCCGCACTGTAACTCGAACCCTCTCGGCTCAGTTCATGCTTGGAGATGCGGCGCAGGTTGAAGTCAGCGCAAAGCAAATTCCCGCGCAGCCCGAGCGCATCATCCTTCGGCATCACGAGTCCTGACGGAGCTGCAGGCCCCATCTGTGCCAGGATTGGCAGCAGGTCGCCGGTGCGGGGATGGGGCGAGAGAACGCGGTCGTGTTTCTTGCCCCACATGCCGCCATAGATCGCATGCAAAATGCCGTCGCGTCGTCCGGGTTGGGAAAGGTCAAAGAAGGTTCCGCTCACAAATCGCTCGCCACTTTCGCTAAACGCAAGCCCGACGGGATTGTCCATCCCTCCGATGATCACGACATCGAGATCGCTACCGTCAGGCTTGGAACGAAAGAGATGGGCCGCGCTCGTGTTGAAGGTCTTGCCATTTCCGAGCACGTGGCTCTGCGGTGCGAACGCCCCCTTGCACCAGTAAAAGTATCCCTCCGGACCGAGATAGGGTCCGTGCAAATCGTTGCCACAGCCTGTGATGGAGCCGCCGTCGAACCAGACGCTCCGTTCGTCCGCAACGTGGTCGCCATCGGTATCGCGGAGTTTCCAAATATGGGGCGGGGCCGTGACATAAACGGCTCCCTCATGGACGAGGATGCCTTCCGGAAAAGGCAGGCCCTCGGCGAAGACGGTCGAGTCATCAAAGACGCCATCCCCGTCGCGGTCGAGCAATCTCAAAACACGGTGTTTCGGGTCTTTGAGTTGGGTCGGTGCCTTGTCGGTGTTCCCGGAGCTATCGGTGACATAGAGGACACCCACATCATCAAAACACATGTGGATCGGCCTCTGCACCAGCGGCGGCGGGCGACACACTTCAGGACATAGCCCTCGGGAATGGTAAAGGTATGCGGCTCGATCGTGACCTTTTCAGCACCCAATTCGTGCGAACAGAGTAAGAAAGCCAGGCAGCTCAATAAGGAGGAAAGAGAAAATCTCATGAGGGAAGTCTCGCAGAAAAAAATCTCCTTAGGAATGGCGCAGAAATTAGTTCAGATTACCGTAGTAATCAGAAGGGTGACATTGATAGTTCCATTCTGGAAGGATGACCGCTCGTTCGAGCGGAAAGCCCTCGGGTAGGGGGATGTC
>Ga0222650_1000234_pt1 | contig 48316 bp, 42 predicted proteins | sample AntAcemetagen367_FD_179820 | JGI IMG/M metagenome (GOLD analysis project Ga0222650, IMG submission 179820) | Saline water microbial communities from Ace Lake, Antarctica - #367 | ecosystem: Environmental > Aquatic > Non-marine Saline and Alkaline > Saline | place: Antarctica: Ace Lake... | reverse complement strand
AGTTGCTACTGCATTGATTTCATTTAGCGCATGAATAATTTCGGGAGCAAACACCCCAAATGAGGTTTCATAAAATTCTGAAAAACCACCATTTGTTACGGTCTGATTTAGTTTCACAATCACATAAACCATTTTTTCAGGACCAGTCAGCCCTTGAATAACCTGATACCATTGCGACCAACTCTCCGTATCAAAGTCTGCGTCTTCCAGTTGTTGGTCGGCCGAACTATATAGCCGACTTATTAAAGCTCTATTCGAAATATTCTCCATTATCGTTCCGGATTACCTGATTATATCCTGCTCTGATACGTGTGCAATTCATGATACCTTCCCTCAGATGCCAATAACGCATCATGCGTTCCGCGCTCAGCAATCCTACCGTCTTCAATAACTAAAATCTGATCTGCTTTGCGAATTGTACTCAACCTGTGGGCAATAACGAATGTTGTTCTATTCTTCATTAGTTCGTTCAAACTTTTCTGAATATAGGACTCGCTTTCCGTATCTAAATTGGATGTTGCCTCATCAAGAATAATGATTTTTGGATTGGCCAGAATAGCTCTTGAGATAGAAATCCGCTGGCGTTGTCCACCAGATAATTTCACACCTCTTTCTCCAATAATGGTTTCCAGTCCATCTTCAAACCGATCTGTGAATTCGTTTACATATGCTCCTTTAACTGCTGCCTGAAGTTCCTCTTCTGTAGCATCTGGTCTCGGAAAAAGTATATTCTCTCGAATACTTCCTTCAAAAAGAAAATCATCTTGAAGCACAACAGCAAGGTGCTTTCTGTAACTGCTCAAATTCACAGTAGAAATATCAATTGAATCGATGGTTACTTTGCCCGATTCTGGGTTTAAAAACGTTGCTACTAAACCAGCAATCGTAGATTTCCCAGAACCAGACGACCCAACCAAAGCGGTCACGCTACCCGGTTTAGCTTCAAAAGAAATATTGTGCAGTACACCTTTACTTTCTTCATAGCTAAAAGAAACATCTCTGAATTCAATGTCTCCTTTAACGTCTTTCAAAAACTCAGTTCTAACCTCAGGGTCATCTTCTTCCTTCATGTCCATCAACTCCTGCGTGCGGTCTAAGCCTGCCATTGCATCCGTCAGTTGACTTCCAATATTTCCCATTTGAGCAATAGGTGCAATCATGAAGCCGAGCAATAAGGTAAAAGACAGAAACTCACCCATTGTCATTGTTCCTTCCATCATAAAGTAGCCTCCAATACCCATAATGCCAGTAGAAGCAAATCCGATTAAAAATATGGATGAACTACCTATGATAGCGGTAGCTGTTAAACTCTTTTTAACGTTTTCAAACAGGCGATTTACTCCTTTCTCAAAGCTGACAATCTCTTGCTCTTCAGCATTAAATGCCTTTATAACACGAACCCCGCCTAAGGTTTCTGTTAAGCTCCCTTGAACCTGCGCATTAATCTTGCCTCGCTCTCTAAATATTGGCCGCACATAGCCGAAAGCCTTCAACATAACAACAGCAAACATGATTACCGGAATCAAAACAGAAACTGTCATAATCGGACTTAATTGTACCAGAAGAACTATGGAAGCGATAGAGGTTATGGTACCGCCAATTAGCTGAACAAACCCTGTTCCTATAAGGTTTCGAACACCTTCAACATCTGTCATTACGCGCGAAACCAATGCGCCAGATTTGTGATTATCGAAGAATCCGATGGGCAGCTTCATTAGCTTGCTTTGAACCTGAACTCGCATTTGAGAGATCATGTGCTGAGCTTGAACACTGAGTAACCGTGTAATGCTGAAAGATGTAAGCGAACGTATTAAAATGGATGATGCCACTACAGCTATAAGAATCCACAGTCCATTGATGTCTTTATTGGGAACGATGTCATCAAACAAGAAACGACTTGCGTAAGGAGCAACTAAGCCAGCTGCACTTTGAATTAATATTAGAATCAGCCCAACTCCGAGCATTCCTCTACGTGGCCATATATATTCTTTGAATGCCCACCTAAAGGATACTTTTTTTTTGTCTTTACTCATGCTTGTGGTTGTGTGCGATTATATGCGAAATCTCTCTTGCTTTGAGCTTATTGATTTGCACTGATATGGTATAAGCTTGTTGTCAACTAAAGCCTAAGTTTTAGTTAAAGTTCGAATTGAATTAGGTTTCTTTCTTTTCGAACATTACTGCCATCGTTGGCATTCGTTTTTTTCTTTTCAATTCCTAAGGAAAAAATCTAGGGTAGACTGATGCGCTTCTTTTAGCAGTGCTAATGTAAAATGATCAGCAGCTTCGATTTCCACATATTCTCCGCTAGTTAAAGTTTGAGCAACTTTTTGCCCCGTTCCCAGAACTAAATCTTTTTCACCACTTATGATGAGGGTTGGAATGTCAATTTCAGCAACTTGTTCGGAAGTAAGATGCGGATACTTACCACGACTAAAAGCCACCATAGCTTCTCTTTCTAATCCTGTTTGATTGAGAAAACTCCAATAAGCAGCTATGTGACTTGGCAAATGGCTAGGGAAAGTTTCGAAGGAAAGTATTTCTGAAAGACTGGGAAGCATATTCCCAAGTATGAATGGCGGTAATCCAATTAGTCCATCTCCAGTAGCAATCAAAACAGCTTTGGTAAAATATTTTGGGTGTTTATGTAATAAATCAAGAGCTATTACTGTGCCCATGGAATACCCGATTAGCCCAACATTTTCTAATTGTAAATGATTAATCAGGTTAACTACATCATTCGAGAAGTTTTCTGTTCCATAAAAACTGGGGTCATTGCTCTTATCACTTTCTCCATAACCTCGGAAATCAATACCGATTACCTGAAATCCATTTTCGGTTAACGTTTCAACCCAACCAGGTTTAACATAGTTAAAGTCGAAATTTACAATTGCCCCGTGAAGAAGAATCAGGGGTTTTCCGGTTCCGTATACCTGATAGTTTATTGAAATATTGTTTTCTGTGAACTTTGGCATTTACCTTTTGGTGTTGTTTTGGAAAACGAGATTTTAGTGGTAATTCCATCCCGCAGGTATCATAAAGGCTGTTATTTACTTTTCCTCTTAAGATTTCTTCAAATACTTCTGACAAAATCTAAAAAGACCTTTTTATGAAGTTCAATGTTCATATTAGGAGAAAGAGCTACACGGGCTATATAATCTTTATCGCCCTCTTTAGTTGTTCCTTGAGTAGACGTTGCAGGTATGGTCCAGTAACATCCCTTTAACTGCCCGTAGCTCACACAATACTTGCTTTCATCGGGGATTTTAGTAATCATTAAATCAATCAATTTATGATTCAACACTCTTTTGGAAGCTTCTCTTTCTTCATCCGTATTGCCTTTGGTAGGAAGGTCTAATGAAAACACGGATGGTGTAAATCCTTGTTCAGCCAATTCTTCTGAAACAAAATTTATTTTCGCGGCTGGCAAAGTATCGTTAATGAAGTTTACAAATTCACGAGTGTTCTTGTAAGCATCATTAATTCGTTGTTTCATCGAAGGCAATTGCTTTGCTAATATTTCATACTGTAGATGTGTAGCCTCATTATCGCACAGTCTTAGATGTAATTCTATGTTGCGCATCAAGTTCTTATTTCCTACGCAGTAGCCAGCAGTGCATTGCCCACCACTAGGGAATTTAGATCCACTTACGTATGAAATAGTCCTTACGGTTGAGAGGATTTCACCTTCACCTAAAAAGAGAACATTAGGACAAAATGTTTGGTCTAGTATGAAAACGGGATCGATGGCCGTTTCACCATTTGCCGTTTTACGGACAGCACTTAAAACAGCCTTCAATTTTATAAGATCAGGAACTTCAACTCTAGGGTTTGTAGGTATTTCGGCTATGATGTAAGGGATAGCATCTTCATTTGCAATTTTATCTAAAACTGTATTAATACTTTGCACCATATCTTGGTCGCCATCCACTAGTAAATCCACTATTTCAACATTATCAATACAAGCGGCAACTCGCCTGGCTTGATCATTTGTGCCACCATAGCAATTTGGAGGTACAATAAATTTTATAGCTTTTCCCTTGTGGTTTTCTAGGGCATGATGAATGAGCCCCATCATGATGGCATATTGAACAGATAGTCCGCTAGAACCCGCTAGTGCTTTTGTATTGATGCCTGTAATGGCTGCAATAGAATCTAAGACAAGTGCTTTACTTCGACTCAGCTCAGCACGAGTGTTTGCTTCAACATTCGTATTCATATTATCCAGAGAAGACTTCTCTATTAGCGCCTTTAAGGCTGCCAGGCAATTGATGGGTGTCATTGCAATGGTCTCTCTCCTTCGGAAATGCTGAATGTCTGAGATATAACTTTCATTTCGCTCACCGTTTACTAGTAGAACACTTCCATAGTGAGCATGAAGACTGATGGAAAAGTCGATAGTAGGAGGGAGCTCAGATTTGGAAATTTCCTGCTGTTGTGAAATGAAAATGGTGCTGCCGTCAAACGCGGAGATGGCTTCTACGTTCTCAACATGTTTAAGCTCAAATTTATACCCATACACGTGCTGAAGTATTTCAGCGTCAAAAAACTCCGGTAATTTACCGGTATAACAGATTTGGGTGTTTTTGTGCTCTAATAAGTTCTTTCTAAGAACAGCCAAAATAGGGGCCGTATTTGATGCAAAACTTATTACGTTTTCTGGTTGCAGGCTATTTAACCTGGCAATAGCCCATTCTAGCACACACGATAATGGATGACCCAACCGAATATAGTCGTACGCAGTTGGTAATTCATTTAGTGCCGATGATTCAGAATTAGTGTGATTGAATAAGACTTCAAACTGATCTAAGAATTGCTTTTTGGCCAATTTCTCGTCATAAATATCTAATCGATGGGTTGTTAAACTCAACCAGCCACTAGGCATATTTACCAATACATCTTCAATATAATCCAGCATTTTATTGTCTTCCATTACTTTCACTTTTAGGCAGATCGACAACATACGTAATTGGTTTATTTCAGAGGTATTACAAGACGTTTTATTGCATTGCGGATGACGGTTTAACGAAGAGCAGCATAGGGTTTAGTTCCTGAGCGATTTCACCTGTAATCGAATATTCCGAAAAACTCGCCAGTATGAGTGCCTTTAAAATTCCAATATTTAACAATTTTATCGCCTTGTCCAAAAACATCAACAAGGGTAAAAGTTATATCTGAAAATCCAGTCAGATAGTTTTGATAGTACTCCTTGAAATCTTCAATTCCAACCACATTTTCTGGTGCTGTAATCAACGTGATGCCATTGTCAAAATTGGTTTCATTGATTTTATCAATTTCTCCTTTATTGATAATATCGTCCCAAACAGTTTCATACATTTTTAGATTTTCCGCTAGTTGATTTTCCGCTTGTTCTAAAGCAAGATGTTCGGCTGACGGTTCATTTACAGTCTCATTTTTACAGCTCACGATAGAAAACGTAAGAAATAATGCAGCCATTCCGCTGAAAATGATTTTGGTGTGTTTCATAATTATTTGTGCTTGATATAAATGCTTACTCTAATAGGTTTTCGGCTTGCCCCGTTTGTTCTAATTACTGCTAACGTTTATCTGCTTAGCGCAAATTAGGGTTTTAGTTCCTCAGTCCTTTCGCCCGATGCTGTAGAGGCGTTTCTACAGGTCGTGAGACAACCAACTGTCTTCCTTAGGCGGAGTTATCTCGAGTTGATGAAGGGCCAAAGAGGGGCTTATTCAGTCCAACCTTTTTATGATTATTGTAAGCTTATTTTTCTATTAATAGCTTGGTCTGCTGTCTCTACTTTAACGACATAAATACCTGATGCTGTATTTAAATCGATGATTGTCCTTGGAGACATTATAGATTGCGAATAAACCATTCTTCCCGTCATGTCAAAAATGGTAATCGTTCCTGTTTTCGAACCGTTTAGCAGCACGTTTATCTGCTTGTTAGCTCCGTAGACACCAATGTTATTGGCAACCTCATCGATATCTGTAATCGAAAGACCGAAGTGTAGTGCAAAGCGTGTTGGAATATTACCTGCATCTGAAGTAAATGTATAAATCGGCTCTGCACTCAGGTCTTGGAAGATGCTTAGCATACGGTCTTCTAAATGCACCGTTTCTCCAACTACAGTTATCTCGTTTGCATTAAACGTGTAGTCTCCAGCTGTTGGAATTTTCACTCCCAAATCAACTGTTGGGTTGGTGGCTGTGCTTGTAAGACCATTGATTACAAGCGTATCTATACCAATAGAGGTATAAATCTGCGGTAAGCTTGCGGATGTCCAAAACTTCTGAGAATCATAATCATCATACCCGTCTTGCGCGCTAGGGTCAAAGAGTATAATCGCTTCATCAGAATTAGTTCCATTGCTTAAGGCAATTCTTACTGTTCCTTCTTCTGCGGCCATACGGTAGACACCAGCCAATGTTCCGTGGCTTCGCATGGCGTTGGTGAAGTCTAGCTGACCCGTATTGCCATCGGCATCAACGCGAACCCAGAATGCTTGCGTTGGCGGAATAGCTCCGTCAACTGCGCCACCACCGTTATTGTTGGTGCCAATACTTCCTACAGCATTGTACGTATCCATAAGCATAGTGCTTCCTTGATGGGTTCTATAGTACATACTGGTTTCTAAGTTGGTCTTTATTGCATTGTCCCAACTCACTGTACTTGGGTATGGATTACCCACAAGATTATAACCGCGTTGGGTAGCGGTAGTTCCAGTTCTGGTAAGACCTCCTTCGGTGATGTTGCCTGTGTTGAAAGCTCCACCTGTGAATGTATTAGTACTTGTTGCACCAAGCCTTGCAATGTAGCCCTGACCAATATTTAGTGCGGTAATGTTATCAGTAATCTGCGTATAGTTCTGCCCAAACTCATTGGCGCTCCATAATTTATCCGTTCCTGCGGCACTGTAAACATTGCTTGTTGCCATAGCTGTAGGGCTGCTTACATACCAGAACAAACCATCAGGTGTTGCCCCTCCAGAACCTACTAAATACTGTTCCATTTGGAAAGCTCCGTTGCCTGTAACTGTTCCTTCGGTGATAAGAGAGCCGATACCTGTTGCATCTGCTTTCACATCTATTGTTCCTTCATTATCCAACGTGCCACTAACTGTAAGTGCTTTGCCAATATCTATGGTCAGGGTAGCACCAACGTCTATTGTCAAATCAACACAAACAGCTGGTGTTCCAGGAGGCAACGTTACGTGTGGTTGATTGCTCAGTGTAAATGGTATAGTAATGTTATTACTAGCGGTTGGTATCATAGCCGGACACCAGTTGCAGCTATTAAACCAGTCAGTATTAACGTCCCCGCGCCAGATTCTAAGATTGTCAACGCTAGCTTCTGCATTGGTAGAGCTAACTTCTACATCTTGCGTAATGATGTTTCCGAATGTTGAAAATGCTCCTCCGGAAAGGACAACTCCGCTATTTAAAATAATTGCTCCATTATTAGCGATAATTATTCCATTGAAATTACCAGCATTGATGGTGACAGCACCTTCTACCTGCCAAAATACATTTTTTGACTCTGTTCCTCCAACCAGCACAACCTGTGGATTTGTGTTGGTAGTAAGTGCGCCTATTATGCGAATAACAAATACAGCGCCCACTTCGCCCCTAGAATCTAAGAAAATGGTATCGGTAAGCACCGTAGCTGCGTTCATAATATAAACATGAGGGGTAAGAACTTGGCTGTTTCCAAAAAGCACAGGGTATAACAGTTCAATATCGGTGGGAAGCCCATTGAGATAGGTATGAATATTACTCAAACCCAAACTTATTTGTGCTGTAGTAGCATTCGGAACAGCGTGAATAACCCCTAGTACATTTAGTAAATCAAAACCTGAAACTGCTCCACTGTTTGTTCCTATATCACCAACAACATTTGTTGTTCCTGTGTTAGTAACTGTTCCACTGGAAGTTAGCAATGAGAAACATCCAACAGGGCACAAGTCTGGGGATACAGGTCCGGTGAGAATAGGACTGCCACAACCTATCGGTGTGCCAGCAGTTACAGCACTTACACTAACCGCCCCTGTAATAGATAATGCTCTACCTTCAAGAAAACATCCTACACCAATTGGTATTGCTCCGGCAACAATAATAGTGCCTTTAAAGGAAGTGTTTGTAGCCATACTCATTGCGCCATCTACTCTCCAAAACACATTGCAAGCCTGGGTACCATTTGTTAAAATAATGCTGGAGCCGGCAGCAGTTGCAAAAGCCCCATTCATTTGAAATACAAAACAGGCATCGGGATTTCCGCCACCATTTAAAGTAAGAGTGCCGGCTAGTGAAGCGGCACCAGGCACCAAGTAAACCTCTGGCAGTAATACTTGCCCGCCTCCGAGCCCAAGCCCAAGGGTAATATTCGGTGTTTGAGCACTTAAATTAGTACGTGCAATATTTAAATCAATTGCACACTGTGCAGATAACGCATCACCTACATGCATTTGCCCGTTGACATTTCCAAATCCTGTACAGGAACCTCCTCCGTTTGTCCCTATATTTCCTGTGATTTGGGAAAGCACCCCATTTGAAATTGCTCCAACTGACGTAAACAAAACGAAATCTGCAACAGCTCCAAGAGGAGGCGGGGTTTGAGCAACTATAACTGTTGGCATTAAAAACAGGGCGATAGCAATTCCTATATTCTTCAGTCTTGTTTTCATAATAAAAATAATTAGAGATTCATAATCAATGGAATCCTAAACGATTAAAAATAGTGGTGGTCCAGTAAATAGAAATTTGATTTTCGCAACCTTATCAAACGATCGGGATTCTTTCGTCAACTCATTTCCCAGACCCCAGTGTACCTCGGTATTGGACTGAGACTTGTCCATATTTCGATTAATGGCAATCGGAAATTGAGCGTTGTGAACAAGGCGAGTTATTGAAAGCAATGTGGGTGTTACTGCTGCAGATAGGCATAACTTCATGCGTGCGATTGGCGAAGGTGAATTGTACTGTGATGTAACTAATGGAATCTCTTACGAATCTACGTGTTTCACGCATTCAAAATGCACTCCACGCGCGTAAAATGCGTATTTTTTAAGTTTCAACTCACATATTTGTAATACATACAACATCCTGCAGGTTGGATCATACGAGATTATAAGCCTCTGAAATTTAAGCTACTGCGAGGGTTATTTACCTTTCATTTTGAATCACGACCATCTTGTTGTAATAAAAACCCCGTTTATCCTTGAACCTTGCAAAACATTTGCAAATGCTAAATAATAGCCCTTGTTCAGAAGGGTCCGAATACAATATTCTTTCCTAAAGCCAAGTTGGAAACTGTCCAAAAAGAAAGAGGTTGAAGTTTTTTTTTTAGAATTTTGGTAGGGTAATATGAAAATTGGGCGGTGTAAGAATAAATCACAAACAATTACCAAAAAATAATACAATGAAAAAGTCGTTTTTTTTAATTGCTGTAGTAGCACTTGGTTTCACTTCTTGTAAGAAAGAAGGTGGCGGAACAGATAATATGGTGGCATATGCTGCTCGTTACGGACAAACAGTAAGTGTAGCATCCACAGATTTTGAAGTTGAAGTTGCAGAAGCAACAGCAAGGACAAATGACGATATGGCCTACACTTCTGGTACTTTGAACTACAAAGTGAACGGAGAACTGGTTGCTTCAATTGATTTCTCTCACGGAAACGAACTTCAAGCTCTTGTTACTAAAGATGGAAATTCGGAAACAGTTGAGTTGGGAGAAGGCGATAAAGGCGATAAGAAAGACTATAAAAAAGTTATTGTTGAACCGCTTGTTTACTCTGAAGAGTGCGGTTACGTAGTATCTGGTATCATTAAGTTCTATAAGGATGAAACTTGGGTTGCTACCTTCGATTATGGTGATGGAACCTGCGATGATGTTATCAATAAGTCGACAGAGGATTACGAAAGCTACCTGTTCAGTATGAACGATTACCCTGAGTGGAATAAGTAATCAAATTCAATTCAAAATAAATGCCCTTCTGACTTGTTCAGAGGGGCGTTTTTTGTTTCTAAGTAGGGTAACTGGCAACTTATGCGGTTCTTAGTGAAAAGCACTTGACACACCAAGAGTTCAAATATTGTTTTGATGCGTATTTCGATGCTATTCGGAATTACATCTGCTACCGAGGTTCAGATACTGAAGTGGCAACCGATTTGGCACAAGATGTTTTTCTTAAACTTTGGCAGAAAGAGCTGGACTTTACAGAGAGCCACACTAAAAGTCTGTTATATAAAATGGCAAGCGATGCTTTTGTTTCGCACTATCGTAAAACACAGGTAGCTCATAAACACGAGAATTCCTTAGACCTGAGTTACGAGACCAACGACCCACAGCAGGAGCTGCAGTATAAGGAGCTAAAAAACCAGTATGAAAATGCGTTGATTGAATTGCCCGAAGGGCAGCGGATTGTCTTTTTGATGAGCCGAACCGAAGAATTGACCTACAAAGAAATAGCCGAGCGATTGGGATTGAGTGTGAAGGCGGTAGAGAAGCGAATGAGTTTAGCTCTCAAAGAATTAAAGAAAAAACTAAATGTCCGGTAGGGTACTTCTCTACTTGTGCGGTATAAGTAAGCAATGAGTTCAGAAAACGAACATATAAACAAAGGGCACCGGCTGGATGAGGCTTTGGAAAGCCATATGAAGACGGCCAAACCAAAATTTGCCAGAAGCAAAAATCAGGTGTGGCAAGAACTTGAAGCAAAAATGAGTGAGGTTTCTGAAGAAAAGGAGACGAAAATCATTCAGATGAATTGGTTGCGCTATGCCGTTGCCGCATCTGTGGTAGCGTTGGTATGCTCTACACTTTTTGCTAGGTTTTATACTGTAGAAGTGCTGACAAACAACGGTCAGCATTTATCTCAACTGTTGCCAGATGGGTCAGAAGTACTACTAAATGCGGGTTCGTCTTTGAGTTTTCATCCTTATTGGTGGAGTGTTAATCGCGAGTTGGAGTTTGAAGGCGAAGGATTTTTTTTGGTCGAAGAAGGGAGCAATTTTGCGGTTCTTTCGGCCAACGGAACAACAGAAGTTTTAGGTACAAGTTTCAATATCAACTCCCGGATGGATGGTTATGAGGTTTTGTGCGTTACTGGCCAAGTTCGGGTGAGCAACAAATACAGCAAGGTTTTGCTTAAGCCTAATGGTTTAGCCTCTTCCAATGCCGAGAATCACCTGGATAAAACAATCATCAACAATAAGAATGACGTTGTGGGTTGGATGGAGAACAAGTTTGTGTTTACGGCCACGCCAATGAAACTCGTTCTGCGTGAAGCAGAGTTGCAATATGATGTGCAGATTTCTCTTTCAGAAAATTCGTTAGGCGAGTTGACCTATAGCGGATACTTTACTAAATCTGTAAAGGTTGATAGTGTTCTTGATATCATTTGTCAGGGAATGGAGCTTAGTTTTGTGAAAACAGGTGGAAACACCTATTTAGTATCACAAGCCAAGTAGCTCTGAAAAAACGAACAGCACTCATCATCGTTTATCTTCTTTCTGTAATCGCTGGGTTGCAGGCTCAAGAGGTTCGTTTAGATATTTCGGATAGACCACTGAACGAGGTTTTTATTGAACTGAAGTATCAGTACAACGTCAATTTTTCATTCAATGATAAACTGCTTGCTGAATGCTTCATCAGCGAAATCCAAACTTTTGGTTCTATTGAAGAGGCCATTCGGTCTTTGGTCGGTAAATGCGGGTTAGAATATGAGTTGATAGGCGAAGTTTTTGTCATCCGAACACAAACGAAAAAGCCCTCCAAACGTAATTACAAACTCATTGGCCAGGTGGTAGACGCAGAAACAGGCGAGCCGCTCCCATTTTCTGCTGTTCGAGTAAATGGTTCGGGTTTGGCCTCAAACGTGAACGGGAGTTTCTCTTTTGTGGTAAACGACAGTGTAGTGCCCGTTAGCGTGTCTCACGTAGGTTATTATCAATCGGATTTATTCCTTTCAGCAGTTGGAACGCAGACTATTCGGCTGAAACCCCAATCGATTAATCTGAACGAAGTTGTTGTATTGGCAAATGCAGAAAAACTTCAATTATCGCACATTATTGAACGGCCTTCAGTAATAAAACTCAATAGAAGAATGGCAGCCTTTCTTCCAGGAAGCAGCGATAACACCATTATCAATCTCCTTCGATTGCAACCCGGTATTTTGGCATCTGGCGAACAGACAAACGACTTTACTATTTGGGGTTCTTACAAAGGGCAAAGCCATGTAATTTACGATGGCATTACGCTTTTTAACTTCAGCAGCATTAGCGATAATATTGGCGCAGTGAACCCGCTGATGATTAGCGATATTGAAGTGCTGAAGGGTGGATATAACGTCAACATTGGTGATCGAGTTGGTGGGGTTGTCAACATCACAAGCACCGAGGGCCGAATAGACCGTGTTCATGGCACCATGCGCATAAGTGATCAGTCAGTCGCAGTGCGATTGAACGTTCCGCTAGGTAAGGAGCTAACTATTCAAGCTGCATGTCGCTATGTGTTTCCGCAGAACTTTGGAACGCTGGTGGAAAATGGCACCAACGGCCAAGAGGGTAAAAACCTTTTTGTTGATGCCAACCTAAAATTGACTGGGCGCTTGGAAAATGGAGATAACTTTCATTTGAGTTTGATTGGCGCAGGAGAGCAGATGTTTCAATCGAGCTTTAAATTGGATGGTCCTTCCACGTTTGAATCCGAAGAGCAGGTAGGTAAATATCAGGTGGGCGGAAGTGCTGCCTACGCAAAACGTTGGAAACGTTTTGGAACCACTCGGGCTTCATTGGCCTATTCACATTTTGAATCGACTATCGAAAACGCGTTTTCGCAAGAAGATGAAATCGACCCAAACAATTCCATTTTAATCTCTTCCAATTCAGCAAACAGTATTTCTGAACTCAACGTAAAGATGGAACATCAATTTGTGGCAACAAAGGTTCAAAGTTTGAGTGTTGGTGCAGCCTATATCCGTAACCAATCGGTTATAGCCCTCGATAGTTCCGTGTCTTTGGCTGGAGGTGTATCGCGCCAAGTTTCAAGAGCCAACTTCTATGTTAAGGATGACGTACGTATTGGTCGAATGATAACGCTGGAGCCAGGACTTAGATTGGATGTGACCACCGAAATCCCAAAAGGGTATTTCCAACCCAGGTTTGCGGTTGTGCTAGTGCCAAACAAGCATTGGAGGTTGCGGTTTGCTTGGGGAATATACAACCAGTTTATTGCCGAAAATGCCCTGGTGGATGTCTTTGGAAATGAACTTTATTTCTGGCAAGTGGCGGATGGAACGGGCACCTTCGTTCAAAAAAGCATGCATAATGTGGCCGGAGTGTCTTTCAGTAAATGGGGTTTGAATGTAGCGCTGGAGGGATTTTACAAAATGCACAATAGCCTGATTAGGTGGAGTTATGACCAACAGAATGATGCTCCATTTTTCCATGCGAATGGAGAAGGTCGTTCCTTTGGGTTTGACGTTACCGTGAAGAAGCAGGTTTGGAAATTGGACCTCAGCGCGGTTTACAGTTGGTCTAAAAGCGAAGATGCGTTTAACAGCATCTCTAACGGCAGTTTTCAGCCAGCACCACATGACCAACGGCACGAGGCAAAGACGGCAGCAGTCCTCAATCTAAACCCCTTCTTTGTTTCGTTGAATTACGTTTACGGTTCTGGGTTCCCATTAAGAAGAGCTGATGGCTCCACTTACAGTCAGCTTTATAGCCGATTGGATGCCGCATTTCTGTATCAGAAAAAGCTGAAATCAGTAACCTTGCAAACGGGTCTTTCCATTCTGAATGTTACCAATACGAGTAACGTCCGTTATAGCAACGTTATCAGTTTTGCAAACGACAAGAAAGCGTATCAACCTGCCATGGGCATTACACCTTTGGTGTTCTTCTCCGTTAATTTTTAGCCTGATAAATGTATTTATGGCACAACAGTGCTGTGATGAGGCGCCAGCTTTGGAACTACTTCCAACAGCTGTTCTAACCGTACGTATATGACTTAATCTCAGCAACGGTCATTCCCCGCTAGCGTGCGTATGCAACGCGTACTCACAAACACCCTTTTCCGATGGCAAACATTAAAGCTATGAAGGCAAGGGGTCACTGAAAGGCGTTTTGGCAATGACAGTTTGGAGGAGTTTTTACGGCCTTTCTAAAAATTATTGCATTGTACTTTTCTCTTGACGCTTCGACTTCGCTCAGTGGAGAGTTGGGAGAGATTACGCCTCAATGATTGGTATCGCCTTTAAGCTCCGTTACTGCCCGAAGTACATCCCGCTGACTAATCTGCCCAACTAGATTTCCATTATCGTCTAACACGGGGAATCTTCTGAGTTTCATTTCTAAAAACATATTTGTGGCTTCAAAAACACTTACATCTGGACTAATGTGTATGACGTTTTTGGCCATGTGATCTTCCACCTTTCCGTGCAGCAAAGGCATGTTATGGTACTTTCCGCTTGCAATGTCTTTCAGGCAGTCGCCTTCTGATATAACGCCTACAACTTCATTTTTATCATTGATTACTGGTGCACCAGAAATGTTGTTCTCCAGTAGGGTGTTTACCACTTCAATTATAGATTGATCTGGCCGGAATGTGACGAGCTGCTTGGCCATGTAATCTCTAACCAAGAAGGCCTGTTGCACTATCTCCTTTTTCTTTATAATCTGTTCTCCTTGAAAACTTTTTACCATGATGTTAGGATTTTAGTGAAGTCTCAAGATAATCATTTTTGAGCCAGAAAGGTATTGCTTGCGCAATTTTGAATAGGCAAGGAGGGAGGCTTTTACGGCCTTTGTGAAAATTATTCCATTGTACTTTTCTCTTGACACTTCGACTTCGCTTAGTGAAGGAGTTGGGAGCCTGAAAGACGAGATAAACTTTGCAGCTTGGTTTTGTCACTCCGAAGAACGAGTAGTCTCTGATCAAAGGCAAACGGCAACGAGATGCTTCCTGATGTCAGCATGACATAGACGCGAAGCATTGTAATATAGACGCGAAGCATCGCAACTGAGACGCGAAGCATCGCGTCCCTACGGTTCTTTCCAACCTCTGGGATTGCGTAAGAAATCGGTTTTGAATTCGGTAAGAACACGGTTCATCTTCTCCACTTTTTCTTCATTTCTGGTAGAGAGGTTATAAGACTCGTGCGGGCTGTCTTTCAGATTGTACAGCTTTGGCCAATTGTCGAGACGATTAATTGTTGTGTCTTTTTCTGGCGGTGAATATGTCGGAACAAACTCTTTGGTTGCATAATTCGGATGTTCTAATGGTATAGGCCACGTATAGCTGTAGTTGGTTTCTATAAATTTCCAATCGCCTATTCTCACAGCCTCAAAAGCATAATCGTGAAAGAAGAATAAAGGCCGTGTGTTGCCAAGGCTTGTTTGAGAAGTGTCTTCAAGGATTTCAAACAAATTGTGCCCGTCAATTATTCTGTCTTTTGGTAGCGATATGCCTGCTTCTGCCATTAAAGTTGGCAAGAGGTCTATACCCATGGCTGGAACAGCCGTTTTATATGCTGCTTTTATCTTCTTGGGATAACGAAGTATGAACGGTACTCTATATCCACCTTCAAACACTTGGCCCTTTCTGCCTCGCAGACCACATGGGTTTCCTTCAAACCAAGGACCATTATCACTGGTAACTACAACTATCGTGTTTTCAGTTAGACCAAGACTATCCAAGTGTTTCAAGACTTCTCCAACGCTGTGGTCAAACTCTTCTACAGCATCGCCATAAGCGCCTCCTTTAGATTTGCCTTTAAATCCTTTTGAAGGGAAAAACGGTTGATGCGGGTCTTTGTGCGCTAGGTAGAGGAAAAACGGTTCGTCTTTATTTTGGGTGATAAAGCTTTTGGCAGAATCGGTAAACAACTGTGTGTAATGCTCTTGGTCTAAACCAATATCGTCTAGCATTTTTCTGTCGTTTTCATAAAATGCTACCGGCCAATCATCATTTGAAGCTTCTAGTCCCACGAAATAATCAAAGCCATGATTAAACGGATGAAACTGCTCGTCTTGTGAAATAGTGCCCAAATGCCATTTCCCCACAATCCCTGTTTTATAGTTGGCAAGCTTCAGCAATTCTGGAATGATGATTTCCGATTGCATAAGACCGTTAACGATATTGTGTTCGCCACGCATATCTACAGCTCCTAAGGTATTTGCTACACGATTGCCCACGTCCATTACAAAACTGCCATTAACATGATGAAAAGGGTAGGCGAGACCTTGCCTGATGGCATATCTTCCTGATAGAAAACCAACTCGCGAAGGCGTACAAATAGAAGCAGGCGCGTAAAAGTTGGTAAACACCACACCTTGACTGGCAAGCGTATCTAAGTTGTGGGTATTAATGGCGGTTTGGCCGCTATAACTAACATCTCCATAGCCCAAGTCATCCGCCAAAATGAACACGATATTTGGTTTGTCTGCAATAGGAGTAACTGTTACTAACTCTTCGATATTAAATTCTCGGTCGGCAAAATCTGAACGTACCAACCCTTGATGTGATGGGCCTTGCAGAAAGTACCATGTAAGAATTCCGCCCAGTAACAGCAGCAGGAATAACGTAAAGCTTAGGAGAAAGGGTTTGAGAAACTTCATTTTGAAATGTACTAAAAGCTTTGATGGCATGCGGTTCCTTCGTATTCAAATTCGCGGTTCGAAAACAGACGCCAACAGAAGTATAACTTAGGAGCAAATTGAAAGATGATGACTTTAGATAGATCTCGAGTATTACCGGGGCAGCCCACTATGAAAGCAGTGGTAACCAGAGGAAATGGTGGCTTCGAACAGCTTGATTACTGTGATATGCCTATACCTGAATTAGGCGCTGGTGAAGTGTTAATACAAGTACTTGCGGCTGGCGTGAATAATACCGAAATCAATACACGGCTTGGTTGGTATTCGGAAAGTATTTCTACATCCACTTTGGATATGAATGCTGATGAAAGTCAAAAATCTGAGGCTAAAGAACAGGCGAACGGGGGGTGGAATGAGGCTACACCGTTTCCGTTTATTCAGGGAACAGATTGCTGTGGAAGAGTTGTAGCCACCTTCAGTGAGGATGACAAAAAATTACTTGGCAAAAGAATACTGATACGAGCTTGTATGAGAAGTGAGGGGTGGGGTTCCCTCGAAAACATCTGGATGGCATCAGATTTCGATGGCGCGTTTGCGCAATTCGTAAAAATTCCTGCAAGTGAAGTTTTTCCTGTTGAAACTGACTGGACTGATGAGGAATTAGGCAGTATTCCGTGTGCATATGGAACTGCTGAAAGCATGATTCATCGTTGTAAGGTCAGCGAACAGGATCATGTATTGATTCCTGGCGGTTCTGGTGGCGTGGGTTCCGCTTTAATTCAACTTTGTAAAAGAAGAGGAGCAAAAGTGACGAGCATTGTTAGTAAAGAAAAACAAGAAAAAGTATTGGCAATTGGAGCAAATGCCGTGTTGGATAGAGGAGAGGATATCGTTGCCGAACTAGGTGAGAACTCGGTCACTATTGTTATTGATAACGTTGGTGGAGACAACTTTCCGAATATGCTCAAAGTTCTTAAACGAGGGGGGAGCTACGCTTCATCAGGTGCAATAGCAGGTCCTGTAGTAACATTGGATATGAGAACCCTTTACCTTAAAGACATTACTCTAATCGGATGTACGGCTTGGGATCAACCGGTTTTTCCAAACCTAATTGGTTACATAGAGAAAAAAGAGATTAGACCTTTAATAGCCAAGACATTTCAATTGAATCAGATAGTTGAAGCTCAAAAGGAGTTTCTGCTGAAAAAGCATGTCGGAAAACTTGTATTGATTCCACCAGCACTTACATCAGAACAACGGGACTTTATTGCCGATTTAAATAAATGAAATGACGTTTAAGTCTTTATTGACGCGGCTGTACCAGATTCCGTCAGATGAACTTTCTCATGATAATTGGCAAGACGTTCAGCCTTGCTGGAACATTTCCATAGGAAAACGGAATTTCATTTTGACTCAGCCTTTCTCCAGTCTTTTGGTGTATCTGCTTGGAATTGAAACGATAGTGGTTTCATTTTTATTTCTCCAAGTTCACCCAATCCAAACAACAGATGTGTGGTGGTTCATATCATTATTCCTATGGGGACTAGGTGCTTTGATAGCCGGAACGTCCTATCAGGCATTCGGGTATTACATCAAATGCTATGGAAGAGCGCACTGTACATGGACAAGTTGGTGGGAGGTAGTCTACTTATTAATGCAAAAGTTAAGTGTTGACGCCATGCTGATTGCAGTGGGATATTCCTGCCTTCCATCTGGTGTCTTTCGCACTCTTACATTCTCACTAACGGCTGTTTCTGCAGTAGCGTATGTGGCTTTATTGGTCTACGGTAGCCTTAAACCTGTAAAGCGGTTTATCACTTTTGAGATGATGGTTGTGTTTTGCGCACCCGTTTACCTCTTCTTAATTGGTTTGAATTCATACCGTTACCTGTACCATCAAACCGAGATAGACAGTGTTTTACTTGCACTATGGGTTTCATTGGTGGCCATAATGGTTATCTACTACGGCTATTTGAAATTAGGCTGGACTGAGAAACTTTGGAATAGGAAGATTTGGTTTTCAGCGAATGATTTTCTTCACATCGGACTTATTTTCTGGATAGCCGCATTAGGTCTCCACTTGAAGCCCTAATACGGCTTTTATCCGCTTTGCATGAACTTGCTTCAAACCAACTCTTATTGCACTATCAGTTTCTTTCGAATAATAGTGTTACTGGATTCAATTGAAACGGTGTATATACCGCTTTCCAAATCAGTAAGGTTGATGGTTGCATCCGTTGTAGATAAGGTAGTTTGATAAACCAATTGACCAGACATATTGCTGATTGTAATTGCTGAATTTCCTTCGAATTGGTTTTTGATATTCAGTATACCCGTAGTTGGATTAGGGTACATTTTAACTTGCATACTGTTGTCTACTTCACCTATAGATGAAGGTTCACTGAGCTGGTACGTCCATAAATCATTGAGAATAGCTCCAGTTTGACGATTTTGTCCAGCTAAAAAGTAGACTGCTCCATTAATCACAAATGAACCGGGTGCCCATCTGCTTATTCCTGGGTGAGGATCCAATTCAGACCAAGTATCTAATTCAGGTTCGTACTCCCAAAATTCTCCGGTTTGCATAAAGTCGTGATTGCTACCATCTCCACTTAGGACATATCCTTTTCCCTGATGTCCAAATTGCGTTCCTGCCACACGTGATTCACCAGGAAAATCAGTCATGGTTTCCCAAGTAGCGGTAGAAGTATTGAATTTATACCAATCATCATAAACTAATTGACCACTATGGCCCATACCAGCATACACGTGGTCTCCAGCTGCAAACATAAATGGATGATGACGACCATTTCCGGGGATATCATCTACTTGTGTCCAGCTATCGGATATCATGTCGTAGATATGCCAATCATCCAAATCGCCACCAGCATCATTTCCTAGGCCTACATAAATTTTATCATCTCTTATAATGAAAGCAGGATGTCTTCTACTAGCACAGTCACAAGTGGTTAGGATACTCCAAGCGTCTGTAGCAGGGTCGTATTCCCAAATATCATTGAGAAAAGAATTTGTGGAGAGTCCAAACCCTAGGTAACCTTTGCCGTTGTAGGCCTGCCCGATGGCAAAACTTCTATCTGCCCCAGGAAACGAATTAAGTTCAGACCATTGGTTGGCAACTGGATCATATTGAAAGACATCATCCGTAGGCATATTAAACGAATTTGTTCCTGTTACAGCAAACCCTTTACCGTCTATTGAAAAAGTAACAGGATGATGTTTGCCAACCGGCATCGAAGAAACTTCCTCCCAAGTTTGGCTAAAAAGAAGAATAGGGTAGAAAAGTAAAATTGAAGTAATTGTTTTGATCATCGTTTCAGTTGTTGATTGTTCTACCGATTTATATGTGTAAATAAACCATTCTTAAACTGCAAATAACGCATATCTTGAAATAATTCAATACAGCCTGAGACAATTCGGACAGATATAAGCGCTTATTGTTGATATACTAAAGCAAGAGACTCCTTTCCAGATTGATTGAGCTTTTCAAGTGGCCAATTCTAACCCAAGTTATAAACTCTATAATGGTCCGCGCTATATACACGTAGCTTGGGTGCGAAGCAATAGCGGCAAAATGTGTTTTCTCACATTTTGGACTTACTTCCGTAACTATCCTAATCATTACAGTTACTATCGCAGCCATTTCCTTGTATAAAGAAATGGCTGGAAACACTCTTGTAGCCATTACAATTACTATAGTAGCGGCTACTATTACTATGGCAATCATTTCTGTTATGATTCCAATCACTACAATTACTCTTCTGATCATTTCTGTTATGATTCCAATCACTACTATTACTCTTCTGATCATTTCTCTTATGATCCCGATCATTTCAAGAGCTTCAGAAACGGCTACCGACACAAGGAAAATCGTTACAAGAACCTTGTCTCAGCACAAAACTGGCATCAATACCTGTTTAAAGTGAATAATTAACACTTTTTCACAACCTACTATAAAATAACTACGGGAAAAGCGTGTTATCATAACAGTACAACATCGGGGCTCCACAAACTAAATCAAACTGTAATGTATTATAAAGCAGTGTTTGATCTGAATAGGCCCATAGGGCTTAAGATCCCAGAGGAGTTCGACATACTCGAAAAAATGTCAGCTAATCCATTGTTTGCGACACCGCCAGTGCCGTATGTAGATGCCACAAAGGCATTAGATGACCAAGCAGCAGCATTTGCTGCCGCAAAGTATGGCGGCATAGAACGCACGGCAGATATGCGCTCCAAAGAAAAGGTGGTAGACAACATCATCTCGCAATACAAACTGTATGTAACCAATGTGGCCAATGGTGATACCGTCATCATTCTGTCATCCGGTTTCAGGCATACCAAAACCCGCCAAAGTGCGGGAGACATGCCCAAGGTTACAGGTGTAGAAGGGGTGCCTACTAGCATCAACGGATTACTAAAAGCCCGTTGGGATAGTGTGCCACATAGCAGCTATTTCGAAGTAGAAATACAACCTGTGGATGCAAAGGCAAGTTCGGATGCCGAATCTACCGATGGCTCAGCGGCCGCACTAGACCAGTGGAAAACGTACACCACGCAAACGGCTAGTATCGAAATAGAGGGACTCAAATCGCTTACCTATTACCAGGTAAGAGTGCGCGCCAAAGGTGCAGCGGGTTACGGAGGTTACTCCGATGTGCTGGAGCTGCTGGTTATCTAAAGCAATGGCAGCCGGTTAATCGAAGGGAGCCTCGGTTTTGTATTCCGGTATGCCTCGCACCCTGTCTTTCCTGTAATAGGGGAAGGCGGGGTGTTTTTTTTTGAACCCAATTGGGAGGGGCAATGCAGAAGCGAATAATATGCTTTCTCACATTTTGGATTTAAGAAGTAAGGAAGATATTGATGAGCAGAAGGAGGGTTATCATTTATTCAGTGGTTTTGTGCACAGGCTTTTAAAAAAGAAGGGTGGAAAAAAGAAAAGGTGGTAATTACTACCAACGGAAGCTTTTACGGCCTTTGTTTACCTTAAATCAAACATTTCGAATAAAATCAAGTTACAAAGTGAGATTAATTCTCATATTGCACTGGATTTATGTGTTTTTTAACGTATTTTATATTGATTTTATTGAAAATATCGAACCATGTTAGTTGAGTTTAATATATCAAATTACAAGTCCTTTCATCAAAAGGCGGTATTGAGTCTTGTGCCAGCTGGAATTAAAGATCGTGGTTTAGAGGCAGTTATAGAAAACTCCAAGTCGAATGGGCTAAAGGCCGCAGTCATTTATGGGGCGAATGGGAGTGGTAAATCAAATTTTTTAGATGCATTTGCATTTAAGAGATGGATGGTGTTAAATTCAGCTCGAGACTCGCAATCGGATGACAAAATTGCCGTTGAACCGTTTAGGCTCAATACTGATTCAGTTGATAAACCATCTTCCTTTGAAACACTATTTGTTATTGAAAAGGTAAAATACAGATATGGTTTTGAAAGTAATCAGAAGGAGATTGTAGCAGAGTGGTTGTTTAAAACAGAGAAAAGAAAGGAGACTCCACTATTCATTAGGGACCATGCTGATATTCAAACATGGAAAGGTTTTAAGGAGGGCGATGGTTTGGAGTCAAAGACACGGTCTAATGCTTTGTTTCTTTCTGTCGTTGACCAGTTTAATGGAGAGCTTAGTCAAACCATTTTGGAATGGTTCCGCATGACGTCAATGCTTCATGGGATACACGACCAAAACTATTTTGAGGTGTCCGCGGCTATGCTTGAGTCAGAAGAAAATAAATCAGATTTGATGGAATTCATCAGGCTTGCAGACTTGGGGATTGAAGACATGAAATTGGTCGAAGAACAACGAGATTTTTCTGGATTGGACAAAGTAGTTACCAAAAAAGCTCAAAAATCCTTGGCTAAGAGTAGGAAGAGTGTAAACACGCTGCACAATTTGTTTGATAGTGATAAGAAGGTCGTAGGCGAGGTGGAATTTTCATTGGGTAAAGAAGAGTCACATGGAACGCAGAAATTTTTCAACATTATCGGAATGGTGATTTATGCTTTGCGTCTTGGAACAGTGTTGGTGGTAGATGAACTAAATACTAGACTACACCCATTACTTACTAGAAAAATTGTACAGCTATTTAATAGTTCCTCAGGGAATCCATACGGTGCACAATTAGTGTTTTCAACTCACGACACAAACCTGCTCGATAGAGACCTATTACGAAGAGATCAGATTTACTTTACTGAAAAAGACCAATTCAATGAGTCTCACATTTATTCATTGTTGGAATACAAGGATAAGCCCAGGAGTGACGAAGCATATGAAAAAAACTATATAAAAGGGAAGTACGGGGCAATACCATTTATTGGAAATGTTTCTTCAATTACTAGCTCCACCGATTCATAATATCAGGAGATGGCAAGGAAATATAAGATTAAGAATTCTTTACTTGAAAGGCTGAATAGGAGCGGAGATGGCTCTAGGGTTGAAGGTGTCCGAAAACCAAGGAAGTACTTTCTATTGTTCTGTGAGGGCGCTAGAACCGAGCCTGCTTACTTTACTGCATTTGCGAAATTATTACCCAACCATCTCGTCAGTTTAGAAGTTGACCAAACTGGTGGGTTAAATACAATATCGTTGGTCAATCATGCCATTAAAATGCTGCCAGAATATCAGAAGCAAAACCCAAATATTGATTTGGAAGTTTGGATTGTGTTTGACCGAGATTCATTCCCTAATCAACATGTAAATCAAGCCGTTGCTACTGCGAATCGAGTCGGGTTTAAATGCGCGTTTTCCAATGAAGCCTTTGAATTATGGTATCTACTTCATTTTGAAAATTACACAGCCGCACTAAGCCGACAACAATATGGTGGTTTACTGAGCAACCATTTGGGGAAACGATATGAGAAAAATGACCCCAACTTGTATAATTTATTACAGACATTGGACAATAGTGAGGAAAGCTTAGCTATACGATATGCAAAAGGACTAAAAACAGCTCAGGCAGGAAAAACACCATCAAATAGTTGTCCATTTACTTCGGTATATAAACTGGTAGAGGAGCTTAATAAATTCAAACCGGCAGCTAGTTAGTTGCCATTGGTACGCGTAGGCCTGAAAGAAATGCGGGCGAGCGGGAACTGCGCGCGGATAGCTTATTTCTTTCTTGATTTTTTGGTTCTTTTTCATCAAGGAAAACGAACATAAGCCATAAGAGGCCCAAAGTGCGTGGGTTTCAGAGCATCAAGTAGGCTCCAAACATTATGTTAAAGGTCATAAGAAGAATAGAAGAACAATCTTCTCATCTGTTTCTGTAAAAAGATGCCCTGCAAACAGAACTGAAAGTGAAAAGAGATAGATTGCCAAATTCATGCCGCCAAGAAACCGAGTAGCGGCAGCTATGGTTATAAAGAGCGGAGATGTTCTAAGATTATACGGCACAAACATTTTGGCAGTATTCGTATGCTGTAAATCATATTCTCCATGCTCGTAAAATTTAAAGCCTTATAGCAGAAAGAAATCGGCCACTTACTAATGAGTAGCTAATATAGGTGCTCTACAGTTAGTCTTTGACCTTAAACCATGTGCCTATAATTAATATTATGTTAAATAATATTTAATAAGGAAAGGAGCACTTGCTCCCTTTCCTTATTTGTTTTGGTTTCAGTGTCCCTTCGACTCCGCTCAGGGAAACTCCAATTACTCCTTCATCCGAGCAATGATTTCGTCATACTTGGTTTTGAAGTAGTCACTTTCGGTCAATTCCTTAGAAATTGTTTTAATCGTTCCGTCTGCTTGTGGTTGAGAGATACTGTAAGTCATCTTTTCATCACTTGAACTCGCCATTTTGCGGTAGTACAATTGTTTAAGCGAACCCAATACGCCTTTATCATCAGGATTGATTCCGTAAGCTTTTTCCAGAATTGGTAACGCCTTTTCAAAAACAGCATCAGCAGCGTCTCTAGCAACTTCAAATTTCTTCATGTCATCAATCAAGTTGGCTGCTTCGTTCATTTTAACCGCTTGGTTGAAATACAACGCACCAAGGTTATAAACGGCATCAAAGTTCGTTCCGTCTAGCTCTACAGACTTAGCATAGCTTTTCTCAGCTGCAGCGAGATATGCCTTGTAAACATCGTTTCCATCAGGATTTGCTTCAATTTCTTTGGACGCCAATCTGTCGTTCACAAATCCGTAAGCAAAATGCAACGAAGCATTACCAGGCTCTCCAGCAATTGCCACTTCCAATGATTTCACTGCTTCTGCATGCTGGTCATTTTTCAAATACACATTCACCTCATCCGTTACCATCGTCTGGTTGTCTGGGAATTTAGCACGTCCTTCTTTGAGTAATTCAAAGGCTTTATCTTCGTTTCCAGGAGCGTCAGAATACATTCTAATCATACGAATAAAAGCAGCTTCAGACTTATAGTCGATAGCAATTGCTTCCCGATAATACTTCTCGGCAAGCACCAAATCTCCAGTCTGCTCTGCACTAGCACCAGTGTAGTAAATTGCCAATGAATCTGTTCGCTTTATCTCCGGAATGTTTGAAGCCTGAATGGTGTTTAAAAAAGCCTGCAATGCACCTTCATAATCCTTTGCGTTGTACTTGGTGATTCCCACATTCACAAATTGCTGTCCTTGTACATTCAAATATTGCAAAGTCATGTCTGTATGGAAGTTCTTTTCATCCAACTCTTTGCATTTAACAAAGCTTTCAAATGCCACTTGTAACGGGTTGTCAGACAATGACTTATACTTCTCTTCCTTAGTCTCATAAATGGCTTGGTAAATCTGCCCGCGAAAGAACCAAGTCTTCGCTTCGTTCATCGTTTTTTCATCCGTAATGGTTGGTTCAATTGCCTCTATAGCATTGTCCAATTCTCCATATTCCAGATAATTGTTAGCACTTGTCCGTTTCGATTTCTGTCCGAAAACAGTAATACTTACCAAAAGGGCCACTGTCAACAGGCTTGTCTTCTTAATGGTCATCATTTTTTGGTTATTGATTAAAAATTAATGGTTATCAATTAATAAAGGTTTCGACTGCACTCAACCAAATGCGGCTTTAATTACAATCTTATCCCTTATTACTTATTCCTCAGTAGTCTCTGTGTCTTCAGATGAATCTTCACCACCATCCGTTTCTGGAGCATCTGAATCTTCATCCTCAGCTCTTGGAATCAAGTTTCCTTCTTCATCGTACTCATCTAGGTCCGAATCGTCTGAAGAAATTTCCACCTTGGCAATAGCTGCAATGGTATCCTTTCCTTTCAGGTTAATGAGCCTCACTCCCTGCGTAGCACGTCCCATAACTCTGATACTTGCTACGTCCATTCTAATGGCAATACCAGACTTGTTGATTATCATCAAATCATTCGCGTCAACTACACTTTTAATAGCAATCAGAGAACCCGTCTTCTCGGTAACGTTCATGGTTTTAACACCTTTTCCGCCACGATTGGTGATACGGTAATCCTCTACCGAAGATCGTTTGCCATATCCGTTTTCTGAAACTACCATTACTGATTCTGTTTCCACGTCTTCTACACAGATCATGCCAACCACTTCTGCACCTTCTGGCATGCTAATGCCTTTTACCCCTGCTGCGGTACGACCCATTGGTCTCACTTTAGCTTCAGGGAAATGGATACACCTACCGTGAGTTCCGGCTATAAGAATGTTGCTTTCTCCTGTAGTCAATCTGGCTTCCAGCAGTTGGTCACCTTCCTTAATTGTGATGGCGTTTACACCATTAACACGTGGACGAGAATATGCTGCCAACGTGGTCTTTTTGATGATTCCTTTCTTCGAACACATTACAACACAATGGTTGTTGATGTATTCTTCATCCTTCAAATCCTTGGCTCTAACAAATGCCTTCACCTTATCATCAGACTCTATATTAATAAGATTCTGAATTGCTCGGCCTTTGCTCGTTTTGGTTCCTTCAGGAATTTCAAAAGCTCTCATCCAGAAACAACGACCTTTTTCTGTGAAGAATAACATATAATTGTGGTTAGTTGCCACAAACAGATATTCTAAGAAATCGGCATCACGGGTGGTGCTGCCTTTCGAGCCCACTCCTCCTCTACTCTGAACACGATATTCAGTAAGTGGCGTACGCTTAATGTATCCCATGTGCGAAATGGTGATAACCACTTCCTCATCTGGAATCATATCCTCCATACGAAGGTCATTCGCGTTATGCTCAATAATACTTCGTCTTTCGTCACCATATTTATCTCGGATAACCACAAGCTCATCCTTGATGATGGTCATTCTCAAATCTTCGTCCTCCAAAATACTCTTCAAGTATGCGATGGTTTTCATCAACTCATCATACTCAGCACGTAGCTTGTCTTGCTCCAGTCCAGTTAACTGACGTAGACGCATTTCAACAATTGCACGAGACTGAATATCGCTGAGTTCGAAACGCTCCATGAGCTTTTCTCTCGCTTCTTCTGGGCTCTTAGACCCTCTAATTAACTTTATTACTTCATCGATATTATCCGATGCAATAATGAGTCCTTCGAGAATGTGTGCACGCTTTTCGGCTTGGTCTAATTCGTACTTCGTTCTTCTAACAACCACTTCATGTCTGTGATCTACGAAGTGTACAATCATATCCTTCAACGTCAACATTTCTGGACGTCCTTTTACCAAGGCAATGTTGTTTACACTAAAAGAAGTTTGAAGCTGCGTATACTTATATAGGGTGTTAAGTACCACATTTGGAATGGCATCTCGTTTTAGTTCGTAAACGATTCGCATTCCTTTTCTATCCGACTCATCGCGGATATCGCTGATACCTTCAATTTTCTTATCAACCACCAATTCGGCAGTCTTCTTAATCATTTCGGCTTTATTTACCTGGTACGGGATTTCCGTAACGATAATGACCTCGCGACCAGACTTCGTTTCTTCAAACTCTGCCTTGGCACGCATCATTACTCTACCTCTACCCGTTTCAAATGCCTCTCTAACACCATCATAACCATAGATTGTTCCTCCTGTTGGAAAATCTGGTGCTTTAATATGTTCCATCAATTCAGGAATAGTAATGTCCCGATTATCGATGTACGCCATGGTACCATTAATAACCTCTGTAAGGTTGTGCGGGGCCATATTAGTAGCCATACCTACAGCAATACCTGATGCGCCATTTACCAGAAGGTTTGGAAACCTTGCAGGAAGAACCGTTGGCTCTTGCAGCGTATCGTCAAAATTCAGTTTAAAATCTACCGTGTCCTTGTCGATATCTGCCAATAATTCCTCAGCAATCTTTCGAAGTCTAGCTTCGGTATACCTCATTGCTGCCGGGCTATCGCCATCAACAGACCCAAAGTTACCTTGTCCATCAACCAACGGATAACGCAAAGACCAATGCTGGGCCATACGCACCATGGTATCATAAACAGAAGTATCACCATGTGGATGGTACTTACCTAGAACCTCTCCTACAATTCTGGCTGACTTCTTATGTGCTGTTGTGGAACGAACTCCGAGGTCGAGCATTCCGAACAAAACCCTTCTATGAACTGGTTTCAAACCATCCCTTACATCGGGAAGAGCTCTGGAAACGATAACTGACATCGAATAATCGATGTAGGCCGTTTTCATCTCATCTTCAATATTGATAGGTATTATCCTCTCTCCTTCTGCCATGACAAAATGTTAGTGTTTTACGTTTGCACGGTCTTTGATACACCGCAACTTGAATTAATGGTCGAATGTACACTTTTAGGTACAACGGTCGGGGTTTTAGGAAGGTCAAAAAGGGAGTTCTTACTAACAGATTTCTGTTGATAAAAATGAATTACCTGAAAGGTTGGCAGGAAGCCCCAAAGTATTTTTGAACATGAGGTATTTGTTTGTTGTTCGAGTATGAGAATGGTTACAGAAACCCGACATTTGAAGAAGACAACATGGACGCGAAATTTTCACCACGAGTAAAGGATGTCATCAGCTTTAGCCGCGAAGAGGCGTTGCGATTAGGACATGAGTATATAGGGACGGAGCATCTCCTACTTGGAATCATTCGGGAAGGTGAAGGAACGGCCATTAAAATCTTAATTGATTTGGGCGTTGATATGCAAAACCTACGAAAGGAAATTGAGGCGGCAACGCATACGGGCAAGCCAAGTAAAAAGGCGAACCTTGGGAACATTCCGCTAATAAAACAAGCAGAAAAGGCGTTGAAGATTACCTATTTGGAGGCAAAGGTTTTTAAAAGCCCTACCATTGGAACTGAGCATTTGCTATTGGCAATATTAAAAGATGACGATAACGTAGTTACGAGAAGCATGAAGAAAATGGGCGTTGATTACGATACAGTTAAGGAAGAAGTTGAAGTGATATTGGGCGAAACAGGTGTGAATCCCGAAGCAAGACACAGTCAATCTGCTGACGATGATGATGATGATGGAGATTCTTTCGGAGCAGGTGGTGCTGGTACAGGCGGCCCAATGCGTAAAGCAGTTGATCCAAAGTCAAAAACACCAGTTCTAGACAATTTCGGTCGTGACTTGACCACGTTTGCGGAAGAAGGAAAATTAGACCCCGTAGTTGGACGTGAGAAAGAAATTGAGCGTGTTTCCCAGATTCTAAGTCGAAGAAAAAAGAACAATCCAATTCTTATTGGCGAGCCTGGTGTTGGTAAATCTGCCATTGCAGAAGGTTTGGCATTGCGAATTGTACAGCGTAAAGTATCACGTGTTCTTTTTGGTAAGCGTGTTGTAACGCTTGATCTTGCTTCCCTTGTTGCAGGAACAAAATACCGTGGACAGTTTGAAGAACGTATGAAGGCGGTGATGAATGAATTGGAGAAATCGCCAGATGTCATTCTTTTCATCGATGAAATCCACACAATTGTTGGTGCTGGTGGAGCTTCAGGTTCTATGGACGCTTCCAATATGTTTAAGCCTGCTTTGGCACGTGGCGAGGTACAATGTATTGGTGCTACTACCCTAGACGAATATCGACAGCACATTGAAAAAGACGGAGCGCTGGAAAGACGTTTCCAGAAGGTGATTGTTGATCCGACAACTCCAGAAGAGACTGTTGAGATTCTAAACAATATTAAAGGGAAATACGAAGAACACCATAATGTGAATTACACACCCGAGGCAATTCAGGCCTGTGTATCATTAACTAACCGTTACATGACAGACCGTTTTCTTCCAGACAAGGCAATTGATGCGTTGGATGAAGTTGGTTCACGTGTTCACATCACCAATATCCATGTTCCAGAAATAATTGTGGAGTTAGAGAAGAAGGTAGATGACGTGAAGGAGGAAAAGAACCGAGTAGTTCGAAGTCAGAAGTATGAAGAAGCAGCCAACTTACGTGATAAAGAGCGTAAGCTTCAAGAACAGCTAGAACGCGAAAAGAATAAGTGGGAAGAGGAAACAAAGGAAAATCGTGAAACGGTAACGGAAGAAGATGTTGCTGAGGTTGTTTCCATGATGACTGGAATTCCTGTTCATCGCGTAGCGCAGAATGAAGGAAATCGCCTTAAGAATATGGGCGAGGAAATCAAAGGGAAAGTAATCGGACAGGATGACGCCATTAAGAAGGTTGTTCTTGCCATTCAGCGTAACCGCGCTGGTTTGAAAGACCCGAATAAGCCGATTGGTAGCTTCATCTTTCTTGGACCAACAGGTGTTGGAAAAACAGAGTTGGCAAAAGTGCTTTCCAGGTATTTGTTCGACTCTGATGATGCTCTTATTAGAATTGATATGAGCGAATACATGGAGAAATTCGCGATCTCAAGATTGGTTGGAGCGCCTCCGGGATACGTTGGATACGAAGAAGGTGGACAGTTGACTGAGAAAGTTAGACGAAAGCCGTATTCAGTTATTCTTTTAGATGAGATTGAAAAAGCGCATCCAGATGTATTCAACTTGTTGTTGCAAGCCTTGGATGATGGAATGATGACGGATTCGCTGGGTCGTAAAATTGACTTCAAGAACACGATTGTGATTATGACTTCCAATATTGGTTCACGTCAATTACAAGATTTCGGTCAAGGTGTAGGTTTTGCCACAAGTGCAAAAAATTCAGCTTCTGACGATCATTCTAGAGGTGTAATCGAGAAAGCATTGAAAAAAGCTTTTGCTCCTGAGTTCTTGAACAGAATTGATGATGTTGTTCTATTTAATCGATTGAATAAAGAAGACATTTTCAAAATCATTGATCTTGAACTGACTAAGGTGATTAAGCGAATTGAAGAAGCTGGTTACACGATTGAGTTGGCAAAGTCTGCTAAGGATTTCTTGGCAGAAAAAGGCTATGATCCAGAGTTTGGAGCAAGACCACTAGCTAGAGCAATTCAGAAGTATTTGGAAGACCCACTGGCTGAAGCCATCATTGGCTCAACCATTTCTGAAGGCGATATTCTTGTAGCGAAACATACCAAGGACGCTGAAGAACTGACCATTAGTGTTAAGAAACCAAAGGCTGCAAAAAAGCAGTAGTCGCCTGAGATTAGGTAATTAAAGAAGGGAGCAAATAGCTCCCTTTTTTAATGCTCATATGTTTGGCGATTTTATTCCGCTGCACCCATACTGCTGTATCCGCCATCGTGAAAGAGGTTCTGCATGGTTACTTTCTTAGTTAGGTCTGAGAACATTGAAACGCAGTAATCTGCACATTCCTCTGCTGATGCATTTCCAAGTGGAGATAGTTTATCTGCATTGGAAATAAAATCATCAAAACCTTCAACACCAGAACCAGCAGTTGTCACTGTAGGACTCTGAGAAATGGTATTGACGCGCACGTTTTTGTATTCTCCATAATGATGACCAAAACTTCTAGCAATACTTTCGAGCATTGACTTAGCTTCTGCCATATCTCCATAACCCGTATATGTTCGTTGTGCTGCGATGTAGGTCAATGCGACAACCGAAGCGTATTCGTTTAACGCGTCTAATTTGTAACACGTTTGAAGAACACGATGTAACGACATAGCAGAAATATCCAACGTCTTGTGGAAGAAGTCGTAGTTCAAATCGGTGTAGCTTCTCCCTTTTCTCACGTTTGGAGACATGCCGACCGAATGAAGTACAAAATCAATTCCTCCAAATTTCTCTTTAGCAGTTGAGACTAGGTTATCCAAATCTTCCATTAGAGTTACATCGGCAGGAATAATGTCGGCACCTAGTTTTTCTCCTAACTCATGAATCTTACCCATGCGTAAAGCAACCGGTGCATTGGTAAGAACAATCTCTGCTCCTTCTTCCACACATTTTTCTGCCACTTTCCAAGCTATTGATCGATCGTCCAATGCTCCAAAAACAATCCCTTTCTTTCCTTTAAGTAGTCCGTAGGCCATATTAATTAGATCTTTCTTCAACTAAGTTTTTTGCATGAATCAATGCAGCTTCCGTTGGATTGGCATTACTCAACATTTTTGCAATCTCTAAAATTCTATCTGCTTTATCCAGTTCCCGTACGCCAGTTGTTGTTCTTCCTTGCTGCTCTTCTTTATACACGAACAAATGTTGGTCTGCTTTAGACGCAATCTGAGGTAAATGCGTGATACATAGAACCTGCATACTCGAACTCAGATCCTTAATCTTCCCTCCCATTTTATCGGCCACATCTCCGGAAACACCTGTGTCGATTTCATCAAAAATGATAGCAGGCAATTGAGCCTTACTTGCCATTTCGGCTTTTGTTGAAAGCATCAATCGGGACAACTCACCACCACTGGCAACCTTGCTTATATCCTGCGACTTTTGCCCCTTGTTGGCTGTGAACAGAATTTCAATTTTATCCTGTCCGGTAACGTTACGTTCTCCCTTTTCAACTAGAATGCTCATCTGAGCATCTGGCATACCCAATTGCTGCAACTCAGAAGTGAGAATTGGTGCAATACGTCTTCCCTCTTTCGCTCGGAGTTTGGATAGCTTGTCCGCTTCTACCTGAAGTAACGATTCAATCTTTTCAAGCTTTCCGTTCAGTAAAGTCAACTGTTCGTCTGAATTGGAAATTGAACTCAGCTTATCGCTCAATTCAAACTGATACTGAAGCAATTCAGCCTCTGATTGCTTTCGATGCTTGGTCATCAATCGAATAATCTCATCAACACGTTCTGCTAACCGTTCCAATTCGGCTGGATCTTGCTCTACTAAGCTTGTTTTCTGTGCCATTTCCTCCGCCACATCTTCCAGATCAATTAAGTTCTGCTTCACACGTTGCGCCCAATCAACGGCAGATGGATACTTCTTAGATAACCGCAGTAATTCGGTTTCCAACCTACGCAGGTTATCCACCAATGCATCTTCCGAATTCAGTAATGTATCTGAAACTTGACTTAGCGTTGCGCTAATCTCTTCCGCATTCTCCAACATGGAGAGTTTATCTTGGTTCTCTAGAAGTTCACCTTCTTTCAAATCCAATTCTTCCAATTCAGAAAGTTGAAATTTAAGGTAATCTTCATCCTGAGCTGCCTTGCGCAAAGTTTCTTTCAATGCTTCAACTTCTTGTCGTAAAGCGTTCCACTCCGAAAATACATTTCGGTAGGTCTTTATTTGACTTCCACCATCAGCACATAAATCCAAAAACCGTGTCCTAAAATCAGCTGATTTTAATGTGAGAACTTCATGCTGCGAATGAATATCAATGAGGCTTGAAGCGAGCGCTTTAAGCTGAGCCAAATTCACAGGTGTATCATTGATAAATGCACGGGACTTGCCATTAGCGTTAATCTCTCTTCGCAAGATTGTAGGGTTCTCAAAGTCCAAATCGTTTTCAGCGAAAAATGGCTTGAGATCGTAATTCTCAACATTAAAAAATGCCTCTACCACACACTTTTCATCTTCCTTATAAAGAACAGACGAATCTGCGCGTTTACCAAGTACAAGCGAAAGTGCTCCAATCAAAATGGATTTACCAGCACCTGTTTCACCAGTAATAATGGTCAAACCCTTATCGAGTTTTACATCGAGTTCGCTGATAATGGCATAGTTGCGAATGTGCAGACGAGTCAGCATAGTGGCTAACTTTTTATTATTGCCTGATACTTGTTGGCGTTGGCCGGGTCCATCTGCATCAAGTCGTTAGCAACCCTGGTCTTCACGTCAGGAAATGATTCCTTAAAGATGTTAACCAACTCATCAACTTTAGCGGTAAAAAACACCGTAAGCAAGTAAGAATTTGGTTGGTCTAATCGTATTACTTTCAGTGGTTCTATGCACTCGGTAATTGCTCTGCGACCAGTTTCTAAATCAGACTGCATCATATCCAAACCTTCGCGATGGTATTTGTAAACTACATTTCTGAAAGACTCATACCGAGCATTTAGCATATTCTCTATTAACCAATAGCGGTTCTTTGTACTTTCAAAAGCTTTCCACCCTCGTTCAGATTCGCTTTGCGCATTATTTACAATTTGCAATGCTTTTTGAAAAAATGGCTCGCCTCCTTTTGGGGAGAAACTATCGTAATCTGCGCCAATAATCATGTAGGCGTAAAACGCCATAACTGAGGTGAGCTGGTTAATGTGTTGGTTTTCTTGAAACTGAATAAGCTGATTTTCGACATATTGAAACGTGAAATCTTGATCGTTAACGTTTAACATGACCGTATTGTAGGAAGTCATATATGCCGGTCGACTTGACTGAACCTGCATTGTAGCCTTAAATCTATCGGTAGATATTCGTTCAGTAACGGTGACTAGAATACTGCATTCAATTCGCTCTTCCAAAGCAAATGCATCATTCGTCCAACGCGTAGAGTTCATAAACTCCCGAAGATTGTTTTGTAGCGTTTCAAAAATCCGCTTCTCCGTATTCTGAACACCAGGGCTGATAACAGAAACGGTACAGTTCAGCTCTTGCGCTTGTGCGATGAAAGAAGTTAGAATGAAAAATATGGTAAAAAAGCGTGTCATTTAAAATCGATAATGGTGCGCAGAATGTCTTTTGCAACTTCTGCCTTTGACTTCAATTCAAAAGTAGCGATATTATTGTGTCGATCTAAAATTGAAACCTTGTTCGTGTCGTGTCCAAAACCGGCTCCAGCATCTTGTAATGAGTTTAAAACAAGAAGATCGCAGTTCTTCTTTATGAGCTTTCCTTGAGCGTTTTCGAGTGCATTATTTGTTTCCAAAGCAAATCCAACCAACAATTGATTTGATCGTTTTAGTTGTCCCAATGAAGCAAGAATATCAGGCGTAGATTCTAACTCAATAGTTAGCTTGGTATCCGTTTTCTTAATCTTATGCTCCGCAACATTCTTGGGGCGGTAATCGGCTACTGCAGCAGAAAGAATCAACACATCACTTTCTTCCTGTTCAGCCATTACCGCATCAAACATGTTCTGTGCAGATTGCACGTTAATTCGTTTGATTTTAGGAGATGATTTTACGTTAGATGGTCCACAAATAAGCGTAACCTCTGCCCCACTCGCCAACGCTTCTTCTGCGATAGCAATCCCCATTTTACCTGAAGAATGATTACCGATAAATCGTACTGGATCAATTGGTTCGTGAGTCGGGCCTGCCGTAATAAGAACCTTCTTTCCGTTTATCTCAGGCATTGAGCAGATTACTCACAAAATGAAAAATATCTTCAGGTTCAGCCATACGTCCTTTTCCTTCCAAACCGCTGGCTAGTTCACCTTCTGTTGGTTCGATGATGTGATTTCCGAACTCCGCTAAGGTTGTCATATTCTTCTTTACAGCTGGATGTTGCCACATATCCAAGTCCATTGCTGGTGCGATTGCAACCTGACAACGGGCAGATAAGTAAGTTGCTAAAAGCAAATTGTTGCAAATGCCATTGGCCATTTTCCCAATGGTATTGGCGGTTGCTGGTGCAATCACAAAAACATCAGCCCAAAGGCCTAACTCAACGTGATTATTCCAGTTTCCATCAGCATCCGAAAATTTGGATTCCACTGGGTTTTTCGAAACGGTTGAAAGTGTTAGTGGTGTCACGAAATCGAATGCCGAATAGCTTGCAACCACCTTCACTTCTGCACCTGCTTTCACAAACAGTCGCACAAGCAAGGGGGTTTTGTAAGCGGCAATCCCGCCTGTTACACCAACCAATATTTTCTTCCCGTTCATAGACTCTAATATACTCGAAAACCCGAGCAAAGTCGGGCTTTTGAATTTAGTTTGAATAAGATTTAGGCTTTTGTTGCTGCTGCTTTTGCCGCTGCTTCTACTTCTGCTGCCGCCTCTGCTTCTTCTTCGGTTGGGTCGTTTGCAGGGTTACGGAAGTAAATCTTACCAGTAAGATATTCTTCAACTGCAATTGAAACTGGCTTTGGAAGTGCTTCGTAGAACTTAGAGATTTCAATTTGCTCACGGTTCTCAAAAATCTCTTCCAAGTTATCCGATGTGGTAGCAAACTCTGCCAATTTAGAGTTCAACTCTTCCTTGATGTCAGCACCAATTTGATTTGCGCGTTTAGCAATTACTGCAATAGTCTCGAACGTGTTATCAGTTCCAGCTTCAAAATCACGCATGTCTCGCGTTACAGTATCCCTTTCAGCCTTTGTGTTCTTGTACTCCATTTTTCAGATTTTTAATCTTTTCTAGTTCTTTCTTAGAATCTTCTTTAATACTCTCTGCGTTTTTAACGTCAGGTGCGCGTGGATGACGTTCAATAAATTCATCACATTCACGCAACGCCTGTTCAAAACGCTCAATCTTCTTTTCGTCAATACTATTGTCAGCAAGTAGATAGCTAGAACGCACTATCATAAAACTGATTTCCTCACGATGCCGCGTATCTGGAAACTCTGCAAGTGTATTTCGGAGTGCAAAGATAGCAGCTTTATACTCACCTAAGCGGTAATAAAGCTTCGCGCCATTGTATGCTTTGGTCTCCAACTTAAATCGAAGTCGGTCCATCAAGTCATTACACTCATCCACCTTTGGGCTTTCTGGATACTTGTTGATGAATAATTGTAATTCATCAATCGCCTTTTTTGTGCTTGTCTGATCTAAGCTAGGTTCAGACGAATCCAAGAAATAACACTTCGCGTTCATAAATTGTGCGTCTTCTGCCCTATCGCTTCGCGGAAACGTTCTCACAAAGTTGTCAAAATGATAACCAGCAAGCATGAAATCACCTAGTTTGTAGTTGGAATAAGCGTAGTAATAGTAAACGTCCTCAGCTTTGCTTGTTCCCCTAAAAACGGTAATCAGTTCTTCAAACAGCGGAAACGCCTTTTGATACTTGCCATTATCATAGTAAGCCTTGGCCACCTCAAACTTCTTTTCGAAGTCATTGCTCTTAAGAATACGCTGGTATTTGCTACATCCTGCAAACACCAACATTATAGAGAAGATTGTAATGGCTGAATAGGCCTTTTTGAACATGGCGGCAAAGATAGTTTTTTGAATCACGTAGCGTGAACGGATGTTTTACTGATTTATTGGGTAATAAAAGCCTAAGGCTACCTGGCTTAAATCATCTCCATTATCCAATCCTTTCCAAACATCATCCATGTGTAATTAAACAATACGTTGAATGGGAAAGCCAGCATGGTGCCAATAAGCGAGTGATACCATTTGATATTTGAAAGCGCCAAAGCGTAGTTGACTGGAGGTGAAACATATAAAATAAGCCGTAATACAACGGTAGTGCTAATAGGGTATTTTGAAAGCCGTTTCATCTGCTTCCGCACGAATGGCTGCTTTATTTCAGAAAGAGCTTCGCCCGCCATTAATCGGACAAAGAAGAAATGAACTGTTACAGCAACTACGCTTGCCAAATAGCCAACAAGAATTCCATCTGCACCTTCGTAAACCAAAAAACCAACAAACAGGAATAAAAAACCTGGAATATTCATCAATGTTCCAATGGTATAAACTAAAACAAACAGAACAACCCCAAACGCTCCAGCATCTCGGATGGCACCTTCCAAATACTCAATTGTGAAATAAACACTCAACGGAGAGTGTCGCCCCACAATCATGAGAATAAGTGATACTGCCAACAGTATCACAACACGAAATATGGTTTTATTGGACACTATCGAATGAGACTTACGTGTGTAAGCTACATTTTTTCCATTCAACACGGTAAAGTGTTCTAAGAATTGAATCACTAAAAGGAGTATATCCGTTTAGCTGATTACCCTGGTACAGAATAATGTTCTAACAGTTTGGCTTGCATCTCTATAGATTCGATGAATTCGGTCTTAAGACGACTTACTAATTCAGCTACTGGCACATTATCGTTTATGGTTGTAACTCCCTGTCCTGCCGACCAAAGCGTTTTCCACGCCTTGGCTTCTGCTTTGGCAGCATCCATTTCTTTTCCAAAATCCATTTGTGCCTTTTGATCCCACATTTCTTGTGTAATTCCCATAGCTTCTAAACTTGGCCGCAAGAAGTTGGCTGGAACGCCAGAAACAGCTGCAGTATGGACGATATCGCTAGCGCCACTTTCTATAATCATATTTCTATATCCTTCACTCGCTCTACTCTCTGTGGTATTGATGAACCGAGTACCAAGCCATGCAAAATCTGCCCCCATTTGCATTGCTGAAGCGATATCTTTTCCATTGCTAATACATCCTGCAAGCAGAATCGTTTTCTTGAAGAACCCACGGATTTCCTGAACAAATGGCATCGGGTTTAACGTACCCGCGTGCCCACCAGCTCCCGCTGAAACCAGAATCAAACCATCAACACCTGCCTCTGCTGCTTTCTCAGCATGACGTTTTTTTATCACATCATGCCAAACCAAACCTCCATAAGAATGCACTGCTTCTACGAGTTGCGAAACGGCACCGAGTGAAGTGATAATAATCGGCACTTTATGCTTTACGCAAATCTCTAAATCGGCCTGAACTCTTGGGTTGGAGTGATGAACAATAAGGTTTACCCCGTACGGAGCAGCTTTTTTTCCTGTTTCCTTTTCAAATGCAGAAAGCGCTTCTTTTATCTCAACAACCCATTCCTCAAAACCTTCAGTTGTTCGCTGATTAAGAGCTGGAAATGTTCCAATAACACCGTTTTTACAGGATTCGATGACAATTTCAGGCCCTGAAATAAGAAACATTGGAGCAGCCACAATTGGTAGGGCTAGATCATTGTAAAAGGAAGGTTGATTCATGGTGTCTTTATTATTGAAGTTTTTTGCGGAAATCTGCTAAATTGATGAAATCCCTGTAGGTCAGCAATTACTATGGGACTTTTGTTGCGAATTGGTTGGAGATTATCAGTTTTTTCAGCGCTTCTCCATTGTCATTTTCATATGCTGAGCTGGTCGCATTGTGATTAGGGGTTCTTTTTTAATCTGGAAATCTTTTGATTTCTTGAATTTAAAAGCTCTTACAATCATTGGAATAATGACTTGCATTTCCATCAACGCAAAGTTGTTTCCAATGCACAATCTTGGTCCGCCACCGAAGGGGAAATACACAAATTTGTGACGACCCTTTGAATTCTCTTTATTGAATCGCTCTGGTTTAAATTTAAGTGGCTCGTTCCAATGCTTTGGGTCTCGGTGTATGTAGTAAACTGGTATTAAGCAATTGGTGTTCTTAGGGATATCAAATTCGCCCAGTTTATCAGAACCTAATGAGTGACGGCCAATAATCCAAGCTGGGGGATACAGACGAAGCGTTTCGTCAATAACCATTCGTGTGTATTCTAAAGACCTGACATCATCAATAGTTGGAACTCGACCGTTGAGCACTTTCTTCTCTTCTTCCAGTAACCCTTCCACTATTTCTGGATTTTCATCTAAGCAATGCGCAAGCCATGTTAATGCAACAGCAGTTGTTTCGTGCCCAGCTAAGAATATGGTTATGACTTCATCCTGAATTTGCTGATTACTCATTTTCTCACCCGTATCAGCATCCTCAATTTCCATAAGCATAGCAAGCAAATCATCGTACTGATGATTGCTTGATTGCCTCTTTTCGATGATTTCAGCAACAACATTCTTTATAGCGTCATAGCTCTTTTTTTCTCGAGCAGTTTTGGGTAAAGGCATCCAAAGTGGCATCGGAAACGGGTTCTTGATTCTTTCTATCAATCGTTCGTTGGCATAATCAAACTCTTTATTTACAACTTCCATTGCGTCAGCAACATCCGTGCTGAACATAGACCTAGAAACGATATTTAATGTTGTTATCATGAAGTCTTTCGACACATTAACCTCTGCTCCTTCCTCAACTTGATTCCATTTATTAACTAACTCTTGCCCTAAATCAGTATAAATCTGTACAAATGAGGACAACCTTTCTTTATGAAAACCCGGCTGAATCAGCTTTCGTTGCTTTCGCCAAAAGTCGCCCTCACTGGTAAGAAGACCTTCTCCCAATAGCACCTTAAGAACGCGATAACCATAACTCTTAATGTAGTTACGATTGTTGTCTTGCATGATATGTTTTACCATCTCTGGATTTGATACGATGACCACCCTTTCAAATTCTGACTTGAACCGAAAGAATATAGATTTTAGCTGGAAAACATCACCGTATTTGGGAATGTAACTCTCAAAAAACGCCAGAGGTTCTTTTACAAGGTCTCTGGCAGAACCAATAAAACTTTCTCCTCTGGCGGTAGGTGGTAAATTCAAAACTTGTTCATCAACCTCATGTTCTGACATCTCATAGTGTTTTTGGTATGTGCAAATCCGTGTCTAATGTAGCGTTTAGCTTTTCTGTAAAATAAGCCGCTAATAGGGGCGATTCGAGTTCCACATTCTGATGTATGAAGAAGTCAATCTCTTCAATTCCCTGCTCTTTCCAAACAGCCAATCTTTCAATCCAATCATCCATGCGTGTGTAGTCTGATGGATGATTTGCTCCCGTGTAGCGCACAAAGCAATTCGGTGTGGTGAGGCGCATATGAACCAAGTCTCGCCTCCCAGCTGTATCTGTAATGATATTTGAAATGTTGTTTGATTCGAGTACGTGATAAAGTTCTTCGGCAACTTTCGGATCACCATACCAATCTGGATGACGGAATTCCATCGCTAACGGAACAGATTTAGGCCAATTCTCACAAAACTTCGCCACACGGTCAAAATCCTTCGGGGCGAAATCGTCTTTTAACTGAAGAAAGGCTCGACCTAGCTTTTCCTCCAGTCCGCCAAACACGTGAACCACTTCCTCTACTACTCTTTCCACGTCTTTCAATCTGCCCCAATGGCTCACGTTCTGAACCACTTTGGGGAAGAACATGAAGTTCTCAGGCGTTTTGTCGCGCCATTTCTCAAACTGCTCTTTTGGGAATATGCGGTAGAACGTGGCGTTGAGTTCAATACAGTTAAACTGCGATGAATAATAACCCAACTCGTCTTTTGTTCCCTTGGGATAAAAACCCTTCAGATCTTGCTTGTTCCATTTGGCACAACCAACAAATACTCTTGGGTTTCCTTTTCCGTTTGATAACACCCGTTTTGTATCGGGATGGTCATTAGGCATGCTAAAGTCAACCATGCCTGGGTCTTCTACTTTTCCAAATTTCATGGACGATGAAGATATTCTAGTATCTCAACCACTTGGGTTTCATTCTCAGCAGTGGCTTTTGCTGCAGCATTTACTTCTTTTAGTGCGTGATTGAACTCTTCTGGATGTAAAACGATATATGGCTTCCCTAAAGCAGCGCAATAACCAGCATCAAAGGCTGCATTCCATTGGCGATACTTTTCTCCGAATTTGACCACAACCAAATCGGCTGATTTGATTCCATTTGAGATGCGAATTGAGTTGATTTTAGCAGACTTATGATCTTTCCAAAAAGCTTTCTCTTCTGCTCCAAGAACATCTCCTGCATCATCACTTTGGGCATGAACGGTCTCTGGCTTCAAAAACTCAATATTCAATCCTTTCTTCTCGCAACCTTTTTCAATTGCTTCTCTCCAATTACTGTGTATTTCTCCTGATAAGTAGACTTTCATGCGGTGAATATATATATACAAGAGAAGCCGAGGCAAGCGAGCGTTCTTTAGCTACAGTTTTACCAGTTTGAGTGCCTGCACACCCGATTCGTGAGACACCATGACATGATAAACTCCAATTGGGAAATCAGCGAGCATAATTTCAATTGAAGCGCTTGAAGAATTGACGGTAAACATCAACCTCCCCTCTCCATTGTAAACGTTAATCTGCGCTTTTATCGGTCGATTCCAGTTCAGGGTGAACTGACCATTGCTAGGATTTGGAAAGACAGTTGCTGAGTTTGCATTCGATTTCTCTTCAATTCCAACCGAAACGCGTGAATTGAGTGAATCGATTACTTCGATACAATCTCCTAATTCATAAAAGTCTACCGTTGGGAAATTCGGGAATTTTCCTGCTTCAACCCAACATTGGACTGCTCTGCTGTAGAAGAAGTCGAACTGGTTTGCTTGTTCAGACAAGTCAGTTTCCCCTGTACCAAATGTCGCTTCAGTAGCAAAGTGGTTAAGAATAAAAAGGTCATTATTGGCATTGCCACGGTTAAAATCGCAGGTGAAATCACTTAGCGCATTATTGCTAAAGCCAGTTTCAACAGCAAAGTCCCAAACGTAGTGATACCAACCTTGAGAAGGCATTGCATCATCATCGTCAGAAAGCACTACCAACCGCTTATCCACATCAATCATTTCTTGCAGCGTTGGCCACGGCTCATTGAGCGTTTGTGAATGCAAATACGGCAGTAAACCAACTTGATTGAACGCATCGTTCATCGTGCTGGAGTTGATGTAGCTTTCGAAGATTATGGTCACAACCTCATTCGGGTTGGTAAGAAGGAAGTCTTTAATCTCGGTGAGGTTTGATTCTAAAGTGGCTGTCCCTAGAAGAGAAAAACCATGATAAACTGTGGCCACACCACCAAAATCATACACATCCAACATCAACCCTCGTACACCATCATGCAATTGCCTCGTCAATCCATAGGTATGGTTAGGTAGATTGAAACCCTCTTCCTCAGCATTAAAAGCGTTGTGCGTAGTGAGGTATGAAACTTGATTATATGCCTTATCGCATAACTCCTGGTGACCATTGCATTGCGCTTGCAGCAGACTAGGAATTAGAACCAATAAAAGAAAAAGCGTAGCAATTAAATGTGATTTTAACATTACCTGAAAGTTAGGATAATCTAGTACTGTAAAATGTCGGTACAGTACAGAACAACTTTATTTGAGTAGCAGGTCTTTTAAATAAACTTGAAGTAAATATTTTTCTTCAGATTAGTAACCTATTTTAAACTTCTTAGTATACCCAGCAAATCGGTTCTTGGAACGACTGTTAATGAACTTGTTTTACTAATGACCAATTACAAAACAAACCTTATACCAAGTGAAAACGGTAATTCGGCTATGAACATTTACGATCTCTATCATAGAATGGAGTTAAACAAGGTTGTACTCTCTTTTAAGGGAGATGTAACCTCTGAATTAATGACTTCCATACTGCAGATTATAGAGCAACGTATGGAAAGCATGAATGAAGCTCCGAAACTAAAAAAGAAGGTTTACAACGTTTTAGTTGAATGTCTACAAAATCTTTATCATCACATTGATGAAGTGCCGTCCCAATCTGGGACAAAAGGTGCTGACCACTCGGCTATTTTTATGATAAGTTTGAATAAGAACAACGGGTACTCTATCACGACTGGTAACTATATACAGACTGCTAGGAAGGGTTCGTTTGAAAACAAACTTAAGCGAATAAATTCTTTGGAAAGCGCTGAACTAAAGGAACTTTACAAGGAGGTTCTTAATAGTGATGCACGTTCTGAAAAAGGTGGTGGTGGTTTAGGAATGATAGACATCGCTCGTAAAACTGGAAAAAAACTGAATTATGCTTTCGCTCCGCTGAATGATGAATATTCATTTTTCAGCTTAAACATTAATGTGGAAGACACGAAATAATTACAAATAATCGTCAATATGGAATCAATTTTTATAGAAGGAACACCGAAAACCCCAAACATCAAATTTGACCACGATAAAGGTTCTTTGTTGCTCAAAGGACGGTCCATACCAGAAAATTCGATTGAATTTTATAAGCCTTTGGTAGACTGGTTAGATGCTTATTTAAGTTCACCAAAACCTAAAACTGTCTGTGACGTTCAGCTAGAATATTTCAACACGAGCTCTTCAAAATGTCTTCTTGATTTGTTCAAGAAAATGGAACTAATGAGTAATGGCGGTAATGAGGTTATCATTAATTGGTACTATGAAGAAGATGATGAAGATATGCTTGAAGCAGGTGAAGATTACCAAAGCATTATCAATGTTCCGTTTAAAATGATTGAAGTTCAGGAGTAGATCACTGCCGATAAAATAAGTACTGGAACGCTCTCGTTGTAATTACAGCAAGGGCGTTTTACGTTAAGGCAAAATGAACCAAAGCAGCCTGCATCCGAAACCAATCATTACTACGCCAATAATCTGATAAGCTCTTAATAGAAACTTAGGCTGGATTAGTTTCTTAATACGATGGGCAAACAGAACCTTCATACTGTCTGTAATTAAAATAGCAAGCAATGCTGCGCCAAGAAAAATCCAAAGTTCTTGTCCGGAACCGAACCTAGTTTGAGCCAAACCAATTATGCTTATCCAAGTCACAAACACGAAAGGGTTTACGAAATTTACGAGGAAGCCTTTGGCGAAATACGCTGTGTAATGACCAGCTTTCAGCTCTATATTATCATCCACGACTACGTTTGGTTTAAGGATATACTTTAAGCCGAGACCGAAAAGGATTACGCCCCCTCCTGCCGCCAGATAAAACTGATTCTCGGGGTTCTTGAAAAAGGGAATTGCTCCGAAAGAGCATAGGACGACACAGACCACATCGCTCATAAATATGCCAAGAACTACCATAAGACCTGCCCAAACTCCATAGCTGAGAGCACTTTTTAAAAGGGTAAAAAAGACAGGTCCTACGAAAACCATCATACCCAATCCAAGAACAAATCCCTCAACAAAAGCCATGCAGCTAAATTACTGTTTCGGTGCTTCCTTAAAAGGTCGTCTCTGCGTCCATTTTTTCGGACGTATGTTTTGAATAAAACGCTTCACTATAGAATTAGTGATTCCGTTAAGATGTTTGACCATTAGCTTGTATTCCTGTGGCTCAGCCCCCATGGTACTCTTAATTTCCATAGCCGTTCGTGCCAAGTCTATACTCTTTGCACCGTCCTTAATGGAATCATTAAGGAGGCAGTAAAGTATGTTTTGATAGAGTGCGCAGTCTCTGTTGTAATCATAATTGAGGCCAACAAAACTGGCATAATTATGCTCCATTCCTTTGATGTAGGAATAGAATCCGATTAATTCTGTTCCATCAAAATAACACTTGAGTACAAACTGATCTTCCAGCGCAGCTTTTAAATCAACAAAATAACGAGGATGAATACTCACCATGTGAAAGTCTGCACCAGCTTCTACATTTTTAAAGAGTTGCATGATGGTCTCATTCATCTCCTGAATTTCCGTGGCATTCAATTCTCGAAGTTGCAAATGCTCAGCTTGCTTGCGTGCTTTTTTTGTGCGAACACGGTACTTAGAACTGAAGTCCGCCATCGCATCATCAAAACTCTTCCACTCTGGCCGAATTTGAGAAATCATATTAGGCTGAACCGTAAAAGATGCAAAGTCGCTATCAATTAGCTTAATCTGCTCATCCAAATCTTGAGAAATATCTTTAATAAGGACGCATCTGATCTTCTTTCCAGAACTGTTAGAATCAACAATTTTGTGCCAAGCCGCATCAACAATAAGTGCTTGTTGCTCTAACGAAAGAGATTCAGCGAAGAAAACGCCATGCTCTCCAGACTGTAACAGATTGCCCTGTACAAGTAATCTTGCTTTTATACTCTCCAAGCTGGAAGAAATGACACCTTTAGCCTTACTAAAAAACGATTGAGTGTCACCTACTTTATCTGTATCAACGTTCTTATCTACATTGGCAATATGCACGTCTGTTTCCTGGTAATATAGGATTGAGACTGGCTCTTCTTGCTTGTAAGCAACAACGTAATGGAAACACATTCCTTTGTAAGGATGTTGTTCTAACGCTGCTAAGTAAGGAGCCGACAAAAGGTAATTGCCGCTTTCTTGAACCAGCTTGTTCCAATGGGCAGTAGGAACATCAAAGACTGAAGTAAAATGAGCTAATGAGAAATCATCTTCGCCCAGATTTAAATCGCATTGCTTCCGCAAGCCACCAATTTTACCACGAATAAAGTCTAGAGAAATAGCCAACTGCTTGTATGATATTTTATGACCTTAGGTCGATTGTACGTCTTCTGCAATTGTTAGCTCGTAAAGTTGGAGAAGAAATACAAAGGAAAGAAACTAGATGAAAATCAGATACTATCTTCCTCATAACGTTATCAAAATGTCGCATCAATCTTGATTTCGTCTAGTTGCTATCTGTAACTGTGTAATGTGAGAACACTTTGCTTTATTTTCATCGCCACTCTTTTTTCCGTTGCTGGCTTCGCTCAGGATGAAGATTACTATAAAGAAGAGGAAGAACGTGTTCCCATTACCGCACCTGATTTGGAAAATCTTTATCGCTGGGGGCCAAAGTTTGGAATAGAGGTACATTCCGCAATAAATTATAATCATATTTTAATGCCCCCCTCCATTGCTGGCTTTTTTAGCAAGGCAATTGGCGGAGTTGGCTTTGATGGCGGAGCTGGAATTCGAATTCGAGCGTATCATAAGTTGGCCTTTGCGACTGGATTCAATTATACCATTCGGCAATTCAACTTAAAATATGAAGGAGAAGAAATTGGAACAGGAAACCTATTGGATGTAAGCGAGAAGGCATCTATGCATTACGTTGGGTTTTATTTTAAAACTCTAATCGAAATTTCAAAAAAATTCCATTTAGCGCAAACTTTTCAATACGCCTGGTTATATCGTTATAATGGTACTGCAAGCGCTGTAAACCAAGCAAACGGAAACGTTTATCCTAACCAGCCAACCACAGAACCATCTCCTCCGGATTGGACCACCTCGAACCAAGCTGAATTAGGCGTGGAATTGGCATATAAATGGAAAGTAGCACCCCAACTAATCCTCAAGCCATACGTTGCAATCAGCTTTGGTCTTACGCCAGTATTTCACACCAACGCATACTTGGCGGGCATATTTGGCCAGGAAGAACAGAATCCTCGATATGCTAATTTGAAAATTGGAATCATTTTTGAAACTGGACTTTGGTTGGATGAGCCGAAAAGATAAACGTATTTAAACGTGTAAACTCCAGTTCTCTGTAATAACAAACAGAGAATGGAACCCTTAGTTTGTTGACTGGCTTGCTGGCACAAGACAAGCGCTCATCTCGGATGAAGCATAGGAATTACAATTAAATCAAGAATCTGTTCCGATATATGCAGTAATAATATCTGTGGTAGTAATCAGTCCGCGCAATGCATCTTCTTCAACTACTGGAACACAACCAATCTTATACTTCCGCATAATTCTTGCAGCTTCTTTAAGATCCGAACCCATCTCAATGGTCTTCAAGTCCTTGCTCATAGATTCTTCGACAGTTGTAGATTCTAAAATGAGGTCATTTATTTCAAAATCCGCCTCTGCAATATGAGCACCGTACGTTACACGCATAAGGTCTGTGTGCGTAATCATTCCAATCAATCCTTCAAGTCCCATAACGGGCAAATGACGAAAACCTTCAGTTTCGAAAATTTCGCGAACATCACTTAAACTCTGATCGGCCGTAACGGTTCTGGTATGCACCGTCATAATATTTTCAACTAGCATGATTGGTGTGTTTTAGTTCACTCTAAGTTACAAATGACTATTTACAATAAAGTGATAGGGGTCATTATTACAATTGAGCATTCTCAATAAAACTTGGTTTCTAATACACGCAATGCATGTTCCTACAATCAAGAGAAAGCGTTTAGTAAAATCAGCCTTGTGTTTTACTAATGGTTTCGCGAATTCCCTTGGGCAAGAATTTGCAGTTAATGGCCTTTTCAATAAGCTCATCAGCACCATTTTGCTTAGCGTACGTCAAAAGATATACTTCCGCAATACTAGGAGACCCTGATTCTTCACAAACTAGGTGAAGTTGATCTCCCTTCTGAACTTCGCCCGGTTTTAACACCCTGAAATAAACTCCGGGATAAGAAGAATTGACGAACTTTTTAAGAATGGATTGCGTGCCGAAACGAACTCCCAACTTGAAACATGGTTGTCTGGGTTGACAAACTTGAATCTGTGCCTTACCAACTTGGAAAACACTTCCCACGTGCATACTGGACTCATCCAAACCTTCAATGGTGAGATTCTCTCCAAACATGCCCAAACTCCAATCTAGTTCAGGGAATTGTTCTTTCCAGAAAGGATAATGATCGGAACTGTAAGCATAAACAGCCTTATCAACCCCACCGTGATACTTCCTATCCACCACAGCGTCATCAACCACATCTTCGGTGCCTAGAAAAACCGCCCCCTCGACAGAATATTTGAAAATCCCTGTTTTAACTTGCTTACCGCGCCAGTCTACCAACCGCGCTTCGCCTCTATTGACTGACTTTACTTTCATTTGGAGTTTGCTAAAAGCGGAAAGAGTTTTAATCATCAAGTTGCCTTCATTTAAATAGACAATCACCAATAAGATTGAAGCTATTCAGAAAAGGTAGTCTACAATAATTAGGATTCTGTTTTGTTCAATTCCTAAATTCAAGACACCAATGCAACTTTTAAGGCGAACGAAAAAGAGATAAATTATTTTTCAGAGAAAACGGACGGATTGCCCGTCCACTTTCTGCTGATGGGTAAAGCTTACCTTGC
>Ga0222650_1000233_pt1 | contig 48346 bp, 37 predicted proteins | sample AntAcemetagen367_FD_179820 | JGI IMG/M metagenome (GOLD analysis project Ga0222650, IMG submission 179820) | Saline water microbial communities from Ace Lake, Antarctica - #367 | ecosystem: Environmental > Aquatic > Non-marine Saline and Alkaline > Saline | place: Antarctica: Ace Lake... | reverse complement strand
GTGTCTTCCGGTCCTGGCTTCATCGCGGGATCCGGAGTGATGGGCAGGGTGAAGAGGGCAAGAGCGACCAGGGTGAAATGGATCCCGATCTGAAGGTGCCGGCGATTTCGAAAGGCGGTGACAAGAAGGTGGGTGTAGGCGTATCCCACGACCAAACCCAGTTGGAAGAAGAGCATACAAGTGCTCCAGACAGAAGGACTCCCGCCATACCAAGGGAGAATAAAGCGAGCGATGACCGGTTGAACCTGAAAAAGAAGGAAGGCACTCAAGAAAACCGCCAGAATGAAGACGGCCATTCCGCCTGGTCCGGTTGATAGATGGTTTTTTTGACTCATGGGTGACTCGGGGTTCACTGTTTTGGGAGGAGACGTTCAAAACGCTCGGCAGCTTGTGTGTCCGCGAGGACGCGATAGCAACGGGCGCAGGCCCGGATGGAATCGACCTCGGAGGGTTTGATCTCATGAGCTTTGAGAAAGAGGGGGAGCGCTTTTTTGGGATCCTTTTTGACGAGGAGATAGAAATTGGCACCGTTCATCATCATGGGCCAATCGTTGGGAAAACTTTGAACACCATCGTTCACCGTTGCTTCGGCCTCGGAGTAGAGCTTCAGTTCGACCTGGAGCAGGAGGAGCTGAGTCCATGTTTCTGGGACGGGATGGGAAACCCGGGTCGCTCTTAAAAAGCTCGCGAGTGCTTCGTCTGGTCGCTTGAGGCGGAGCTGCATCAGGCCCATCTTGGTCGGAGGCATCCCTTCGTGAGGTGCTTTTTGATGGGCCATTTGGTAATAGCCGAGCGCTTTTTCCGGGTCGTCCTGCCGGAAGAATTCACCGTAGTGGACGGGAGCGAGAGAGCTTCTGGGGTTCACGCGCATCTCATGCCCAAAGAGAGTTTCGCTATTCTGCCAAAGCGGAAGGTGCATTTGTAACAGAACAAGATGCCCCCCCACAAGGGTGGAGAAGAGCAAGGGCAGAACGAGGCGCTGCGGCCAATACGAGGAGACAATTTGGGCCGCGCCCACCAGCATGAGGATGATCCCAATTTGCGGAAGATAGCTGTAGCGATCCGCAACAAAGTAATGGCTAATCGGGATAACTCCGGAGATCGGGAGCCAAAGCAGGGTGTAAATGAAAGCGCCGAGGAGAATGAGCGTGTTTTGCCTGCCGAACCAAGTGACAGCGGTCAGGAAAAGGCCAAGACTGAGGAGGGAGACGATGAAGGGGAGCTGGGAGGTGGGTGGGGTGAACAAAAGCTGTGAGGGAACCGGAAACGCGAAGCGGGTGAGGTAAAAGGTGTAACTCATGACCCCCTGACGGAATCGTTCGAAGGGGCCCTCGCTACTGCCGACCTCACTCAGGGTCCCTTGGTTTCGAAAAAAGATCACTAAGGCAGCCACGACCAAGGCCGCGATGAAAAAGGGCGTGAGTTGACGAAGGGAAGCAAGGGTTGAGGCGACGATTTTATCGGGCTTGAGCGCAAAGAGTGCAAAGAGGACGAGGGGCAGAGGGAGAACGCTGGGCTTGGCGAGCGCGGCGGCAATAAAGAAAAGGAGACTCAATAAGTAGAAGGTGGGACTCCTCCGGGAGCGCGTCACCCACACGGCAAAGAAGAGAATACTGGCGAAAAAAAGAGCCCCTGAAAGCACCGCTTTCCGTTCAGAGATCCAGACAACGGATTGAATTTTTTGAGGGTGGATGGCCCAGAGCAAGACAATGAAGTAGCACCAGCCTATGGAAGGGAGAAGCTTCCTACAAATTAGGAAAAGCAGGCTCGCGGCAAGAGCGTGCCAGAAGAGGTTCACGGCATGATGCCAGGCGGGATTGAGCCCAAAGAGAGAGACGTCAAGCTGGTGTGAGAGCGAAGTGAGAGGATTCCATAGGTTCACTTCACCCGGCGAAGCAAAGGCCCATTTCAGGTTGGCCCAATTGAGGCCGGTGTTGACGTTGGGGTTATCGACGATGAACTCGGGGTCATCGTAGGTAATAAAGTCAAAGGAAAGGGCCGGCGCGAAGGCGAGGAAAACCACCACGAAGAGAATGCAGGCGTGAAGCCAACGGGGAATCTTGGCGAAGCGGCTGATGGCGGAGGGGGCTGGGCGGGGTTCCATCAGGCAAGCGGGTCGTCGGATAGGGGTGGCCCTTGGTCCTTGAGGGAGAGAATTGGATGGGGGTGGAGCCAAGGGAAGTTCCAATTCGGATGATTCCAAGCGAGTGTCTTTTCGGCTTCCGGATGGTAGGGGGCGTCGGCGAGATAGGAGACGAGAGCGGTCTCGCTGCCGGTGACAAGGAATCCGTGGGCGCAGCCCTTGGGAATGAAGATCTGGTTCTTCGCGTGAGACTCGAGAGAGTAAATCGCGAATTGTTGGTAGGTCGGTGAGTCGGGGCGGAGGTCCGCTATGATGTCCTGTAAAGTTCCCTCGAGCACGACGAGAAATTTACTCTGAGGATGAGGGTCCTGATAATGGAGACCGCGAAGGGTGCCGGGATGAGATCGAGAAATATTTTGTAAGACCCAGTGAGACTGGGGCTCGTGTTCGGTCAGTGCTGGGAGGAGCCATCCGCGTTCATCGTGGATCTTGGCGCTGGAAGACAAGATGACACCGTGGATTGTTTCAGTTTGGCGGTCCATATCTAGGGAAGAAGAGAATCGGCGGCGACCTGACCCATGCGCATCGCTTGGTGCATGCCTGGAAAGGCAAAAGCGCCCTGGCGCCCGGTGCTGACAAGATGGTCCTGCGAAGCCAGCCACTCCTGCACGACTTCGAGGTGTGTTTCGAAATGGAGTTGATAGATGGGGTAGCCGCTAGGGTTGGTGAAGTGATGCCATTCCGTGATGTCGTCAGGATGGCAAATGTCCTCGGCGACAAGGTCGGCGAGAATGTTCTCCCGGATTTCCGGGGCGTCATTCCACTTTGGATCGTCGCGATCGCAGGTCATCTCTACGATGAGGACGCTATGGTCAGGCGGGGTGATTTTTAAACCGGCATTTTTGGGCTCGCCAACACGGTGGAAGATGCGGTTGCGGTAATAGGTGTAGAGTCCATCGAGGCACTTCTCCTTTTGGACGAGGAGTCCATAGGTGGCGATGGGTTTGTAGTGGAGGTGTTGCGCGGCCTCGCGGACGGCAGCGGGAGCATGAGGGAGACACGCGATAAAGGAGTGGAGAGGAATGGTGGAGAGAAGTCTCTGGTAGGGAACGGTTTGTTCGGAGAGATGAATATGCGTTTCCGTGATCTTTGAGATATGGGCTTCGTAGAGGATGGTTCCGCCCAGGGCCATGACCTCGCGAGCCAGCACCCTTGGGAGGGTCTCAGAACCAGTGGCGGAGTAGTGCAGGGTCTCGTCGGCTAGGGCGCTCTCCACAACCAGAATTTTGGACTTTTTAGTGAGAAAGCGGGGAAGGCATTTTTTGACGAGATCAAGAACATTGAGTCGGGGCATCTTGCGACGAACGAATTCGGCGGAGAGTTGCCTAGGGTGAATGTTCCAATATTTATGAGTGAAGTCCTTAAAGAAGAATTTGTAGAGGGGGGCACCATAGGTTGCGATGAGCGCGTCCTCGGCGGTGATGGCGGCCTCCTGGGTATGGTTGAATCGATTTTTGACCTCGGCAAGGGCAAGGCCAAATGTGCAGCGGACGAGTTGGAAAGGATTCATCCCTGCGAGGATATCGAGTCCCTTGAGGGGGTAGCGGTATGAGCGATTGTTCCAGCGGATGCGGGCGTCGAGAGTGACGGGAAGTCGTTCCCCGGCCATCAGTTGGGCCAGGTCACGGTAAATTTCTGGGTCGGCTGCGTGGAGCATGTGAACTCCTTGGTCAAAGTGATTGCCTCCTCGCTTGAATCCGGCGGCAAGGCCGCCTGGATGGTTGTTTTTTTCAATGAGGGTGACACGGGCTCCTTTTCGGAGAGCGGTCAGGGCGGCGTAGAGTCCACAGACTCCGGATCCTAAAATAGTGATTTCTCCAGGAGGATTCATCAGGCCGGGGCATGGTTGTCGGGAGTCCGGTAAAGGTCGATCATGGGAGACGAAAACGAGAAGAGGTGGTCCCAGGTGAGCGCTTGATCGCGCTCGATGGGATGCGAAAGCCGGGCGGATTCACCTTCGGAATCGAGGAGGGCAATCGGAACCCAGTTGTTCTTGAGGGCTTCTTCGCAGGTGGCGATCAATCCATAGAAGTGGTCACCTCCGATCCCGTGGGGGACACTTGTTTCTGCCGGGAAGTGTGACTTGGCGAAAGCGTAAACATCGGTGACCCGACCGGCCCAGGGTTGCAGGATGGGATCACGGTGGAGGAAGGTCTGAGCAATCGCGGTGGTGGTTTCAATATGGCATAAATGGTAGTCACGCTTGAACAAGTAGTAGGGGCCCTGACCGATTTTATAGTATTCGAGATAAGGGTGCTGGACCGGGTCATCACATTTTCCGATGACGTAGACGCCACCACCCGGTTGCGCTCCGAGGACATAGTCGACCACTCCGTGAAGACTGGCCAAGTGATCGAGATCGAAGGCTTGCAAGACCCCGTCGAGATGCGGAATGGTTGGCCCGATCATGCCAATCCGAGCCGGGGTAAAGTCGAAGGCATTGGCAAGGATGGCCATCTCGATATTCAGCTTGGTGCCATCAGTGAAAGCGCAACACTTCAAAGGAGAAAGATTTCGCTTTGCCGCCTCGTGAGTGAGTTCAGCCGCAGTGGCGTGGTAATTGAGAAACCCCTTCACGTTCCCCGCCTGGATGATGTCGAAGCCCCAGAGTTGGATTTCTTGGATCATACGGGCGAGAACGCCATGCTGATCTCCGGCGTCAGAAGTAACGACAAGATCCTTGGAGGCTGCCAGTTTGCAAAGGTGGGGGCCAAAGACGAGGTCAACCTCGGCGTTCATAAGGACGACGTGGCTGCCGTGCTCAAGGGCGGACTGACAATACCGGTAGGCAGCCCAGATGGTATTGGAGGCCTCTACGAGCACATCGACCGGATGATTCTGAAGGAGCTGACAGGCATCCGAGCCCACCGTTTTCACGCCGGTCTTGTCGGCCAATTTCTGTGCGCTTTCAGGTCTCCTCGCGACGATCCATTCGAGGTTTATTCCCGAAGTGAGTGAGATTTGATGTGCGATGCCTGATCCCATGCAACCTGCACCCACCAATCCGACACGGATGGGGCTCGGGAGGTTTTTTAGGGTGCGAATCATGGCGGGCAGATGGCGAAGGCTCTGATCGAATCGTTTCCAGGTGCAGGTCGAAACACAGGCGGCATCGGAACGTCAGCAAGGCGTCGAAGGATGATGTCACACGTTTGGGAAATGTGAGCGATTACGACCTGTGGAAGAGAACCCTGATTTCCTTGTCTGATCAATGAAGAAAATACGGAAGCAACGGGCCCCCTTCGGTGTCATCATTCCTTGGCGCAATAAGGGGAGTTGCCGCTTTATCGTGAAGGTTTTTCTGTGGTCTATCGGAACGCCTGAAGAAGGCTGTTGAAGTCATCCGTCCAAAAGACATTCTTTGGTTCGGGGCGGGCCCAAGGGGTGATCCGCCGGGACCGCTCAAGTCTGCGTGCAAAGGCCCCGTTCTGAGTCACGAGGACCCAGATGGATGGAAAGCCACCCTCGGGGAGATGGATGACCTGATAGGCCTTCATTCCGACTCGACGGGCCTGATTTCGAATGGGGTCAGAAAAGTCGATTTCGCCGTTACTGATATTTAGGGCGAGGACACCTCCTTCATTGAGTCGGTTAAAATAGAGTTCAAAGGCTTCTTGAGTGAGGAGGTGGATCGGAGGAGCATGACCACTAAAAGCATCAATGACGAGGAGGTCAAAGTCATCGTGATGACCGGATTTAAGTTCGCGTTCCAATGAAATTCGACCGTCTCCCAAGACAAGCTCGACGTCCCCTTGGCAGTCTTCGAGAAAGGTGAAATGTGATCGGGCGAAGTCAGCGACCTCGGGATTGATTTCATAAAACTGAAAGTGATCTCCCGGTCGGGCATAGGCCGCAAGAGTACCGATTCCAAGACCAAGCACTCCGACCTGCAGAGGTTCAGCTCGCGTAATTTGCCGTTGATCAAGAAGTCCAAAAGTAATGCCAACTCCACTGCGAGGATGAAAGTAGGCCGTAGGCATGGTCCGGCGCTCAGGGCTGGAAAATTGAAGGCCGTGGATGGTTTTACCGTGATAGAGGCTTCGAAACTTTTCTGATCCGGGGATCTGCGTTTCACTCACTTTGAGGACACCGAAAAAGCCCCGTGAGGAAGCGATGACTTCGGTTCGTGAAAGATTGAAATTCCGCTTCAGCCCGTAGGCCATCCCGACCAAAGCGGCTAACCATGCAACGGCTCCCGAGATCCTGATCGCAGATTGGGTAGCCGATCGTTGACCTTGTCGAAGTTCTCGTAGTGCAGGGAAAAGCTGAAGGGTGACCAGGACCGCGAGAAGAATCAAACCGACGTGAAGTTCCCAGTATCCCTTAAAGATCGTTGGGGCGACGAGGTTGACGAAAACGCCCCCCAACGCGCCCCCTAAGGAAACCAGGAGATAGAACTCGGTGAGAAATCGCGGGGGAGGCTTGAGCCTGACAATCTCGCCATGGCAGACGAAGCAGGTGAAAAAGAGGGCAGCGCACAAGGTCGCGGCTTGCCAAAGGATAGGCCAGTCTCTTGTATGAGAGTAGTGGCCGTTCATCTGGATAATCATGAAGCCAATTGTCACCCCGGCCGCTCCCACCATAAACTTGCGCGAATACCAACGAGAGTGATCAAAGGCGATGATGAAGGTGAGAAGATAAAGCGACAGAGGAAGAACCCACAGAAAGGGAATGACGGCGACGTCTTCACAAAGCTTGTTGGTGATTGAAATAAGTAGGATCGAGCTGCAGATGCTGAAGCTGACCCAGCGGAGGCGGTGAGAGACAGTCGGGCGAAGGATTGGTCCGGTCTCGGTTTGAGAATTCGTCGGTGAGAACGTTGGTCTTTGGCGCGTTTGACCCCGGGTAAAAAAGAAGGCAGAGCAGCCGAGGAGTAAGGCAAAGATGACGAAACCAGTCGCCCAGATGCTCGATTGCAGGGAGACCGGATAATGAACTTCAAAGAAAAAAGGGTAGGATAAGAGGGCGAGAAGGCTACCGACATTCGAGACCGCGTAGAGGCGAAAGGGAGATCGATCCGGGTAGAGATGACTAAACCAGGATTGCACCAAAGGACCGGTTGCCGCGAGAATGACGTAGGGAATCCCAACGGTCCGACCGAGGAGCTTGAGGATTTCGATGACCGGACTTGCCCCGGAAGCAATCGGCTTCAATTCGGGATCCGGAGTAATGGGAAGATTGGTGATGGCGATCGCGACGAAAGCGAGGTGCACCCCCACCTGAAGGTAGCGGCGATTTCCGAGAACAGTGACCAGCAAGTGGGCATAGCCATATCCGATGACCAAGCCGACTTGGAAGAAGAGCATGCAGGTGCTCCAGACGGACGAACTCCCGCCATACCAGGGTAAGATCATTCTTGCGATCACCGGCTGGACTTGGAAGAGGAGGAAGGCGCTCAGAAAGAGAACCAGGATGAAGGCTGCCACGCCTCGTCCTGCGGGCGCATATGGGTCGTTACTCATGATTGGGAATTTTTCTGCGCGTAATGGTCTCCAGAGTGATGGCAATGGCAACCTGAATCATCATCTGTGAGAGCAACGAATTTTCTTCTTCTTTACTGATTGTTTTGTCGGCACTGGAATTTTTTGTCGAAAAGAGTCGTCTCTCGGCTTCGCAAGAGACCTTTCAGCTTGGATGCCGAGGGCAGAGTGTTGGCTTCGTGCTTCTGAGATAGGAAATTCTATGTCGATCTTTTGATACACATAACCGCAAGGATTTTGGCGGTAATTGCGATTGCGTAGAGTAGTGATTTCGATGCGGGTGACCGCCAGAGCAATGGGGTAACGTCGCGCAATGAAAGGTCCGAGTTCGTTCTAGGCACCTTCGTTGGACTTACTGCCAGCTCCGAAAATCGTGGAGCCTGGGAAACGGCATTGCGACTTTTTGGGACCACCAATCTACCGGATGCACAACGATGACGACAGGATTTGAGATTGTGATCGATGAACCCAAGCGATTCCTTCTTAAAGTGAGCGGAGAGTTGGTCGATCGTGAAATCTTCCGGCCGAAATTTGTTCCAGCCGTTTGAGTCGTCGATCTTATTTATGATTCCAAAGAGGGTAGGGGTCGTGCAGGCGCTCCATCTCGGCTTTGAGAAGCGCTTCCATCTCTGCGAGTTTTTTGGCGTGCGTGGGATCTTCGGCGAGGTCGGTCAACTTCGGGTTTTTCTTTTCGTGCTGCGGGAGGTATTCGTGCGGGTTTTCTTTGAGATTAAAGAGTTGGGTTTCCCGCACCGCGCCATCAAGGACGTCAAATTTGACGAGCTTCCAATCGCCCTTGCGGACTGAGCGTATTCCGGGTTTGGTCCCTCCGGCATAGGCCCCGAAAAGGGTGTCGCGAACGATCTTTTTCTTACCATCCAGGACGGGTTTGAAGCTGATACCTTCGTTGGTTTTGGGCGCTTTGATGTCCGCAAGATCGCAAAGAGTAGCGAGGGTATCCATGAGGTAGATGTTTCCTTGGACGCGGCCTTTTTGAATGCCGGGGCCTTTGACAATAAAGGGGACACGCCAGGTGTGCTCGTAGAGGTTTTGTTTTCCCTGGAGGCCGTGGCGACCGATCGCCATGCCGTGGTCCGAGGTGTAGATGATATAGGTGTTCTCGATCTCGCCCATCGTCTCGAGTTTTTTCAAAACGCGCCCGATCTGAATGTCGATATTTTCGGAGCAAGCAAACTCGCGGCCGAGTTCATTGCGAATCGTGGCTTCATCGCGGTTTCCCCAAACGCCTGGAACGTTGACCTCGTCGCGAAGGCTGGGGTGGCCGTGGGGGAAGGGATGTTTGGGGAGGGAGTTGATTGGGAGTTGAGGCTGCTTGGGATTGAGTGCCGGGAGGGATTTCTGGTCGCGGTGGTTTTTGGCCCCGTATTTGGCGAGGAACTCGGGCTTGCCATTGCGCTCGTCGTGCGGGTGTGAGAATCCGAAGTAGATGAGGAAGGGTTTTTCCGTTTTCTTGGTTTCGCGCTCTCCGAGATAATCCATGACTTGCTGGCCGTGCCAATGGGAGCCTGTTTCATCGGTGCCGCCGCGCTTAGTGGCGTCTTTGATAATTTGAAATTGTTGGTTTGCCAAGCTGTAGCTGTTGCCGCGTTTGCAAGTACGCATGGTCTCGTAGCCGGCCTTATTGAAGACCCACGGGAGGGTCCGGGTCTCGGGGTGGGCTGCCCGGGCAATTTTTTTTTGGGCCTTCTTTTTTTGGTTCTTGGGAATGTGCCAAACGCTTTGGCCCGTCATGATCATCGTTCTGGAGCAAGTGCAAACCGCACCACTCCAAGAACCCATGTGATATGAGCCATCGAAGACGAGGCCATCCTTCGCGAGGCTGTCGATATTCGGGGTTTCAAGAGAGGATTTAGGATTGTAAACCTTCAGATCAAAAGGCGATTGGTCATCAACGAGGATGAAAAGGAAATTGGGCTTCTTGGCGAGCAAGGCAGGCGCAACGATAAGGGTAACGAGGATTAGGAAAACGGCTTTCACTTTTGCCCTTTTACAAAAGAAGGAGAGATCCATCGATTAGAAAAGAGAAAGGACTCCTCCTTCGTGGACTTTCTTCGTAGAAGGGGGACGTCTTGGTGGTCTTTAGAAGAGGTCGGAGAGAGTGAGCTTGGAGAGGGCTTGCTCGACCTTTTTACGATAGGGAGTCCACTCTTTTTCGGTCCAGTGGTCTGCGGGTTGGCCGGGGAGTTTTAGGATGGAGGCGATTCTTTCGGCGACGAAGTTTTGGACGGAGAGGGTGGGGTAGGTGAAGCCGGCGTGGGGGCCGTCCCAGCGTTTGCCCTTTCGGTTGATGGTGCGGGTTTCGCTGTCGTTTAGGAAGGCAGCTAGGAACGCGAGGCGAAGATTTTTGTTTTTCTGGCCGATGTAGGAGTAGTTCATGGGGTTCATGATTTCCATGCGAAGGCCAATTGCGCAGGTCTTGGTTTTGGCGAGATAGGCTTTCCAAACGAGCGGATCATCAAGTTCCATGATGACGTGGGTAAGAGTGGCTTCCTCGGCGGTCCAGTAGGGTTCCTTGACGTCATTTGGGAGACCTTTGATGAGAGGGAGGAGTTGCTTGGCGGCGGCGGCGGGGTCGAGTTTGGCGAGGGTTTGGAGCATGTAGCGGCGGTCGAGGCCTTTTTGGTTTTGGTAGAGCGATTTGAGGGCGGTGATATTGGTTTGTCTGTCGAATTGACAGTCAAGAAGAGCTGAGGCGAAGTCACCACGAGTTGCGCTACCCGAGAGTTTTTTTGCAAAAGTAAGAACGTCTTTTGGATGTCTTTTAAGAAGGATGGCAATGGGCGCTCCCGACTCGAATCGCATGTTGAAATTTGATTTTTGTTTCTTGGGAGCGAGGGCTTTGAGGAAGAAGGATTTTTCGTCGGAGAGGTTGGTTTTTTCGAGCCAGGTTTTCCAGAGGCCGTCGAGTGATTGATGGGTGTTCTGTGGGGCGTGGGCGCCGACCATGTCCTCCAGAACGAGCGAGGCGACGTCGCCAAGACGGAGGCGGCGCTCAGAGGAGTTCATGAAAGCGGGTTGAATTGCCGGGGTGAGTTTCCGGCTGGTGGAGAGTTTAACAAGTTCGGGGATGGCGTCCGTTCCTTGGAAGTAGATTTTAGAGATGGGGTGTTTTGGCGTCCGCATGTGGGAGGCGACATCGCTAAAGGCAACCTGGAAGAGGAGATCTTCGATGGAGTTGTTTTTGGGAGGCGGAGAGTTAACGGTGAGTCGGAGATCTTTGATGAAAACGGTGCGACGATTTTCATAATATGCTTCCGGGTCGTCGGAGAAGAGGGCCGGGAATTCCTTTTGAAGTTGTTTGAGAATGGTGAGAGTTTTTCCGGGATCAGTATCTTTTTGGCGAAGATTTTGGTGGTAGAATCCGTAGGTGATGCGAGCGAGGAGGAGGGGAATTTCTTTCTTGTATGAGTCCGAGGGTTCGTGGGAGTGGAAGCCGTCGTGGTATTCCGAATTTAGGTAGAGGTCGGCAAGCGCTTGGGCGTTTTTGAGGTCGCCAAGGCGCGCGCATTGGACGGCGGTGGAGAATGAGGTTTGTGAGCTTCCCCGGAAGACGTAGCCGCCGGATTTGGGTTTGGTGGGAGTTGCAGAGAAGGGCAGCGTGGCGGGTTGGTGGGTGCGTCGGGGTTCGGAGAGTGACTGGCGGAATCCAGTCATGACTTGGGCGGTGCCATCGGGGTTTGTTTTAAGGAGAAATCCGGGCTCGTAGATGGAGGGATCGCGGTCGCTTGAACGATTTGCGGCGATCGTGGTTGCGTCGGTTTTGGCAAGGATGAGCGTGGCTTTTTTGAGTGGTTTGGGGAGTTTGTAGCGGTCGGCCTGGGCGACGAGGGCTGGGAAATCGATTTCGTGCTTTTGCTTTTGCTTGGCACACGAGGATAGGACGAGAGTGAGAAATAGAAGTGTTGATTTCATCATGGTTTCAATAATTGCACAATGCCGGAAACGAAGTTGAGGGTCGCTACTTTGGCTCGTCGTTTTTTTGGTCGAGGGTCATGCCGAGGTCTGTCGCTCTTCCGGCGGGGAGTTCCATGATTTGGATTTTGCGGAAGTGGATTTCGGCTCCTTCGGATTCCATGCAGAGGTATCCTTTACGGAGATCAGCATCGCGGATGCCGTTCACGAACTTCCCGTTGATGGAGAGTTTGACGGAGCCATCGACGGCCACGATGACGTATTGGTTCCATTCGCCTTTGCCCTTGCAGCGCATTTCAAAGGACATGCTGCGGCTACCTCTCGGGTTTTCGGGGGTGGCTTTCATGCCGCCTGCGCCGAAGAGTTCGCCGCTGACGTAACCGAGGTGATTCGGGGAACCATCGCGCTTTTTGTGGATGTAGGGCCATTCGAGTTCGAGCATTTGGACCTCCATCCCTTTTGGGAGGCGGTTTCCGCTCGGCTGGGCATCGCTCCAGAGGAAGACGCCGGAATTTCCCCCGGCTTCCATGTGTCGCCATTCCACGACGAGGATGAAGTTCTCGTATTGTTTTTCGGAGCGCATCACTCCGATGGGTTGGCCGGAGCAAATGAGGAGGCCGTCTTTGACCGACCAGGTTTTAGGCGAGGTGTTGACGTCGATCCAATGGGTCAGGTCCCTCCCATTGAAGAGATTGACGAAGCCGAACTCGGTGGTCGGAAGAGCGACCGATTTTTCTTGAGCTGCCAAAGATGTGAGGGCGAGGCCGATTGCGATGGGGAGTCCTTTTAGTAATGACATTCGTGAGGCTATCGTTCGGGAGTATCGCTTGGGAAGGGCTGTTCTTATTTTTTAGCGTCGGCGAGATATTGGTGGGCGCGTTTGTGCCACAGGGCAGTGAGTTTCTTGAGCCTAGCGGGGTGTCTCGCGGCGAGGTCCTGGTCTTCACTGCGATCTTTGCTGAGATCGTAGAGTTCCCAAGCGTGTTTACTTGAGGAGACTGCTTTCCAGCCGCCTTGCTAGATGGCGTCATGCCCGTCATCGCGCACCATGATTTCGGCGCTGGCACCATTGTCGGAGAGGAAGAGAATGAGGGCGTCTTGATTTCAGAGCCGTAGCAACCAAGGTCCGCATCGCCAAGATCATCGGCGAGGATGACAAGGATGTTGGGTTTTGACGGGTTCGTTTGCGCCAAGAGCAAAGAGGCACTTGGTATCAACGGGATAGTCGGTCTTCATTTTTAGGGGCTCTTGGTGTTCGGTTCACTCACTGGGAAACGATTTCAACAAGGGGCGATGAGCGCTGGTCGAGTCGACCGTCAGCATAGGAGGTGAAGACCCGCTCGATTTCGTCGCGGACCCGGCGAAAGACGGCCAGTTGTTCTTCCTCGGAACCCACGGCGTGGGCGGGATCATCAAAGGGATAATGGTGGCGATTGAGCTGACCCGGAAAAACCGGGCAAGCCTGATCGGCATTGCCGCAAACCGTGATGACGGTTGCGACTTCGCGATCGAGAAAAATTTCCAAATGCTTTGAAGTGTTTTGTGAGATGTCGATCCCGATTTCAGTGAGAGCTTTGATTGCGAGCGGATGGACGAAGCCGGCAGGATTGGAGCCGGCTGAGGCGACCTCAAATTCGGGGCCGAGGGCTTTCTGAAGAATGGCTTCCGCGAGGTGTGAGCGGCATGAATTTCCGGTGCAGAGGATGAGGATCATGAGGTGTTTTTAAAGGGGGAGGGGCGATTCGACAATGAAGGGATGAAAAAAACGGGCCACGTTTTCACGAGGCCCGTTTTGTGAATTGGTTACGTGGGAGGCTCCTTATTTCCCGATGGCGTAGAGGTGGGTCTGGGTGGCGACGTAGACGACGCCATTGGCGACCACTGCGCTGCTGTAGATTGGGGCGGGGAACTCGATGGTGGCAAGTGAATCGAGTTTTTTGCCTGCCTTCAGGATGTGGAGTTCGCCGTCCTCGGTGCCGAGCCAGACCTTGCCGTCAGCAACAAGGGTGGATCCCCAAATGCGGGACTGGGTCTCGTGAGTCCAATGATATTTGCCAGTTTTGGCATCGAAGCAGTGGACGTCACCATCATATTCGGCGGCGTAGACGAGGCCATCGGCGACACTGAGGGTGGAGATGGAACGACCTACGAATCCCTCGGCTTTTTGGTCGAGCGTCGAAGTCCACTTGGCTTTGCCATCAGGTCCGAGACAGGTGATCTGGCCGACGCCGTCGCCGTGCTCAGGGTCTTGGCCGATGATGGCGTAGATGAGTCCATCCGCAATGACGGTGGTGCCGATTACTTCGCTGGGTCCGGCGTAGGTGGCGTATTTAATGGGCTTGCCTTCCTTGGCGCGATAGTCGGCGGGGTTGCAATCGTGGCGCCAGAGTTCCTTGAAGACATCGAAGCCTTCTTCGTCCTTGATGGGCTTGGGATCGAAGGCGTAGGCGAATCCGTCGCCGCCGCCCCAGACGATTGCTTCCTTGCCTCCGATCTTACCGTAGGCGGGTGAGGACCAACTGGCGTGGAGGACGCGGGTGGAAACGCCGGAGGATTCTTCGCCGATGAGTTTACCGGTCTTTTTATCGAGACCGACGAGGGCGGGTGAGTTCGGCGCCGGGATGTTGGTGTGGGACCAATCGACACCGTTAGAGGTGGCGGTGTAGAGGGTATCTCCGACGATGACGGGGGAGCAGGAAGAAACGTTGTGGGGGAAAATGCCGAGCTCTTCGCGCATGTCATAGATCCAGATGATGTCGGCGTGTTGTTTGGTCACTTCGACGACTTCGTTCTCCACGGCCATGTATTTGGCCTCGTCCTTAAAAGGTCCGTCGTTGCCATTGGCCATGCCTTCGGTGTCGAGGCAAACGACTTCGCCACGGTTGGTAACGAGCCACATGCGGTTGCCTTCGACGGCAGGGGAAGAGCAAAGTCCGACGTATTCCCAGTCGCTCACCTTACCGGCGCCGAGCTTGGGAATGATGAGTTGCCAGGCGAAGGCGCCGTCTTTCTCGTCGAAGGCCATGAGGACTCCGCGGTCGCCCTTTTGGGTGGCGTTGCGGGGTGACTCATTGTTGGTGCCGACGTAGACTTTACCGCCGGCCACGATGGTGTTGCCGTAGGCTTGCGATCCGAGTTTGACGGCCCATTTGACGTTCTTGGCGTCGTCGAGGACGGCGGCTTCGGTTTCATCATCGAGTTCACCGGGGTTAATATCGATGGGGAGGTTTTTGGCTTCGCCGACCATGTTGCGGGTCGGGTCGTTTCCCCACATCGGCCAGTCCTTGGCGGCGGCGGTGAGGGTGAGTCCTGAAAGGAGGAGGGCGGTAGTAGTTTTCATAGCTTTGAGATGGGGAAAGTGGTTGCTAATTTCGGGAAGACTGAGGTTTCCGAATTTTCTTTGGTGAATATCGTTGGTCAAGAATGGCGACTCTTTCGATGTCTTGCCGGTCGTAAAGGTTCTGCTTCGAAGAGTGAGAGATCACGCGATGGGATCCGTTGACGACTGGCTGTACGATAATTGCGATGAGGCTCAGTCTCTCTTTGCGAGGGAGTTCGAGGGCTTTTGGGCCAAGTTCTAAGGGGCTTACATCACGAAGGTCCCCAATTTTCAGTGAGTGGGCTATTCGGCTTTCTGGAGCTTGAGGTTGTCGAGAAAGACACGTTTTTGTGATTGGGGAGAGAAGGCGAAGACGCCGGCGGAACCTTTCGGGTGGACGCGTTTGACCGGGACTTTGATTGTCCAGTCGGCGGGCTCATCTTCGCCCTTGGTCCAAGCCTTGGCGCGCACTTCGCCGGAGCCGTCTGCGTTGGCTTTGACGTGGGTCTTGAGGTGATACCAGGTGTTGGCTTTGATCGGGAATTTGACGGACTTACGAACGCGTTCGTAGTTGCTGGAGACCTCAAGGATGTTTTTGTTACCAACGAGGGTGACGAGGTAGCGCTGGTTGACGAGTCCGACATTGGATTTGATGCGGCGGTTGCCGTCGGTCATGACATCGGCCTCGAGGACGTAGTTGCTCATCTCGGGGTCGCCGAAGAAGTTCATGGTGCGTTGGAAGAGGAGGTTGTCGAGGCGGTTGGCGATGACCTTGGAGCCGTCTTTTTCGAGGACATACCATTTGATGCGGGCACCAAGCCAGGCGAGGGGAGGAAAGTTGACTTTTTCGCCCTCGGGCGACTCCATTTTGAGGGGGACGGCTTCGAAGTCCTCGGCGTAGCCTGATCCGGCGTGGACGCGGCCGCGGGTGGTAGCGGCCATGCCCTTGTAGGTGACCTTGAGAGCCCCGGCGGAGATCTTGGCGTCCTCGCCAGCGGTCACGGTGCCGGTCTTGGCGTCGAGGGTGGCGTCCACGGCGGCTTTGACCTTGGCGGTGGGTGGTACGAATTTCTGCCACGAAAGTCCTTCGGTGAGGACTTCGATGCGGCGACCTGATTTGGAGAGCCCGTAGACTTTGAATTCTTGTTTCTGTCCGGGAGCTAAGGCAAATTCAGCGGGAACGATTTGGAGTTGGGTCACTTTCGTGTCGGGCTTGTTGGCCTCAATTGGAGAGGGGGTTGGTGCTGCCGTCACGAACTTGCCATCCTTATTTCCAAAGCAGTAAAGCCCATCGCGGGTGGAGAGGTAGACTTTACCGGCCCAAATCGTGGGGGCGGCGAGGCATTTCACGCCATTTCCGTCGTCGGCTTTGATATCGGCGTGGGAGAGGACTGTCGCTTTTTCGTCAGACGGCTTGGTGATCACGAATGAGCCTTCGAACCAAGGGGCGTAGATTTTGCCATCGCCGTATGCGGGAGAAGCGTGGATTTGATCGGGGGCTTGTTTGTCGTGCCAGAGGGTTTTGCCGGAAGTGGCATCGACGGAGATGAGTTCGCCGGTGAAGTTGGTGGTGTAGACGCGGTCCTCAACGAGGATGGGAGAGCTGGTGAAGCCGATGTGTTCGTCATTGCGCCAAATTTCTACGCTGGCATCGAGGACGACCTGCTCTTTGGGATATTCGGTGGGGATTTTGAGGCAAACGAGGCGGCCTTTGGCGGTGGCGTTGATGTTTTCCTTGCCGTGGAGAGCGATGAGTTTGTCGTCGCCGTAGAGGAGGACCTGAGAGTTAACGCCGCCTTGGGAGAATTGAAAACGCCAGACGGGAGCGCCGGTGCGAGCATTCACGCAGACGATGTTGCCGCAGCCGGTGCCGGCGTAGAAAACGGCTTGATCGCCGAGGGTGCCGAAGACGGGCATGCTGAAGGAGCTATCGACCGGGCGGACGCCGGGGCTGGCATACCAGACGAGTTCGCCGGAGATTTTATCGAAGGCATAGAAGCGATCTTGGGCGGGGCCGGTGGTGCCCCAGTTGGCGGTGACGCAGTGGAAAATGACGAGGTTTTCGAAAACCGCGGGGGAGCCGGTGCGGCCATTCGGGAAGGTCAGGCGGGCCAGTTTCTCGATGAGGGAAATTTCCCAGACGGGCTCGCCATCCGCGGTGAAGGCGACGCAACGTCCGTTCGAGGTTTGGAGGTAGACGTTGCCGGTTTCGGGATCGATGACAGGGGACCCGACGCCGTAGCGGTTGTAGACCACATCGGAGATATAGTCGGTGAAGCGTTTCTCCCAGATTTTCTCGCCGGTATTGGCGTCGAGGCAGAGGAGGGTTTCCTGCACGTCTTCGGCAGGGTCGTCGCCGAATTGGCCGTAGCCGAAGATGTAGAGTTTGCCATCAGCGATGACGGGGGCACCGGCGCCGTTGAGGTTGTATTTCCAGAGTTGGGAATCGCCTCCGGGTTTCCACGATTCGGGGAGTTTGGTTTCTGTGGAGGTGCCGTTTTGGTTGGGACCACGCCAGTTGAGCCAGCCGGTGACCTCAGCGGAGGCGATGGAAGTGGCGGCGAGAAGGCCGAGGGCGAGGGTGCGGAAGGTCATGGGGGTTTTCATACGCGGTTTAATGTTAGAACTCTCATCTTTTGGAGGGGGTTCGTCAAGGTGGGGGATTTTTTTTGGTAAGGATTTTAAATTGAGAAGAGAGGGGCTGAGGGCTTGGTTTCTGGGGGTCATGGTGCAGGTTTTGGGGGAAGCGTGGTGGGGTGACTGCCAAGCGGGTGGAATTTGGGTGAGAATCCAAGCCATCTCTCCGGGGGATCCCCGGGGGATCGAATGACCAAGCATGACCGGCGCCCCGCCCTCGTGGCATTTCATGCCAGAAGGGCGGGGCCCAGCGAGACAGGTTGGGAGGTCGTTCTGCTGCGCTTTTGATTTTTTTGGAAATGAAGAAGGTGCGTCAGGCGATCGAAGAACGCGTTGCTGAAATCGGCGACGGGGATTTGCAGGTGCTTTTTTCGCGCAAATTGCCGAAGGCGGGGTATTCGGAGAAGTGGTTGGCGCGGGAGTTGAGTAAGGATGGGGCGAAGGTACTCCGGGCGGAGGCTTGGACGCGCGAGATTCCGGAGATGGAGCCGGGGTGGGGGCCCGTGCTGACGACGGTGGGTGAGTTGGCGGGACACTTGAGGTTGGGACTGGAGGAGTTGGAGTGGTTTGCGGATCTGGCGGGGAGGAATCCGAATGGAGGGGCTTTGGGGCACTACCGCTATCGTTGGATTCCCAAGCGGAAGGGTGGGCGGAGGTTGCTCATGGAGCCGAAGGAGTCGCTCAAGATCACGCAACGGCGGATCTTGGAGACGATTGTCAATGAGATCCCGCTGCATGAAGCGGCCCATGGATTTCGGGAGGGCCGGTCGATCCGGAGCTATGCGGAGCGGCATTGTGGAAAGCCGGTGGTGGTGCGGATGGACCTGGGAGATTTTTTTCAATCGATCACGGCGGCGCGGGTGACGGGTGTCTTTGTGCGGTGTGGATACCGGAGGAAGGTGGCGCGGTTTTTGGCGGGGCTGTGCACTCATGAACCGCCGAGTGAGGTGGCGAGGATGGCGAGGCATCTGCCGCAGGGCGCTCCGACTTCTCCGGCCTTGGCAAATGCGGTGGCGTATCGGCTCGATTGCCGCTTGGCAGGCTTGGCCGCGAGAGCTGGGCTGGCTTACACGCGCTACGCCGATGATTTGGCGTTCAGCGGGAAGAGGGTGGGGAAGGGGTTTTGTGACTTGGTGAATGTCATCATTTTGGAGGAGGGTTTCTTGATTAATGCGCGCAAGACGCGGGTGATGAAGTCATCGCAGCGGCAACGGCTCGCCGGGGTGGTGGTGAATACGCACCCGAATATCAGTCGGGCAGAGTTTGATCTGCTGAAGGCGGTGCTGCACGCGGGGCCACCGTCGAGGGAGAGGGAGGTCTTGCGGGGGAAGATCGCGGCGGTGCAGATGGTGAATGCGCAGCGCGGGGCAAAGTTGCTGGAGATGTTCCAGCGGGTGCTTTGGAAGTGATCAGGCCGAGCGTTTGCCATCGCAGAGGCGGATGACGAGCTTATGGAGGACCATGCGGGGGTCCTGGCTGGAAGTGACGAGAGCTTTGTCGGCGTCGAGGCAGTCGGACATGCCTTGTTGGAGCTGGGGGAGGGTGAAGTTTTTTGCCCCGACGGCGGCCATTTTGAGTCCCCAGGTGTTGACGGTGCCGTCCTTTTTCTTGGGGAGGACGGCTTGGATGCCGGCGGGCGCGCGGTTGGGGCCGCCGTAGGAACCCGCGAGTTTGGCAAAGAAGAGATTCCGCACGGTGGGGATGATGGAGGCCTTGATGAGGCCAACCGCGTTTTCGTTCTTGGCGATGAGAGAGTCGATGAGGTCGATGGCGCGCTTGGCATTCCGGCCTTCGACGGCGCGCGAGATTTCCCAAATGACGCCTTTGTGACTGACGGAGACCATGAGAGTGACATCCTCGACGGTGACTTCACGGCGGGTGTCGCCGAGGTAAAGGTCGAGTTTCTCGATTTCGTTGGTGATTTGGCGGGTTTCCGCACCGGCGCGCTGGACGAAGAGCTCGAGTGCTTCGCCTTGAAGGGTGAGTTTTTTTTCGAGTGCGATGCGGGTCACGATGCGGGCGACTTGTTCCTCCCAGCCTTCCTTGGAGACGTCAATTTTGTCGTAGGATTGGTATTCCGTGTTTTTCTTGGCCCATTTGCCGAAGCGGCGGACGCCATTGATGCCGGTGGCACTCAGGAGAAAGTTGACGCCATCAGGGAGGTCGTCTTGGAGGACTTCGAAGAGGTTTTCGACCCCGGTGACGGCACGTTCGGCTTCGCTGGTGCGGTCGGACCCAAAGAAATTGGCCCCTTTGAGCCAGACGACCTTATTCGCGGCGAAGAGGCCGAGAGTCTGCAGGGCCTCAATGGTTGAGGAGCACTTTTTGAAAGCCGCTTCAGAATTGTCGGCCACGCCCTCGATGATTTCATTGGAAAATTCGTCGCTGCCGGGAGCCTTGAGGCTTTCGAAGAGGGCGGAGGCTTCCTCGGAAACCCGGCCTTCATCAGTTCCGGTGACGACGTAGATTGGCATGGGCGCAGGGTGGGTCTTTGAAGAGGGAGAGGGAAGAGAAAAGGGGAGGTCTTAGGGCTCGATACGAAGGTCGGTGACGGGGTTTCCGCCGATGAGGTCTTCTTGAATGATACGCTCGAGGTTCTCCGGGGTGCAGGAGTGGTACCAGGTGGCATCGGGATAGATGACGGCGATGGGGCCGCGGGTGCAGACGCGGAGGCAGTCGGCTTTGGTGCGATGAACGAGGGCCTGTGGGCCGCAGAGCTTGAGTTCGGTGAGGCGTTTTTTGAGAAACTGCCAGGAAGCCATGCCTTCCCCAAAGGGGCAGCATTTGGCCTCGGTGGGAGTGGCACAGAGGAAGATGTGCTTTTGGTAGCCGTCGAGGTTGAGGGCCTTGGCGGTGATTTGTAGGACATCGGGCATGCCGAAAACTAAATCCGGGAGGTCGAGATGAACGAGGCAAAAATGCCCCGTGTTGAGTAATGTGACGACTCCGTGACATAGGGGGGCTTTCTCCCGGATGGTTGGCGCGCTTAGCTAGCGCCCTCCAAATTTATGCCCCATTTTTTTCGACGAATGGTCCCGGTCGCGGGTCTCCTTTTGATCCAGCCTCTCTCCGGAGATGGGCGGGCTCCTGCCTCGGATCTCATCCGTAAGGAGGAGGATATTCTTCCTTGGTTGGGACGTGCGGATCTTTTGAAAACAATTGTTCCTCTGGACGGAGATGCCGTTGTCCCAGGCGTCGGGACGTCTGAAGCGGTTGTCGGCGATGAGAATGCCAAGCCTCTGCGACCTGGGGATATCGAGAAGGAAGGCACGGCGGATGGGGTCGAGGGTGTCGCGCCATCTGACGGGGCCGCCGAGGAACGGGGCGCCGGGATGTTGCCCAAGACGAGCGCTGGCGCTGGTCCGGGGTCGGTGGAAGGCGTGGTTTCTGATGAACAGGGAAAGGGCGTTCCCGGAGTGATCATCACGCTTCCCGATCAAGGGGGCTTTCAGATGAGAACCGCAGACGATGGTAGTTTTCGAATCACGGGGCTGCCCGTGGTCGGGGTGACTGCGCAGTTTATCAAACCGGCTTATCTGTCCAAGGTCGATGTCTTCCAGATTAGGGAAGAGGGCGTGACCAAGGTGACCATTCGCTTGGAGCTGAAGCCGGTGGAGCTGGCGGATGGGGAGTATCTCCTAGATGCCGCGGAGATTATTCTAGACCCGGTGGAGGAGAGGCAACAAGGCGCGGGCATCTCCGTGGTAACGGCGCCCGGCCTCGCTGGGGGCGGGCTCTCTCGCGATATTATCGACAAGACGGCCTCGGTCGATGCTTCGGATGCGATTGGTAAAATCTCCGGAGCCAATGTAGTGGGTGGCAGTTTCGTCGTGGTCCGTGGTCTCGGCGATCGATACAATAACACGACCCTCAATGGTGGGATCGTGCCCAGTCCGGTGACCTCTCGGAGAGCGGTGCAGCTCGACCTCTTCCCATCGAGTGCGCTTGAAAATATCGCGATTAAAAAGACCGCCGACCCGAGGCTTCCGGCAGACTTTGTGGGTGGTTTGGTACAACTCCAGACGCTCAGCCAAAGCGAGGAAGATTTCTTTAATATCCGCTTCAGAACCTTCTTTGATGTCACGACTCATCGTGAGGGCGATTTTTTGACCGTTCCTGGGCTGGAGGCTTCTTCAGATCTCCGCCCCTCAAATTTCATCCCCATTCCGACCACGACCACGACGGATTCTGGTGCCCTGGCGCGGCAGGAACGTGAGGCGTTTTTCCGTGCCACGAGCTTTGGGACCCGACGGAGTAGTCCGGAGCTGGATCAAGACTTCGCGGCGACTTTTTCAAAGTCTTGGGAACTCTCGGGCAATAGTAAGTTCACCCTGATCGGTTCACTGGGTCGGCAGACGGAGCAGCGCTACGAGCAGTTTGAGCAGTCACGTTTTGGGCCCGCGCTGGACCTGGGAAGCCGCTCGGCGAGCAGTATCCTGCCGAGTCGCGGCGATCTCTCGACGCTGCGAGCGGTGAACGGAGGGCAAGTCTTCAGTGGTTTGGTCGGAAACTTTGTCCAAGAGTCCTACACCGAGTCTGAGAATTTTAATGCGCTGGTCTCGGGCTCTCTGGAAGTCGGTAAAAATCTCTCCTTGAATGGAGCTTTTTTCAACTTCCGCTCAGCGGACGCGACCTTCACCCGGATTGAGAACGGGGTCACCAATCTCTCAGATTTTGATATTGATGATAACGCCGCTTTCGCGATCAATCAGGTGCAGCTTGATGGACGTGAGGTGAACAGTTTTCGGCAGATTTACGAGCAAGTCTATCGTGAACTCGAGTTTGGCCAGCTGGGTGGTGAATATCGCTTTGATGACTGGCGAGAAGGGGCTAAAATGACATGGAACACTTACAATGGGGCCACTACCGAGGCTAGTCCGCGCACCTATGAACTACGAGGGTTTGACTTTCCAGATGGGGATAGCTTCTCCTTCGGGGGACAAAGTTTCACGATCGCACCGATCCGAACTCTGGTGAACCCGGCGAATACTGGTAACCCGATTCAGTCGCGCGTTCTGAGTTTCGAAACGAACGATGAGTCAAGCCAGTTCAAGGTCGATGGGGTTGCACCTTTTTTTGAGCCCACGGAGGAGAGGCGAGTCGATTTCTTAGGGGGATTTGGTCAATTCCAGCGAACCCGGACGAGTTCGCTGAGCGCTGGAGCGATTCTGGCAGGTCAGCCGATCTCCTCTCTCCTGGGGAGTTTTAATCCCACGCGCCTTCTGCTTGCTGACGAAGAAGTCGGCCGGAGTGAAGACGCATCGCAGGCGCGCGGTTATATCGTGGGGACGGCGGGTTTTAATGTGACGCCTGAATACACTGGCTCGAATGAGATCAGCTCGATTTACGGCGGGATTGACGGGGAATGGGATTCGTGGTTTTGGACGGCAGGTCTGAGATTCGAGGAAGAGACTCGTGGCTTTTCAGTTCCCGGGCTTGGTGTGGGCGGTGAACGGAGCTCCGACGACCTTCTGCCATCTTTGACTTTCGGTCGTGATTTTGGCAGCGAGGATGCTTTTAAATTTGCGATGAGCTTCTCAGAGACGGTGATTCGTCCGACTTTCTATGAGTTTATTCCGGCTCGCATTCTGGATCTGACCAACCAGCGAATTATCGAGGGGAACCAAAACCTCTCCGAGAGTTCTGCTCAGAACTTCGAGGCGAATTTTTCTTGGAGAAAGGATGATAATTTTGCGGGGATCAATGTCTTTTATAAGACGATCGCCGACCCAATTTTCACGATCGCGGACCCCTCCGGAGTGGCGGACCGGACCTTTGTGAACCTCGGTGATACAGAGGTCTTCGGCGTCGAGCTTGAAGGTAGCTACGAATTGGGTGGCGGCTTTTCGGTGACTGGAAATATGAGCTTTATTGAGACCTCAGCAGAAGCGGCAACCATCGATATCAATGATACGCTTGCGACGGCCCAGATTGATCGGCTTGAAGGACAACCGAATTTGTTAGGGAACCTGATCATGTCCTGGAGTGATGATGAGACGGGCTGGGGGACGAACCTCATCTATAGCTACACGGGTGACTATCTCACGGTTGCGGGACTTGAGCTGGACGGGGAAGCTGGCTCGGCGACTCCTAATGAAATTCGTCAACCCTTTCATTCGCTCGATTGGAATATTAGCAAAAAGTGGTCTGGCGCCTTGGCCGATTACAAGCTGGAGTTTATTGCGCAGAATATTCTCGATTCCGAGGTGGAGGTCCGTTTTGAGGGGCTGTCTGACACGCTAAGCCCTGCAGAGGCGCTGTCGCCGGGTCGGGTCTATGGCATTTCTTTCGAAGCACGGTTTTAGGGGCGCACTACGTCACATTTTTGTCACGAGCTTTTCATTCGGAAATGGGCTGGGATGGCGCAAAACAGAAGTGAGGCGCGAGCTTGCTTCGCGCCCTCTCTAGCGATTTGAATTTATGAAAAACCAAATGAAACAGCGAATCTTTACGCTCTCTGCCCTCGTGGGGCTCGGCATCACCGGCGTCGGCTTTGCTATGCCAACCGTGGTGCAGACCCCTGATGTCATTCGTGTTGATACCGTGTGGGACTCCGATACCGATGATGATGGCGTGATCGATCAAATTTACTATATGGATCGTGCCGTCTTTGTGGGTGACTTGAGTGGTGAGACCCGTCCGACTCTGACGATCACACCGGGGACAGTGATCGCGGCCACGGGGCCAGCTGTCAGCTCAAGTGGGACGGATGTTGGCTCGCTTGTCATCACACGTGATGGCGCGATCAATGCGTCGGGCACTCGCCGTGCGCCTATCGTTTTCACGAGCGCGCTCGAGGCTGAATTCCTCTACGGCGTGGATGTCGATGGCGATAACACCGTAAATACCCGCAAGCCAGACCCGATCGGTGGAGATGATGACGGCGACGATGGGGGTGATTGGGGTGGCGTTTTGCTCCTCGGGAACGCTCCCATCAACTTTTATAACACGCCGACGAATAACCTAAATTCAAACGCCGTTGAGGGGTTCTCGCAAACTGCGGGTGGTGAGAGCATCACCTACGGTGGTGATGATGCTGCTGATAATTCCGGCGTCTTTCGCTATGTTTCGATTCGCTTTGGGGGCTTCGAATTCGCGGCAGATGAAGAGATTAACGGCCTCACAATGGCCGGGGTGGGCGCAGGCACTAAAATCGATCACGTCGAGGTCGTCGCAAATACTGACGATGGATTCGAGTGGTTTGGCGGCACCGTCAATACAAGCCATCTCTTTGCCCTCTACTGCCAAGATGAGTCCTTCGACCTCGATGAAGGTCACCAAGGCACTCACCAATTCTGGTTTGCCGTGCAGTCTAACAATGGTGACAACCTCACTGAGGCCGATGGTGGTAATAAAACAGGCACGGGAGTGAAGACGGGTGAGCCGCTCACCAATGTTAAGGTTTACAACGCCACCTACATTGGCGCCCTGGGCGCTGAAGACGAGGAGGCTCAACCTATTTTTGACGTGAATGGAATCCCCATCGGATTCGGCCCAGCGCCCGAGGGAGGCTCGGCTGATGTCTTCCGTCTCAAAGACAACTTCGCAGGTCAGTTTCACAACGGGATTTTCATGAGCCCAGGTGATGACATCATGCGAATTGATGACACGCCAACGATCGATCGAGTTGGTGGAGACCTCGTGATGACCAATAACCTCTTTGGAGCGCCAGATGATCAGGCTACGCACAACAATGGTGGCGATAATGCCAACGCTGATGCTGAGGCGGCGATACTCGCGCAAGATGGCAACCAGCTCGGCATCGATCCTCAGTTCACCTTGATCAACCGGAATAGCCTTGGGGAAGTCGTGGAAATCGATCCTCGACCTCTCACGACTTCGCCCGCTCTGGCAGGAGCTCTCACCGAGGGCGCTCCCTTCATGGTTGATTACAAAGGGGCCTTTGGTTCGGAGAACTGGCTACAAGGGTGGTCTTACGGTTCCCAGGAAGGAATCGTGGTTAATTCCAATCCGGTCACGGTCACGGTCATCCAGACTCCAGACTCAATCACCACCGATACCACTTGGGATTCGGATACCAATGATGATGGCATCGTGGACCGAATCTACTACATGGACCGCGCCATCTTTGTGGGCGATCTCACGGGTAATACTCGCCCGACTTTGACCATTGCGCCGGGAACGATCATTGCCGCCACCGGCCCAGCCGTCAGCTCGAGCGGCACCGATGTCGGTTCGCTCGTCGTCACTCGCGATGGCGCGATCAATGCGTCGGGCACCGTTCTGCAGCCGATCGTTTTCACGAGCGCGCTCGAGGCTGAATTCCTCTACGGCGTGGATGTCGATGGCGATACCACCGTAAATACCCGCAAGCCAGACCCGATCGGTGGGGATGATGACGGGGACGATGGGGGTGATTGGGGTGGCGTTTTGCTCCTCGGGAACGCTCCCATCAACTTTTATAACACGCCGACGAATAACCTAAATTCAAACGCCGTTGAGGGGTTTTCGCAAACTGCGGGTGGTGAGAGCATCACCTACGGTGGTGATGATGCTGCTGATAATTCCGGCGTCTTTCGCTATGTTTCGATTCGCTTTGGGGGCTTCGAATTCGCTGCAGATGAAGAGATCAACGGCCTCACAATGGCCGGGGTGGGCGCAGGCACTCAAATTGATCACGTCGAGGTCGTCGCAAATACTGACGATGGATTCGAGTGGTTTGGCGGCACCGTCAATACGAGCCATCTCTTTGCCCTCTACTGCCAAGATGAGTCCTTCGACCTCGATGAAGGTCACCAAGGCACTCACCAATTCTGGTTTGCTGTGCAGTCCAATAATGGTGATAACCTCACCGAGGCCGATGGTGGTAATAAGACAGGAACGGGCGTGAAGACGGGCGAGCCGCTCACCAGTGTCATGGTTTACAATGCCACCTACATTGGTGCCTTGGGTGCTGAAAACGAGGAGCCTCAACCTATCTTTGACGAGAATGGAATCCCCATCGGATTTGGCCCTGCGCCCGAGGGAGGCTCGGCTGATGTCTTCCGTCTCAAAGACAACTTCGCAGGTCAGTTTCACAACGGGATTTTTATGAGCCCGGGTGACGACATCATGCGAATTGATGACACGCCAACGATCGATCAAGTTGGTGGGAATCTCGTGATGACTTACAATTTGTTTGGTGTGCCAGATGATCAAGCTACGCATAACAGCTCTGGCGATAGTGCTGATGCGGAAGCGGCGATTCTTGCTCAGGATGGGAACATCTCTGATGTCCAGCCGGGCTTCACCCTCCTTATTCGCAATCAACTCGGTGAGGTGGTGTGTCTCGATCCTCGTCCGGTCATTGCGAGCAGCCCTGCTTGGGGCGGTGAGGTCCTCGCAGGCGCACCGCAGCAAGTTCCTTATCGGGGAGCATTTGGCACAGATCTCTGGGTTTCGACTTGGACCTATGCTTCCCAGGAGGGAATCGTGGTATCGGATTTCGAAAATTCGGAGCTTCCCGACGCCACCTTCATCGGTGAAGTCATTCGGGGTGAGGACGTTGTGGTGATCTCCAGTGCCTACGACGGCACTGCCTTTACCATCAATTTCGTGGCCGAGCCCGGTGCTAGTTACAAGGTAACTCAGTCCACCACTCTGACGGGAGCGTTCACGGATGTCGCAGAGGCCACGGTCGCTAATGCGTCCGTCACGGAGACGATCTCCTTCGAGATCCCGGTCGCCTCCCCGAAGCTCTTCTTCCGCATCGAGAAGATCGCCGATTAATCCATTTCCCAGGAAATCCAACAAAAGAGCCGTTTCGCCGCAAGGTGAAGCGGCTTTTTTTTTGTTGAAATTCGTCTGATTGAGAGAGGGTTGCGGGGAATCTTTCCTAATTGCACATCCGAAAGTGACAAAGGTGTCACCAGCCGAAAATCTCCTGAAATGGAATGTCGGGGTAGACCCTCTCTCTGCCACATGAAATTTGCTTTCATTCCACTCCTCCTTCTTTCGATTTCGCCTCTGTGTGCGCAGGTTAGCGGCATCGAAGCCAATAAACAGCTCCGCGCCACGGTGCAAAAGTGGATCTCCATCATGAAGGAGACCCAAGAAAAGCAGAAGGACTGGAAAGAGCAGAAGCAAATCCTCCTCGACTCCAAGGATTCGCTCCAATCTGAAAGCAAGCAGTTGGAGACTGAAATTCTCGCGGGCTTTGCGCGCCAAGAGAAGCTCGATACCCTGTCGCTCGAAAAGATCGAGGAGAAGAAAAGCTACGATGATGCGAGAGAAACTCTCCGTGAAGGTCTCAATGATCTCGATGCCAAGGTCTCGGCGGTCATTCCTCTTCTACCCGATACCCTTACGAAGGAAGGAAAGGTCGAGAAGGCAATTGCCGATCACAAGGGTTTCGTGATCCGCAATGACAAGGACAAGATCGCTCTCAACTCTCGCCTCACCGCCATGATCACGATTCTCATCGAGGCCGAGAAGTTCAATCAAGTGGTCACGCCCTTCGAAGGAAGCACCGCCGAGGTCGGCGGGCAGAAGCTCTTGCTCGATGGTATTTACTTCGGCCTCGCGATGGGCTTCGCCGCCGATCCGTCCGGGAAAGTCGCTATCCAAATGAATCCGGGTTCGGATGGTTGGACCCAAACTGAAATCACCGATCCCGAGACCATCGCGAAGGTTCGCGAACTCATTGATGTGGGCAAAGGTGCCGGCGAAGTACGCCTCGTAGACCTCCCCCTAGAGATCGCCAAGTAGACTCATTATATGAAACGTTTTCTTTTATCACTTGTCTTAACCAGCAGCGTTTTTGGCCAGACCGCCCAGGAAAAAGCGGATCTGGATCTCCGCCTTGCCCAAGAGCAACTCCAATCCCTTGATGTCGAAATTACCAAAGAGGAGAGTGTTCTCCTCAACGAAGTCGAGAAGATCGACGACACCGTCATCAAGCAGAGCAAGACTCTCACCGGGCTCCTTAAAGCCGAGGACAATGTCGCCGGCGAGCAACGCCAGCTCAGCAACGAATTAGCCCGCCGTAAAGGAGAGTTCGAATACACCCTCTCGACTCTTCGGAGCTACGGCGGGAGTATCAAGGACCGCATTCATCCTGCCGAAAAACAAGGGTTTGGGGTGGAGTTGGCGGATCGACGCAAGAAGGCCGATGATTCGAGTCGTGACCTCGTCCTGGAAGTTCAAAGTCGCTTACTTCTTCTGCACCTTGCGGCAGAGCGATTGACCCAAGTCTCCGGGGGACAGCGATTTGATGGCAGCGCGGTCACCGAAGGAAACGTGATCAAAGAAGGTAAATTTGCGGTTGCCGGTCCTCTTGGATATTTTGCGTCCAACGACGGAGAGGTTTTTGCCTTCACTGCTCTCTCGCCTGATGGGGTCGCTTACCCGAATACCGCTCCGATCAAGGAAGGGGGCGGAGCCATCGGCGATCTCGTCAAGACTGGTTCGGCCCTCGTCCCCGTTGATGCCTCCATGGGCAAGGCCATCCAGGTGGCCCGCACCAAGAAGTCGTTCAAGCAGTATGTCCAAGGAGGGGGTGTCGTGGGTTACGGCATTCTTGGTCTCGGCTTGCTGGCCCTTGTCATCGCAATCTGGAAGGTGATCGAAATCAATCGCTTTCCGATTCCCAACCGTAAGAAGCTCAATCTGATCCTCGATGATCTCCTCGCTCATAATCCCGAGGCCGCCTCGGCCAAGGCCAGTCAGAATAAGGGGCTGGGTGGCGAAATGGTCGCAGCCGGTGTCACTTACTTTTATGACAAACGCCGTATTCTTGAGGATGCCCTTCTTGAGAAGCTCGGCATGATCCAGCCGCGTCTCGAGCGCTTCCTTCCCTTCCTCGCCCTCGTGGCCGCGGCCGCCCCCATGATGGGGCTCCTCGGAACGGTTCTCGGAATCATGAAAACTTTTGCGATGATGTCAGCGGGCGGGGCAGGGGACTCCAAGTCCTTCTCGGCAGGCATCAGTGAAGCCCTGATCACCACCGCGATGGGCCTCATCGTGGCAATCCCGGTCATCATCGGTCACGGCATGCTCAAGAGTCTCGCCAAGTCCAAGTTTGGCCAGGTCGAAGGTGTCGCGCTTTCCATGCTCAATGGCACCACCGAGTTGGAAGACTCACCGCAGTCCGATTCGTCTGATGACGAACCAGAGGACATGGACGAAACAGAACTCTCACCTGCTTAATGCCTGTCATCGGAAATCTCCAGGAAGTCGTCGACATCTTCACGGATGGCGGCACCGTGATGGCGGCTCTCGCCATCGTGGCCTTCCTGCTTTACACCACCGCCTCGGCGTCTCTCTATTTTGTCCTACGGGGGAATCTCAACAACCGCCAAAAGAGCGAATGGTTCGGCTGGATCAATGATCCCGAGGCTGCCGAGGGGCGGGTCGGAGAGATCATCCGCTACGCTCTGCACGGTAAAAAGCTCTCGATCAAGCGCGTCCAGCGTCGCTTTGACGAGATGCGGGAAATCCTCATCGCCTCGATTGATCGCCGCCTCATTATCATCACCACCCTCGTCGCGGCCGCTCCCATGACCGGGCTTCTTGGCACGGTCGGCGGAATGCTCGACATGTTCGATGGCCTTGCTGCGGGCGGGGGCAAGCAGAGCATGGCCATGATCGCGTCCGGAATGAAGGAAGCCCTTTTCACGACCCTCACCGGGCTGGTCATCGCTCTCCCCGGCATGTTCATGTCTCTCATGGTGCGCGAGCGGCGCAATAAAATCGACGCCACTTTGGCTCAGCTCCAAAGCACGATTGTCACCACCAAATTTCGTAACGTATGAGTTTGATTCGCCGCAGCGGGGGCTCCTTCACCCAGGATGATGAACCGAAGCCCGATCTTTCTCCGATGATCGATTGCGTCTTCATCCTCCTCATTTTCTTCATCGTCACCACCGTTTTCCAAAAGCCTCCCGGAGCGGAGGTCGATCGGCCCTTTGCCAGTAAGGGCGTTAAGTTAGAGAAAAACTCCATCCTCCTCGCGGTCACTGCTGAGAACAAGGTCTTCTACGGGGGCCAGGAAATTGGCGTGGGCGGGGTTCAGAATGCCGTCCGCCCGATGTTGCTTGAGGACGAGGAAATGCCAGTCATCATCCAAGCGGACACGAATGCCTTCCGTGGCGTCGTTTCCGACGTCGAAAAGCAGTGCCTCGAAGCCGGGGTAAAGCGGAACAAAGTCACCGAAGCCACCCGATAAAATGCCACTGGGAAAGAACCGTTTTGAAATCGATGACAGCGATCCTGAACCGGATCTCTCTCCGATGATCGACTGCGTCTTTATCCTCCTCATTTTCTTCATCGTAACCGCCACCTTCGTGGAGGAAGACGGTCTCATCATGAATCGCCCGGAGGACTCGGTCTCAGCGCAAGCCAATGACGACCAAATGCTTGTTCTCGTGATTCGAAAGGACAGCCGTATTGTGCACGATGGTCGCGTCGTTTCCCTCGATGCCGTGGCGGGTATCGTAGCGAGCCAACTCCAGCGTGAGGAACGCAGCCCGATTATCATTCAAAGCCACGCTCGCTCTCGGAATGGCGTCACTATCGAGGTCCAGAATGCTTGCCTCGAAGGGGGAGCCAAGCCCTCAAAAATCACGCTCACGGACGCATGAACCCACGACACGTCTACCGCCCTCCCCGCCGAAATCGCTTCCTCAGCACCGCCATCATCTTCGGTGGTGGCGCCATGTTGACCTTCATGGTTTTCTACTTCATCCCGCTCATGCAGAAGCTCGAGCAGGGCCTGCCCCAAGAGCAGCCTGATCTCGCCCCGCCCATTGCCGCCGAGCAAGAGGATGAATATGTTGAACCCGAGGTTGAGCAACCGGAGGATAAGCCAGAACCTGAGCCTGTGCTCGCCGAATCAAACGATGACATTGCCATTGAGCCAATGGAGCTCCCTTCCTTGGCCGCCGGCACCGGAGGCAGAGTCCTTCTGAATGTCACGCCCTCGGTCGCGCTCGGCGGTGGAGGCAATGTCGATACCGGAGGGGTGGACTCCGAGCCTGTCGTCAGCTCGAAAGTCACCCCAAGCGTTTCAGACGCCGCCCGCAAAATCCTCTCCAAGCGCGGGGCGGTCCGAGTGATCGTGGCAGGCATGGTTGATGATCGTGGAGTGGTGGTCGAAACCTCCATCGCCAAGAGCTCTGGCATTGCCGCGCTCGATCAGGCCGCCATGAATGCTTTTAAGCTTTATAAGTTTAAACCCGCCATTCGCAACGGTCGCAAGGCCAAGGCTCGTATTAAAATTCCTTTCGACTTCCGGGTCCGGTGACGTCTTTGTCACACAAGTTCCCCTCAAATCACCCTTTCCATTCCGCACTCTCTCTTTGAAAATGACGTTCCGCTCTCTTTGCCTTTTTTCTTTGACGATCCCCGCTCTTCTTGCGGAGACGATCACGGTCTCACCCGAATGGTTTCAAACCCCGGAATTTCGGAAGCGATTTGTCGGGAGCTACGGCTTTCTCCCCGCCGTGGAGCCCAAGGTTGATCAAGAAGAAGCCCAGGTCATTGCCGAGCTTTCGGAGATCCTCGGGGCGGGTCGTTTCAAGGAGGCTGAGAATCGCCTCCTCGCCTTTATCAAGGAGCGCAAGAATCCTGTCGATCCAGATTCCGAGGCCAAGGATGTCTCGGCCGCTCTCGTCTACACCTTGGGGAATCTCTATTACCAAAATGGTCGTCTTGCCGAAGCTGAAAGCGCCTACAAGACCTCGATCAAGCGCTTCCCGGAGTACCGCCGTGCGCACAAGAACCTCGCCCTTCTTTACGCTCGTTCCGAGCGCATGAAGGAGGCCAAGTCCCACCTCATCAAAGCGATCGATCTCGGCGATGCCGATCATCTGAGCTTCGGGCTTCTTGGCCATGCCATGCTCGCCGAGGAACAAGCTCTCGCCGCTGAGTCCGCCTTTCGCCAAGCCTATCTTTTGAACCCCGATGAGAAGGACTGGAAAATCGGTCTCGTGCAGGCCCTTTTGCTGAAGGAGGACTGGCTACAGGCCGCAAGCATGATGCAGTCCCTCATTGATGAGTCTCCCGACGATCCCGTCATGTGGATGCAGCAGGCCAACTGCTATCTCCAAACCGGCGATGTCATGCGTGCCGCCGAGAACTACGAAGTGCTTCGCCTTAAGGGGCTCGCTGATGAGGCTTCTCTCAATACTCTCGGCGACATTTACGCCAACCAGGAAGAGCCGCTGCTGGCTCTTGGTGCCTACCTCACCGCCATTCGGATGAGCAAGGAAATTAAGATCGAGCGTTCGCTCAAGTCGGCCGGATATCTTCTCCAGCTCGAAGCTCCCAAGGAGGCCGCCAAGTTGATGACAACGATGCGCGAGAAGGTTGGTGACACTCTCACTAAGGATCAGAAGGTGGCCGCCTTCCTCGTGGAGAGTGACATTGCCCTCGCCGACAAAGATCTCACAATGGCCGGCGATCTCCTAAAGAAAGCTCTCGAGGTCAGCCCGGCGAACGGATCTGCCCAGGTGAAGCTTGGCGCGATTTACCTTTCCTTGTCCGCCGCTGCCGAGACCAACGAGAAAATTGCGGAATTTAAGAGACTGGCTCGCGGGCAGTTTCGGCAGGCCACCCGGAGCACCGAGGCCAAGGTGGGTTATGATGCCAACCGGAGTCTTGGCCAGGTTTTGGTTAAGGAGCAGGAGTATTTAAAAGCGCTTCCTTATCTCGAAGAAGCAGTGCGTCTTAAGACCGGAAGCAAGCAGACCATCGAGCAATACCTCCGCCGGGTGCAACGTGCTGCCGAGCGGCAAAAAGAACGTGAGGAGCGTCTGGATCAGGAACGTCGTGAAATCCGTGAAGCCCTGAATAAGGATGCGGAGGCCAAGCAAGCTGACGAGGAAAGCAAGAATGCCGCCGAGGCCAAGGGGGGTGAAAAAGCCAAGACGGATCCTAAGAAAGCGGCAGAGAACGAGCAGAAAAAAGAAGGAGAATGAAGCACATCTCTCTCATTTGTTCGCTCGCCTTGGTCATGCCTGGGTCTGGCAACGAGGCCCTCAAACTCCTAGATCAGGAATCTGACAAGGCTCAAAACGTCTTTGAACAAGCCGCCCGCCTTCCGACTTCCCGGAAAGCTCTGGATCTCAAAAAGCAAAAGCTGGAGGAGCCCAATCTCAGGTTCCCCACCCGCTGGCGGACCGAGTTGACTCCCAAGTTCCCCTTTGAGGTCGAGGCGCACACCACCGTTGCCCCGCGTGGCCTTTTTGAATATCAAAGCCAAGACCGCTCGGCGGCCAAGGGCGCAAAACTGAGCCGGGCCCGCTTGGGCGTGGCGATCCAAACCTACTACGGAATCGCATTGCTCGCCGATGCCCTCCTTTCGAGTTCCGGGAAGTACGAAGGCTGGGAGACTTTGCGGGCGAGCGTCCCGATTGGAGAACAGATGCGTCTCTCTGCCGGTAAATTTCCTCCCCCGTTTTCCACTGAATATAGCCGTGATGCTGCGGTCCGTTGGTTTGCCACTCTCTCGCCTCTTGCCGCCCAGTTGGCCCCCGCCAGTAGCTTGGGCGCCATGATTGAAGGGCGCGGTGAATCTCTTGACTGGAAACTCGGTTGGTTCGGCTCGGATAGTGATCGTAGCATGCCTTCTCTCGAGGGTGATGGTTCCCTTTTAGCGAGTATCGCGACCGCGAAAAATCGTGGGGGTGTCGAGGGGGCTCCTGAAGCCAGCTACCAACGATGGCACCTCGATTACATCTACAATAGAGATGGTTCGGATAGTGAGAGCATCGCGCAAGGATATCGTCACCTTCTCTCCGCAGGGACCGAATATAGCTCAGGTCGCTTTGACTTTTATACCGAATTTCTCGCCGCCCGAGGCGCCGCAAATACGGCCTATGGGATCACCGCTGCAGGCCGCTACTGGCTGCTGCAAGATGCCGTGAGCGTAGTGGGCCGCTACCAATATGCCACTTCGCGCGACCCCGGCGGGATCTTTTCCTATTGGGGGGTTCCAGATACCGGCTCGGATGCTCTTTTCCCGACGGACTTCCAAGCCGTCACCGTCGCTTCACAACTAAGCTCGATCTTTGGCGGTGTGAACGTCCACTTTGACGATGATAACTTCATCATTGGCACCGGCGTAGAATATCGCTCGCTCTCCGGAGTGGGCGAGGATGATGACTCCTTGAGCTCGTGGGGATGGAATACCTTCGCCAGATACGCCTTTTAAAAACCACCACTATCATGACCACCAAAAAGTTCCTTCTTTCGGCTTTGACCGGATTTTCCCTGCTCCTTCCCGGAAACGCAGTCACTGTCGATACCGACTCCCTCGGCGCGGCCCTGAATGGATGGCGTAAGAATCGCACCGCTTCTTATAGTATCGATAATCACGTTTATTTAACCCACAAGCCCACGGTCACTCCGAATCCCGGAGGGGGCATTTTCGTCTCGACGCGCGTCGAACATAAGGCCCGGTTTGGCAAGAAATTGACCTCATACATTGAACTCAACTACAGCGCCGGTGGCACTTTGCTCTCGGCACAGATTAAGGTCATGGCTGGTGCCATGCGTCTCAATTCCGGGCTGGTCGCCCTTCCTGCCCTCAATGCCCCGCCGGCCGAAGGGGCCGCTCCCGCGCCTGACCTCGAACCGTGGCATTCACCCACCACCAAGATGGTCAGCGAACTCTTCGTTTCACTCGATACCGAGTTCGCCAAACTTTCCAAGCGCGATCAGGACGAAAAGCAAGACGTCTTCAGCCGGGTTTTTGGTAAGGGATACCAAACCGCCGACCTCTCCGCAGCGCTCCGGCACAACGTGAATCTTCTTTTGGGATACACGAGTTAAAGGTCGCGTGATCGGGTCCATTGTGTCTTCAGCACTCCGGAGACCTCACTTTTAAACTCAACGGGGCGGGCCCACACGCTCGGAGCAGCAGGAAGCACGGACTCCGGAGATTCCGCTTTTGATTCCTGCCACTTCGCCGCAGAGAGATGGCCGGTCAACGAAATCATTCCGCAGCCGCGTTCCCCCTTCCCGGTTTGTCTTGATTCAAGTTGTTGCTCCTCCTGAAAACGGCGCACGACCAAAAGGGCAACTTCCGGCCACCGTTCTCGCGCGGCGCTGGCGGATGGGAACGGGACCTGCTTAGGGATCTCCTTAAAATGTCTTGGGGAAAGAATCTCGTTTGATTTCCACGCTCTTCCTTAGCTTGGCCCTAGCGTTGGCCTTGGGCTGGGCTCATTTTGACCGTTGGCCAATCAGCCGTGAGCCTCGGGCAGGGGTCAATTCCGAGGTGCTTTGGCGTGATGCTGATGTCCTGTTTGAAAATTCCTGACGGATTACGAGAGTCCCGATCTCTTAAGGAGCGCGCTTTGCTCGGGATCTCGGCCCATAAATTGGCGATACGATTCATCAACCGGGCGCGAGTTCCCTTTTGCAAGGACTTCATTGCGGAAGCTCATTCCGGTTTCCGAATTGAGGACTCCTTCTTCGCGGAAGCGGGTGAAGGCATCGGCATCGAGGACCTCGGCCCACTTGTAGGAGTAGTAGCCAGCGGCATAACCAACCGGTGATGAAAAGAGGTGATTGAAGCGGCGGCTCATCGATGGTCCATCGGTGGCGAGCTGTGCCTTGTAGTCAGCGAGAATTTCGCGGTCTAATTCATCGAGGTCGCGGTCTTGGTATTTTTCGGAATGAAGGTGGAGTTCGAGGTCGAGCTTACCGAGAGCCAATTGACGCATGAAGGTTGACGCCGACATGTAGTTCCGAGCCGCGATCATCTTGTCGAAGAGTTCATCGGGAATTGTTTCGCCGGTCTTGTAGTGCTTCGCGAAAAAGTCGAGTGACTCACGATCCCAACAGAAGTTCTCCATGATTTGGGAGGGGAGCTCGACAAAATCCCATGGGACATTCACCCCGGCGAGCGACTTCACTTCGACATCCGAGAGGAGGTGGTGAAGGAGGTGTCCGAATTCGTGGAAGATAGTTTCCACTTCGTTGTGGGTGAGGAGGGCCGGCTTGTCGCCGGTGGGCTTGCTCATGTTACCGCAGATCAGCCCGAGGTGAGGGCTGCGGGGATTTGGGAGGCCGGTGACGAGGTAGTTCATCCAGGCTCCGCTGCGCTTCGATTCACGCGGGTGCCAGTCGGCGTAGAATGACCCAAGATGGTCACCGGACGCGGTGTCGTGGATTTGGTAGAACTTCACCTCGGGATGCCACGCTTCGGCTTCGACCGAGGAAATTTGAATCCCGAAGAGTTTTGAGGTGAGTGAGAAGAGACCGTCCATAACTTGGTCCACCGGGAAGTAGGGGCGGAGGGCCTCGTCATCAAAGCTGTAGAGTTCCTTGCGGCGTTTCTCGGACCAGAAGGCGACTTCCCAGGGTTCGAGTGAGGCGGCCTCACCTCCGGTCTTCTCCGCTTTGTAGGCCTGCAGTTCCTTGCTCTCCTCTTGAAAACGCTCGCTGATTTTGGCGTGCAGGTCTTCCGTGAAATCGAGGGCTCCTTTGCCCGTCTTGGCCATACGGCGTTCGAGGACGTGGTCGGCGAAGTTGTCGAAGCCAAGGAGGACGGCTTTTTCTTTGCGAAGTTTCAAGATGGCCCAGATGTGGTCCGAGTTGTCGTGGTCACCGCTGTTACCAATCGTGCATCCGCCTTCCCAAATTTTCTTTCGGAGGGCTTCACTTTCCCCGTATTGCATCACGGGATACATCGAGGGGAATTGCTGGGTGAAGCGCCATTGGCCATCTTTTCCTTTCGATTTCGCGTCCTCGGCTGCGGTCGCTTTGGCAGAGTCGGGCAGGCCGGCAAGTTCGCTGTCATCTTCGACAAAGAGTTCCCACTGATTGGTTGAATCGAGAACGTTTTCCCCAAATTTCTGGGTGACGGTCGCGAGTTCGCTGTTGATTTCAAACATGCGCTTCTTGGCAGCTGGGGCGAGGTCGGCACCGGCCCCTTTGAAGTCGTCGCAGGTTTCCTGGACGAAGCGTTGCTGAATTGCCTTGAGCGGTGAAACGGCATCGGACTCGGCGTAGGATTTCAGGACGCGCCAGAGATCGTCATTGAGCGAGATCGAGGAAGAGAACTCCGAGACGACGGGCAACATTTCATTGAGAGCCTCGCGGAGGGCATCCGAGTTCGCCACCGAGTCGAGGTGATTGACGCGACCCCAAGCGCGGTCGAGATCTTCAGTGGCCGATTCGAGGGCTCCGAAGGTGTTTTCGAAAGTGGCGTTTTCGGGAGTGACGGTCTTGATCGCTTCGATGTTGGTCTTACCCGCTTCGATGGCTTTGGTGACGTCGGTGGAGATGTGGTCGGGCGTGAGGGTGGACCATTTGATTTGGAACTCGTCGTCGAGGAAAGGATGGGAATCGCTCATGGCGCTGTTCTGCCAAATTTACCTACGATTTACAACAGATCTAGCGAAGATCGTTTTACCCCACACATGGAGCGTTGCCTTGAGTCCCTTCGCGAGCTCCGAAGGTGCGCAGGTCAATAGCCCAGAGCCTTGGCTCGGGGTCTCCGAACCAATCCCGTGGTGAGCTCCGAAGGTGCGCAGGCATCTCCCGAATCACCAACCCTCCTACGCCTTGGCCGAAGACGTTATCGTTTTGAGCTGAAGTTCCTGTCGATCTCGTCTGGCTATCACCACCCTTGCGCCCCTTCGGAGCTGCTCATCCTAAAGACTCCCACGGTATGACGGAGGCCTCTGGCCTAGGGGGAACTGCGCTCCGCGATGGCGCTTCCGGCGAGGTGTCCAGTGGTCCAGGCCGACTGGAAGTTGAAGCCGCCGGTGATGCCGTCGACATCGAGGACTTCGCCTGCGAAGTAGAGGCCGGGGATGGTCTTGCTCTCCATCGTCTTGAGCTGGATGTCATCGAGCGAGACGCCGCCGCAGGTTACGAATTCGTCTTTGTTAATGCTCTTGCCGGTGACTTGAAATTTTGAGTTCACGAGTTCCTCGATGAGGCGGTCGGACTGGGTGCGGGTGAGATTGGCCCAAGTGGTGTCGTTCTTCACCCCGGCGGTGAAGCACATGCGCTGCCAGAGGCGGCGGGTGACCCCTTCGACGAGGCTGCGTTTTGTCACTTTCCAGATGCCGTGGTCTCTCCGGATGATTGCGAATTGATGCGTCAAGGACGCAATGGATTCGCCTGCGGTCCAATTGACCTCGAGCGTGAATTGATAGTCGATTTCGGCGAGGTCGCGTGCTCCCCAGGCGGAAGCCTTGAGTGCGGCGGGCCCGCTGAGGCCCCAGTGGGTGATGAGCAGGGGGCCGTTGGTTTCAATCCGACCGGCCTTGAGGGTGGCATTGGGAACGGAGACGCCCATGAGGTCGTGGAGGCGGGGGTCATCGATCTTGAAGGTAAAGAGCGAGGGAACGGGCTCGCTGAGTTTGTGTCCGAGACTCTCGGCGGGAAGGCGGGCATTTTTGGTGCGGATCCCTCCGGTGGCGATCAGGAGGGAGCGACTTTGGTAAAGCTCGCCCTTGGTGGTTTCGATTTCGAAGCCTTCGTCAATCTGGCGCACCCGCGCGGCTCCACATTTGGTAAGCCAAGTCGTTCCGGAATCACGGGCGGCGTTGGTGAGGCAATCGATGATCGTCTTCGAGCTGTCGGTGATGGGAAACATGCGACCGTCGGGCTCGACCTTGAGTTCCACCCCGTGATCCTCGAACCAGGTGATGGTATCGGCCGGTTGAAAGCGATGGAATGGGCCCATGAGATTTTTCATGCCACGCGGGTAGGACTGCACGAGCTCGCGCGGATCGTAACAATCGTGGGTGACATTGCAGCGTCCGCCGCCGGAGATGCGGACTTTGGTGAGAACTTCTGGCCCACCTTCGAGGATGAGAATGTTTTCGACCCCGCCCTCGCCAGCCGTGATCGCTCCGAAGAACCCGGCGGCTCCTCCTCCGATGACAATAAGATCGTGATTTTTGTGCGGCGGAGTCATCGGGGGTGAGCAAATCGGAAATTTCCCGGAGTGCAATTCCTGATTCAGGGCTTAAAAGGATAGAATGAAAGGTGAGATCTTCCTCGAGATGCGAGGGATTAAGAAAAGCTTCGGTGATCAGGAGGTTCTTCGTGGCGTGGATCTTGACGTGCGACGTGGGGAAATTCTCGTCCTTTTGGGGGGGTCCGGCGGTGGTAAGTCGGTCTTGATGAAGCACATGGTTGGGCTTCTCCAGCCGGACGAGGGCACGGTGACCTTGGAGGGGAAGATTATCTCGGACTTGTCCGAGCGTGAACTCAGTTGGGCCCGGCGCAAGGTCAGCATGATGTTTCAAAGTGGTGCTCTTTTTGATTCGCTGACCGTTGCGGGGAATGTCTCCTTTCCGATGCACGAGGCCGGGATCACGGATCCCGAGGTCATCGAGAAGCGGGTGAAGGAGGTCCTCGAGATGGTTCGGCTCCCGGGCCAGGAGGAAAAGATGCCGTCCGAGCTCTCGGGTGGGATGCGTAAGCGGGTGGCCTTGGCGCGTGCCGTGGTGGGGAATCCTTGCTGCGTGCTTTATGACGAACCTCACTCGGGGCTTGATCCGGTCACTGGAGATTCCATCGACCATCTGATCCGCGATCTTGCGCACGACCACGGGATTACCAACGTGGTCATCACGCACGAAATTCGCAGTGTTTTCCGCATCGCCGACCGGGTCGTATTTATGAAAGATGGTCTAGTCTATTGGGAGGGGACTCCTAATGAATTGCAGGCCAGCAAGGATCCGGTCTTGGTGAATTTCATCGAGGGACGTGCCCAAGATTCGGATTTGTGATTTCGGGCTCGCGCGGTCATACTATTGCCATGGCGAAGAATACAAAAAAGACCGAAACACTTGTCGGGGTCTTTCTCTTTCTCGGTCTCGCAATGTTGGGGTCGATTATTCTGCTCTTTGGCAATATCGGAGAATTGTTTGCGAAGCGCTACGAAATCAAGGTGAATTTCGTCGAGGCCCCGGGAATCATCAAGGGGAGTACCGTCCGTCTCCGGGGGGCGAAGATCGGGAAGGTTGCTGAGAAGCCGATCTTGATCGGCGGTTCTCGAATCCAAGTGATTCTTGCCATCGATGAGAATCACCGAATCGAAGAGGGTTCGAGATTTCAGATCAGTCAGGCCAGTCTTCTGGGTGATAAGGAGATTTTAATCACGGCTCCAATTTCCGGGTCACACGAGTTTATTGAAGCTGATACCGAGGTGATGGGGTCTGGTCCGGGTGGTCTCGATTTGCTTCAAAGTGAAGCCGAGGGGATTGCGGGGGAGACCCGGGTGGTGATCGAGCAGGCTCGAAATGCTCTCGTTAAGATTGAGGCGTCAATCGATGAAATTAAGAAGGTAGCGGTGAAGCTTTCCGAAACCATGGACAAGGTGAATGATGAAATGCTCTCCGGCGAAAATCTTGAAAATTTCGGCGGTGCGCTTGCGAATTTTGAGCAAGCCTCGGCTTCGTTTGTGAAGCTCGGCGAGAAGCTGGAGCCCATGGTGGATGACGTCAGCCTCACGATCAACGAGGTGCGGCAAACGAATCAATCCGTCAAAGCGGCGATCGAGGGGGTGGAGCCGGCCTTGAATGATGTTCCCCGGGTTTTGAGTTCCATCGAGCGGACTGCCAATACCGCGACGGCGGCGCTGGCGAAAGTGGAGAATAAAAAGGGCGCTTTGGGTGCCCTTATTTCAGATGAGGAACTGAAGACAGATATGAAAGACTTTGTCCGAAATCTCAAAGCAGGCGGAATCTTGGGATATAAGGACGAGGAGGAGAAAGAGGACGATCCGCGCGATCGTTTTCGGGGGCGGCGGAGGTAAGATTCCCTTCTCGCCATCAGGGAGGATTTTCCGCAAGCTTATGCCATGCGCGTCTCCTTAGTGTTTTCTCTTCTGGTCCTCGTCGTTCCTCCGGCCTCAGCTCGTAAGATCGGAGTGGGGCTGGTTCCCCCTGACAACCTTGTTGCTGGAGCAGGCCCGATACGGCGATACGATTGGTTTGCCGATTTATGGAAGAATAAGCGAACTGCCTGGGCGAAAGAAGTTGAGGCCAAAGAGGGTGCTCTTGTTTTCCTGGGCGACTCGATTATCCAAGGCTGGGGTGATGATTTGAAGGGGAGTTTCGGCAAGACCAAGATCGCAAATCGCGGCATCAGCGGAGACACGACTCGGGGGATGCTCTATCGGATGCCGGAAGACGTGCTCGCGCTCAAGCCAGCGGGCGTGGTGCTTCTAATGGGAACAAATGATCTCGAAGAAGGGGCGACGCCCGAGGTGATCGCGGGGAATCTCAAGCTCATCATTGCGAAACTCAAAGCGTCCAACAAAGACATGCCCATCATCCTCTGCAACGTCTTCCCAAGTCACAAATCGAAGCGTCGTCCCGCTGAAAAGATCAAGAAGATCAACGCGCTCTACGCAGCGGCTGTGAAAGGGGACCCACAGGTCATCCTGATTGATACTTGGACGATGTTTGCTGATGACGAGGGGAATGCCCGGAAGGCCGAATTCCCTGATCTCCTCCATCCGAATGCTGCCGGATATCAGATGTGGGCCGATACTCTGCGTCCGGTTTTGGAAACGCATTCGCGTGTTGAAGTGCCCGTCGATGATTTCAAGCCCGAGCCCGGGTTTGAGATGCTCTTCAATGGTAAGGACCTCACGGGATGGGGGTTTCGGAATGAGAAGACCTTGGCGAGAACCGAAAATTTCGATGGCAAATTAATCAGTAGCGAGAACCGCTACCTCGCAAAGCATGGCCGCCTTATCGTGACCACTCCGCCGAAAGGGCGGGCTTTTGGCCAGCTCTGGACGCATCAAGAATTCGATACCGACTTCACGCTCAAGCTTGAGTTTCGTGCCAATGCAAATGCCGATAGTGGCGTGTTCTTAAGAAGGCCGCAGCTCCAATGCCGCGATTATCTGGTCGCCGGTCCTTATAAGGAACTGAAGAATTACAAAGCAGGAGATTGGAACGAGATGATCGTGAAAGTGACCGGGCAGACCGCTCGCTGCACCTGTAATGGTGAGGTCTTAGAAGAAGCAATGGAGCTTCCGAAGAGCGGTCCGATCGGGCTGGAAGGAGATCGTGGACAGATGGAATACCGCCGGATTCGGATCAAGCGGAAGTAAGAATTTCAGGAGATGACCACGCTTATTCTATGAAAAGAAACACCCTGCTGACAGTCATCCTGGCGGGCCTTGCTTGTCTGCTGATCGCCGCCGCCGCCCCCCAAAACATCATCGCAAAACCGAATCCTCTGATTGCCAAGGCCGAGGTCGAGAAATTCACGGGCGATGGCCAAGGGGCCAAGCTCAGCCGTGAGGTGCGCATTCTCTGGCTTTATGGGCCGGAGGATCACCGGGGCGGCGAGCACGATTACATTCGCATCAAAGAGCTGTTCGTTCCTCTCTTGAAAGAGATTCCGCGTGTCAGCATCGACGAAGCCTTCCAGTTTCCGAGCCAAGATCAGTTCGATCAGGCCGATCTCTTGATCCAGTATCTTCATCTTCCCGAGCTGACACCCGGGCAGTTTGCGATGTATCAGGCCTTCGTAGACCGCGGTGGGGCCGTCGTCTCGCTCCACGAGTCCTGCATCGTGCGGCCCATCAATCAGGCCGAGAAGCTTGCCGGTTGCATTGGCTGTGCCTGGAAGGGGAATAATGATTCAAAATGGAGTAAGTTCGGACACGACGACACCCTCGTTCTCGATACCACGCACCCGGCCTTTGAGGGCTTACCGTCGACCGTGAAGCTCAACGACGAGTCTTACTGGGATCTGCTGGCCCGCGATCAGGTCCGCGTCATTGGGGCCATCGCACCGGCTGCCATCGCAGAAGAGGCATCGTTTCAGGAGGTGCTCGCGGGTGAAGGCGTGCGCAGCCAGGCGTTTTGGACGTATACGTCAGGTCAGGGTCGCGTTTTTGGCACCACCACCGGTCACTACACCTATACCTTTCATGACCCGATGTATCGGCTGCTCCTCATGCGTGGCGTCGCCTGGGCGCTCGCCGAAAAACCCGGGCCCTTCATGCCGGTTGTCTTTGCCGGAATCACCGATGATCAGGATCGGGTCGGCACCACCAAGCTGATGTTTGACTACAAGAATCGAAAACGCTGAGGGTTGTGAGCCGGACTTAGAGTTGGCTCAAAAACCGCTTCATGAGCAACCCATGAGCCGAATCGTAGGTGCCGGGAAAAAGGTTGAATGAGGAGAGCTCAGCTTCTTTCTCCGACGCATCTACTCTTCGAGAAGGTGAAAATGGAGCTTTCGGATCATGAGGAAGTTTAACCAGTTGCGCAGCGCGTAGCCGCAATTTTTGAGGTTCTCCTCATCGTAAAGATTGCTCTTGCCACCGCTGGGGTGGACTCCGTCTTTTGAAATCAAGGTGCCATCCCAGGTCTTACCAGGGCGGCGGGTGAGAATAGCGGCATGATAGTCGACGAGGGGACTCTTGGTCGCTTTGGCGAGGTCACGAATGAGGGTATTTATTTTCTGAACGGAGTCATCGTGATCCCGGCGGGGTGGAATGGTGTTGAGAATGGGAATGCAACGGGCCTCCACGCACTTCATCACCACTTTCTTGAGGTCTGCCTGGTAGGTTTTCGGAACCTTGTTTCCCGAGATGTCATTGGTGCCAATCATGATGATGGCAAATTCGGGACTCTCGCGTCCGAGCACCGGGCCTGCCGCTTTCAAGAGTTGACCGACTTTCCAGCCTGAGTAGTTCGCAAATTTCGGTCCCTTGTCCCGTGCTCCCTTGATGGTATCGCGCCATCTTGAGTTGACTGGCGTTTTTGGGAGACCGTCTTCCTGAAGGAATTTGGAAGGATCATCCCAGCTCATGACCGACCAAAAAGCCATTGAGTAGGTGATCGAGTCGCCGAACTGGGCGACGTAGCCTTTCTTCCCTTTGAAGCCCTGATGCGTCTCACTGACCTGTTTTGCGGTCTCAGGAGAAAGAGAGATTTCGTTCGTCTTGATGTCATCACCGTTCGCGATTGAGATCGCGAGGAGGGTGGAGAGGAGAGTTGTGCGATGCATGCCACAGCTTGAATGAAACAAGAGACGGGGGAAACGAAAATTCTTAACGGGGCGAAGTTCGTGAGGGGGGTAGGAACTCCAGTACGTTTTATAACGGTTGATTTTGAATTGGCTTCGCTGATCCAATGTATGAAGAATTAGCTCAAGAAGAAGTGGCAGTCGTGGCGTGGAACCGTTCTGTTTGTAATCTGTGTGGTGTTGCCGGTGAAAGCGAGTATCGCGGCCCTGAAATTTGTGCCAACGGGCTCCACGAATCCGACTATCCATGAAGGGGATTTTGTGTTTTCAAATCTCCTTTCCTATGATCTACGGATTCCTCTGACCGACTACCGTCTTGCCCGTTGGGATCATCCCGATCGAGGTGTGAAATAGGAAGTTCTTCTCTTGGTCACAGGGCCGGTTGATTCTCGTGGTTCGGCAGAATCGCCAATTTTTTAAATTAGCACAAATAAATGTCCGTATTTGAGAGTTAGCGGTTCTTTGATAATAACAATGATGAGCTTTACTGGATCAGAGAACTTGTGGCGGGAGTTTCGCTCCGGGAAGTCGGAGACCGTTTTCTCGGAGATCGTGAAGCAATATTCTGGAATGATTTACTCTACCGCTCTGCGTCTTTCAGATGGGGACCATGGGCGTTCTGAGGACATCATGCAGGAGGTCTTTTGTCATTTGGTGAAGAAAGCGGGGAGCCTGCCCCGCGATCTTTGTTTGGGAGGGTGGCTTTATCGCCATACCTGCCATCTCACTGCCAACCAAAGGCGTTCCGAAAATCGACGACGAAAGCGTGAAATGATGGCTGCAGAAATGATGAGTGAGTCTGAGCCACAACTCCCGCCGGAGGTGATTGATCACCTTGATGAAGCCCTTTGCTCACTTCCCAAAACATCCCGTGAGATGCTGGTCATGCGCTACTTCGGGAGCGCCAATTATCAAAGAATCGCTGAGCAATTCGGACTCTCTGAAGAAGCGGCTCGCAAGCGGATTTCCCGTTCGTTGGATAAACTTCGTGATCTTTTCGCGAAGCGGGGCCTTGGGGTTTCGAGCGTTACGCTTGCGGCAGGGTTATCGGCGTTCTCTACCGGCAAAGTGAGTGCCGCGAAGCAGCTCGAGATGGTGAGTCAAGCAATGGCGGCTCCGGCGAGTGGAGCTGGGGTTGTGAGCAGTTTATCAGCCTTTCTGGTAGGAGCATTGGCAGTCTCGGGGGTGGCGATTGGTGTTCAAAAAGTTGGTATTTCAAGTGAGCAACCCCCGATTGTCTCCAGTTCGCAGTTGTCGGAAAGATCAATTGGAGCGGGTCGGGAAAACTCCCGCAAAAAGCCCAGAAGTCAGGAGGATCTCATCGCCCGGATTCAGAGGTTGATCGACGGTCCGCAGCATGCACTTACCTCAGTTGAGCTGAATGCTCTGCTGGCTCAAGTTACGGATGAGGAGATTCCTGTATTTGCGGAACTCGCGATTGCAGGACTTTCGGCAGATGCATGCAAGTCCTGTAATAGAAGCCTTTTTGGACGCTGGATGAAGCGTGATCCAGCCTTAGCCTTGTTGGTAGCGATGCGGGGGAATTTTAGTGATCGGTCAGGTTTGGGATCATTCTTGTATCGGGGGGGAGCCCATGGATGGGCCTCACGAGACCCTCGCGTCATGACGGAATGGTTACTTAAGAATTGGACAGAAATTGAAGCATTCGGTTATAGCGATTCAACAGGATTGATGGCAACTTCCATGGCGGGAAGTGCAGTCTCATCCTTAATGTGGAAAGAGGGAATCGAGAATGCTCTTGAGTCGCTCGACACTTTTCCGTTCGAGATTCAAGCTGAATTGCTTGGGAGTCTTGTATTGGCTAAGACCAGTAACCAAGCCCAAAATACTCCGGTGATTTACCAGTATTTCAAAGATCATCCGGATGAGAAATCCCTCTGGACGAAATTTCTTCGAAGCTGGGCCGAAGAAGACCCTGCGACAATGCTGGCGACCCTTGATGACGAACCTCCCGAAGAGCGTTATCGTAACAAGCTGCTTCTTTTTGGTGGGATTCACCCGACCGGTCCTGAGGTGGAGCAGGCTGACGGGACGATCACCATGAGCACGAGAGACGGAGTGGTTTATGCCTCTCTGATTGAGCGAGAGCAACAGGTCTCGGAGGTGGGAATTGAAGCTGGGTATGCAATCGTCGAAGTTCGTCGTGCTATTGCCGGGTCCTACAAAGACCTCTATCCTCAGTATTCGTTTTTCGAGTGGAATGGTCACACGAACGAGCCTGCGAGTCTTGAGAGCGTAAAGGCTCAGGTGCAAAATTTTGCAACGTCGCACGCTCAGCTAAATCGGCATCAGGATCCTGCCGATATTTACCATACCGCAATCTGGAATGCCGCCACGTCGGAGCAACCCTATCGGCTCGAAGTTTGTGAGAGCTTATTCGAGAATTTCTTGCGACTTGCTCCCGAGAAGGCGCGTGATTTTGCGAAAATGCCTCATCTTTCAAGTGATCTAAAAGCAACGTTTCAAACCCTAGCGCAGTAAAGATGGGCACGAAATATTCACTGACCCTAGGCGCATTGTTAGCCGCAATTGGATGGTCCATAGCCTGGCCTAAACAGGAGGCAATACCGGAGATGGTTGCACCGCCAGCAGTCGGGGTTTCTCGTCAAATTTCTTGGTCCCCGGTGGAACTGCGTGCCTTGGTTGATCGGTTGAAGGATTCTTCAGATCGACAACGACAGGTTTCTGCGGCCCGAGAATTGGCAGAATTGAACCGAAGTGAGATTCATAATCTCTTACTGGGGATGGTGGGAGAGTTCAATGATGTCTGGAACTTCCCGGTCGCAGCTAAGTTGCTCCTTGTCGAATTGGCACGGCGTGACCCGGTAGCAGCGGTGGCCTGGTCTTGGGATAATCTCCGTGAAGTAAAAGGCTGGGCCCATGCATTCGAGCAAATTGGACCGCAGTGGGCTTGGGATGATCCGGAGGGGTTTTCACAGTTTGTGATAAAGCACTTGAGAGAGAGTTCGTCACAGAGAGATCTCACTATGAAGGAACTGCTCGCGTCTTCAGAGCCGATTTTAAGTAATGACGAAGCCAATGATACCCAGCTTTGGCTTATGAAATCTTCTCCGAGCTTAGCCTTTCAAATTCAGCGTCTTTCGGGATCTTCCAGCTATCGTGCAGAAATGATCGAAACTCTGAATTCGAAGTCTGACTTCGAATCGGCATTGAGCGCATGGGATGACTACGATCCGCAAGCTGAAAGCAAGGCCCGCGAGGCTTACAAAGCAGCATCTGCAAAAGGGAATTACAATTTAATCGAATCCGAGGAGAGAGCGACTGCAACGGCCCTGCGCAGGGAGCTTAGGAAATTGGAACACCCAAGCCTGGACTATACCGTCAAGGAAATCGTGAAGCGTTGGAAACTCCTCGATCCTGAGGGATTTTCCGAAAGCATCTCCGCGGGGTGGGAAATGAAGTGATGTGAATTACCCTACTTTTTGATGATGCCGAGATACTCCTCATCCTTCTTGGGTTGGGTGAGCCAGTAAGTATGGGAGTAGAGCTTGCGGTTGTAGCCTTGCCAGTAGGGATCCTCCTGCCAGTGGGGGGTGTCTTCCAATGACTCCTGCCAGAGATTGAGCTTGAGCCAGAGGTCGGCGACTTTATCGGGCATTTCCTCGTAGAGGTTTTTTTGCTCTGAGATGTCGTCGGCTAGATTGTAGAGGGCGGGTGGGGTGTGGACGTTGATGAGGAGCTTCCAGTCGCCTTCGCGGATCGCGGAGCCGCGCATCGTCATGCGCCAGTAGAGGGCTTCGTGCGGTGCTTTTTCGACTTCTCCGCGCAGGAAGGGGAGGAGGTTACGGCCATCGTAATTGACGATCTTCTTTTTGCCCTTCT
>Ga0222650_1000232_pt1 | contig 48385 bp, 28 predicted proteins | sample AntAcemetagen367_FD_179820 | JGI IMG/M metagenome (GOLD analysis project Ga0222650, IMG submission 179820) | Saline water microbial communities from Ace Lake, Antarctica - #367 | ecosystem: Environmental > Aquatic > Non-marine Saline and Alkaline > Saline | place: Antarctica: Ace Lake... | reverse complement strand
AAGACTCTCCGCTAGCCGTCTCATTCTACGGATTGTAACCTCGTTATAAATGATGGTTGATTCAATCATGGGATACCGTACCACAATCCCTAAGGATTTCTTAAGTAATTTCAGCGTCGTTCCTAAGCTTGTTTTTTTCATCATTTAGATCGGTTGCATCAGCCGCACCCAATGGGTGAGGTCGATCGTCAAAGTTGCGAGAGTCACGTTCGTGCCTTTCATTATCTTTCCGGAAAATCTCCTGCCACGCCCAGCCGCCTTTGCCGACTCTTTCCGGTTTGAGGTCGGCGTAGTGCGGTACCTTGACGGTGTGCGAACGGCCGTCGAGGATCAACGCCTTCCCGATTTTGCCGTCAGCATACTCAGCCGCCGCAGCCGCTCCACACAAAGCAGTCACAAAAACACAGATAAGAATTTTCATACTAATTATTTCTCGCGAAGATTGCGAATCAGCTGAACTTCCGGGTAGTAAGAAATTCATTGTTAATCTCGGCCGTTTTGAGGAGTTTACGGGTCTGGATGGTTTCTTTACTTCAGGGTCAGGATGTAGGCCATCACGTCGGCTAACTCTTGCGGCTTTAAGAGCACTCCCATCGGCGGCATCGGCGAGACCTTGCCCTGGAACCCCTCCGCGATCGTCGCTCCCGGATCGACGAGGCTTTGCAAGATATAGTCTTCTTGCTTGCGCGTCGCGATGGTGTCCAAAGCGGGCCCGATTGGACCGCCAACACCGTTCACGGCGTGGCAGCGGATACAGGCGGCGATCGGATGTGTCATGAAGATTTTCTTACCGCGCACCACATCGCCATTGACGACCTCAGGCTCGTTGCTCGCGATGATCTCATACTCGACCTTGCGCAGGCTGACGTCGTCCCACCACGCCTTGCCGGTCGCGGTGCCCCAGCCGCCGAGCAGGCAATTGATGCTGAGTGACTTTGCGGAGCCCGTCTCGATACGCATTGTCACCTGCGTCCAATCTTTCGTCCCTTTCACGGCCGGACTGCCTGGATGATCACTGAGGTACAACTGTGCGCCGCGCCCTCCACCTGCCACCTTTTCGGTCTTGATCCAAGCGCTGAGTTCATACTCGGCATTCCGATCCACCGGGACATTTTTATACACCCCAAACTCGGCGGCCTTGTCGGCCGAAATCTCGATCGAGTGCTTGCCTGTCCGGGCCATATCCGCGACCCGGTGTTGTGCCGTTCCACGAAAGGTGCGGACGGCCCATCCGGTAGCGATATCTCCAGTCAGTTCCTCAAACGAACCGTTGGCGATTAGTTCCTTTCCCAAGGTCGAAGGTCCCTTCTTCACCGCACCGGCACCGGCGTTGCGCAGGCTCTGCGAGAGCCATTCGTCATCGGCGTTGACCACCACCGTGCTCAACTGCTGCGCCGCCAGCGCGACTGTCTCCTGATCCTCAAACTCCACCATCTTGTTAAAGGCGGCGAGGCGCACGATCAGGTCCGGGTCCTGCACCACCGCGGTATCAAAGAACAGCTGCAGCGCCGCCGCGTCGTTGCCCAAGGCGGTGATCGCGTTGCGGCGCAGCGCGGGGTCTTTGCTCAACAGCGCCAGCTGGTGGATCTCCGCGTCGAGCACACCAAGCGCGTGCAAGCTCCATAGCGCCTGGATCGCCCCAGCACCGCCAGCCGTGACCTTTGATTTCAAGCCAGCCGTCGCGCCCTTCTTGGCGCCATCGACCAACAGCCGTTGCGCGGTCTGGCGCCAGAACAAATTATCGCTGTCCATTGCCGCCACCAATTGTGCCTCGCTCGCGCCAGCCAGCGATTTGATCTTCGCCTCGGGCGCCTTGTCCCACACCACGCGGTAGATCCGCCCGTGTCCGCGATCGCGGTTCGGGTTGATGTGCGCGTTCCCCTTGCCGTTCTTCGCGTCATAGCCTGCGCGCTCTTTGTTCGGTGTCGGGTTGTGCTGGATGATAAAATTATACCAGTCCGCGACCCACAGATTCCCGTCGGGTCCCACTTCAGCAGCCACCGGCGAGAACCACTCGTCGGCCGAAGCCAGAAAGGCAAAACCGTTCTTGGCCTTGTAGCCCGCCCCGTCCCTCGAGAGATGGTATTTCCCGAGCAGATGCCCGGTCGGCCCGCCGATGAAGGCCACCTTTTCGCGGAACGACTCCGGGAACCCCGCCGAGGTCGCCACGGTCTGGCCGGCACCGGCGGTGTAATTATTGAAGGCGTCCACCTGCCGGATGTTGGGCGTGATTGGGTGGAACGAGCGATCGGGCGCGATCATCTTGGCGCTCATCCCCTTCTTGCCACTCCCGTAGGCGGTCGCGCGGATGCCGCAGAAGAAGCTAGGGTTATTGTTGGCGGTCGAGCCAAAGACGTCACCGGCCGAGTTGAAACCCACCCCCCAGGTGTTGTTGTTGAACTGGTGCATAAACTCCAACTTCGATCCGTCCGGCTTCATGCGGAACACCCCGGATCCAAAGCCCTTTTTCTCGCCGCCGACCGTCCCGTTAAAGGACGAGTATCCCACTGTGCCCCAGATCCAGTTGTCGAATCCATAACGGAGATTCGACGGCCCGGCATGCGTGTCGCCAATCCCCCACCCGGTCGTCAACACCTCGCGCACGTCGGCCTTGTCGTCGCCGTCGGTGTCCTTCAGGAACAGGAAGTCGGGCACGTGGGCGACGATGATCCCGCCACGCGAGAAGGTGAGCGAAGTCGGGATGTTGAGGCCCTCGGCAAAGACCGTGACCTTGTCGCACTGACCATCGCCGTCGGTGTCTTCGAGGATCTTAATTTTATCGTTGCCGACGCGGTCGGGCGTCATCTCGTTCGGATAATCGACCGTCTCGGCAACCCACAGGCGGCCGCGTTCGTCCCAGGCGAGGCCGATCGGGTTGATGATGTCGGGCTCGCTCGCGAACAGCTCCAGCCGGAAGCCCACCGGCGCCTGGGTGTAGTCCATGCTGTCCTCCGCCTTGAGCGGGAACTGGTAAGGCAGCGGCTCGGGACGGTTCTCGTAGTTGGCAATATTGCCGCGCTTCTCGTACTTCAACGGCGCGCGCTCGGCGATGAACTTTTCATACGACTGCTTCCTCGCATCGCCCACCGACCAGAGGATTCCCGCCTTGAGTAACTGGTGGAAGGCCGGCTGCTTCCACACCCGCTCGTCGTGTCCCGATGCGGTGTAGAAAACGCGTCCCTTACCTTGGGTCCGCACCCAGGTCCACGGCTCGGGTTCCGTGATGTTGTCATCCTTCCCCGCCATCTCGCGCACCATCAATACCGTGCGGTCCTTTTCGTTGTGATTTTTATGTTTGTAGGTTTCGTCCCAGGCCTCGAACTCCTCCACACCGTCCATCGCTGGGTGCTTGGCGTCGACCACCTTGGCGGTGAAGGTCCCCGTCTTGTGGCTGTCGAAACGGCCGCCCACCAACTGGTCGAAGCCAGGCTCGTTGCCGAAACACCAGCTCGCGCAATGCACCGGCACGAAGCCTCCGCCGTTCTCGACGTAGCCCTTCAGGTTCTTCCACTGCCCGGGCGTGATTTCGCCATGGTTCGCATACAGCAGGACCGCGTCGAACTTGCTTAGAAACGCCGCGTCGCCGAGCGCCTCCTCGACATTGGTGACGTAATCAAAATAGATGGCATCCCGCCCGAGCCCCTTGGCCAACATCGGGTAGAATTTATTGCTGTTATGGTGCTCGCTTTCGTGGCCAAGGAACAACACGCGGAGCGCGCCCGCTTTTGATTCGGGTTCAACTTTGGGCGCGGCAAAAACCGCCAGCACGACAAAGACGGCGGCCGCGGCGATCAGCGAGATGGGAAGAGTTCGAGTTTTCATAGAGTGTTCCTTAATTTAGGAGATTCATGGTTGGATGTTCGTTCGGCATTTCTAGTGTCGATCGTGGCAAATGCAGGAGCCAACTCATTCGCTAAATGATCGATGATTCCGGCGACGGCACCGAGGCGCTTATTTCCCTGCGACTGGAGGATCCGACAATCTTTGAACGAAGGCGAAAGAGTTCGTTTCTTCGCCTGCTTCACGACACGTTTGAAAATCGCTGGATCGGAATTCATAAGCTGTCCGTGGAGAAAGAGGGTTGCGGGGTTGAAAATATTAATGACCGCCGCGACCGCAATCGCGAGATAATCGACGGTCTGCGTAATCACCTCTTCAGTGCCATTCACAGCGAGTGCCGCGAGCGCTTCCCGAACCCCAACCTTCCGGCCGAGCTCTTTCGAAATCAGCCGGGCAAAGGCGGTGTCGGTGGCGACGGTTTCGAGGCAACCGCGATTGCCGCAGCCGCAACGCTGCCCGTCAGGGACGACCGTGATGTGCCCCAACTCGCCCGCCATGCCACTGTTGCCGGTGAGAAGGTGCCCTCCGCTCACGATCCCAAGCCCCAGCCCCGTGCTGACATCGAGCATCGCAAAATCATTCATCCCCCGAGCCGCGCCATACATCCGTTCGCCGACACAAAGAGCATGGGATTCTTGCAACGCGATGCATTGCAGGCCGATTTCATTGGAGAGATCGGCGGCGAGCCGTTGTCTGTCCAAGAGGTGGAGATTCGGCGACATCACCGTTTCCCCGACCCGAGAGTTGAAGAGCCCTGGAACACTGAGGCCAACTCCTCGAAACCGCCCGCTCAGATCATCCTTCGCCTGCCCCGTGATCTCACCAAGCCCATTGATCACCGCCTTTAGAAGGTCGTCATAGGATTTGGGAGTGCCAAAGGAAAGGGAATGCTCCTTCGATACCGCACCGTCGAGCCGGGCACTTCCGATCCAACAGGTATCGGCATCAATGACAATTCCGAGCACATTGGCCTTGTCCTCCGACACTTGCAGCAACTTCCCCGGACGGCCAAACCCGGACTTCAAAGCTTCCGTTTCCTCCAGAAATCCGCTCCGAATCAGGGAAGCGACCGCCTTCGAGACCGTCGGTGCGCTCATCCCGCTGCCCCGGGCCATCACGGCGCGCGAGGCGGGCCCATTCCGCTGCACGAACTCCAGGACACGGCGTTCGTTGATCTTTGAAAGCAATTCAGAAGCCACGGGGGGACCAATCATTAGCATTTTTATAAACCCCGCTTACAAAGCGTCAATTAGAAAGTGGTGTTTAGAATTCATCAGGAAAAAGATGATCGTATCAGTGCCAAGGCAAGAGCGCTGACTACACTCTCTGTTAAGGCGGCAGAGGGTGATCGCTAATAAGCCGTGTTGACAAACTTTCCCTGAAATTTCTTACGACTGAGAATCATTGACACGCTCACTCTCCCTCAATTCGGTAGAAACGAGTTGCGATCTTACCCGTCGGAATTCTTAATTCCATCACTTGGCGATCGCCGTCTTGGGTCACCACTTCTTACATGATTTCCGTCACTCTCAAGCCGGCCAAAATCGCCTCGGCATCGCCCAAACCATCACTCGTCTGGGCGGTCTCGACGGCCTCGAGTTCCAAACCAAAGACAATATCACTACTCCCCGGATCATCCTGATGGACTTCAACCGCGAGGACATTTTCCCCGACGATCAAATCCGCTATCGAGAGATCAAAGGGGCCCTCGTAGCTTGCATCCCCCACGGTGTCGCGGGCAAAGGTTCCGTGCCCAATTGGACCAGCCATCCGTAAACGATGCCCTTCTGTTCCATTCAAATAGAACACGGCACCATCATCAATCACCGCACGCATTCGCAATTTCACGATCGCCGGGTTTCCCGAAAACTAGAAACGGTGGCGAAAGTAGTAGGTCGCTTTTCCCGAGACATAATTGATCTCGGTTTCCAAGGTCTCAGGTAAATTCTGCGGACTGGTTTCGCGCCCCAACAAAGCGGCCCCGGTCATCCAAACAGAATCATCATAGGCCGGGGCGCGCCACCCTGTTTCCAAATCAGTATCCGAATCTTCATAGTTCCAGATCGCCTCAATCGCGATCAAGGGAGTGATTTTTTCAACCTCATTCACAGTCACGCCAAACCCGGGCGTCGGAAGAGTGAATGGTCCAAAATCATCGCCACCAGGAGGAATCCGGCCCTCGGAGACATCAGTCGCGGTGACACGATTAGTCACCGTATCGATGATTTGGTCACGCAACGAAAGCGTGATCTCAGTTCCCTCCTCACCAGGGACATCAAAATCAGCCTGCTCGCCATCTGCCATGATCGCAGCATAACCAAGGGGAGCGAGATAGCTCAGGGCCGGAGCAATCCAACTCCCCCCGCCCAGCAATCGTTCGGGTTCAATACGTAATCCCACCATGGCCACTGGAAGTCCTTCCGGATTGTAAAGTTCGATGAAATCATGGATGAAAAGACAGTCAGAATTGAAGAGCCACTCATTCAACTTTAACGAACCGGGAAGAGCGGTGATCTCCCTGATATTTTCAGAACCAAGAGTGGGCTTGGTGAGTAGCCAATCTTGGGGATTACCAACCCGGCCAACGGTGTGATCTGGGATTTGCAAACCATAGATCACTGAAGCAACTTCGTTCGCTTCCGCATCATGCAACGCCACGACCCCACCAATCATCTCAAGATCCGCGACCTCAAACACCCCAAAACGACCCGAGGGGATCAGGGTTGAATTTGAGATCGCAATTCCATTGAGAAGAAAGCCGCCAACGTCCACGACTGAGGCACTGTTATTCCAAAGTTCCACCCTACCACCCGAAACATCCACCTCGTTTAAAACCAAATCTGCAACAGTCGGGTCCACCTCCCAAATCAGAGATTGAGTCGCCTGATCCTGCCCCTGCCAATCACCGACGACATTCCGCCCGATCACCGCCACCTTATTTATCCCGCTCAACCCACTCAAAACGATCGAGTCTGCCACCGGGATCTCAGCACTCCACGCACCTCCATTGAGTCGGTAGCGATACTGCACGATGGCAGGCCCATCGACGACCAAAGTGGCATCGGTTCGCCACGTCGATGAAGGAGGTTCACCCGAGATCGAGGCCCCTGCTAAAAAAGGAAACCCGATATTAATGCCGTTGGGGCCACTCCCGATCACCGGCGATCCCAGCGGGATCGCATCTTCACTGTTCACCGGATCGACAAAGCCCGGATCGCTTTGGAAATTCGCGATCCCACGAGTGTGGAAGGTGGGATCGATCAAGCAGTGATTGACCATCAACTCTGTTGTTTCGATGAGATCTTTGAACATCTTCGCGTTACCCCAAAAGATATTACCATTCGAGAATGGCCCCCTTTCCCGGCCCCCTCACTGCCGTCCCTCCGGTCCCGTTAAACTGAATAACCGCTTTTTCCATTCCCACAAAGGTATTGTTTTCGGCAGTGAGAAAAGCCTCCTCTTTGAGCAAGACGGCATGATCACAATTTAAGAACAGATTCCGAACCGCAGTCACACTTGTCCTATTTGGGGCCCCGGTTTGGGGCAATCCAGTCGCAATCGCGTTTGAGGTTGTTGACCGGGTGTTCGAAGGGTCTTTTCGAAAATTCATAAAGATGTTTCCTGAAACGAAAGCGTCGGTGCCATCAAGATCCAAGCCATCGTCGTCGCCTCCCATGAAAACATTGTCGATAATTTGGAGAACCGGGCCGGGAGCCTCCGCCCCGGTAAAGTCAATCACGTCTCCTCCGTTTGAGGCTTTGCCAAAAGAATTTTGGCGCAAAATTAGCCAACCGGGAGCGACCAGATCCTTGCCATGAATGACCTCCCCTCCCGAAATTCCGGGAATTGTTGAATGTTCGATGATGACCGAAGGCTCATCCATTTCGATCATGGTGTCCTCGGTTGTTGGCCATTCCCCGAATTGGATCGTCAAGTGTCAAGCGGGCGCGCGTGACTTCGATGGAACGTCCAACACCATCACCAAATTCCATCGAAAAGTGAGTCAGGCGATTCTCCTCAAGGGTATCCTCAAAAACAAAGCCGTCCCACGTGTGTGTCGCACCCTCGGAGCGCCCAAAGACAATCGGGGCCGCTTCCGTTCCGTCCGCAACCATGCGCCCCTCCTCGATTAAGATCTGTGCCCCGTTCGCGAATTCGACCCGCACCCCCGCCTCCACCATTAAAGTAATCCCCAATGGCACCGTCACCGGAGAAGCGACAGTCCAGGGACTATCGGCAATCCCCAAGGTGGTATCTGCGGTTAAAGTCCCGCCAATCGTTCCCTGCCCCGTCGCAGGAGTCATCAGAAGGATTAGCAGACGAAGAGAAGACAATTGTTTCACTCATAAAAGTTAACCGTCTGTCGCCATGGAACCACCAAAATTTTCAAACCCACACAACGGGGTCGCGCGCCGCGCGATTGGAGCGCTTCTGACGATTTTGCGACCTTACTCAAGGGGGGCTTGCTCGTTGTCTCGAACCGCTCACGCCAAAACGGGGAGCCCCCTCTCCCCGGAGTCAATCGGAACTAACGAGACAGATCAGTTCCTTCATCGTGCGGGCGTAGATCCGGCCGTTACGGTAGGACAGGCATTCCACAACGAGATCCCGTAAGGTTCCTCCCGCGGTTTGTGGCCGCCGCCGCAGGCCGTGAGAATGGTGGCACCACCATGCGCGCGCCGACAGAGAAGTGGCGTGGCATGAATGCTCGTCCCGGATTCACCGGTCCCGACAATCTTGCCGATTTTCAGACCGGAGGCATGTAACCACGTCCAGGAGGCGCGGTCCCTGCCGAGAGATTTCGCACCACCTTTGGTGGTAACTTTCGGATCGAGGTCGGATCGTTTCACACGCACCACAATGACCTTACCCTCGTAGAGGATCGGTTCATAACTGGCGGGAGTGATGCCATTCCAAATGGGATCCACTTTTTCGACCAGACCTCCTTGCCCTCAAAATCAAAACACTTCATCGATCCGCCCACATTGGTGAAGTAGACCCGTTCACTTGGAGAGTCTGAAAGAGTCGGGGAGTAGATCCCCTATCGGCAGAGACCTTACCTCGACAAAGAGTCTCTCGCTGGCATCATGGAACACATGAAACTAACCGTCTTTGCCGCTCTGATGCTGTCATCTTCACTGGGCTTCGCCGCCACCGGAACGGTCTTCCACGATTTAAACGCCAACGGGGTTCGCGACAATGGAGAGCCAGGCCTTTCCGACATCCCCGTTTCCAATCAAAAAGAGATCGTCAAGACCAATGCCGAAGGTCGCTGGGAACTCCCGCACGACGACGATACCATTTTCTTCGCGATCAAACCCCGGGGATGGACCACTCCACTGAACAAGGACAAGACGCCGCAATTCTATTATATCCATAAACCCGCGGGCTCACCCACCAAGCTTCGCTACAAAGGAGTGGCACCGACCGGGGATCTTCCCGCCTCCATCGACTTCGCCCTCACCAAACAGGAAGAACCCGACACGTTCAAAGCGATCTTCTTTGGCGACCCTCAACCCTCGAGTATTGAAGAGGTCGACCACATCGCACACGACGTCATCGCCGAACTCATCGGCACCGACGCCAAGTTCGGGGTGACTCTTGGGGACATTATGTTTGATCGCCTTGAGTTGCTGAAGCCCTCGAATGCCAACCTCGCCCTCATCGGCATCCCTTGGTATAATGTCGTCGGCAATCACGACTTGAATACGGACTCCGAGACCGATGCTGATTCCGACGAGACTTTCCACCGCTTCTTCGGTCCGAACTACTACAGCTTCGATTACGGCCCGACCCACTTCATCGTCCTCGACGATGTTTCTTGGGGAAAAGTCAACAGTAACGGACACCGTTCCTACACCGGCGGCCTCGACGCCGATCAACTCGCCTTTGTTAAAAATGACCTCGCTCTCGTTCCCGAGACTAAACTCGTCATGCTCATGATGCACATCCCTCTCGCGAACGTCGGCAACCGCAAGGAACTCTACCGTCTCATCGAGAAGCGCCCTTACACCCTCTCCATCTCAGGTCACACCCACTGGCAGGCGCATCACTACATTGGCAAAGAAGACGATTGGCAGGGTGCCGAACCGCACCACCATATCATCAATGTCACCGTCTCCGGATCCTGGTGGAAAGGCACCAAGGATGAAGCCGGAATCCCCCACACCACGATGCGCGACGGCGCGCCCAACGGCTACTCCATTATCACTTTCGACGGCAACACCCACACCATGGATTTTAAGGCGGCCCGCCAGCCCGCCGACTACCAACTCAGCATCCACGCTCCGAGTTCGGTGAAGGCGAGCGAGCTGGAAAAAACCTTCGTCTACGTCAACGTCTTCAACGGCTCCAAAAAATCGGCAGTGAAGATGCGCTTCGCCAAAGACGCGGCATGGATCCCCTTGAATAAAACACTCGAACCAGACCCATACTACGTCGAAGTCCGCGCGCGTGAAATCAAAGCCAACCCCGAATCAAAACAAAAGCTGAGCGGCCCCATTAATTCTGATCACCTCTGGAAGGAACACCTTCCCGCCTCCCTCCAACCCGGCTCCCATCTCATCGAAATTGAAGCAACTGATGCCTACGGACGGGTGCACACCGGAAAACGAATCATCCGCGTTGAGTAAGACGGGGTCATAAAAAGCACTGTGACTTTCAGCAAGGGCTCACGCTTGATTTAACGATCTCGATCGTGTCGAATTTCGCGGAAGAAAATTACGATTTGGCGGCAGTTGCGAACGAGAGGCAACCGGAGGCGAAAGTTGCACTTTCGTTTCCTGCCACTTCGCAGCAGAGAGATTGGCGGTCAACGAAATCATTTCGCAGCCAAGCTCCTCTTTCCCGGTTCGTCTCGATTCAAGTTGCTGCTCCACCTAAAAACGGCACACGACCAAAAGTGCAACTTTCGGCTGCCGTTCTCTCGCGGCACTGCCGGAGGGGAACAGGACTTGCTGAAAATGCCTCGGGGAAAGAATCTCATTTTATTTCCACGCCGTGCCTTGAGGTGATATCTGTCCCCCGAGTGTCGGTCAGCGATCGTAAATTATTCACGCCACAACATCCCCTGGAGCATGAGCGATCCCACGAGAAATCCGGACCGATCAGCTTTTATAGTCAGCGAATAGAGAATGCGCTTGGCTGAATCCACCCTTATTTTTCAAAGCAATCAATCCGGAAAACCGGGGTATCTGCTAAAATCACCCAAGAGAAAAGTCACGCGAGTTCCTTTACCATGGCCGAAAAAGATCTCGCTGACCTTGCTTGATGACGTCTCGGTGCCCCCGAGGGCATCGCTCTCCGGCATCCGGGTGTTTGGATCGAGGCCTACGACGAGCATTTTCTGGATAATTTTGAGGTCTCCTTTTGCGATGGCTTCGGTGACTTCGGCAAGCGGCTTCGTAAGGCGTGGGGGGCACTTAAGAAGCGATGGGATGGTGCCTAAGACACTCCGCGTTCAAGCTAACTTTTCACGGGAGGAAAAGGAGAAGATCAAGCAACCGCAGATACCTTCAGAAAAAATAGTTTCTTACCACTGAGGAGACCACTTCAGTGATTCTTGAACCGCTCGTTTGAAAGCGATTCTGCCGACAACATCTATTCTCGGTTACGGCATACATTTAGAAAGGTGTTCCACCCTTCCGCCTTGAAGCCTGCCATGCTTCTGAGATATCGTTGCCCTATCAAATCCTTAATCACCCTTCGCTTACCGCAGGTGCTGGCACTCCTCATGCTGACGCTGAGCGGAATTATTGCGACTGCTGCGGAAGGAGAGTCCTCGAACACGGATGATCATGGGGCCTTCCTACAAACATTCTTCGAGTCCAATTGCGTCAAGTGCCATGGTGCCCAGAAAGCCAAAGGCGGCATTCGCCTCGACCAGATGAGTGGGAAAATCGCGCTCGGGCACGACTTCGAAACTTGGAATGCCATCCATGAGCAACTGAGCAGCGGCGAGATGCCGCCGGAGGATACCGAAGTGCAGCCCGACGTTCCCGCACGCACCCTGGCCGTGGCCTGGATCGGCGGAGAACTCAAGAAGGCGCAGTCATCTCAAACCGTGCAACACCTCCTAAGCCAGTTCGCTTTTGGCAACCATCTCGATCACGAAAAACTTTTCAGCGGCGAGATCAAGGATCTACCATTCTCACCGCCCCGCCTGTGGCGAATCAATCCCAATATTTACGACCGCACCAAGCATCGCATTCTCAAACACCACTGGGAGGAACGGCAACGAATACGGCAGCCATTCGCCATCGAGAACAGACCCGGGATCAACGACTATGCCGCCGACCTCATCGCCGACTCAGCGACGCTCGAGACGCTCATTCGTAATGCCCGCACCATCGTCGAACACCAACTGAGCAACGATGTCGCAGAGGGATTACGAGCAGTTTTAGAATCGAAGAAACCGGGCAAGGAGCAAATCGAGGCCGCAGTCCGGCACCAGTTTGAATCTCTCATCTTGCGTCCACCCACTGATGCTGAGCTGGTACGCTACCGGATCTATATGCTTCGCACGATCGCCGAGGCTGGCGACGTGCGTGAGGGCATGGCGGTTTGCCTGAAAGCGATCGCGTTGATCCCAGAGGCAATCTATCGCATGGAAATGGGCCTCGGACCGGAAGATCACAATGGTCGACGGCGACTCTCAAAAAACGAGCTGGCCTTCGCCATCAGTTTCGCCCTCACCGACGATCCACCCGATGCCGCGCTGTGGGACGCGCAACTCGAAACAACAGAGAGCATACAAGCGCAAGTCGAACGAATCCTCGACGATGAAGGAATCGCCAAGCCGAAGATCCTACGATTTTTCCAGGAATTTTTTGGATACCATCGCGCCCCGGATATTTTCAAAGACGCCAAGCGTTACGAAAACTACGACTGGGGGATCGTGCCTTACCAGCTCGTCCACGAGGCGGATCTCCTCGTGTTGCACATTCTCAAACGCGATCAGGATGTTTTGCACGAGTTGCTCACGACAAAGAAATACTTTGTCGGGCACTTCGGTTCCGAAGCCCCTCCAAAGGAACTCGAGCTGCAGCTGGCAGCCCTGCGCCTGCTGCACGACTACTGGAAGGACAAGCCATGGAAGGGGTTGAAATACGAGCTCGCGCCAGAAGTCCGCGCGGACATCGAAGCCTTGCATCCCTACTTCCGCACCCAACCGGCGAAGCACCGCATGAGCGGCGGCCTGATCAAAGACTACATGGAATACCTCCCGGTCTGTTATCAGAATGGCATCCGCCCGATGTTGGCGCAGTTCACTCTCATGGAAAGTGAGCGCGAGCGAAACCTGACCTCGGGCCATGATCAGCGCTTCTTCCTAAACGCCTACAATCTCAAATTCGATCAGTTCGATTGTCCGACGGAACAACCATTCGAGCTCAATCCGAAACAACGCGCGGGCTTGTTGACCCACCCCGCCTGGCTCATCGCGCATTCCAAAAACACCGACACCAACCCAATCACGCGCGGCAAATGGATCCGCGAACGCCTGCTCGCGGGCCATGTTCCCGATGTCCCCATCACAGTGAATGCGGTCGTTCCGGAAGATCCAAAGAAGACCTTGCGCGAACGCTTTCGACCGACCCGGCAGGAAGAGTGCTGGCGGTGCCACAAAAAGATGAATCCGCTGGGAATGACCTTCGAGGCCTACGATGACTTCGGGCGCTTCCGCACAACTGATACGGTGAGCGGGAGACCCATCGACGCCAGTGGCCATCTCGACTCGACGGGCGACGAGCACCTCGATGGTGAGGTCAGCAGCGCGGTCGAATTGATGCAGCGTCTGGCGCAATCGGAGCGCGTGCGACAATCGTTCGTGCGCCACGCCTTCCGCTACTGGATGGGACGCAACGAGATGCTGAGCGACTCGGCAACTCTCATCGCGGCTGATCAGGCCTATCTGAAAAGTAGCGGCAGCTTCCAGGCTTTACTGGAATCATTGCTAAGCTCGGACTCATTTATTTACCGGAAACACTCGAAACGATGACCCCGACACGCCGAACATTTTTAAAAAATCTCTCGCTCGGTTGCGGCAGTTTATTTTTGTCGCCATTGCTGCGCCAGCTTGCGGCTGAAGCAGCGGGATCACCCGAGGCCTTTCCACAGCGCTTCGTATTCTTGGTGAAATCCAGCGGCCTGACCCCTGCCGCGATCACCCCCAAAACCCTATTCGGCAAGAAACCTGCGGGGGCCACTCCACTCGTGGCATCGCTGCAGGAACACGCCCTCCCGGATTCCTTAAAAGCCCTCGAACCGTTCAAGGATCAGCTCGGCATCGTGCAAGGGTTCTCCGGAAAGATGTGCCTAGGGGGACATACTTCCTACTTCGGAGCGATGGGAGTGCATGCCTCCCCCAGTGAGACTTCGAGCGGTAATCCCCTCCGGGCGACGATCGATACCCGCCTTTCATCCAGAGAGCCCAGCCCCTTCGGTCACGTCGGGCTCGCCTTGCGCGGGAGAGCCGTGGGTGGTGCCGGCGACCCCATCCCGCAGGGAACGATCTACCCTGGCCTCTCGGCACTCGCTGCCGGAAGAGAGCTCCCCTTTCAAGCAAGTCCGGATCAAGCCTATGACCAGCTCTTCGGCTCCGCGCTGGGTTCCGCACAGGGGCGCAAACGATACGACTTGGAGTCGGGGATGCTCGATTTCCTCTCCGATGATATCAGGCGCCTGCAAAAAGAAGTGACAGCCCCGGAGCAGGACAAGCTCAATCACTACTTGCTCGCCTTCGAAGAACTTCAGGAGAGGCGCAAGAAACTCGCAACGATGCAGGACGTCATCAAAAATGGCGCGCCCGAATTAACCGATACCTTCGCCTCAGAACTCGGAACCGATCGCTTGGAATCACACTTCACCCTCGCGGCTTCATCTCTCATTACCGGCCTGAGTAACGGCGTGACGATCCGCATGGACAACCTCGAACACGTCTACCGTGGACTCGGGTTGACAGAGCAAAACGTGCACGCGATTGGCCACGGGACAGGATCAAATGGCAAGAGTTCCGAGAAATGCCGCGACGTGATTCGTAGCTATCATATTAAGCTGATGGCGGGGCTTGCCAAAAAGTTGCGCAGCGTCCCCGAGGGCAATGGGACGATGCTCGACAACACCATGATTGTCTACCTGAGCGATGCCGGCGAAGCTCACCACGGAGCCTTGCACGAGTGGCCCTTCCTCATACTCGGAGGCTGCGGCGGACGCTTAAATATTCCCGGGAACTACATCCGCATGCCGGACTACGGGCTCCCGGGACATGGCACCATCGGAAACTTCTACACCTCAATTCTCAATGCCTACGGCGATCACATCGAACACTTCGGAGATCCCGATTTTGAACTCGAACGTGAGGGGCTGCCCCAGCGAGGGCCCGTATCCTCGCTGATCATCTAGCGCCAAGATCCCTCACACTCCTACCCTGTGCACTCCGGTCGATCGTTGTCTTCTCTTTTTGCCTCCCTCAAAACCCAGCGCGGACGCGCGCAAGCTCAGCGGAGTGAAATTTTCAACCGCAGGAACTTCTTCCCGTCCGCCTGTAATGGCGTTGCGGTGCGGAAGGTGTTGGCTGACACTTCTACCGTATCTTCATTCTGCCAAGCCTCGAGGTCGATCGATGATTCGAGCTGGAAGGTGATATCATCCGCGAGCGTGTTCTTCTCGTAGGAGATGGTGAGGAACTGATCACCTCCCACAGTCGTGATTCCGGGCCTTGGCAGACTGGAGATGCTGGACTCGGTCGGCGAGGTCCCGAGGGCGTATTCGACGAAAGCACTCAGGCCATCGGCATCGCTGTCGTCATTATCGTCGGTGATGTTGTTAGCCATCTTCCACGCCGAGTAGCCGGAGACTTGGACGGCATCGGCTTGGCCTGGCGCGCCGCCAAGGTCGACGTGGGTGCCCCAGTTGGAGGGGAGCGCGTGATCCGGATTGGTGGTCGGGGCGCTCAGCACAAGTGAGAAGCCCGCGCCATCGGGAAGCGTGGGCCACGGGAGCTTGTCGTTGAAAGTAAGGTTACGGAGATCCCCGGTGCCAGTCAGGTTTAGCGTGAGGGGTTCGCCCTCATTGCTCAGACGACCGGAGTATTCGCCGGCAATCGCGAGACCTTCGCCATAACGGGCGACGAAGGCTGGCGCATCACGGACGAGCACCGCACGGGCACCCGCGTCAAGAATGGTGTTCGTCGGGAATGTGAAATTGATCCCCGTGGAGAAATTGACCCCGCTCAGGTCGATCGCCTGACTTCCGATATTGAGCAATTCGATGAACTCGTAGTCATCGCGGTCGGTCGAGACTGCGATCTCCCCGGCCTCCAACGGCTCGGCGGGATGGTAGTGAATTTCGGAGATGACGAGGTTTTCCACCGAAGCCGGGACGGAGTTGAGGCTAAAAAAGGCCGAGGTCAACGCGCTCCACTCGCCGGTGACGGAGTTGTAGGCGCGGGCACCAAGCTGCGCGGGTTCAGTCAGGATCACCGGTTGGGTGAGGTTGTTGCCATTGCTGGTGTCGATCTCGCCGCGCAGGCGGAGGTCGAAGCTGATGTCCGAGCTGCCTGAAGAGGCGTTGTGGATCTCGACCGCGATGGTGTTCTCGCCGTCAATGAACAAGGAGGGCGCGACGATGAACTCGAAATAAGTGCGCTCGTCGGGAGTCGCCGAGGTGGCGTAAGTATCGAATACAGCACCCGCGGAAAGATTCGCGGTACGGACGGCCTCAGCGCCGTTAATGTAGACGGCAGCGCCATCATCGTACTTCATCTTGAGGCTGAAGTAGGAGAACGACGCGGGCTCAGAGATCTCGACCTTATGGCGGAAGTAGGTGGTCGCATTACGCTGGGTCCCACCAACTTCCGGCTGGACGTCGATAAAGCCGATCAAGGTCGCCTCGTCTCCTTCAGAGTAGCCCAGTTCCGAAGGTCCGGCAAACCAAACGCTGTCGTCGAATGCGACCGCGCGCCACGCCGTGCCTTGATTCGATCCGTCGTCAAGGTAACTCCAGTTAGCACCAGTGCTGACGTAATCGCGTGGCTCCGGGATGTCGCCTTCGAATGGGGCGGGGATTGCCCCTGGGGAGATCGCACCACCAGAGAGGCGCGGGTCGCTCCCGTCGAGCGTGTAGTAGATGGCCGTGGCACCGGTGGCCATCGTGACGCCACCGCCCACGGGGATGGAGCCGCCGTGCTGTGAAAACACGGGGGCAATAATGTCGGGATACATCCCGGCACTGCGGAACTTCGCCATCTGGGACGTGGTGAGGTTCGCGAGCGTGTTGTTGACCAGGTTGTTCTGGTAGGCTTGCCATTGATCGGGGGTCCGGTTCGTCTGGTTCCCGTTGTGGACGCCCCAGCGGGCGACCTCGGCGATGTAGCTGAGACGCACTTCATCCACCCGGCGTTGCAAACGCTCGACCAGCCGCGAAGCCGTCATCGCGCCATCGTTGAAGAAGTGCTTATGAATCTGGTCGGCAAGCAGGATTTCGAAATCTGGATCACCCTCCGCGCGGTAACGCGTCATGGCATCAAGTGGTCCGTTGTGAGTGACCCCGCGGCCCGGCGGGCGCAGGTGGCCGTCCGCGTCTTTGACCATGAATTTAAAACCGACGCCATTGGACACCGAACCGCCTGCGCGGAATTCACTCTCAGAATCCCCGGAGGTCCACAGCAACATGAAGTCGATGAGGTCGTCGACATCCATGATGTCTTTGGTCAGACGGTAGGGCGTCGCGCCGTTGAGTAATCCCCGGAGTTCGTTCCACTCGGTGAGGTCGCCATCCTGCAGGACACCGGTGAGGAACTCGGAGCCGGTGTTGTTGCCATTGATGGTGTCGAATTCTTCTTCGGTCCCGGGGAGGTAGCTCGCCAGCATCGAAGCGTCCCAGCGCTCGCGGAGATGGTATTGCCCGCGGTATTGACCATTGAAGTAAAGGTGGACGAAGCGCCCGTGTGGAGCGACTTGCCCCATGTCGAGCAAGCTGTCGTCGGCGAAGCGGTTCGACATGTAGGCGCCACGCGCGACCATATCGTGGTTGCCCGCGCGGATGTCGAGGGCGTCGAAATCGCTGACCGGGAGGATCTTCTTGTAGTCATGGCCGTCGAACAGGGGGTAATTCAGCCGCTTGGGGCCATACTCGGAGCGGAAGTGGAGACGGATGCTCTTCTTCTCAAAGTTGGTGAAGTAGGACCCGTAGCGGGCGACGCCGGCATTGACCTGTTTGGAGCCCGATTCAAAGTTGAGCATCTCAACAGAGACCGGGATCTCGCTCCGGTTCGCAGGAACGTCATTGCCCTGGAAGGTGAGAGCAATGGAGGGGATGGAATTAAGAGCGTCTCCCATTTGCGGGCCGTAGGTCGGGTGCTCGGTGATCTGGGTGCGCATCGTGGGTTGGGTGACGATGTCGGCGGGAAAGATGTAAGTGTGGGTGTCGATATTTGTGGGCCGATAGCCTTGGCGAAATGCGATAGCTCGCAGCACCATGGTCTCGCTGATCGTGATCGGTCCCGCATAGACGGTCCCGGCGCTCTCAGTCGGCAGTGAACCATCGGTGGTATAACGGATAGTCGCATCCGCTGTCCCGGTGCTGATTGTGAGGTCGAAGGCGGTCTCGTAGAACCCGCGGTCGGAGCTGAACTTCGTATCGGCGGTGATCCCGTCGAAGCGGATGGCGTTCTCCGCTCCGGGTGTCAGCTCGGGGAAGAAGCCCGGAATCAAATTGGCGACGTCTTGCTGGGTGGCGGTGAGTCTCGGGGAGAAGAGGAAATCGGAGCTGCCGGCAGAGTCGTTGAGCCCCTGAATGGCGAGCACGTTGGTTCCGGCAACGAGGTTCCCCGAGGCGAGCGGGTAGTCGGAGAACTGGACGACGAGCGATTCCGGCGAACGGCCACTGGTGGGGCGACTGCCTGAGTTCCAAACGGGCGTCGACGGCGCGCGCTCGCGGTGGATTTCAACGCCGTTAAGGTAGGCGATGAATCCGTCTTCCCATTGCGCACTCAGCACGAAGTCGGAAATCCCAGCGGCCTCGGTGACCTCGAAAGGAATGCGTATGTAGACGCTGGGGTTCAGTAAACGCATGGCAGTTCGAAGATCATCGCCAGGGCCGATGTGCGGGAGGTAGTCGCCACTACTTGGGTTATCGTATCCGATACCAGTGGTGCCAGAGGACCAGGTGGAGTCGTCGAAGCCCGGTTGGTTCCAGCCTGTCACCGGCCCGCTTGGGACATGCCATTTGGAAATTGCACCCGAATTGACGAGCGCGATCGGCGCGGCCGTCTCAAATCCTGTCCCGTAAGCGATGTCTTGCAGCTGGGCCGGGTAGGTATTGAATACGCTCGCGATCGTGATGCCGTCAGGCTTGACCAGCGCTAGGTAGCCCCCTGCCGTGGCATCGAGCCTGAAGCTGGTGTGCACCTCGCCCGGCACGGCGCTGCGATCCTTGCCAGAAGCGAATACGAGAAGGTATTCACCGCTGCCGAGTTGCGCGGCAGGAAGGGTCCACTTGGTAAGCATCGCAGGATCATCGGTCAAATACCACCCACCGAGGTCACCTCCGACACCGGAAGAATTCCAGATCTCGATCCAATCCGAACGGTCGCCGTCTTCATCCTGGATTCCATCCTGATTACTAGCGAGGAACTCGGTGATGCGGGCGTCCGTGAGGGTCGCGGCACTGAGACTGGGCAGAGCAATGAGCGCCGCGGAGATTAGCAATCGCAAAAGTAAAGGTAGCATCATGTTAAATTCCTATCCCAGATTGCCCTCTGAATGCAATTGCGATTGTTGGGAGTTCTCGCGAAACTACCCAGCCAAGCGGCGGCGGCTCCCTGACTCGTGTCCGACGACTCCGGGTGGAAGCCTCAGGCTCCGCAATCGGCACTTGGAAAACCCCTCATCTCGAAACAAACTTTCAGCCTGTCTAGATCATCTATGAAAACACCCCTCTTCCTCGCTCTCGCCGCCTTGGCCGTCCCCGTCGTGGCACAAGAACAATTCGATGCCGTGGCCCACGGACAGGAAGTGTTCGCCTCGATGGGTTGCGTCGAATGCCACGTGATCGAGAAGGACGACAACTCGATGAAGACCGGGCCCAATTTGTTTGGCCTCTTTTTGACAGCAGCACGCAATCGCGAAGTCGGCCCGGTGGGCGCACGGAAAATGGTGAAAGCGGACAAGGCCTACTTCGTGAATTCAATACGCCAATCGTGGCACGAACTCGCCGTCGCGGAACGCGGACCGGCCAAGGGAACAACCTACTTACAGATCATGCCTCAGTATCGTGCCGAGATCCTCCCGGATCAGGATCTCGATTCCCTCTGGCACTATCTCCGGACTCTCGCCAACAAGGATCAGGCTGGCCCCAGCAAGGTCCTTTTGACCAAAAAGAAGGAAGCGCTCATCGCGAACTTGATCGATGTTCCCGGCGAGATTCCCGTCTCAACCCGGCCGCGGGTTTTTAGAGCTCCCCTGGCAGGTTCGAGTGCGCGCGCCCTCCACGTGGGCTTCCCCAATGGCATGAACTACACCTTTGATGCGCGCCTGCTTTCGGTGCGGAGAGTCTGGAGCGGAGGGTTTCTGAATCTCCGCGAGGAACGCTCGGGCCGTGGCAAACAACCCTCCAAGCTGGGACGCAATGCCCTCGTCTTTCTCGATCAGAAACCCGTTCTCGCCCCGCTCACCCCGGAGGGTCAAGTGGTCGACTTCGAGTTCAAAGAACCCGATGTGCAAGATTATCCGGTCATCGAGAAATACCTCTGGGACCCCACCGACTTCAGCGAAATGCTCGCCAGGCTCGATACCGAATTCCTGGGTCATCGCCTTGAACCCAGGACCGGAGTGCCCAGCTTCCAGTTTCGCGTCGGCCGGAACCTCTTTTCCGAAACGATCATCCTCAGCGACGACGGACGGATCGAAATCGCGCTCGAAGGAAAAATTCTTCAGGCCCAAAGTTTCAAACTCCGCTCTCATGACTTGACCGAAGTGGAGGTCAACGGCGGAAAGCTCGACAAAGGGACTTGGACCCTGCCCGCTGGGAAGACTGCGAAAGTCTACCGCCTGAAAGCCAAACTTCCGGGCGGATTACTGGCCCGTCCCAAGGTCGAGCGTCAGGAAAACTGGGCCCCGCAACCGCTCGTCTCCACCCCCACCGTAATCCTCCAACCTGATCTCAAGCGACGCCGGAAAGCGGGCAAACCACTCGCAGTACAAGCGGGCTATTCCGTCAAGACCTGGGAAGCTCCAGTCGATCTTTACGGGCGACCGCAACTCTTTGCCGCCACCGGAATCGCGGTCGCCAAGGACGGGACCATCGTGCTGGCGACCCGCGCCTCGGGCGTGTGGCGTATCCGGGATGAAAAATGGACCCTCTTTGCAGAGGGAACCTTTGAGGCGCTCGGCGTCTTCATCGAGGATGATAAGGGCGACCGCATCGTCATCACCCAGAAGCCGGAACTCACCCGGATCAGCGATCTCGATGGCGATGGTCGCGCCGACACCTTTGAAACCGTTTGCGATGATTTCGGGATTCATGGTAACTACCACGAATACACCCACGGACCGGTCCGCGACGAGGCGGGCAACTACTACTTCAACTTGAATCTTGCCGACTTCAGTGAAAACGAGCGCGTCTCGTGGCGGGCCGGCGGCAAGTTCATGGGGACGATGGGCGGCTACCGGGGTTGGTCCTGCCGGGTCACCCCGGAGGGCGTCTTCGAACCCTTTGCGAACGGCTTGCGCAGCCCGGCCGGGATGGGCATCGCTCCGGATGGTCGCCTTTGGTATTCCGAGAATCAGGGGGAATACGTTGGCTCTTCCAAGTGGGTCCCTCTGGAACACGGCAAGTTCTATGGCCATCCCTCGGGCCTCATTAACCTTCCGGGCGTCACACCCGCCTCGCAAATCGATGAAAAAGGATGGGCCGACAAGCTACGCAAAGGCGCACTCTGGCTCCCGCACAATAAGATTGCCAACTCCCCCGGGAACCCAGCCTGGGACGTGACCGGCGGAAAGTTCGGGCTCTTCAAAGGGCAGGTCTTCATGGGAGACCAAACTCTCTCACAACTCTTCCGCATCGTGACCGAGCAAGTCAAGGGGGTCGATCAAGGCTGCGTCATCCCCTTCGCCGAAGGACTGGCCTCCGGAGTGATGCGTCCCTGCTTCCTTTCCGACGGCAGCATGCTCGTGGGCCAAACCGGTCGCGGTTGGTATGCCACCGGTGGATTTCCGGCAGGTCTCCAACAGATTATCTGGGATCAAAAAACGATCCCGGGCGACATCCTGCAGGTCACGGCCACCCCGCAGGGCTTCGACATCCACTTCACCGCGCCGTTGAAGAAAGGGATCACAAACGAGCACCTGAAAAAGACCGTTCAAATAAAATCCTGGTTCTACACCAACACCGCTGAGTATGGCTCGCCGGAGCACGACCTTCGTGACGAGGCCTTCGCCGAAGTGAAGATTTCCAACAACCGGAAGGTTCTCCATGTGGGAATTACAGACTTCGGAACCGGAGACAAATGGCTCGATCGGATCTATCACATCGCGCTTCCAGATTCGAAGGAGCTTCTCAAAGGCGCAGCATCCTGGGAGACCCTGGAAGCCTACTTCACTCTCCGGGCCATCCCGGAGTGAAACGCGCAAACGACTTACCTCTCCTTAGGTCCCCCCCTAGTCCAAGGTTGGCGCAGCATCGCGGCACCTACCCTGAATCATGTTCAACAGGCATCCCCCAACACCAACGGTGTTGCGTCCAGTCGAACTGTCATTACACCTTGGTCAACCCCGAACGCATCACGGCCTGAACTCCGGATCATTTCTCCAAACACATCCGAATCACCATCGCACCATCATCACCATAAGCACGGCCTTCTGGGATGCTTGCTACAGAAGGACACTCCAACCCGCAAGGAGATACCTCACGCTGGCCACGCACGATACGGGGTTCGGACGAAAGACTTGGCGACCTGACAGGGTAGCCTTTGCTTCACCCACTCACTCCGATCCCTTGGGTCGCGGGCGAAGCGGGGCTAACGATTGTCATGAACCTCTCCCCCGCTGCCCTTCTCCTCCTCATCTCACTTGCGGTCGCGGCGCCCGAGCCCTTCGACCGCCTTACCTTTCACGCACAACCGAAGCCCCTGTCCGAGGAGGCCGTGACCGAAGACTGGCCGCGCTTCCTGGGTCCACGCCATGACCTGCATTCCAAGGAGACCCATCTTCTCAAGTCCCTGCCAGCCGCCGGACCGAAGATGGTGTGGGAAGTGTCCCGGGGAGGCGGCCATGCCCCCCCTGTTGTCTCCGGCGATCGCCTCGTGATGATCCATACCCTAAAGGATCGCGAGGTCATCGAATGCCTTCACTCTGAAACCGGCCGCCGTCACTGGAAGTTCGAGTATCCGGTCACACTGAGAACAAGCTACGGCACTAAGGATGCCCCGCGCTCCGGACCCGTGATCGACGGCGATCTCGTCTTCTCAGTCGGAGTGCGTGGTGACCTGCATTGTCTCTCCCTGACGACCGGCGAGCTCGTTTGGAAAAAGAATCTCGACGAGGAATACGGCCCCGCCCCCTTCTTCTTCGGACGGGGTGGTGGTCCTCTCGTCCACGGCGAGCAACTCATCGTCAACGTCGGCGGGCAGTTCTGCGTGGGTGGCTTCGACAAGCGGACCGGCAAGCTGATCTGGACCACAAAGCACGACTGGCAGGCCAGCTACGCTTCACCGATACCGGCCACGATCCACAGCAAGGACCGCGTCCTCGTCTTCGCCGGTGGCATGACCGATCCCCCCGCCGGCGGCCTGCTCAGCATCGACCCGAAAACCGGCAAGGCGGAGAGCGCCTTTCCCTGGCGGGCACGGATGTATACCTCGGTCAATGCGGCCTCGCCGGTCGCCATCGGCAATGCCGCCTTTGTCACCGAGGGCTACACCGAGGGCGGGGCCATGATCGACTTCGCTCCCGATGGCAGCGCTAAGCTACGATGGCAAGCGCGACAATTTGGCAGCCAATTCACAACCCCGGTCGCCCATGAAGGCTACCTCTACGGCGTGTCGGGCACCGGCGGAACCGAGATGGTCTGCTACGAGATCGCGACCGGTCGCGAGATGTGGCGGGACGGCATTGATCTTGAAGGCGCGCGCCTCGGACGGGCCAGCCTCCTCCACGTCGACGGAGCCTTCCTGTGCCTCGGAGCCCAAGGGACCCTGGTCTGGCTCGACCTCAGCCCGAAAGGTGCCAAGGTTCTTTCTCAGGCGCAGCTCTTTCTAGCGCCGGAAACCTGGGGCGTTCCCGTGGTCTCTCGCGGACTGCTCTACCTCAACCAGAACGCCATGGGCACGCGCCTAGTGTGCTACGATCTGCGGCAATAGGCCGAGCCGGATTCTAAAACCAAGCACGCCTGTTTTTTTCCCTAGTCCAACGGGCTTACGCGTCGCAACCAAGTCCGTTCAAATTTCACTGTCATCCTCAACAGCCCTCTTCCTCCCGCACCACAAACCGCCCCCGGCCATCCTCTAACTCCTTGGGCTTTCTCACCCTCTCCTGACCCATCGCTTCTCGATATCTCTCCGCAACCTCCCTGACAAACTTCCCCCGCCCATACACCACCCCGTTCGTAAACGCTGGAACCCGCTTTCGCAAAACCACCCGCCGTCTCAAATCCCCATCTAAATTCCCTCTCTCTGCCCGCACTTGCAACCGAGCACTCCTCGCGATCCCTCCACGCCTTTGAGCCTTCTTTGGATTACCCCCATCATCGCCCTCCACCCCTTCGTCAAAAAGAAAAAGCCGATACCTCGGCAAAGTCTTCTTCTCCCACAAATCCTGAGAGTGATTCAGGGCTTTACAGATCCCGCGCTTCGCTCGTCGACTCCCCGAGCACGCCTCGCCGTAGCCGCTCCATTCATACTCCAAAGGATCCTCCACAATCCCAGCCCGCACCGGATTGAGGTCGATATACGCCGCCATCGTCGCCAGCGCCTCCTCCCCATCTACTAGGACACTTTTAAAACGGTCCATCCACAGCGTCCCCCGGCGCCCCTGTTGCTTATTAAACCACCGGCTAAAGCGCTCCTTCAACTCCTTCATAAACACGCTCACATCACAAAATCGCTTCATAAACTTCTCGATCAACTCACCTGCCGCGTGCTCATTGCCCTGCTCTCGAAACTCCCGAAGTTCGCATTCCAACTGCACAATAAACTTCTTTGAATACAAGGTCGCCAAATGCTGCATCAACCTCCGCTCACCCTCCTCACCCTCAAACCGCGCCAACCACTTCGCCCGCTCCGGGACCTTCACCAAAATATGGAAGTGATTATCCATCACCACATAAGTCAGAACCTCCACCCCCAAAAACGCAGCCATCCGCCACATCATCCGGCGAAAGGCCTCTTTCTCTGTTGGTCCGAAGAGAAATTCCCCATTCACCGTTCGAGACATCAGATGGCTACACACTGCACGGTCATCAAACTTAATGCGCCGCCGCGACGTCGCCCCCTTCGCCCGCCAAATCGAGCCAATCCTGCGCGGCGTCTTCACCTCCGCCAACTCCAACGGAGACCACGTAAGCCCTACCCCAAATCCTTTACCCACAATCACTTCTGCGTTCATAAACCCACCCTACCTCAGCCTGCTAACCCGTCCACCTTAAAACCAGCCTGGCATGTTTTTCTGGCAGGAGCAGTCCGTGCAGTCGGGGATTGATTTTTCTGATACGAAGGGCATGGTCTCGCTCCTCGAGAACACATGACTAAACAACTCCTCGTCACCCTCACTATCGCGCTCTCTCAGATCGCCGGCTCTTTTAGCGCGCTTGCCGAAGAGAGTCACCAAGAGCAACACCACTGCGGCCATTGTGCGATCATGGCGCGGCTCCAGGCCCAGCAACTTGCGGCGGCTGCGAAGGGACAGGCTCCCCAGCACAAATACGCACCGGATCGCTTTGCCGATGTCCTTCACCTGAAGCTTGACGTCACGCCCGACTTCAAGACGCGCACTCTCACCGGCACCGCCACCCTCGACTTCCAACCCATTGCCAAACCGCTCAAGCAGTGGCGCCTCAACGCGGTCGACCTGAAGATCCAGAAAGTCACTTCGAGCCATGCCATTCAGGCCACCCAGAGCACCGAGAAGCTCCTCGAGATCACCTTTGCCAAGGCCATCCCGGCAGGTGCCAAGGCCCAGGTCACGATCCAATATGAAGTGACTCCCAAGAAGGGTCTCTATTTCCGCACAGCGGAGATGGGCTACCCCGCCGGAGACACCCAACTTTGGACTCAGGGCGAGCCGGAGGATCACCAACACTGGTTCCCGAGTCACGACTACCCCAACGAGAAGTTCACCACCGAAGTCATCTGTCACCTCCCCGAGGGAATGGAGGCGCTCTCCAACGGGCACCTCGTCTCGGAGACCAAGAACGACAAAACTGGACTCGTCGCCTTCCACTGGTTGCAGGACAAAGTGCACGTCAACTACCTGGTCAGCCTAGTGGCTGGTCACTTCGAGAAGATCGAAGCCAAGCATCGTGACATCCCAATCGCGCTCTATGTCCCGCCGTCGGAGAAGGACCAGCTCGCCAACACCTTCCGCGACACCGTCAAAATCATGGCCTTCTTCGAAAAGGAGATCGGCGTGCCCTACCCTTGGGACAAGTATTACAACGTCTGTGGCATCGACTACATGATGGGTGGCATGGAGAACACCAGCCTGACCACGCTGACCCAAGGAACTCTTTTCTCAGATGCAAGCGAAAACCTGCACAGCAGTCGCGGACTCGACGCGCACGAATTGGCCCACCAGTGGTTCGGCGATTTGGTCACTTGCCGGGACTGGAGTCACCTCTGGCTCAACGAGGGATTCGCGACCTACTATTCCCTCCTCTATGACAAGGAGCTCCTCGGCGCGGACGACTTCAAATACCGCCTCCAGAGCAACGCGCGTGGCATCTTCGGCAACGCCAAAGACACCATCCCCATTGTCTACCAGGGATACAACAACCCCATGGAGCAGTTTAGTTTTCGCGCCTATCCCAAAGGCGGTTGGGTGCTGCACATGCTGCGATCGGAACTGGGTGAGGACCTCTTCAGGAAGTGCGTCAAAACCTATCTGGAGCGACACCAATACAAAACGGTGGTCACTCAGGACCTCGTGGAAATTTTCGAAGAACTGAGCGGACGCTCGCTCTCACAATTTTTTGATCAATGGGTCTACCTGTCCGGGTATCCCGAGATCACGGTGAAGTATTCTTGGGACGAGTTGACCCAGCAGGTGAAGCTCAACGTGACCCAGACCCAGATGACCAACGAGAAGCGCCCGTTCTTCAAATTTAAGCTACCGGTGAAACTGGTGGTTGGAGATAAAACCCACCACAAGACGATCGAGATCTCGAAGGACAGAGAAGATTTCTATCTCGGCTTGGAATCAGCTCCATCGCTGGTGCGCTTCGATCCCGAACTCACCGTGCTCGCCAAGATCACCTTCAATCCGAGCGAAAAAATGCTCACCGCCCAACTCGCCGACCAGACCGATGTCATCGGTCGCCTGGAAGCGGTGGACCAACTGGGCAAGAAGAAGAACGAGGTCACGCTCGAACTCCTCAGCAAGGCTTTGAAAGAGGATCCCTTCTTCGCCGTCCGCACCGCCGCCGCCAAGGGGCTGGCCGCGATGCGCACCCCGGAGTCCTTCGCCGCCTTACAAGGTGCCCTCGACCAACCGGACGCCCGCGTGCGCCAGTCGGTGGTGCGTGGCCTCACCAAGTTCTACAGCGATGAGGCCTACAACGCGCTCAAGGGCATCGCCGATCGCGAGCCCAATCCTGACATCCGCTCAGAAGCGATCCGCGGCATCGCGGCCTACGCCAAACCCGAGCTGCGCAACTTCCTGGTGCGCGAACTCGCTACGGCCTCGTACCACCACCGGATCGCCAGCAGCGCGATCGCCGGCATGCGCGACCAGGACGACCCTTTCTACGTCCGCCCCCTGCTGCGACACCTCAAGGACGCCGAAAACAAGTTCCCGAGCTCCGGTTTCTCCCAAGCCCTCGGCACCCTCGCCTACCTCGCCCGCCACGATGAAACCGACGACAAAACAGAGGTGCGCGAATTCCTCATCGACCACCTCGACCATCTCAAAGAGCGCATCGCGGGTGCAGCCATTGGCGCCCTAGGAGAACTCAGGGACCCCAAAGCAATCCCAATCCTCACCACCTTCACCGCCGCCGATTCCGACTCGCCCGAAGGAAAATCAGCGCAATCCGCCATCGACAAAATCCGCAAAAACGTCCCTCCTAACAGCGCTCCCGCCGAAGTGAATCGCCTACGCAGCCAGGTCCAAGATCTCGAAAAACAGCTAAAGGGTCTCTCCGATGAGTTGAAGGGAATGCAAGCGCGCTTTAAGGAAGCCCTGGAGTCCAGGAACGCTGAGGAGACGCCGGAAGAAGCGAAGAAGTAGCGACCATTCCGCCGGGTTCAGAAATGGGACAAGAATGAGATGGGGCAGGATAGAAGTTGGATCTCGCCAGCCGAGAGGGGTTCGGGAAGTGGCCCTTGATTCACGATCAGATTCGCGACGGGAAAATGCCGCTGAAGAAAAAGAAGCAGCTTCCCGTCGATGAAAAGGTCGCTTTTTAAAGATCTCTCTCTGGTCCCTTGGTGCAGGCCAATGAAGAGCGTATCGCACCTCGGTTCGGCGGCTCAATCGTCTCGAGAATAAAGACACCCTGCGGAAAATCTTGGCCTCACCCGGGCTACAGGTCGCCAACCAGAGATTATTCGTATGAAGAGTTATTCCTTCGGCGCTGGGCTAAACGGGGCCCTTGGTGGAAGCGATCATGACTTGATCCGGGGAAAGGTAGAGTGGTGGCAACCGGATCGTTCGATCATCCTCCGAGCCAAGCGGAGCGAGCCAGTCACTCTTTATGCTTTTGTTAAAAGTGGGCGGCTTCACCATCGGCCCTGCTGAAATAGTATCGCCGCTCCCCCTTTTTTCTGCTTTCCTGTCACCGCAATTACGGTGTCGCTTTCGACATCCAATTCGATGGCACAAAAACCTTTTGCAGTGTCGTTAAGACGAGGGCGAAGCATTACATCCGCACGAGCGACGAAGGTCGTTCGCTCGATTCTGCTCTCGCTCGATAACGTCAATACCAAGAACCAATGAAACTACTGAACACAACGCTCGGCGTGCTTTTCGCAGGTGCCATCTCACTCGCCGCCCAAACCGAAGAAGCTCCGGCCGCAGAAATCGTGCAGATCGACGGTGCCAAAATCGGACACTGGACAATGGACTTCGAGGCCGCCAAGAAAATCGCGGCCGAGAAGAAGCTCCCCCTCTTGATCAACTTCACCGGATCCGACTGGTGCGGCTGGTGCAAACTCATGGACAAGGGCGTCTTCGCCAAGGAAGCGTGGAAAAAATACGCCGCTGAAAACGTCCTTCTCGTGACCCTCGATTTCCCAAAGGACAAGACCATCGTCCCGGAAAAATACGTCGCCCGGAACGAAAAGCTTAAAGATCAATTCGAGGTCCGCGGATTCCCGAGCTACGTCATCCTCGAGAGCGACGGCGAGACCAAAATCGGACAGTTGGGCGCCGGCAAGGAAAAAACCCCCGAATCGTTCATTTCGGAGTTCAAGGCCGTCGTCCGCCTCAGCCCCGCCAATATTGAAGCCTTCGTGAAGGCAAACCCGGACGAGGCCAAAGCCTACAAAGCCGCACTTAAAGGCGTCAAAGACGCCAAGCAGGAGCTTTCCGACTGGATCGCGACCAAGCCCGAGCGCAGCGAGGAAAACACCAAGAAGTTCCAGGACTTCCAAAAGAGCATCCAGACCTCCCAAGACGAACTGGTTAAGTTCTAAGCCCTCTCTCTTTTCTCCCACAAGGCGGCTCCCCGGAGCCGCCTTATTTGCGCTCGTATCCATTGCTGCCGTGAGCTTTGCGGACGTTGAACCGGGCCTCATAAGCATTTCACAGTCAATCTTCCTGATGAATCGCGGGGCCTCAAATATGTTTGGGATGAATGGCTCCACTCGAAAGCTCTTCGATGAGACGATCCTATTCAGGACTTTCAGTCTTCCGTGAAAGTTTGAATTGACGGGATTCGCCAACCTCTTTACCACCCTTCCATGCGGAGAGTTCTTCGTCTTGTGATTGGACTTATTTGGCTAGTGAACGGCTTATTCTGCAAAGTCATCGGTGGCGTTCCTCGGCATCAGGAGATTGTCGCAAAAATCCTAGGGGATGAATTTTCAGGCCCCCTTACCGTCCTGATTGGTTTTGGCGAAATAGTCATCGCCCTTTGGATCTGGAGTGGTCGATTTAGGGTAGCTTGTGGTTGGATTCAAATCACCTTGGTGCTGACGATGAACATGATCGAACAAGTCTTGGCTTCTGGCTTCCTCCTATGGGGGCCATGGAATCTCCTCTGGGCTTTTGGGTTTTCCATCGGTGTTTGGTGGGCTTTTCTCAGAGAGGAGGCACTCCCATGTTAGCTCTGGATCGATTAGGTCGTCACCCGTTTGCGGTGAAGGCGCACTTTGAGGAGTCTCTCGTTTTGAGTTACGCCCTCCCCGTGGAGACTCTGCGGCCCTTGGTTCCCGCTTGTCTGGAAATCGATTGCTATCAAGAGCGCTCCGGATTTCTCGCCTTGGCACTGGTCCGCACTCAAAATTTACGCCCTCACTTTTTCCCGGCTTTCATGGGAAACGATTTCACACTTCTTGGATACCGCATCTTTGTTCGATATCGGGGAAACGATGGACGAAGACGGCGCGGCCTCTACATTCTCCGTTCCGAGACTGATCGAACGCGCATGGTGTTGCTTGGAAATTTGTTCACCCGGTATCGCTATCGCAAAGTCGAAATTTCCTGGCAGGACGATTTGATCACCAGCACCGCAGGACTGCACATCCAGCGCGCTCAAAGCGTTGGAGATGTCGCTCTTCCCAACTCGAGTGTTTTTCCGGACTGGCGCACCGCAAGACGTTTTGCGGGGCCAATGCCCTTCACCTTCAGCTACGATGACCGGACGAACTTGATGACTTCCGTCGAGGGAGTTCGTGCGACTTGGAAACCCGAACCCGTGAAAATCGTGGAAGCCCGCGTCCCCCTGCTGGCTGAATTGGGGCTGGAGGGAGCCCAGCTTGCCAACGCCTTCACCGTGAAAAATATCCCCTATCAATGGAAGAAAGGGATCACCGAGCCATGTCGATAGAACGACAGACTGCCGAAGGTGTTCTCAACATCGTTCGCTTCAACTGGCCCTTCTTCGCTTGGTCCGCAGTGGGTGCCGCAGTGCTCTTGATGATCGCGTTATACGCGCATTCCGGGGTCGCACTGGCGGGGCTCATCGCTTTCATCCTTTTAGTGATTGGGGTGATGATTCCTCTCCTTGTTTCTTTCTACGTTTATGATCTCTCAGGACTCTACAAGATGTCATTTTTGAAAGGGATTTCTCCCCAGAAAGTTGTCAATCTTACCGCTGGTTTTGATGAAACAACTGAGATCCTGCAGGAAAAATTCCCGGAAGCAGAAGTGCTCACTTTTGATTTCTATCGTAAGGAGGCTCACACCGAGCCCTCGATCCGGCGGGCCCGAAATCGCCTTCCTACTAAGGCTGGGACACTCTCTATTTCAACTTCGGAAATCCCTCTTCCTGACGGCGAAGTCGATCTCATCCTCGCTTTCCTTTCGCTCCATGAGGTGCGTGACGCGACCGAACGGGTGCGCTTTCTCACAGAAACGAAACGGACTTTGGCTCCCCACGGAGGCATCATCATTGTGGAGCATCTTCGGGATCTCCCAAACTTCCTAGCCTACTCAATCGGCTTTCTTCACTTTCATTCGCGGAGAACTTGGCACCAATCTTTTTCCAGCGCTGGCCTCACCATTTCACATGAGGATTATCTCTCTCCATTCATCCGAATTTTCAAACTCACCCAGCCATGATTTCCGTTCTTAAGATCCTTGGAATAATCCTCATCCTGCTTGCTTTTCTCCACCTTATTTTTCCTCGCTACTTCCGTTGGAAAGAGGAACTCGCAGGACTCAGTCTGATTAACCGAGAAATCATGGGGGTCCATACCTTCTTCGTTGCCCTCACAGTCTTCCTCATGGGGCTGCTTCTGGTAAGTTCAGCCGGGCTTCTGTTAACGACACCGCTCGGTCGCCGGGTCTGCGCTGGCCTAGCCCTATTTTGGGGATCCCGGCTGCTCTGCCAGTTCTTTTGGTATTCCACCGTAAACTGGAAAGGGAAACCGCTTGAAACAGTCGTTCATATCCTCTTCACCCTTCTATGGATCACTCTCACCGTCACTTTCACTCTCGCGGCAATTGCTTAGACCGTATCAAAGATAAGGCGACATAAGGATGGCAGGTGTCTGTGAAGGCCCACTTCTCTTAATCCCTGCAATGACGGCATCAATCAGCACACCTCAAAAGAAAATTTCTCTCCATCTCTGGCAACTCAGGGCATCAAAAAAAGAGCGGGGCCGCCCTGTGGACGACCCCGCTGGAGTTCTTACTTAGCACGAGCCTGCGCTCTTTTTCAATTCTGAAAAATACGCGACTCGGAACCGGATTCCTCTAGTTTTTGCGAACAGAGAAGAAGAGCTTATCTCCACCACCCAGAAGGCCGGATGGAATCGTATAGGTCGTACTCTCACCCCCGGTCGCAACTGTATCATCGATCTCCGACCAATCTTCCAGCAGAAGCGAAAGATCATCAGTCGAAAAAACCGCATAGGACGTTCCTTGAGAACTTCTCGAATTCCAAGTCAATGAGACGTCACCATTTGCAGCGACCGTGATGTCGGTAATCGTAAGTCCCAGTCCACCACCACCGCCGAGCAAGACTTCGATACTGGCACCATCGCCATCAGCCCAAATCTCGGCAATCTCGTCGACCGACAAGGCGCGGGCCCAGATGGCAACATCGTCGATCTTGCCATTCCAGCCACGACCGAGGGCATCTGGATTTTCCCCGATGCGCATCCGGTTGGCGCGATCTTCGAGAACCGCCCCGGACTTGGTTGCGACTTCGACGTTGTCGATATACAGGCTTTCGATCCCGCTGGCACCATCGGTGACGCCCACCACGTGGTGCCAGGTCTCTGGATCACCGCCGATCGTTATTGGGGTGCCGTGGACCGGGGTATCACCGACACCGCCTGACCAAGAAAGTTCCTCTGGCAAATCGGCACCGCGGCGATGCAAGCGCCAGCCATTGCCCTCACCCTTGCCGATCAGGCACTGCCAGTTTGTGTCGATTACCGCCGCCGTGCACCACACTGAGACGGTCATGCTGCCCCCCGTGAAGTCAAACTCGGACTCATCGCCACCGGTGATGATGACGTTTTTCGTCCCATCGAGATTGATCGCGTTATCGAACTTGCCGACTTCAAACGGGATCACGCCTCCCTCTTCGGTGCCGTGGTTGTCATCGGCCGCATCCATCAAATCGGCGTCAAGCGGCCAGTAAGAAACCAGGCCGAATTCAAGGCCTGCGCCACCGGATAAAGGATCATCGTCAATGCCATCGGGAACGGTGTCGCCGTCGGTGTCGGGATCGAAGGGATTTGTCCCGGCGGTGAGTTCGTCGCCGTCGTTCAACCCGTCGTGATCGGAGTCGGGATCGAGGGGATCGGTTCCCGTCATCATGACACTGACGAAAATACCACCGCCGTCCTCAACACCGTCGAAGAGACCATCCAAATCGGTATCTTGCACGTTCGGATCCGTTCCGCGCACACATTCTTCGAGGTTCAAGGAGCCATCGTCGTCTGCGTCCTCGGAAGCGTCCGCAGCGAGCAAGGGATTGTGGCCATTACCGACTTCATACCCGTCGCTCATTCCATCTTTGTCGGTGTCAGCATCAAGCGGGAGGGTGTTCGCTGCGATTTCGTCTCCGTCGTTGAGGCCGTCGGCATCGGAATCGACAGCATTCGGATTCGTACTGTGGGTGTTCACCTCGTCACCGTCGGTTAGATCATCACCGTCGCTGTCGGCATTCATGGGGTCGGTGGAATTTTCACCGCCGTTCCACTCCTCAAGATTGGTGAGTCCATCGTTGTCCGGATTCTCGGCGGAGTCATCGACGGCGGGGTCGAGACCGTTCGCAAGCTCCCAACCGTCATCCATGCCATCGCCCGCCCCACCGTTCTCAGTGTCCTCGCCGGTCACCGGAGAGAAGGGATTCTTTCCACCGGCGAGTTCTAGGATCTGGGCATCCGTGAGGACCGAGTCCCAGACAGCGATGTCGTCGATTAAACCATTGTACCAAGCTTGGCCACCGCCACCGTTTTGGTCGCCTTGACGGCCGCCGATGATGAGGTTGCCGGAGCCGTTCGGGCTCGCCTTTACGGTGGGATCGCTGTCGGCCGTGCCGTTCAAGTAGATCGTGCCGAGGTCGGCGTCTCCGTCATAGACAAAGGTCGCGTGGACCCAGTCGGTGTCGTTCAGAATGGTGTTGGCGGCGTGGTCGTTGCCCCAGTGAGCCTGGTGGAGACTTCCGTTGCCACGCATGCCGTTATGGATTCCCTGAGCCGACTGCCCAAAAAAGAAGCGGTCACCGGCTAATGAGGCGGCATCCGGCTTGATCCAGGCCGCCATGGTATAGCTCCCCGCATCTCCCAATCCCGCGCCGTCGCGGTTGCCCAAGAGCGTCGGGACATCGAAAGTGGGTATGTTAAGGATGCCGTCGGTGAGTCGCGCGGCACCCGACGGGGTCGAGCCTCCCGGGGCACCCGCTTCACCGAAGGTGACGGAGTTAACGACGGTGCCATCGTAGCCGTTGCCCGTCCCGTCGATGGCGACGGTCGCACCGGCGGCCTCGTCGAGCGCGAAGTATAAGAGAGGTTCGGGGAGCTGCTGGCCAAAGGCCGTGAGTGCCATCGCTGAAAAGACCGCGAGGCCCGAAGCGAGAATGTTAGAATGTCGATCTACGAGAGGTTTCATCTGTTTATTACGTGTATGGTTTTCGTGAGCGTGTCCCCCCACCATCGGACTGAAGGCGGGGGTATCGCTCACATCGGCTATAAAATACCGATGCCAGTATTAGCACAGGTAGATTAATCAACTTCATAGCTTATATGAAAAAATATCTAGCTCCAGAAAGAAATTGGATCTTTCGAAAAAAACCTTGGCCTAGGATCTTAGGACAACTCGCGGCCCGGCTATTTCAGATCCTCTTTGAGCACGAAATATTTATTCGCGGCAAGATTGTCGTAAACCTGTCTTTTTCCTGAAGGCCAACGGACCTCGAGGCGGTCGATCGTCGTGGCCTTCCCGAGTCCAAAAATGATTTCTGCCGGCCCCTGTCCCATGAAACCATTGGGCGCGAAAAGATCGCGAACCAGCTTCCGCGCTCCCACCGTGGCGGTGAGCCGCGCGCCAATCCCGGCACGGTTGCTCTCGGAACCCTCGAGGCGGATGCGGGCATAGTTGGCCTTCGGGAAACGGTTGAGGAATAGCCGTAACGAACCGCCCCCGACCGAACCGACAAGCAGGTCGGTGGCTCCGTCGAGGTCAAAATCAGCCGCAACCACGCTACGGGAATCGGAGTCAATATCGGCCCCCGAGGCGAAGGAGACGTCGATGAAGGAGTCCCCATCGAGATTAAGGAAAGTCCGATTGCGCTCGAAGGCGCTCAAGTTCTCCCGCGCGTTTGGCATCTCGAAGGGATTCTTAACCCAGAACTCACCCGCTTCCTCATCGATCTCCCCGATCGCATCAAGCTGGCTGAGCCGATCATGGGGCTGTGACACGACAGCCCTCCACAGGCACGTTCATCCGTCTGGTTTGCCACGATCAAAGCTGAGGAAACCAGTGGTCGCGTGGAGGTCGAGCAGGCCATCGTTATCGAGATCAGCGATCGCGGGCGCGTATGCCCATCCGATGTCGTTAATGCCCCAAGGCTCGCTCCGTTCCGTATAACGTCCGCCGTCACGACCGCGTTTATAGAGACGGTTACCAGCGCAAGCGCCCTTGATCTGCTTATGGACCCCCGGCCCGTAATCGTCCTCGGAGACCTGCGCAATAATGCGCCGCCCCATCTTCGAATACATGTTGGCGACATAGATCTCAGGCGAACCATCGTTGTCGAGGTCGCCGCTGGCAACGCCCATACTGGTTGCGAAGTCAGCAACACCGCTCGCCTTGGCGATCTCCTCAAAGCTCCCGTCGCCCTTGTTACGCAGCAGGTTATTGGCACCGAAGTCGTTCGCGACATAAATATCGGGCAAGGCGTCGCCGTCGGCGTAAAGCCAGGTCGCAGCGAAGGAATTACGCTTTCCCGCGCTGGCCTTGCTCTCCGCGGTGACATTCTTGAACCGACCACCACCGAGGTTTTTCCACAGCACATTCGGCGCGCCAGAAATGTCATCGCCGACCCAAGGCAGCGCCTCATCCCCGGCACCAGCACCTTGGTAAAGCACGTAGAAGTCGCAGAGACCATCGCCATCGTAGTCCGCAATGCTACAGCCCATCGGCGATCGCGGAAACTCGAGACCCGATTCGGCCGTGATCTCGACGAACTTTTTCCCTCCGACGTTCCGATAGACCCGGTCGCCAAGGATCAAGTCAGGAAAACCGTCGTTGTCGAAGTCCAACCAACAGGCCAGCGCGCGCTCTGCGGCGGTCGCCATCATCGGAAGCCCGAAGGCCTGATTCGCGACTGCGAAGCGCTTGCCTCCAAGCGACTTAAGGAGCGCCGTCGGTCCGCGCACCGACGCGATCGCGATATCGAGGTATCCGTCACGATCGAAATCCTCCACCGCGAATTGAAAGCTGTAGCGTTGGGCAATCTCCTGTTTCGGTAATTTCCAATTGTCGGTGAGCGGCAAGCGATGCAGCTGGCTGGCTTCGGTCACCTCCTCCATCAGCTTGTGCGGGGCGCTGCGCGTGCCTTCCGATTGAATCCCCCAAGAGGAAACCACCGCACCTGCATGAAAATCTGCCTCCGATTTGATCCGGAAGCCAACGAGATGCTCCGAATCGAGCGCGATCAGCGCACCTCCGGCACCTAGCCCAGTTGAGGTCAGCAAGAGCCGCGCTTCCCACCGTCCCTCATCTTTGGCCGTGATCCGTAAAACACGCAAGCTCAGGGTCGCGATCTCATCCAGCGTTCGCAGCGGGTCCAGCAGCGCCGCAACAACCTCACCCGCGCTCGCCGACCGACCATTCGCCGTGCGTCGAACTTCTTCGACATCGCCCTTACTGCGCCTCTCCAATGAAGCCTCATCCGTGATCACTGCGCCTGAGAATTCCTTGTGAAAGGCCGCAGCCAAGATCCCCGCATCCCGTTTGCGCAAGCCGTCCAGGAACCACTTCCCAAATCGCTTCTCGATCTTGAAGGTGAGATGCTCGGCATCCCAGATTTCCTTCTGGCGGGCCGGATCGAGGATCTCCTTCGCGGCCTGATGCGAATTCTGAGCCGGCGCCGTGAGCACGAATAACGAGACCAAGATAAGGGTGAGGATGAGCGTTGGCGCTTTCATATTTTCGTAGAATTAATCTCTACGATGCCTGATCAGTCGGTCCAAAACCAGCCTGAACTATCGGCTCTCACCACCAGCCCACAGTGAGAGCCGACACTCGACATTCCGGGCACCCAGGAGCATGGCCTCAAGGGGTAGCAAGAAGCCCCCCTCTTCGATCGCTTTCGGTAATTCTGACTTTATCAACGGGTCTGTCCCCAACGCAAACTCGGCGAGATTGCACACCCCATCCTGATCGGGATCTTCGGTGGGCACCCCTTCCCCGGAGGAAATTGGTCCGACTGCCAATCGTTGAAACTTAGCCCTGAGATGATCAAGGAGCCGCTCGCACTTCCCTGATAGTTCGGATCATCAATCTCGGCTTCCACCAAATACGAACCAACCCCGATCGGAAGAACCGCCCCGCCATCGGAAGTCACTCTCACCGGGAGACCGGGCGGATCGGTAGTCACCGTCGCCGATCTTGAACTCCCGTCGAACGCCCAGGCCAGATCACTCACGACAACAGGTGCCACCGCCGGCATCACTGTCACACTCGCAGTCCCAATTAAGCCATCGACAGATGCCGCCACCACAAAGGGACCACCCACTTGAGTCGCGAAAAAATCTCTCCCAAATCGATTCCTCCTCCACTTACACTCCACGTAAAGCTCGGAGGCTGGGTGGTCATAACATCGCCGAATTGATCCGAAATTGTCGCCGAAAATTGCTCGGATCCCGCAAAGACGACACTCACCACCGGCGGCGAGACAGAAAGACCGGAAGCCGTTTCGATGACCCGCACATCTAAATCACGGGTCGCCGTCAAGCCCCCTGAATCTCGCACCGAGACCCCCAATTGATGATCTCCCTTCGCCTCAAATACGACCTCACAAGATTTTGCCCCGTTGCTTCTATTAGGCGAAAAGAACACCGGAGATCCGTCGATCACCGACCAAGTGTAGCTCAACCCAGCCTCGCCCTCATCATCATCATCTGCCACCACTGAAAAGATCGAGGAAGCTCCCCGCAGAATTTCAAACACCCGAGTGTCAAGATCAGTGACCACTTCCAATGAATCCGTCCCAGCCGACGAAACCACCGGCGCTTGATTTACCAAATCACCTCCTCAAATCAGCGAAATAGAGTCGAGATGCCGCGACCCTCCACCCGTCCCGTCGGTCGTCGTCAACACCCAGCGGAGTTGCCCATTATTCCCGGAAAACTTGGTCTGATCAGTCAGATTCACAATCACCTCCCGGAACCCATTGCTGTCACCAGACCAGGCTTGAAGACCGGCGAAATCACTCCGCCCCGACGGCCGACGGCCACTTCGGATGCTCGTTTGATAACCATTGCTGGCGAATACTGTTCCCGACCCGGACGAGGTCACATCGAGATCATTGCTCAAGCGGGGACTGCGCAGATCGGAAATCGAGGTGGCATTACCCGCCGGATCCGTCCAGCAAAGCGTCGCGCGAATTGGCGAAACACCATCCCAAAAAAAAATTAGGGACTTCGATGTCACCGCGGTCGACACGGTGTTCTCAGAAATTCCCTGCCGCTCCGAGTTGCTTTGGAAATCGGAAATTAAATCAGCCGCCTCCATTGCATTCACAAGTCCCCATCCATATCGATAATCCGGACCGGGACTACCGCGATCGTCAGCGGTATCAATAAGCAAGCCCTTCATTGAACTGGCCCGCAAGGCCCCTCCCGAAAAAAGATTGCCGTAATGCACCAGCAACAAAGCCGTCGAACCACAAGCATTGGGCGTCGCCATGCTGGTCCCCCAGTATGAACCATACGCACTATTGCTTCCCGGCAGCGGCGAATAAACAGCCTCCCCATTGGCCACCAACTCAGGTTTAATCCTACCATCGTCCGCAGGTCCCCAGGATGAAAAAACACTAACGTTCGCCTTCAACAAATCACGAAACCCCGCCGTGACGGCATCAGAGGCCGACCCAATTGTAACAATATTTTTGGCCAAAGCAGCGAAACCTATCGTCTCAAATCCGCCACGATATTGGCCATCCCCAGAGGGATGCAGAGCCGGGTCAAAGGTCACCACCGAGGAACTCCCTGAAAGGAGCGCCACCAACTTTCCCGCCGCCGGATTGTCGGTCTTCTCGTTTCCCGCACTTCGAAAAATCAAATCGTCCGGCGCGTTGTATACCAGAGAATCCTGATCACGTGTCGATGAATGATCGTGCCCAAAATCACGCTCAATCGCCGTGCTCGAATTACCATCCCCATACCTCTTCCAAACCCGGATTCCGTTATACACGTAGTTCCAACCCGTGACAAAATTATAACTGTGGTTCGAAAGGTCGAGGTTGTTTGCCGGACCTGGTTCCGTGGCCGCCCGGGAAGCCATCTCGGCAATATCGTTATTCCAATCATAGCTATCGATCTTCGCTGAAGGAGCCATCCCTTTGGCGCTCCCGACAACCTTCTGGACCACCCCGTCGGGCCAAACCCTCCGGACTGGCAAACCCATTAAGCGAGCCCGGGCGTGGGCATCATTCACTCGGTTCCGCGCTTGCTCGGTGAGCGTCGCGACAATGCGATCGCGATCGCCCTGATCCCCAAGCGAGACACCGGGCCGGGCCAAGAGATCCGCTAACGATTCCTGCTGAGCGGACGCCGCTTGCAGTGTCACCAGATCATGGCTTCACTGACTCTTACCACCTTCTCGCGAACCCTCGCGTAGGCATTCTATTGCCATGGAGGCCACAACCAGATAGCTTCGGCGCAAGTCATCCCGATTTGTGAACTCACTTCGAGTAACCCTCCTCTATTCCCCAATGCTTATATCACGTCCGATTAAATCCCCTTTGATTTTTAGCCTATGCTGGCTCGCGCTTTACGGTGTCGTAGGAGCAGCTTCCGACGACCTCGTCATCAACGAGATCCACTATCAGCCCGACGACGAGTTCGCCTCCGAGTTTATCGAAATTCACAACAAGGGCACGACCACGGTTGAACTGGGGGGATGGCGACTTACGGATGCGGTCACTTTCACTTTTCCACAACAAGATCTGGCGGCCGGGGCCTACCTTGTCGTGGCCGCCGATCCGGTGGCACTGCTCACTGAATACGGGATGGCCGCGCTCGGCCCCTGGGAGGGCAAGCTTTCCAACGATGGCGAAGGTATTCTCCTCTTGGACGGACGCGGTGCCGAGATCGATCGCGTCGATTATGGGACGGCATTCCCTTGGCCGACCGCTGCAGCCGGAGGCGGTCAATCGATGGAACTGATCCATCCCTCACTCGATAACGATCTGGGCGGATCGTGGCGCAGCGCAGTGCCGCCCGACTTACTCCCGGAACGCTTTGTCCTTCCGGCCGCAGGAACGGGCTGGCGTTGGCGACCCGGGGACAGCGAGGCCTCGTCACCCGTTAGTGACTGGCGCAAGACCGGTTTCATCGAGGACCCTCGCTGGAATCCCGCGACCTTGCCGATTGGATTTGGGAGTGTCGGAGACATGGTTTTCAAGACCCGAATCAGCGGGATGCGAGGCTCTTATAGTTCCTTATTCCTGCGCAACGAATTTACGATCGCCCCTGGCAAGATTCCACCGGCGCTGCAGCTGCGCTTCATGCTCGACGACGGTTTTGTCCTATGGCTCAACGGGGTCGAGGTCCATCGTGAGAACATCCCGGGGCAACCCGGCAACGAACCCGCCATTAGCGATGAGGCGTCCGACAATTATTCCGAGAGCACCTTGGTGGTAAAGACACTCGAAGCCAGCGGCTCGTTGGTCGAGGGAATCAACACGGTCAGCATTCAACTTTTCAACGCCCGCGTCGGCAGCAGCGATCTCGGTTTGGACCTCCAGCTGATCAGCCCCGCAAGCGGTGTGGGGCAACCGGCGTTGCCAACTCCTGGCGCGGAGAATTCGGGCTTCGCCGCCGACGCGCCGCCACAAGTACGACAGGTCTCTCACTCACCACAACAGCCGGCAACCGGGCAGGAAATCCTGATCACTGCTAAGATCACCGATCCGGAAGGAGTTTCCAGCGTGACCCTCGAATACCAGCTGGTCGAACCGGGCCGCTACATCCGGATGACAGACTTCGCCTACAACACCCAGTGGTCGGCACTCGCGATGACCGATGACGGCACTCGCGGTGATCAGGTGGCCGACGACTCGATCTTCACGATCGCCGTCCCGGGGGCGCTGCAGAAGCACCGGCGCCTCACCCGCTATCGCATCGTCGCGACCGACAGCACCTCGTCTGCGGTGACCGTTCCCTACGACGACGATCCCTCCGCCAACTTCGCCTACTTCACCTACGATGGCGCCCCCGCGTGGCAAGGCGCGACCATCCCCGGGCAGAGCGAGACCCTCGATTTCGATGAGACGCAGATGAACTCGCTGCCCATCTATCATCTCATCTCCGACGCCGACGATGTCACCGCCTGCCAATATAACCCGGCCTTCAACGACGACATCTATCGATGGGAAGGCGCGCTCGTTTACGACGGAGTGGTCTACGATCACATCCGCTACCGTATCCGCGGGGCTGATTCGGCCTACCATACCGGCAAAAACAAATGGAAACTGCGCTTCAACCGCGGCCATTACTTCGCGGGGCGCGACGACTATGGCAGGGCCTACAAGGAGAAGGTGCGCACCTTGAACTGGAGTGCTCTCACAAGTCCGTGGAACCCTGCAAACCGCGGCGCCGCCGGCCTCGACGAGGCCCTCGCCTTCCGCTTCTGGGAGCGGGCGGACATCGTCTCGCGCAATGCCAACTACTTCCATTTGCGCGTGATCGACGGCGCCGCCGAACAGGATCCGGCGGACCAGTTTGACGGCGACAACTGGGGTCTCTTCCTCGCGATCGACCACGCCGATCGCCGCTTCCTCGACGAGCGCGGGCTGCCGGACGGCAATACCTTCAACATGCACCTTAACGCCAGTAGCAGTATCAATGAGGCCGCCGGGCAGCCGGACGACCTCAGCGACCTGTTCACCTTCACCGGCACCGGCGGCAATGGTTACAACCGCAACCCCGTCCAGCCGGCTTCCTGGTGGGAGGCGAACGTCGACCTCGACCGCTATTTTTCCTACCGCTCGGTGGTCGAGGCGCTCAACCACTCGGACCTGCGCGACCGGGAGAACGCGAACCTTTACCATCACCCGGTCACCGGGAAGTGGACAGTGATCCCCTGGGATGTCGACCTGCTGTATGAAGAGTTCGACCGCTGGGGGCCAAACGGGGTGGAGCCGACGGCCGCGCCGCTCGAACAATTCCGCAAAAGTCTGATCCACCCAGAATTGGAAATCCGTTTCCAAAATCGCGCCCGCGAGCTGCGCGACCTCCTGCTCAATGACGACCAGGGTTGGACGCTCGTCGACGAATTAGTCGCGACGCTGGGCGGCACCGGGGGCACAACCGGATGGGCCGAATTGGATGCGGCGCGTTGGAATCAGGATCCGCGCTCAACGAAGATCGAGGGCAGCGGCGGCAATGAGGGGATGCTGTTCTTCATGAACCCCTATACCTCGACGCGCTTCCCTCAGCAAAGCAGGACGCTGAGTAGCGCCGATTTCCCGGGGATGGTGGATTGGATCAAAAGTTTCATCGTCCCGACCGGTTTCGGCGGCGAGCGGCTCGCGGAGATGTCCGCCGATCCCCGGATCCCCACGACCCCGACGATCGCATACACCGGGACCGCGGGCTTCCCGACCAATGACTTGAGCTTCAGCTGCAGCGATTTCGCGGCGGGCAGCGGCGGTGCTGGCTTCGCGACCATGCAGTGGCGGGTCGGCGAGATCTACAATCCCGATAGCGCGGACTACTTGACAGCAGAGCCGTGGCGTTACGAAGTCGATACCTTCTGGGCGAGCGACCTTTTAGATTCTTTCACCAACAGCTTCAATTTCCCGGCGATCACCGTTAGGGAAGGGAGTCAGTATCGCGCACGGGTGCGCCACCAGGGCCGCGACGGTCGTTGGAGTCACTGGTCGAAACCAGTCGAGTTCGTCGCGGCGACACCGGATCTCAGCGCTTACCTCAATGGGCTCGTGATCAGCGAGATTTTCTACAAGTCGGAGGCCGGATCGGCACTGGAATTCATCGAAATCAAAAACGTCGGCGTGGTCACTCTCAACCTCAGTGAAGTGCGTTTCACCAAGGGCATCGATTTCGACTTCGCCGGATCTGCGATCACCAGCATCGCGCCCGGCGAATATCTCTTAGTGGTCGAAAACCTCGCCGCTTTCGAAGCGGCATATGGGAACGCGTTACCAGTCGCGGGCGAATACCAGTTCTCTTCCTCGAACAGCCTCAGCAACGGAGGCGAACGGCTCAAACTGTCATTCGGGGCCGGCACTGCAATTCGCGATTTCGTCTACGACGATGACCTGCCCTGGCCAACCCCGCCCGACCTCAGCGGCCGCTCGTTGGTATTGATCGATCCGGAGAGTCTGCCCGACCACAACGTTGCCAGCAACTGGCGCAGCAGCACCATGCCGGGAGGCAACCCGGGATCATCTGACGCCGCGCCACCGTTCGACGGTGTTGCTGGAGCGGATAAGGACCTCGACGGACTCGACGCCCTGCTCGAGTATGCTCTCGGCGGAGACGACGGCGATCCCGCAGCCGCCCCCTACCCCACGGTATCGGTGGAGCCCTTGGAAGGCGGCAACGCCACCGACGACTACCTTCTCATCAAAATCCAGCGCGATCTCGCCGCCGAAGACATGACCATCAGCGCCGAAATTTCCTCGAACTTGATCACTTGGCAATCCGGCCTAACCGCGGTGGTTCTCGTGGATGAGACCGCCAACGACGACGGGACCTCCACTCTCACGTTCCGCTCCACACAAACGGTAGATTCCGCATCGCAAATCTACATCCGCGCCCGCGTCAAGCAGAGGCCCTAGCCCATCCAAACCGCTCGCATTTGCAATGAATTCGTATAGACTAAGAATTATGGTCCTCTCGCACGGTCACTTTCTCGCCGCCGCCCTCCTCCCCTTTGCCCTTCTCGTGGCCGGGCTCCACGCTGACGAATCGGCCTCGACGATCACGTCAGTTGATAAAAGTCCCGGCGGTGTCCTCAAGCTCACCTTGGACCTTCCCGAGAACCGCTATGCCATCGTCCAGCGTAGCCAGTCCCTCACCGGCCCTTGGAGGCCCGTCGCTATTATCCGAGGCGATTCAGACCCGGTGGAGACCCGCGACAACGCGCCCTTCCGCAATACCGGTTTCATGCGTCTGGTCCTGCGTGACATCACCTCCCCGGCCGATACCGACGGCGACGGAATCGACGATATCACCGAGCTCGAGTCTCCCGGCACCCTCAATCCCCTAAACCCCGCGCCGACCATCGCAGCGGTCAACGGCGCCACCCAGATCCTCGACCGTAACAACTACGAGTCACTTTCCCATCGAGATAATTTCCCGGGAGCACAAAATATCCGTGAGGTGAAATTCGTGATCTTCGGGGTCCATACAGACTCGCCGGAACTCTACTTCGTCGATAGTAACCGCCACACCTATCACTCGAGCTTTGCGATGGCCGTGGGCAGATACAACAGCAATAGTTCTTTCTCCAGCGACACCTATTTCACCAACACCAATCGCAAGAATCTCGCCGGCAGCATCGTGGCCCACGATAACTACCTCGATGGCGAGGGGCGCCAAGGAGTCTACACCATGGAGTTTTGGCCAACCGATCCTGTCGCTTTCCGCTTCGTCGAAAAAGCATACGCCCTGATCACTGCGGGAATGCCCTTCCTGGACGGAAACATGGCCTATCACCCGGCAAGCGAAACCCAACGAGGGGTTCTCAAATCGGAGGAATTGGAATATGGGCAAACCAATATCAGGACAATCTTCGCCGAAGAGCTCTTTGGCAACGTCGTCTATTCAGCACTTAACCCCGGTGAATCTTACGGACGGCTCCGCGTGTTCACCGGAACGGAGACCCTCTCGGTCCGCGACATCGTCATCCTGCAGACCATCCCCAACGACATCACCCATGTCGCCGGCATCATCACCGAAAGCCCGCAGACCCCGCTCTCCCACATCAACCTCAAGGCCAAGCAAAACGACACCCCGAACGCCTTTGTGCTCGGGGCCGCGACACACCCCGATATCGCGCCATTGATCGGCCAGAATGTTCGACTCGAGATCACCTCGGACGGATTTGTCATCGAAGTCGCCACCCAAGCCGACGTCGATAACTATCTCGAGGCCAAACGACCCGTCGCCACCCAGACGCCCATCCCCGACCTCACCCGCACAATGATCGAGCCGCTATCGGAAATCGGCTTCGCAGACGGAACCGCTTTCGGCTCGAAAGCCGCCAACCTCGGCGAATTGAAAAACATTTTGCCCACGGTCACTCCGGCGGGCTTCGCCGTTCCCTTCTATTTCTACGATGAGTTCATGAAGTTTAATGGCTTCTACGCCGAGTCTGAAACCATGATGGCCGATCCCAAGTTCCAGAACGATCCGGCCACCCGCGAGGCCGCCCTCAAAGCCTTTCGCAAGCGAATCACGAAATTCGGAGTTCTCCCCCACTGGCTGAGCACCGCTCTCAGCGATATCCAAGAGACCTTCCCCGCCAGCCTCTCGATCCGCTTCCGTTCGAGTACCAACAACGAAGACCTCGAAGGCTTCAATGGTGCCGGCCTTTACGAGTCCTATTCCCATCATCCAAACGAGGGGCATTTTGCAAAATCGGCCAAACAAGTCTGGGCCGGCCTCTGGACCTACCGTGCCTTCGAGGAGCGCGAGTTCTGGCGGGTCGACCACGCCTCGGCGGCGATGGGCATCCTCATCCACCCGAATTACTCGGCTGAGGAAGCCAACGGGGTCGGAGTCACCAAGAACCCCTATCTCCCCGGTGCAGGCTGGGAAGGGCACTACATGAACGTGCAAGTCGGAGAGAACCTCATCACCAACCCCGAACCAGGCTCGCTTCCCGATGAATTTACCATCGCCAACCTCTCCGGAGGTGGCGGCTTCGAGATCCAATACATCCGCCATTCGAATCTCATTCCCGAGGGCGAGACGGTCATGACCCGCGATCAGACCCTGAAACTCCGAGGCTACATGGCCTCACTCCACAATCGGTTCAAAACGCTGTATCGCGGCAATGCCACCTTCGCCATGGAGATCGAGTTCAAGATCACCGCTGCCGGCGAAATCATCATCAAACAGGCTCGTCCCTGGGTCGATTAGAGCGCCTCGCCGAGGCCGACCCGGCGATCTGCTGCATGAACCCACTCGGATGATGACCGCTCAACATTCGCTGCCGGCTCTTCAAAATCCGGTTCATGAAAAAAATTTTGTTCCTCTCATTTCTCGGCGGTGTTTCCGCTCTCCAAGCCAAACCTAATATCGTCCTGATCGTCGCCGACGATCTTGGCTACGCCGACACCGGCTTCAACGGCAGCAAGAATGCCATCACGCCCAACCTCGACCGCTTCGCGAAAAGTGGCGTCAAGCTCGCCGACTTCCGCGCCTGCCCGATGTCTTCTCCCACTCGCGCCGGACTCCTCACCGGAAGGTGGCCCCTTCGCTTTGGCATGATGCGGGCCGTCATTCCGCCATGGTCGAAATACGGTCTACCCTTGAAGGAAAAAACCCTTCCCGAACTTCTCGCCAAACACGCAGTCGCCTTCATCAACGACTCGCCCAAGGAGAAACCCTACTTCCTCTACCTTCCCTTCAACGCACCACACTCTCCCTTTCAGGCTACGAAAGCTGATCTCGCTCTCCACCGTTCTCTCAAAAATAAAAAACGTCGCACCTATGCCGCCATGGTCACCGCCATGGATCGCGGGATCGGCAAGGTCCTCGCCGCCATCGAATCCCGTCTCGACGCCGACAACACCCTCGTCATCTTCTTCAGCGACAACGGCGGCATTCCCAGCGCCGGAAGCAACGCCCCCTGGCGTGGAGCCAAGCTTAATCTTTACGAAGGGGGCACCCGCGTCACCGCCGCCCTCCGTTGGCCCGCTCGTGGACTGAATGGCGGCAAGACCTTCAGCGATCGCATCGGTTACCTCGACATCCTCCCCACCGCCCTCCGGGCCGCCGGCGTCGCACCGCCCAAAAATCTCGACGGCCTAAACGTCCTCCCCGCCCTCCAAGGCAAAGCGCAACTTTTAGAACGTCCCTGGTTCAGCTACCTGCACCAAGGGAAAGCTGCCTCATCCTCCCTCCACCTCGGCCCCTGGAAGCTCGTCGTCAAGGGCGACGCCTTCAGTTCCGCCCATGCCCTTGCTCTCGAACTCTACAACCTCGATTCCGACCCGGGCGAAAAAACAACCTCTCCCAAAAACACCCCAACCGAGTCATCGCCATGCTTTCCCAAATCAAAAAATTCGGAACCCTCCAAGTCCCCGGTGCCACACCCTACAACCAAGGCCGCGAAGGCTTCCTCGCGCCCAAAGACTGGCTCATCAAGTAAAGAAGCTCAAAGAGCGAGCGCTTCTTCTGATGATCCTTTGCCAAATCCAAAGCACTCCGTTTCTCTCAGAACCGGATATCGGGCAGAGAGCAGGAGGCAAGTCCGAGATTCAATACGAATATTGTGAGCCCGGCCTTGAGAACGATCCATCCGGCTGCCCACCAAGAAAACAGTAGCCGCAAGTGGCACTTTAGGTCGTGCGCCCTTCTCAGATGGAGCGCCACCTGAAATCAAGACGAACCGGATCGGGGGCGCTCGGCTGCGGAATGATTTGCTTTACCGTCCCCTCTCTTAGCTGCGAAGTGGCCGAAATCAAAAGTGCCACTTCCGACTAATTTCACCTCCCGTTCGCAGCTGCCGCGAATTCCTACCGTTCTTTCTCAAAATTCCGTCTAAAAAAACGCCTCACTTTTTTGCTGATTTACCAATCACCTCATACAAATTCCTTTCCGGCCTTCATCCTTCATCCTTCATCCTCATCACAAACACCCCTTCATCCCCGCGGGTATAGGGTCTCGGTTGCCGCAAATTCTTCCGCTTGAAATCTCCCCGATAGCGCGTGGCCACCTCTGCCACAAAATCCTTCCCCCCAACCGCCACCCCAGCAGTGAAGGACGCCACTCGCTTCCGCAAATCCTGCC
>Ga0222650_1000231_pt1 | contig 48579 bp, 39 predicted proteins | sample AntAcemetagen367_FD_179820 | JGI IMG/M metagenome (GOLD analysis project Ga0222650, IMG submission 179820) | Saline water microbial communities from Ace Lake, Antarctica - #367 | ecosystem: Environmental > Aquatic > Non-marine Saline and Alkaline > Saline | place: Antarctica: Ace Lake... | reverse complement strand
TTCAGGCATGGGGAGGGTAAAACTGCAAATGGCGGACCGGATTATTCACCTGTCCCTGCGAATTTTGCGCCGCGATTTCAAACACATCAATACCGGCGAGGCGAAGATTTACCTCATCGAAGCCGCTCCCCGTCTCCTCACCATGTATGACGAAGACTTGTCGGACTACACCAAGCTAGCCCTCGAAGGCATGGGGGTGACCGTTAAAGTGAACAGCCCGGTCAAAGCGATCCGTGAAGGCGAGATCGAGCTCGAAGGGGAAACGATCCGCAGCGCGAACATCATTTAGGCAGCCGGAGTAGAGGCCCAACCGTTTACGAAAAATCTCGGCGTCGAGGTGGATCGTGGAGGGCGCATCATCGTCGATACCGACCTCAGCATTCCGGGTCATCCTGAAGCCTTTGTTGCGGGTGACCTCGCGCATTGCATCGACCAGGGCGGAGTTCGTGTTCCCGGATTGAGTCCGGCGGCTATACAAATGGGTAAGCACTCGGCCAGGGTTATCCTCGACGAGATCGGAGGCAAAAATCCAAAATCCTATCCGGTGCGTCGTCAGTTCCGCTACTTCGATAAAGGAAGCATGGCAACGATCGGAAGAAGCCACGCCGTCGCTGAAGCGATGGGCTTTAAATTTAAGGGCTTCATTGCCTGGCTGATGTGGCTCTTTATTCACCTGCTGTTCCTCGTCGGATTCAAGAACCGACTCGCTGTTTTGACGCAATGGTTCTACGCCTATGTCCGCTATCGCCACGGTGCCCGCATTATTACCGGGATGCAGCCCTCTCCGGGCACCGTTCGCAGCGATGTAAAAGAGAGTGGAAAAAGCGCCTCGTAGAACTCGGGCGGGGTGAGGCAATATTTAGCGAGAATTACCTAACTTCCCGGGGGCGGCCCCTTTGCCCGATTTTCGTGACTCAACAGGGTGCGTTCATCGAAGAGACCCTATCTGATCGAAATGGCTTTTCGTGGAATTCGGGGGGGGGTAGAAACTCCGGGGGAAAACCTCTCTAAAACGATATTATTCAGGCATGGGGAGGGTAAAACTGCAAATGGCGGACCGGATTATTCACCTGTCCCTGCGAATTCCCTGCCAATTCACCTGTCTTCCTTTTGCCTGGTTTTCAAACAACTCTGCGGGTGTCCGGAACTCCTTTCGTGTCGTTTTTTATGGTTATCTTCACCTAAAGGGGTCCGGAGAAACGTCACACAGGCTGAAACCAACCCTCAGTCATATGAAAAAAACCACTCTACTCTCCTTCGCTTTCACTTCACTTTTCTCATTTACCGCACAAGCAGATCGAAATGAAGGGACCATTCAGCTGAACCGGCAGCAGAAAACTGAAGTTACGACGAGCCGTCAATTCGGCCATATTACTCCTCAAAAGCCACGCAACTACTCGAGGGCTGAGCGGAAGCTGGCCGACGTGGTCGTTTATGCGCAACCAGAGCGCAAAACTAAAAAGGCCATAAAGAAGCAAAAAAGGAAGGCGGTTAAGTTGCAGCGTGTTTTCCAGGTAAGTACTTCACCAGACGCGCTATAGCCTTGAATTCATAAACGAAGCGCAACGATTCCTCTTCGCTTCAAGACCTGATTATCCACCTGTCCCTGGAAGACCTGATTATCCACCTGTCCCTGGGAATTTATTACTGGGAATTTGAGCTCGCTAAAAAATAGCGGAGCGAGCCTTCTGCCTGTTTAACAAAATAGGCAGAGGAATGCGGGCAAAGGAATAATATTACACCATTCCGCTGCCCCCATTCCTTTGCCTGAAGTCTTCTAAGGCGAGAAAGGAAGATTTTTTTGTCCAATAATCCGTCCTTCCATGGACCTGTTGTGGAAGTTACTCTTTTCATCCATGCCAACGACGGACCCCAACAGTGATCACGAACGCTTCACCCGCCTCCTCCTCGAGAGCGAGCCGGTGATGCTGCGCTCGATTCTCGTCACGGTGCCGCACCGGGCGGACGCGCGGGAAATTCTGCAGGAAACTGCTGTCGCGCTCTGGCGGCAGTTTGAGACCTATGATCCTGCCCGTCCTTTCCTCAACTGGGCGATGGGGTTTTCGAGGATTGAGACACGGCGCTTTCTGGCACGGGAAAGCCGCCGGGCCCAGCTCTCCGAGCAGGCTATGGCGGCTCTCGAGCATGAGATGCCGCACTCGGCTGATTTCGATAACGCCCTCGAAAGCCATCTCGCCACCTGCCTCGGCAAACTCAACGAAAAAGCCCATCGCCTGATCACAGGTTACTACCACGAGGGGCACAGCCCCGAAATCCTTTCAGAACGCGAAGGCCGCACGGTCGAAGCGATTTACAAAACGATCCAACGCGCCCGCCGCGATCTGCAGGCATGCATTGAACAACAATTAGCAAAGGAACTGGCATGACAGACTCAATCGATTGGCAAGCGCTCATAGAAAAGCATCTCGACGGTCAGACTTCCGAAGAGGAAGCCGCGACCCTCTCGGATCGGATCGTGAACGATGCCGAGGTTCGCGCCGAGTATCTCAAAGCGGCCCGCCTCCATGGCGCGCTCGGCGATGAAACGCTGGCGGTGGATCTGGAAATGACACCTTTCACCGCCCCGAAGCCCAAAAAGGATCGCGACCTTCGTCCCTTTTCCCGACCGCAGCAGCTCGCCGCCGCTTTGGTGGCGGGAGCCTTCGTTGGCCTCATGGGGGCCGGCGTCGTCTGGGCCGTGAGCACGCCCAAGTCGGAAGCGAGTTTTGTTCCGATTGCGAATGGAGCGTTTGAGGCCGTGGCAGGACCTGTTGAGATGGGATTCCCCACCGAGGTCGGCGATTGGAGCGGGGATCCTGCCGAGGTCGTCACGGAGCCTGATGGAAACCAAATGTTGCGCTTTCTTGAGACGGCCAACGTTACCGGCGATCCCAACGGCGGTGCCTCCGCTTGCAATGTGTTTCAGATTATTGACCTGTCTTCCCTCCAAAAAGAGTGGGGCACGGACAATGCAGACGCTCAAGTTACCCTGGAACTATCCGCCAGATTTCGTCGAGAGGCGGCTCCCAGCGATGCGGAACTGCCCAAGCTCGCCGGGGGGCTTACGATTCATCTATATCAGGCCGAGCCCGAATCGATTGGCAAGGCTTGGCCAGATGTGATCCGCGATGCGGTCGCGCTTGGAAGTAAAACTATCAAGCTCGACCCCGGAGACGAATCGGCGACCCTTTCCGCCTCCTGCATTCTTGCCCCGGAAGCAACGATTGCTCTCATCTCCGTTAACGCAAATACGAGGATACCGACTAAGACTCCGATCACACTGGGCGGCTACTACGTCGATGACGTCCAACTCACCGTGATCAAACAGCCAACTTTTCCGGTCCGTTTCGTGAAGTGATCAACAGGAAATCACCACAAATCAGCCGCTCGAGGCATTCAATTGGGCAAGGGAATGTGGGCAAAGGAATACTTTCAAAATCATTCCTTTGCCCACATTCCTCTGCCCCATACTCCTACGACAAGGAAGACCCCATCAATCCCAGCCTGCCCCCATGAGCTTCGTAGCTTTGGCGAAGAACGGGGTAGGACCGACGCACCGATAAGAACTCCTTAAAAAAGCAAATTCCTGTCAGTCTAGTAACGAACATGATCGAACATACCGTCACTTTCAGCCTCGCCCACACGCCCGGCTCATCGAAGGAAACTGATTTCCTTCAAACCGCCGCAGAATTGAAAGCGCTTCCCGGAGTGCAGAATTTCAGAATTCAGCGTCAGGTCAGCGCAAAACATCCGCATCAATTTCGTATAACAATGACCTTTCCGACTCAATCGGAATATGACAGTTATTGTGCCCATCCGCTTCACGTGGCCTTTGTCGAAGAACGTTGGCTCAAAGAGGTCAGCGATTTTCAGGAAGCCGATTTCGTAGAGCTTTGATCCCACTTTTCACCAACATGATGAACTCCCTGAAAACCTTCCTCATCGCTTTCGCGGTGACGGCATTCCCTGTTTTGTCCACCATAGCGGCCGAGCCGAGCCTTCTAGCCGGGGCAAGCACGATCGACGTTTCACCGCAGAAACTACCAGCAATCCGGAACGGAGGTTTTTTACAGGCAATCTGGACTCGCAACTCCGATCCGCTTTACGCACGTTCGCTCGTGCTCGATGACGGCAGCAAAGCCATCGTCATCTGCGTCGTTGATTCATGCATGCTGCCGGGCGATGTCTGCGATGCGATCAAAGCACTTGTCACCGAAAGCACCGGAATTCCGCTTGATCACATTTTGATCTCGGCAACGCACACTCACTCTGCGCCCAGCACGATGGCGATGTGTCTCGGGACGAGTAAAGACGAGGAGTATACCCAATTTCTCATTCCAAAAGTAGCGGAAGGCATCACCGCCGCCTGGGAAAAACGGAAGTCTGCCCGCGCCGGTTGGACTTCTGTTGATGCCGCAAAATTCACGAACTGTCGACGCTGGATCAACCGCAGCGACAAGACCGCAAGAGACCCCTTCGGCGAGACCACGGTTCGGGCGATGATGCACCCGGGCTATGAAAACCCTAAGACGACAGGACCGGCCGGCCCCATCGATCCAGAGTTGTCCATTTTCAGTGTCGTCTCTGCAGAGAACGAAAAACCGATTGCTGCGTTCACTAATTTTTCGATGCACTATTTCGGAGGAAAGAGCGGTTTCTCATCTGACTACTTTGGCGAGATGGCGAAAGCTCTCGAATCCAAACTTGGTGAAGGTGCTGTCGCGATCGTTTCACAAGGCACGAGCGGAGATTTGCATTGGATGGACTACAGCCGTCCCAAACGAACCGATTTCGATTCAAGCAAATACGCAGAAGAGCTTACCGCTCTCGCCGTCGCCGCAATCGCTGGAATAGCGTACCGCGGCGACATTTCACTAAACATGGCGGAGAAGCGCATTCGCCTGAAAAGGCGCGCCCCTTCCAAGGAGCGCCTCGCCTGGGCCGATCCGATCAACCGGGCACGCGAATCCAGAGCCGAAGGAGCACTCCGTCCCAATAGCCGGGAAGAGGTTTACGCCGAACAGGCCGAGTGGATTGCAGCCAATGCAGAAACGGAGGTCATTCTCCAGGCGATTCGCATTGGCGACCTCGCGATCGCGGCTTTGCCGAACGAAGTCTACGGCATCACCGGCTTAAAACTGAAAGCGCAGAGCCCGTTCGCCGCCACCTTCAACATCGAGCTGGCAAATGGAGCGGAAGGTTACATTCCACCACCCGAGCAGCATGCCCTCGGAGGCTACACAACGTGGCCCGCCCGCACTGCCGGGCTCGAAGTCGAGGCCGAGCCAATAATCGTGGCGACACTGCTGGAACTTTTCGAGGAAGTGACGGGAAAACCTTCCCGTCCTTTGACCGAATCACATGGCCCCTATGCAGAAGCCGTGCTCGCCGAAAAACCGCTCGCCTACTGGCGCCTCAATGACATCCAAGGCCCCGAAGTCCGCAATGAGGTTGAGGAAAAAGGCACTCCCGCCCGATTCGAAGACGGGATCGCTTTGTATCTTCCCGGCGTCCAGAAAGAGGGCGGCGCTATTTCAACACCGCCGGAAGTCCCCTCTCCGTTCTCCGGCCAGGAAGCAAACCGCTCCGCTCATTTTGCAGGGGGGCGACTCGCTGCCGACTTTCCCGAAGCCGATCACGAATACAGCGTTTCGTTCTGGTTTTGGAACAGTTTTCCAACCGACGTTAGACCCGTTACTGCTTACCTTTTCTCACGCGGGAAAAATGGAGACAAAAACGCCATCGGCGAACATCTCGGAATCGGTGGGACAGTGAAAGATACAAAACCCGGTCGACTCTTTTTCTACACTGGCAACGGGATAGGAGAAGTGGTCGAAGGACACACTGAATTAGCTTTTCGGGATTGGCATCATGTCGTCGTCGTAAGAGATAAAGAATTGCTTCGCGTCTACCTCGACGGAAAGCCGGAGATCGAAGCCAAGACGGCATGGACGCTTCCGCAGAATGAGACTGACTTTTTCATCGGTGGACGTTGCGATAACTTCGCCAACTTCGAGGGAAAAATTGACGAGCTTGCTCTCTTCGGAAATGCGCTAACCGAACAACAAGTCGTCGCTCAGTTCGCTGCTGCTGAACGGACCGCTCCAGCGCCACCGGTTGCGCAACGCGATTCCGATCCGCTCGAACCTGCCGCAGCGATGAAAACGCTTCGCGTCCCGAAAGGATTCACGATCGACCTCGTCGCCTCCGAACCTCAACTGCTCGACCCGGTTGCTTTCGATTGGGATACCCGCGGACGGCTCTGGGTCGTTGAAATGGCCGACTACCCGCTCGGGCTTGGCGAGAACGGAGCCGCCGGAGGACGCGTCCGTGTGCTCGAAGACCGCGACAAGGACGGAAGCTACGAGCACTCGACTCTTTTTGCAGAGGGACTGAATTTTCCAAACGGGATCATCACCTGGCGTGACGGTGTCATCGTCACCGCCGCGCCGGACGTGATTTTACTGCGCGACACTGACGGAGACGGCAAATCTGACGACCGCGAAATCCTTCTTACGGGACTCAGCGAAGGCAATCAGCAACTTCGCGCCAACGGCTTGCGCTGGGGGCTCGACAACTGGGTTTATGTTGCTGCCGGAGGTCATCACGGGAAATACGGAATCGATACTGCTGTCCGTTCTTCCCGTGCCGGAACTGATGTCAAAATCGGGAGTCGCGACTTCCGTTTTCGGCCTGATACCGGTGAAGTCCAGCCCCAGAGCGGCCCGACTCAGTTCGGTCGCAACCGCAATGATTGGGGAGATTGGTTCGGCACCCAAAACTCACGCCCACTCTGGCACTACGTCCTGCCCGATCACTATCTCAGCCGTAATCCCCACTACGCTCCGCCCGAGGGACGCGTCCTCCTCCCACCGAAGCCGAGCCCTCTCGTTTATCCTGCCAAACCACCACAAGAGCGCTTTCATGGTTTCGAGCAGTCAGGACACTTCACCTCAGCCTGTTCCGGTATGATCTACCGGGATGAACGGCTCTTCCCCTCGCTTCCGGGAACCGGAGCAGGATGGAGCACTCTCGACGCCTTTACCTGCGAACCTTTCCACAACCTCGTCCAGCACATCGCGGTAACTCGTGACGGCGCTTCCTTCGCCGGAGAACGAGTCGGAGGAGATGGAGAACCCGACTTTTTCGCCGGAACCGATCGGTGGTTTCGCCCCGTCATGGCCCGTACCGGTCCCGACGGTGGACTTTGGATTGCAGACATGTATCGCTACATGATCGAACACCCTCAATGGCTGCCGGAAAAAGGAAAGGCAGCACTCTTACCACACTACCGCGAAGGTGATGACCGTGGCCGGATCTATCGGGTGAGACGCAGCGAGGATCCTGTCACTCCGGTTCCGGATTTGGAAAGCGGCGACATCGTAGAATTTCTGAGATCGCCCAACGGGTGGCAGCGCGACAAAGCCCAACAACTCATCCTATGGCGGAACGACCGCACTGCGATCCCGCGCATCAAAGCGCTGGTTGCCGATGCCCCCGATCCCCGCACTCGCCTTCAGGCTATCGCGACGCTCGATGGTCTCGGCGCACTTACCGAATCAGAAATTCTTGCCGGGCTTTCCGACAAACATCCCGGAGTCCGTAGCAACGCGCTCCGACTTGCCGAGACGCAGGGGTCGCCCGCGATCGAGAAAGCCGTTCTGAAACTCGCGGACGATTCCGACGCAGCGGTCCGCTTGCAACTCGCCTTCACCCTCGGAGAAATGCCGGGGTCCGATATCGCGATTGCCACGCTGGCAAAAGATCTCGCGTCTGACGATGAATTCATGGTCGCGGCGGCTTCCAGTTCCATCCTGCCCCATTTCTCCGGATTGGCTGCGGCGTGCCCTGACGATGCGCCCTCGTCCTATCGGAGAAAGCTCACCGAGATGGCACTCAGTATCGACGACCGCGATGCCTTCCTAAAACTCGTCCTCCCGTTGCTGAACACGATTCCCAACACGCTCACTTTGCTCGATCTACTCAAAGCCCGTGACCGCTCATTCGCGATTGTCGAAGAAGACAAGCAACTGAACGCCGCCTTCACGAGTGTTCTCGAAAACGCTCGCGTCATCCTGAAAGACGAAAAAGCAAAACTGCGACATCGCATCGATTCCGCCGCTTTACTGGCTCGTTTCCCCGCGGAGCAGGAAACGGGACTCGACTTTCTCTCCTCACGAATCTCACCAGCGACCGCGCCCGACGACTTTTCCCGGATCCTCAATGCACTCCGGAGCAGTGGCGACAATCGCGTTTCTAAAATTCTACTTGATCACTGGAGTGGACTTTCGCCGGCTTCGCGAGATCAAGTGAGCGAACTTCTTCTCTCGAGGCAGGATTGGACCAATCACTTTTTGGATGCAGTGGAGAAAGGCGAGATTCGCTCCGCCGCGATTTCCCCGTCGGTCAAAGCCCGTCTCGCCAAGCATCCTAACAAAAAGACACAGCAACGGGCGAAGACCCTCTTAGCAGGCACCTCAGGAAAAGTCCGCGCCGATATTGTCGCTGCCTACGCTCCGGCACTGAAACAAAAAGGTGATCCCGCTCGTGGACTGGTTGTTTTTCAGAAAGCCTGCCTCGCCTGCCACAAACGCGGCAAAACCGGAATCAGCGACCTCGGTCCCGACCTCGCCACGGTGACAGATCATCCCGGCGAAAAACTGCTCGCCAACATTCTCGATCCCAATCTCGACATCCAGCCCGGCTACCACGCCTACAACTGTGAACTGAAAAACGGCGACCAACTTTTCGGTCTCATTGCAGGCGAGACCGCGTCGGGGATCACCTTTAAACAACTCGACGGGAAAGCCCGCAATCTGCTGCGGACCGACATCAAGTCATTGGTCAGCGCCAACGTTTCACTGATGCCCGAAGGACTTGAAGCCGCGATCACCGTCGAAGAAATGACCAACTTGATCGCCTTTCTGAAATCGAAAGAGGGTTAGCTTAAATTGCATTGCCTTCCGAACAGGATTTATTTGGGTGACTCACGCTGAGCCGCAGCGTTTTTTTCGATGATTCTCTGCGGCTCTATGACCCTGCGTGAGAATTTCTTAGTTGAACCCCCGATTCCCTTGCCTGAAGACTTCTAACGCGAGTACGGAAAACTTTTTTGTCCAAATTCAGGTCGTTTCGTGGACCTGATGTGAAGAGTGCCTCGCGGCCCGGCCAGCCAGGCGTCCCGGCCCGCGTGGCCCGGCCCGCATCTACGGGAATTGATAAACAGCCCCCTTTTTAACCAAAGCACATCTCAAACCATGAAGACCCCATTCAATCGCCGTCATTTCCTTCGCGGGAGCGGAGCGCTCATCGCTCTGCCCGCGCTCGAATCGATCGGTTTCCGCCGCTTCGCTTCGGCGGCTTCGACGAAGCCGGGAACACCACCGAAACGCTCCGTCTTTCTCGGCACCGGTTTTGGGGTGACCAAGGAGACCTGGTTTCCGGATCAGGCTCAGACCGGCGCCGATTACGAACTTTCCGAGGGGCTCGCGCCGCTGGCCCGTCACCAGTCCGATATCACCGTGGTGCAGGGTTGTGCCAACCATTACAGCAACGAAGCCCACTGGGGCAGCACCTTCTGGCTCACCGGAGCGAATCGCTTTTCCGTTCCCGGCCAGAGCATGGCCAACAGCATCTCCGTCGATCAGGTCGTGGCTCAGCAACTGGGGCAGGACACGCGGTTTTCCTCGATTCAGCTCAGCAGCGCCGATCTTCAGGGGCACGGTCCCGGACTTTCGCTGGCCTGGGATCAGCGCGGCAAGCCTGTCGCCGGACAGAACGATCCGGTCCAGGTCTTCCACAAACTGTTTTCCGCTGACGACCTGCCCCTCGAACAGCGTCAGGCCGCCATTGCCGAGAACCGCAGTGTGCTCGACGCCGTGCTGTCCGAAGCCAAACGCGTTCAGCGAGGCCTTTCCAAAACCGACACCGATAAGCTGGACGAGTACTTTCAGGGGGTCCGCGACATTGAGACGCGTCTCGGCAAAGACGAAGACTGGCTCGACGTTCCTAAAGTCGCTCCCCCCATCGGTGAACCTGAGCCGGGGCTCAAAGGAAGGCAGGAGGTCGAGATCATGTATGACCTCATTGTCGCGGCGATGCAGACCGACAGCACGCGGGCGTTGACCTACCGCATGCCCGGCCAGACCATCTTGCAAAGCATGGACATTTCGCTGAGTGCTCACAACGTGAGTCACTATTCCCCGGGTGAGCGCATGGAGGCGTCCCAGGCAAAGGACAAGGCACATTCGGAACTGCTGGCCGGCTTGATTGACAAACTTAAGGCAAGCAAAGAAGCCGACGGGTCGAGCCTCTTCGATCATACCGCGTTGGCCTTCGGCTCAAATATCAGTTCCATCCACTACCTCACCAATTGCCCCACCATCCTCACCGGCGGCGGAGCGAATCTCAAGTTGGGGCAACATCTCGTTCTCCCTGAAGACACGCCGCTCTGCAACGTGTGGCTGACGATGTTGAATGGCATAGGCATCGATATCGAACGCCACGGTGACAGCTCCGGGATCGTGAAAGAATTGCAGGCATGAGAGGAACTAGGCAAAGGAATGGGGGCAGAGGAATGCTTTTTGGATTCAAAAACTTGGACTCCAATTCCTTTGCCTCTTATTCCTCTGCCAACTCCCTCACTTTTGAACGGTCACAAAGGTAACATCTGAATGATGAATATTGATCCATTGGATTGCGCGTATCGGCAAAGTTGCCAAGAGCGATCCCAACTGCATTTGATAGTTACTGGTCGGCGCTCCAGATCTCACACATGTAACTACAAAGGCACAGTCATCAGAATGCACCCGGCAGGCTTGATGCCCCAGTTCCAATCCGTCACGGCGAACAGGCAGACGCTGCAGGCAGTCATCATGACCTCCACAGAACCAGATAAGCGCTTCCTCGTAGAGTTCCGACTTCAAGTAACCTCCGACATCCTTCACGAATCCCTCAATTCGTCCCGCCAATTTCACGCAAGCAGCACTAGCAGGTATCCATCGACTACGATCCACTGAGACCTCGCGCCGGTCCAGATCCGAAAACGGAGTGCCTACCAATTTCCCAACCACCTTCATATCTCCAAAGTTGATTAGCTTCACCCGATTAAGCCCCAATAGGGCTGCATAATTCAACACCTGCGCTTCATCCGCCGACCCAAGCTTAGCCTTTGCTTTCAATTCGTAGACCACTGAATTCACAACAAGGTCCAAGCGATACTCTTTCTCAAATCCCTCATGCGAAACCTTCAAGCCAACCTGAGAATAAACATCCGAAAAGCCCTCCGCTTTCAACCGCGCCTTTACGTCGTTCTCATAAACCTGTTCCTCACACAATCGGCCAAAATGATTCTGCGAAGCATACGCACACTTCATCACGACAGCATCAACCTCGTCAAATACGGCGCGGCTAACTGGAGAAATGGGAATGTCAGAGATAATGGCCATTTGCAGGATTCTAGGCAGAGGAATGGTGGCAGAGGAATATTTCTTTCTTTTTTAAAATTCAAAAATTCCATTCCTTTGCCCACATTCCTCTGCCAACTATCTGACGGCATCAACATCGTCAAACGTGGTGCGACAAACGGGAGCGTTGGGGATGTCGGCGGTTATACCCATGCACGGAATTCTAGGCAGAGGAATAGGGGCAGAGGAATATTTCTTTCCTTTCTCAATCCCAAAAAGTTCATTCCTTTGCCCACATTCCTCTGCCAACTAGCCGACGGGATCAACGTCGTCAAACGTGGTATGGAAAATGGGAGCGTTGGGGATGTCCGCGGTTATGCCCATGCACGGAATTCTAGGCAGAGGAATAGGGGCAGAGGAATATTTCTTTCCTTTCTCAATCCCAAAAATTCCATTCCTTTGCCCGCATTCCTCTGCCAACTAGCCGACGGGATCAACGTCGTCAAACGTGGTGCGACAAATGGGAGCGTTGGGAATGTCAGCGGTTATGCCCATGCACGGAATTCTAGGCAAAGGAATAGGGGCAGAGGAATATTTCTTTCCTTTCTCAATCCCAAAAATTCCATTCCTTTGCCCGCATTCCTCTGCCAACTAGCCGACGGGATCAACGTCGTCAAACGTGGTGCGACAAATGGGAGCGTTGGGAATGTCAGCGGTTATGCCCATGCACGGAATTCTAGGCAAAGGAATAGGGGCAGAGGAATATTTCTTTCCTTTCTCAATCCCAAAAATTCCATTCCTTTGCCCGCATTCCTCTGCCAACTAGCCGACGGGATCAACGTCGTCAAACGTGGTATGGAAAATGGGAGCGTTGGGGATGTCCGCGGTTATACCCATGCACGGAATTCTAGGCAGAGGAATAGGGGCAGAGGAATATGGAGCAGAGGAATATTTCTTTCCTTTTTTAAATTCAAAAATTCCATTCCTTTGCCCGCATTCCTCTGCCTAATCGCTTCGATGCTTTGCTCCCAGGCCGAAGAAACCACGCCCGAGCTTCCGGAAAAAAACTTTCCCTTTCTCAACAAGTATTGCCTCGAATGCCACGACTCCCTCAGCGAGAAGGGCAAGGTGAACCTCGAAGAAATTCCTTTCAAGGTCACCACTCTCGAAGAGGCCGAACTCTGGCAGAAAGTGCTCAACTCAATGAACTCGGGCGAGATGCCTCCTGAGGACGAAAAACAGCCGGAGAACCAGGAGAAAGCTGACTTTCTCGACGCGCTCGCCCAGACCATGGTCGACGCGCGCCGCTCCCTTTCCGACTCCGGCGGCAAGATCACGATGCGCCGCCTCAACCGGCGGGAATACCAGAACACGATCGATTATCTCACCGGCGTCAACGTGGATGCGAGCAATCTGCCATCCGATGGCGGCTCCGGTAGCTTCGATACCGTGGGCGCCTCGCAGTTCATCTCCAGCGATCAGATTGAACAATACCTGAAACTTGGACGCAGCGCGATTGACGAGCTGTTCGAGCGGCAGGCCGCGCTGAAAGAAGAAGCGCGAGTCTTTCGCGTCGAGCCCGAAACCACCGTCAATGTCCAGAGTCTCGAGGAGATGGTTGCGATGGAGGAGGTACAAGAACGCTATCTTCTCTGGAAAGCCGGAGTGGATAAAGCAGCCCTCGCTCCGGAGAACCAGGAAGTTCTCGAGCAGATTCGCGAGAAGCACAACCTCACTGACCTGACCGACAGTGTCAGACTCTATCAAAACGCGAATCTCCTCAAGGGAGTCCCCGATGCCAAGGGATTCGGTTTCCGGGATGCCAACGCCGCCTCCTTTTCCTTTCAGGGTGGGTACGATCGGACCCACGCCTACAGGAAGCACTACCTCGAGCTCCCTCACAGTGATCGCGGCACCTACCTGAAACTCGCCTGGGCCATTCAGCGTATCGACGTCACCCCCAAGCCGGAGGATCTTCCCCCCGGCACTTACAAACTGAGGATTCGTGCCGGAGCGGTTGAGGGTTCCCCAAGTTCCCGCCACTTCATCGAAGTCGGTCACCCCCAGCGGGTGAATGGAGTGCTCGCAGGCTTTTCCAGTTTGCCACTCAGCAGCCACCAGGTCACCAGCACCGTTGATAGCCCGGAGATCATCGAGACGACTATCGAGATCGGTGTCAATACTCCGCGGGAATTCGGCATCCAGGAACGGCGCCCCACCAATAGAAAGAGCGTTGTTCGTGACTTCTTCCGCGACAAAAGTGAGAACGGCTACGGAACCCCTCCTGCGATCTGGGTGGACTGGATCGAATTGGAAGGTCCGCATGCGGCAGCTCCCAAGACTTGGAAACAACGACGCGAAGTCGAAGCGCATGCCAACGCCCAAGTCGGCGGCACCTACAACGGCTATTTAAAAGGAGGCCACAAACAGGCAACTGCTTTTCTCAAAACCGGTAAGCGTCAAAAAGGCATCAAGGACGAACTGGAAGCCAAGTTCCGTATCAAAGCCTTTGAACAAAATGGGCCAAGTTACCGACGTTACCTTGATGATCCGCTGACTCAGACCGGCTCTTACCTGACAATTTACAATGTTAATAAGACGGAGTTCATCGCGCTGCCACCGGAGCACCCATCCGGCTGGAAGAAAACGAAGCATGTTGCCGAGACACTTCCGCCCGGCGACTATAAACTGCGCTTCCGCATCGGGGCAGTCAAAGGCTCCCCGGCCGAGCGACATTTCGTCGACCTCGGAGCGGTTCCTGAAAAGGAGCACTTCGACCATCTCGCCACCTTCCAGGTGACCGGATCCACCGACGAGCCGCAAGTCATCGCGCTGCCTGTCACGTTGACCAAGGACGGTCCCCGCAAGTTCGCACTGCGCGAGAAACGCGACCCGAAGGCCGATTTAGCTCGATACAGAGCAGCCCGGGAAGAAACCGGTGTCGGCCCGGTTCCCGCTCTATGGATCGACTGGGTCGAGTGGGAAGGGCCGTTGGCTTCATCCAGAGGCGAGTCAGGCCAGGGAAATTGGTGGGTCAGCAGCGAAGCCGATTCGGACGAGTCATCACGGGCTCGGAAGATCCTCGTACAGTTTGCGCGCCGGGCCTTCCGGGGAGTCCTGCCGGAGAACGAGTTCATCGACCGCTTGTCCGTCATTTTTGAAACCCGGCGGACTGCGGGGGATGCCTTTGACGTCGCGATTCGAACGCCGCTCAGCGTCATTCTCGCCTCGCCCGGCTTTCTCTATCTCAATGAGCCGAGCGACGTTTCGCCGAGCGACGATTCGCCCACCGATGAATCCGAACGCCGCGAACTCACCGACCGCGAACTCGCGGTTCGCCTCTCCTACTTCCTCTGGAGCGCTCCTCCCGATGGGGAATTGCTCGCGCTGGCAGAACGCAACGAACTGAGCCATCCCGACGTCCTCCGGCAACAGGTCGACCGCCTCATTGCCGATCCCCGTTCCGATGGATTCGTCTCCGGCTTCGTACATCAATGGCTCGACATGGAGCGGCTCGACTTCTTTCAGTTCGACGTGACCCTGCATCGCGAGTTTGATGAAAGCACGAGATCCGCCGCTCGCGAGGAAGTCTACCAATCCTTCGCCCACCTCCTTCGGGATCCGGAAGAGGGCCGCATCGGCAAGCTGCTCAAAAGCGACACCGTCTTCATCAACGGTCTCCTCGCCACCTACTACGGTATCGACGGCGTCACCGGTGACGACTTTCAACAAGTCGCCCTGCCCGCTGACTCTCCACGTGGTGGTCTCTTAGGTATGGCCGCCATCCACGCCATGGGCAGCGACGGCGTCGAGAGTAGTCCCGTCGAACGCGGCACCTGGGTCCTGCGCCATCTCCTCAATGATCCGCCACCACCGGCACCGCCCAACGTGCCTCAGCTCTCGCGACTCGCCGACGAACCGCTCAATACGCGTCAGAAACTGGCCGCTCACATGGAAGAGGCCCAATGCGCCAGCTGCCACCGCAAGATTGATCCGATCGGTTTCGGACTGGAGAACTTCGACGCCGCCGGAAAGTGGCGCACCGAGGAACACCACGACAAGAAAACGAAGTGGGAGATCGATCCCGCCGGCGCCTTCCACAACGGCCCCGAGTTCGCTGACTACTTCGAAATGCGCGACCTCATCGCCGACAGGGAAGGGGACTTTGCCCACGGTTTCGCTGAGCATCTGATTGCCTACAGTCTCGGTCGCCCCTTCGGTTTCACCGATGTGGACCTCGCGGACGAGATCGTGACGGCGGCAAAGGCCGAGGACTACTCGATTAGCGAATTCATCCAAGCCCTGGTCCTGAGTGAGCCATTTCAAAAGAAGTGAGGCACTAGACGTATCGGAAATCAATCAGGCAGAGGAATGATGGCAGAGGAATATTTTTTTAGTTCCAATATAAGAAGACCCATTCCTTTGCCCCTCATTCCTCTGCCAGAAACTCAGCCAAAACACTTTTCAAAAGAAGTGAGGCACTAGACGTATCGGAAATCAATCAGGCAGAGGAGTGGTGGCAGAGGAATATTTTTAAGGTTCCAATATAAGAAGACCCATTCCTTTGCCCCCCCATTCCTCTGCCAGAAACTCAGCCAAAACACTTTTCAAAAGAAGTGAGGCACTAGACGTATCGGAAATCAATCAGGCAGAGGAGTGATGGCAGAGGAATATTTTTAAGGTTCCAGAAAGTCCCATTCCTTTGCCCCCCATTCCTCTGCCAGAAACTCAGCCAAAACACTTTTCAAAAGAAGTGAGGCACTAGACGTATCGGAAATCAATCAGGCAGAGGAATGATGGCAGAGGAATATTTTTAAGGTTCCAGAAAGTCCCATTCCTTTGCCCCCATTCCTCTGCCAAAAACTAAGCCAAAAACTAAGCCAAAAACTAAGCCAAAAACTAAGCCAAAAACTAAGCCAAAAACTAAGCCAAATCACATTCATGATAAAAACTCTCCCACTCCTTCTCCTCTGCGCCCTGCTCGCTCCAGCACTTCGCGCCGAAGAACCCGCCTTTTCATCCCAACTCTTCACCGAAGGCACTCTCATCTACTCCGACGATTTTGATGGGGAGTTCAACCGGGAACGCTGGGGCGCTCCCAAAAAGGACAAGGAAATCAAGGATGGAAAGTTGATCGTGACTCCATTGTTCCAATCGGCCGAAGAGGCGATGAAAGCCCTGAATCGAGATCATCACCTCGGCTTGGAACCCGTTGTCCATCTCAATCGCATCCCGGAACAATTTGTGTGTCATCTGCGCTACAAATTCGAGACGGAAAAACTCACCCCTGGCCGTCCGATTCTTCAAATCGGCCACCACATGATCCTCTTCAGCTATCTCGAGGGAGGAGGCCACAGAATCAGGCTGCCGGATGGTCCGTCTTTCACCGAGCCTGAATCCGAGATGAAGCTCAATGAATGGATCGATTTAGTCATCGAATACAAAAAGGGTGAGATAAGAATAAGCGTCAACGGCTACAGCAAGACCTACGAGCACGAGAAGGTAACCATAATCAACGAAAAGGAGAAACTCGGAGCCCGATTCTCCTTCAAGGGAGGGCCGGATTGCCGTGTCATTTTTGACTCCGTCAGGCTCTGGAGTGCGGAGTGAGGAGGCGGGTAGGGGTGTCTTCGCCCCGTAAACAGGTTCGACGAGAAGGCGAGAAACCCGAAATAGTCTATCCGACATGAAAACCCCACTGGTCCTCCTCATCGCCGTGTTCATCGGTTTCAACTTTCAAGCAAGTGGCGCGGAAACCATCCCACCCAAGCAGGGCCAGGGCCTCAACCAAGCCAACACCATGGGCGCGGGCGTCGCGCCGATTCCGCAATTCCGGGGGGACACCATACCGGGGGACAGGTTATCTATTCGGAGGAAAACCTCTCTAAAACCCTAATATTCAGACATTAGGGGGTGAAACGGCAAAGGCTGGATTTCTGTAATTATTCACCTGTCCCTGCGAGTTTTTTATTTCCTCATTTTGATACAAACCCCTGATTTCGGGAAACCTTCTTCCAAAATCCAAAGAATCCCGCGGTTGCTTCTCCCACCCACCGGCGATCACTCTGCTTACGATGCAAATGCAACGTGATCCCTTGCCGGCGAAGCTGCGATTCGATTTCCGGCAAAGCATCGCGGATGGGACCCACCCAGGGCTGGTATGCCACGATTGTCTTCAATCCGTGATAACCTGCCCAGTCGGCTAGGAATTGCGCCGTAGCAGTGGTCTCTGCAAACTCCGCCGCGGCACTCGATTCCAATTGCTTCGCGACATCGCGCAATCCCGTTTCAATGAATGCCGTCCGGTTTCCCCCATAGCGAGCCTGATCGTGAACATCGCGCGAAAGCAGCGCCACAGCGTGCTCTACTTTCCAAGCTCCCGCGACCTGCAAGTCGTCGTCGTGTATCCACCAACCGACTTTCCCTCCATCTCGACTGCCCTGCCAATCCTCGATTTGTGGAAGACACCGCTCAGGTATCGGCTCCTCAGAAGGAATTTTTGCAACGGAATCGTTTAATCGTTCCAAGCCACCTCGATTTGCATCCAGGATCTCAGGATCAACATACTTCTCCATGTTCGCAGGACGGGCCAGATAGGTTTTTCCCGGCGTATGCAGCCCTGCGACCCAACGCCATGAAAGCGTGTTCGAAGCCGGATCGCCATCCAGTAGATACCGATGAAAAAAATCCGCTCCGATCTGCCACGGTAATCCAAAATGATGAACCCAGGCTCCTGCGAACCACATGCGAGCGTGATTGTGCAGGTACCCCGTAGTCGTCAACTCCCTCGCAAAATAGTCGATCATATCGATGCCGGAATCGCCACCCATTACTTTCTCGCCTGCCCGCCAGGCGCCGCTACTGAACTGGCCCAGATCGTATCGGTAACGGGTCCAGATGTCCGGTCGCATCTCGAGCCAGCTCTTCCAATACAAACGCCAATAAATCTCCTGAACCAACTTCTCGACTTTTTGAAAACCGTGCCGCTCGATCGCAAAAGCAACAAACTCTTCCTCACCCAAGAGGCGATGCCGAATCGCGGGCGATAGCTGCGAAACATTCACGTGGCCGGGAACTACCCGATTTCGCTGCGTCGCATACTCAGGCATGCGATCCGCAAACGCTTCGAGGCGGCGCCAGGCATTTTCGCGAAACGCGGGAAAATCGGAAGAAGGCATCACCAAGTTTCTCATTGGAAAACAATACGGCTCAGCCATTGCGCCCGGATCGATCGATTCCCCAAGAAGAGCACATCGGCTCTGGGGATTCGGGGGGAGAGGTTGTAGAGGCTATGTATTCGGAGGAAAACCTCTGTAAAACCATATTTCTTAGGCAGAGGGGATAAAGCTGCAAATTTCGGATCTGATTATTCACCTGTCCCTGCGAATTTACCCCTGCGAATTTACCTCTGCAAATTCCATACCTCACCTGTCCCTGCAAATTTCCTGCAAATTTCTGTGCGGAAGCGTTTTCCCAAGATGTTCGGATTCTAATCGGGATTGAGAAATTCCATTTTCACCAGTAGACCGTCATCACCCAGAGGGAACTTGTGGTTGGCATAGGGTTCTGTGCGACCCCAGTGGGTGACAATAACCGTCATGCCCTCACCGTCTTTGTCTTGCGGACGGTGATAAGTGAAGGATTCCCCATCGATATAATTAACTACTTCTAGTGTCGCAGTGCCAGTGCCAGAGTTGGCCTTAAACTTTACGAAGTATTTTCCGGCTTCACTTACAACTCGAATTATGGAACCGCTGACAACTGTGAACTTCACAAATCGCATTCCTTCCATGAAGGGATAGTTATCCGCGACGTCCTTGAGGCTTGTTATAGCTCCTCCAACTTGTTCGTCCGGTAGAATTGGTGCGGAATTCTTCTGTATCTCAGCAATCGCTGACTCGATTTCTCCAACCGGATCTCCGCCCTTTTTCAGGGCCGAAATTGCAAAATCATTCAATCTGGAAATCTTATTTGTCGATGCTTTTCTGGCGTCCTCCTTTTTCTGGAAGAATCCTTCTAGGATGGCCGCAGACTTTTTAGGTAAGAATTTCGGGTAAGAAGGCTCTGTAGTCTCGCTTTCCCTGCCCTTTTTGACCAATTCCAGCTTATTAATTTCCACTGAAATGCTCGAGTATTCCGGACTGTTTTCATCTTCGATTTCGCGACTTTCTTTTTTCAAGTCATCGATTGTCCTGTTGCGTAGGCTTCGAACAGTCATTTCCAGACTTGCTATCTCTTGGGTAGCAAGGGTGGAGTGTTTATCAACGATAGATTTCGCCTTTGCTGAAATCCTAGCACCTGCCAAAGCAGGGAGTATCATCGTGAAGGTAATTATGAAAAAGATGCCTGGAATTGAGATTCTCATATTTGGTTTTTAAATATGTAATTACTTTATGTGTAATTCTTTGGTGAGATGACTCACATTATTTTGAATTACCTTCTGAAAAAGGTTGGCTTGAAAAAGTTTTTTGTCAACATGGGGCAGTGCACTGCGTCTTCCAACCCCGGTCCGTGCTTCGCGGGCGGGGGGGCAGTGTATCTATTCGGAGTGAAACCTCTCAAAAACCATAATCTTCACGCATTAGGGGGCAAAGCTGCAAATTTCGGAGCTGATTATTCACCTGTCCCTGCGAAATTTTGTCCCTGCGAAATTTTCGGAGGGAAGGTTAGATTGGCGCTGCGTTAAGTTGGGGGGGGCACTGGACTTGATGGGAAGGCTCGCGCAGAGCCCCAGAGTTTTACCCCTTATTCTCTGCGGCTCTGCGTGAAAATCGCTTTCTTGGAATTAGCCGTCCGACGCGATGAGCATGGGTCCTAATGCCGCACGATTCGGGCCTGTCCTTCGGAAAGTTCTTGATGCTCCTGTCCCTAGTTCCACTGACATGTCCCTGGTTTCAGGTTTCAGATTCAGATTCAGATTTGAAATCACGGCATCGAAGCTCGAAATCAAACTCCGAGGCCGGTCAACGGGCCGTCCAAATCGGGAAACGTTCGCATCAGATGGAAACGATTTGAACCGGATTTCCCGCCAGTTGAGGCATTTCTGGAGACTGGCGCCTTTCTTTCCGTGACTTAATCGCATTTTCAAGGTCAACTTTGGTCGACCAATGCCCTTTGCCATGATGAAACATCCCATCGCCTTTCTTTTCGGTATTTTCACCGTTTCCCTGGTTCTTTCACTAGCAGAAGCCGAAGAGACCCGGCCGAACATTGTTCTCGTGATGGCCGACGATCAAGGCTACGGAGACACCGGCTTCACTGGACACCCCTTTGTCGAGACGCCGAATTTGGATGCGATGGCGAAGGCCGGTGTTGTCTTCAATCGCTTTTACGCCGGTGCTCCCGTGTGTTCGCCTACGCGGGCCAGCGTGATGACGGGACGGACTCCGATGCGCACCAACGTTCCCAACCACGGCCACTACATGCGGCCGGATGAAGTCACGATCGCCGAGGCGCTCAAGGAAGCGGGTTATGTCACCGGGCATTTCGGGAAATGGCACATCGGATCAGTTCAGGCGGAAAGTCCCACGAGCCCGGGTGGAGCCGGATTCGATGAATGGCTTTCTGGTCTCAACTTCTTTGATCGCGATCCCTACCTGAGCCGGAATGGCACGTATGAACATCCGACGGGGCAGGGTTCCATCATCAGTATGGACGCCACGATCGACTTCCTGACAAAGCACAACGATGGTGACAAGCCGATGTTCACCGTTACCTGGTTTCCCTCGCCGCACTCTCCTCATCAAGAGGCTCCGGTTGATTTTCAGGACAGCGGGAATCGCTACGAGGAGGCGGGGAAAGACCGGGGCTATTTTCTGGAGATTACTTTGCTCGATCAGCAACTTGGCAAATTGCGTGAGAGTCTTCGCGATCTCGGAATCGCCGAGAATACCCTCCTGTGGTATTGCAGTGACAACGGAGGGCTCGTCGAGGCATCCTCCGGTGGGCGTGCGAAAAAGGGGAGCATCTACGAAGGCGGGCTCCGTGTTCCATCGATTCTCGAATGGCCCGCCGAGCTGACGTCGCGGACGATCGATACGCCTGCCTGCACTTTTGATATTTATCCGACACTACTCACGATCGGCGGCGCGAAAGTGGAAAATCAGCCGCACCTCGACGGGATCGATCTGGCCGATGTCATTGCGGGCACTCAGAAAACGCGACCCGCGATGGGATTCTGGCATCACCACACTCGCGGTCAGGGCACCCACAGTGACGAGATTATCAAGGCTCTCATGGAAGCCCAGGAGGCCGGGAAACCGACACCCTACCCCGAACGCCTTTTGAAGAATGTCGAAGATTTCCCGAGTTTAACCCGCGGCAACTATCAGGGGCATGCGGGTTGGAATGACTGGCCCTGGAAGCTGCATCGTATCGAGAAGGGCGATGAGGTCACCGTCGAGTTATACCATCTCGTCGACGATCCGATGGAGACGAATGATCTCGCTCAATCAAAAGAAGAACGAACTGGCTTAATGCTCAACGAACTGGAACAATGGCAGTCTTCCGTCTTTGATAGTTGGGAAGGAAAAGATTACCTTAGGAGCGAGTGACCTAAGCGGGCGGTGCCCAAAAGCGTTAAGTCAGACTTCGAGACCGGTTAGATCGGAACTGAATGAAAAAAAATCCGAAAGATACTGAGGACGACGAGGACTTCTGGTCTTGCAACATCGACGGCCGTGGGCGTGCGATCCGCCTTATTGTCGCCGGCGTATGCCTTGGGTTGGCTGCCTGGCTTTGGTTGGGATTAGAGAACACCTTCTGGTCGATCGGCTTACTTACCGCCGGACTGCTTTCCCTTTATGAAGGGCTTCGCGGTTGGTGTATTCTGCGCGCGCTCGGGATGCGGATGCCGTTATGAACTGAATTGAGGCCTGATAGAAATTTGCTTTTTTACGAGGTTCTTATCGGAGCGCTCGTCGAGCAGGGATTGAGGGGGGCAATCAGAATCGGACGAGAGAAAGCGCCTCGACCGGCTTTCCTATTCAGCCATCTTCGGCGAAACGAGCGTGTTTCCTCCGGGTGAGGTCGCGACTACAAAAATCGAGTCTTCTCCCTCGATCGGTTCTTCGCAAAGAGCCTTTGTCGCTCATGACTATGAAGGGCAAAGTTCGCGACCGCTTTGCGAGTGAGGGAATCGTCAATTCTGCAAAGTGACGCCTCCTCGCCATGCTGATGACGACGGCAACGGCCCTTTTTGGGCTCGCCCCTCGCGCTATTCGTGGCGGCAGAGCGATGAGGGATGCGATGAGGTCTGGTCCTGTTTCACCTGTTTTTCATCCCCCCTGTAAAATGTAAGCGAAGGCCACGCAATCCGAAGAGAACCGTTCTGAAAGGAAGTGCGGGGTTAAAAGAGGGAATGGGGAAGGCATAAAAGCATCATCGCAAAACGAGGCAGTTGACTATTTCCGGGGAGTGAAAATCTTCCGGGCAGTGCATCGCTAAATTAGCCGGGAAGCGTTAATCTTTTGATGACTCCATTATCTTCCCAAGCAGAAATCGACGATAAAGTTCGGGCCGGACTTCTAGGTTTGTGGATCGGTGACGCGCTCGCGATGCCGGTGCACTGGTATTATAACCGGTTTGCTCTGATGGAGGACTACGGAACCGTTACTGATTTTTTAACGCCTAAGAATCCCCATCCCGACAGTATTTTCTGGAGGTCGAGTTGGGAGGCTCCGAGCGAAGCATTAGATATCCTTGGTGATCAGCGTCCTTTTTGGGGGCAGCGAAATATTCACTATCATCAAAACCTCAAAGCCGGGGAGAACACGCTGACTGTCAAGTTGGCGGCTGAGGTGTGGAAGATGTTGAAGGCGATCGGTGGCTATGATGCCAATGAATACCTCAAACGATACATCGATCTATTGACCGCTCCCGAAAAGCATCGGGACACCTACGTCGAGGAATGCCACAGAGGATTTTTCACCAACCTGGGGCGGGGGGTCGCTCCGATGAAGTGCGGTGTTTCCGAGAAGCATATCGGGGGCCTTGCTATGATGCTGCCGGTCGCCATGTTCTATGCGGATGATCCTGACAGAGCGCGTTTATATGCGCTCGAACACCTTGCCTTGACCCATCCCGGAAAAGACATGCAACTCGCTGGTGAAGCGGTGCTTTCGCTACTCCTGCCCACTTTGGCGGGAAGGCCTTTGGCTGATGTGATTAGGGAAGAGTGCGAGACTCAGCGCAATCCATTCTTTGGTTTTCCCTTTTTTAAATGGCTTGAATTGCCGGATGAAAAAGTGATTGGAAGGCAGCTTTCGACCGCTTGCTATGTGAACGAGGCTGTCCCTGCGGTTATTTATCTTGCCTTGAAGTATGCTGAGAGCCCTGAACAAGCTCTTATTTCGAATACCAACCTGGGAGGCGACAACGTCCACCGTGGAAGTGTTCTCGGCGCTCTCCTTGGCGCTGCGCACCGCGAAAACCCATGGCCTGACCGGTGGGTTGGTAGTCTCCTCGAACCGCCTGTATAGTTTGCCTGCTGAGATAAGGGGGGGACATTAAGCAAAGCGAGACGGTACGAATACGTATTTGCGAAGCGAGCGCAACTTGACTCGATCCTTCGGCAACGATAAAACGACGTCATGTTGAAGCCGCTCATCTATTTCTTCTGGCTCGTTCAGTCCGCTCTCTTCGTTACGCTCCTGCCATCGCTGGCTCAGGATTCGACGGAGCCGAATTTCATTTTCGAAACCGGCGTCCCTCCGTGGAAAGGCGAGAGACTTGTGCTGCCTCCGGGATTCGCTCCGGACCTCGGTTGGAATGGCGTCGAACAGATCCGTTTCGCCCCGGGAATGTTCGATTCCAAAGAGCCTGACTTTTTCTCTTACTTACTCGTCTTTCTGCTCGAGGCAGAGGCCGATACAAGCGAGGAAATTCTCGAGAAAGAACTGCTCACTTACTATCGGGGCTTGTCCAAATCTGTGATGGGAGGAAAGGGACAGGGCGTGGACACGAGTAACTTTGCGATCCGGTTGGAAAAGGATGAATCGCTCAAGAGTGCTCCTCCTGGAATCGAAGGGGGCAAGGCCTATTCAGGCTCCCTGAAATGGACGGAGCCTTTCACGACGCAACAAGCCCAGACTTTGAATCTTGAAATTTTTGTTTGGAAACATGGCGAGCAACCCGTGGTCCTGTCCTGTGTTTCCCCGGCCGGATTCGATGAGGAGATGCCGTGGAAACGTCTGCGTGCAATCTGCGCCGAATTCCGACTCGAACCATGAGCTGATCCCGGGAGACCACGTGGAATCTTCGGTCTTGTTCAGTTTCGACGAGAAGTCTACCCACTGGCGGAGGATGAGCCCGAAAAGCGGCACGATTCGGGCGAGTTCCTCGGAATCTTCGGCTACGCGCCATGACGCGTTAATTTATGCGGAGCCTCCGGCTCTGAATGGAAAAAGTCGGTATGGGGTCGTTAAGCTTACTCTACTCGCTCGGGCAAGGTGTCTGAATGAAATCCATTCAGCTACTTTTCCGAGCGATCGCGTTGCATTTTGCCTTGCTTAGATGCTCGACGGAAGTCCTTTTCGGTAACTACTGGCGGATCAATCCGTTGGTGTTTTTGTTAGTCTCTCGCTCTCACGATGGATACGGATCAAAAATGCCAATCGCCCTTTTTTGAAAGACTTCTCACGGGGGATCGAAACACTAAGGCCCCTTCTCGTGAGGTTTCGCTGGCGCTGCTGCTGATGCAGCCTATGATGATCGCTTGAGTCCTACGCGGCTGCCCACCGGGCCAAGCGCGCTTTGAACAAATAGTATGCCCGACTTTATCAATGCCATATCGCTTCTCCTGGCATTGCTAAATCCTTTCTTGATTATCGTTTATCTTCTCGCTGTCGTCCAAAGTCTGGATCGGAGCACTTTCCGCAGTGTTTTAATACGTGCCGGGCTGATTGCCTCTATGGTCTTCAGTTGTTTCGCTCTCGCTGGCGACGTGATATTCTCCCGAATCATTCAAGCGGAGTTTGCCTCCTTTCAGATATTCGGTGGGATTGTGTTTCTGGTAATCGGTCTTCAGTTTATCTTTAAGGGGACGACCGCGATTGAGATCTTGCGCGGAGAGTCACGACATTTGGTCGGAGCGATTGCGATGCCTGTGCTCATAGGACCGGGGACTCTGAGTGCAAGTGTCGTGATAGGTAAGAGACTCGACCCGCTGGTTGCCTGCGGCGCGATATGGCTCGCTGTTGGGATCTCCATTTCTTTAATGCTTCTTTTGAAAGCACTTCACGACTATGTTCGTTCGACACGGGAGGACCTTGTTCAGCGATACATCGAATTAGCGGGCCGTGTGACGGCGCTGTATGTCGGAACTGTTTCTATTGAAATGATCATGCAGGGCCTCCAAACGTGGGGGCAGAAATTTTAAGTTGAGCAATTACTGAAAAAAATACACGGAAAAAAATGATGCCCTGAACTGGTCTTGGTGGCCGGGTTTCAGGGTGCAATCGAGGTCTCTCGAGTCCGGTCAGGCGGTTGATCTTAGCCGTCCTCAAGAAACAGATCGTGCAACGCATTCAGCAAACAAAAATTTATGATAAAGCCATACCGAATCCAATTCCCGCCCGAACAAGAGCACGCGCTCACGCAGGCTGACGCCTATTTTTCCGTCATTGAAGACGGGAAGCCGGTTAGACTGCGTTTCCACGACTACGAGAAGATCTTTTTGAGACCGGGTCTTTATGAGCAACTCTTCTATGACCGGCTAAAGTGTACCTCTCCGCAGAAGGTCACAGAACTTCTGCAGCGGAGCCTAACCTCCGAATGGGAAGGTTGCAGCGAGCTCCGGGTCCTCGATCTGGGAGCGGGTAATGGAATGATGGCGGAACGGTTGCGTGGGGTCGGGGTCTGCCGAATTGTCGGTGCCGACATTATTCCGGAGGCTCGGGATGCGGCCTTCAGGGATCGTCCGGTCGTCTATGATGACTATGTCGTCGCTGATTTCACCGATTTGTCCGCGGGGGAGAAGGAGGAGCTCAACGACTGGAACTTTAACTGTCTGACGTCGGTTGCTGCCTTAGGATTTGGCGATATTCCGGTCAAAGCATTTTTTGAAGCTTTGAAATTGGTTTCGACGAACGGCTGGGTCGCTTTCAATATCAAGGAAACCTTCCTTGATCGTTCGGATAACACCGGTTTTTCTCGTTTTGTTCGTGAGCTGATCTTCTCCGAGTACCTTGATATTTATCAGCTCGAGCGATACATACACCGTTATTCAATGGAGGGCGTGCCGCTGAAGTATTACGCACTGATCGGTCGCGTCGTCGCGCCGATCCCTGACGATTTCGGCGATTCGTTTTAAATCGAATAGCTTCAGATACCGTGACCCTGGAAATAAGCGATAGGCGGACAAGGCTTCGCAGGCTGTGGAGTCTGTTCGCTCTCATCGCGGCGGGTGAGACGATCTTTTTTCTGCCTTTCGTATTGGCGCGGGTCTTCAGGCCGACTCTGTTGGAGGTCTTCGGGCTCACCAATCTCGAACTGGGAACCGCGTTCTCTCTCTACGGGGTCGTTGCGATGATCGCTTACCTTCCCGGAGGCCCCATTGCCGACGCGTTCAGCTCTCGCAAGCTGCTCGCCACCGCCCTCATTACGACCGCGGTGGGAGGCCTCGTTCTGGCGCTCATTCCATCGCTGTTCTCGTTGAAGCTTTTGTATGCTTACTGGGGCTTCACTACCATTGCGCTTTTTTGGGCAGCTCTAATGAAGGCTACCCGCGAGTGGGGTGGTGAGATGAAGCAGGGCGCCGCGTTTGGCTTGTTGGATGGCGGAAGAGGGCTCCTTACGGCAGTGATCGGTTCTGTCATGGTCGCTATTTACGCTTCCCTGATTCCCGAGGATCCCGGATCCGCTACTCTAGAGCAGCGAACAGGAGCCTTTCGTCAAATTATCTTATTGATCACCGCGATGACTTGCGGCACAGCAGCGCTGGTCTGGTTTACTTTGCCACCTTGCAAAGGGAGCAATCAGGATAAGTCATCGGATTTCAATTTTCATGGCGTCTTGCACGTTTTTAAAATGCCAACCGTGTGGCTTCAATCATTCATCATCATTTGTGCCTATGTCGGCTTCAAGGCAACCGATGACTTTTCCCTTTATGCCAGCGACGTTCTCGAGTTGGACGAGGTCGCGTCGGCGAAGGCCGGAACCGTTTCATTGTGGATGCGACCGATTGCGGCGGTGGCTGCGGGATACCTTGCTGATCGAGTGAGTGCGGGATTGATGACAGTCGTAAGTTTCGTACTACTCGCGGCGGGAAGCCTCGTCCTGGCATGGGGCTACATAGAGACCGGAATGCTTGGGGTGTTTTTGATGACCATCATCTGCGCTAGTCTGGGCATCTTTGCGCTGCGCGGACTTTACTATGCCTTGATGAAGGAGGGCAAAGTCCCTGTCGTGCTTACCGGGAGCGCGGTCGGTCTCGTATCCGTTATCGGTTATACCCCCGATATCTTCATGGGCCCGGTGATGGGGTACCTTTTGGATCGTTCTCCGGGACCAATCGGTCATCAACACGTCTTTTGGGTGGTATTTTGTTTCGCGATTGCCGGTTTGGCTGGAAGTGTCGTCTTCTGGCGTATCACCCGTGAGAAACAAGATCGGAAGAAACGGATCGAGAGCAACGGCTGACCTCGATCCATTCGAGGGATTTCCCAAATCGCCACCCCTTGTCTTCCCTTGCGCGGGCGCTCCCGGTCGGGCGGCCCTCATCGCTCATCCTGAATAAATAGGATTGCGAATTCCACCACTTTTTGTCACAGCGGCTCCTTCGCTTAGCTGACTTCCCGAAAAGGTGAGGGTCAGTTTCGAACCTAATCCGAAATGATTTTTGGTCAGGTCTTCATCAAATGTTAGCCTGTATTGACGCGAACCACTGTCGAAGTTAATGAGACGCAGTGGGAATGACTGTGCTCTTGAATGGGGATATCGGAGAAGCCTACCGCGATTGCCACGGCAATTGAGGAATCTCCCGCTCAGGGAGAACGGGGTGTTTTTCTCAAAGAACTATTAAATGGGGAGGCGGACGATGCTGCTTCTCACCACGAAAAAAGCCGCCTCCTTTCGGAAGCGGCTTTTTCGAAATGATTGGTGTGTTTTTCCTGAGGCTTATTTCTCAGCGAAGATCGTATCCTGTGTCTCAGCGACACCGGGAATCCGAATTGGGCGAATCGGAAGTTCGCCGTTCATGTCGACTACATCAGGGACAAGTTGCTGATCGGCATCCCACATCTGATCCCAGGTAATGTTTTTACCTGAGTAACAAGCGGTGCGGCCGAGAATCGCCATGGTTGTTGAGTGACCAATCCACTCGGCGTCGTCTTTGCGCTCGCCGGAGCGAATCGCTGCGAAGAACTCCTGATGCTCGAGGTCATACATGCTCTTGGGAGTGCGTGGCTTGCGCCAGTTCCAGGCTTTTTCACCGGTGATCGAAGCGGAACTGGTTCCGAATTTCGCAATACCCTTCGTTCCGACAATGGTGTCGCCGGTGTAATTGTAGGAATCGAGATACTGTCTCCACTCGACATGAGCGGTCACTTCGTTCGGGTAGTGATAGGTGATGTTGAAGTGATCGTAGATATTGCCTTCTTCATTCGGACGGATACGACCACCGGAACCATGTGCGGAGAGGGGATCAGCATCGTTGAATGCCCAGGCGACACGGTCAACGTTGTGGCAACCCTGCTCAACGATTCCGTCACCGCCGAGCCAGGTGAAATTATACCAGTTCTTGATTTGCCACTCGGTATCGCTCATTCCGTCGGGACGAGTGGACGCTGCCGGCATCGCCTTTACGGGGCCGGCAAAGTAAGTGGAGTGCATGCTCTGGATCTCTCCAATATCACCATTGTGAATACGCTCGAAGAGAGGACGTCCATGCTCGCTGTAGCGGTAGCAGTAACCACAGAGAACCGAGAGATCTTTCTCTTTCGCGATCTTGGCAGAGGCGAGGAAATCCTTCACGCCAGCGATATCGGTCGCACATGGCTTCTCAACAAAAGCGTGGACGCCAGCGTCGACAGCTGCCTTGAAGTGGGTCGGACGAAACCCGGGAGGTGTTGTCAGCATGATGATGTCCACGCCTGAATCGAGAACCTGCTTGTAGCCGTCGATACCACTGAAGACACGGCTATTGATAGTCGGAGAGACTTTGTCGCGAACCGAGCCCATTTTTTGAACCATGGCGAGCTTCTTATCGGCCTCTTCTTTGTAAAGATCAGCCACGGCCCAGAGCTCCATGTTGTCGTCGGCGTTCATCGAGTTGATCATCGCACCGCCTCCACGACCGCCTGTGCCGACGACGCCGACTTTTAGCTTTTTGTCGTTCTTCGCGCCGAAGGTGACGGAGGGAAATCCGATAGCGCTTCCTGCGACAACAGCGGCGCCGGTGGTTTTCACGAAACTGCGTCGTGACTTGTCGATCGGGGATGAGGGGGCTTTTTCGCTCATAGAATAAATGTGTACTCGAAATGTCGGCCACAAGCGACGGCCTGTCAAAAATCCTTCTCTACGTGATCAATACCGTGTCATGGTTTCCCGAAGAGCTGGTTTCACTATCCCGGCTTAATTGCTACCGGTATGGACTTTGCCTTTCTCCTTAAAAAGACGCTCTCCGTCTATTTGAATCCTGTCGCCGTCACGCTGGAATTGCTCTTCCTTGGCTTTGTTTTGATCGCCTTTTCCCGTAGGCGCCCCAAAACGCCCAGAGGGGAGCGGTCGAAACGATTTGTGCGGTTTTCAGGAGGATTGGGTCTTTTTCTCATTGCGACGGGAATGTTGTTCCTTTTTTTGGTCAGTATCGACCCCGTCGCGGGTGCTCTCATGCACTCGCTCGAGAAGCAGCACCCACCGCTCGCAGAGGAAAACGGTGCGTGGGTCGTCGAAACTGAGCCCGATTACATCGTGGTTCTCGCGAACGGAGCGCGCGATGTTGAAGGGCGTCCTGAATTGTCCCTTTTGCCCCATGCCGGTTATCTGCGCATAACGAGTGCGACGCGCATGTGGAAGCAATTCCCCAAGGCGATTATCCTCGTAACCGGCACTCCCGCAGAGACGGCTGCGATGAAACTGATCGCAACCCGGTTCGATGTCCCCGAGGCCAGTGTTATGGAGGAGAATCAGTCCCGGGATACGAAAGATCATTCGGTAAACGTGAAAAAAATCATTGGTGACGCGCCTTTTTTATTGGTGACATCCGGTGCTCACATGCCGCGTGCCTTCCGCCTATTCACGGGGCAGGGCTTAAAGCCTACCGCGGCGGCGGTTGATCTTTGGGTGTATCCGGAATTGGGAAATCCGAAACCCTATGAGTCTGCTTTCCTCATTCCCCGGACGGCAAATCTGTATGCTTCATCCTTGGCGATGCATGAACTCATGGGCATGGCGTGGGCTTTAATAAGGGGGCAGGTGGGCGACGTGGAGTCGGTCTCGGACGAGTCGACCGTTGAATTGTCGTTCTGAGATCGTCTAAGCTGAATGAGTCGGCGATTTCGGGGCGATGTGCTTTTTCGATAGTCTCTGGAGGATTTGGGCAATCTGGAAAAGCTTGCCTCAACCGGGTTGTTGCCCTTGAATTTTGGCTACGCCAAATCCATGGACCGGAATTGGGAATCCCGAGACGCGGGAAGAAGTCATTGAGCGTTTGCGCGACACCTTGTCGAAAGGCGAACACTATCGTGTATCTCGCTTCGCCGGAAGAGGCCAAATCGATGGCTGAAGCGGGAGCGGATGCCATCATTTCGCATGTCGGCTGCACCGTAGGCGGCTCGATCGGAGTGACGAACGCGGCGATGTCTCTGGAGGAGGCGGCAACGGCGACTCAGGCGATTATCGATGCCGGGAAAACGGTTCGCGACGATGTCATTTATCTCTCGCCTCGAGGGCCCATCGCGACTCCCCGCTGAGGCCGCTTTCATCAATGAATGGACGATGCTTCCGGGTTCGTTGGTGCCTCCAGTCTTGAGCGAATGGCGGTAGAGGAGTCGCTGACGAATCTGACGAAAGAGTTTAAATCGATCCCTCTCCAACGCACTTCCTGAATGAGCGGTAATTCCAAAAACGATCGCGGTTCTCGGCACGCTCAACACGAAGGGGAAGGAGCATGCTTTTGTCGCTAATTTAATTCGGAGAAAGGGACATATTCCGCTCCTGATTGATGTGGGCACAGGAGCCAACCCCACGGTTCAGCCGGACATCAGTCGCTGCTGCAGGCGAGATTGATCTCGCGGCGCTGATGGCGCTGAAGGATAGAGGCGAATGGGGTGTCGCGATGAGCGAAGCGGCACTGGGCTCGAGTGCGATGCGGGGGGCGGTCGGTTTCCCAAAGGTGATGGTTTCGACTCTCGCGAGCGGCAATACGGCACACTATGTCGGTTCGTCAGACATCACGATGATTCCCCGTATTGTTGACGTGTTCGATTTTAACATGCCCGACTGAATTTTTGATGAAACAAATCCTCGCTAGTCTCCTCGTCATCATTCTCTGCGCTTTGAGCGCCGCTTCTGCGGAGAGGCTACCTAACTTTGTCGTCATCTTCGTCGATGATCTCGGTTACGCCGATATCGGATCTTGAGACCCAAAAGCATTTTGAAATCTGCTGAAGGAGTTTAACTTTCGCCTCCTACGGGGTCCCTTTTCACTGAGGAAGCAGGGAAAGGGGTGATGCGAACCGGGCATACCTTGAGTTCGGCTGTCTGCGTGATGGGATCGTATCCTGACCCTGTCAGAATATTCACGGGCACGTCTGCAAAGGAAAACGAAGTGAAGACAGTTCCCTGAGGGGAGCGATCATTGATTTCGATCTCGATTTCAATTTCGCCTCTGGCGCTAGCCATCTTCGCCATTGCTCCGTGAACCAATCCGAGGCTTTTGGCATCATGAGGATGAACCTCTAAGGTCTCATGTGAGAGTAGATACTCCATTCCCGCGCTGCGGCCGGTTTGGGTTCGGCTGTGGTATGCCTGGAGACGACGTCCCGTCGTGAGCCAGATCGGAAAATCATCACTGATGACTTCCGCAGGATCGCGGTAGCCGACGATGGAGAATTTACCTCTACCATTCTTGAATTCCTTCTCGTGAAGACGGGGGGTTCCGGGATGGCCTTTTTCCGGCACGGGCCACTGGTAGTCACCGTTCTCGATGCGGTCCCAGTCAAGGCCGGCGTAGATCGGACTGAGCTCGCAAATCTCGTTAAAAACCTCCTTGGCGGTATCGTATTCAAAGCCGGGGGTTCCCATGCGTTTCGCGATCTCACTCACGATCCACCAATCGGGCTTGGACTCACCCCATGAAGGCACCGCCTGACGCAGGCGTTGCACACGACGCTCTGTATTTGCCTGCACTCCGTCGGTTTCACCCCAGGCCGTGGCCGGAAAAACGACGTCAGCCAACTCAGCCGTTTCGGTCAGGAAAATATCGATTACGACAAGATGATCTAGGCTCCTCAGAGCTTTTTCGCAGTGATTGCGGTCAGGGTCAGTGACAACGGTGTTTTCGCCGTCAATGATCATCGCACGAATGCTTTTTCCGCATTCGTTCAGCGCTGTCACTTTGGTGATGCCTCGCTCACAGTCGATTTCCCGACCGTAGGCTTTGGAAATCTTTTCAGCGGAAGCGGGATCATCGCAGGGCTGGAATCCCACAAAATTGTTGGGAACCGCTCCGCAATCGCCTGCCCCCTGAATATTGTTCTGGCCCCGCATCGGGTTGATGCCGCCGCCTTCATTGCCGAGGTTTCCGGTCATCAAGGCGATATTGCAAAGTGACTGCACATTGTCGACTCCACAAATGTGTTCGGTGATTCCCAGCGTATAGAAAATGGCGCTGGGATTACCTCTCCCGTAGAGAAGGCCGGCCGTTTCAATATCTTCTGCAGGGACTTCACAAATTTTCGAGGCCCACTCGGGAGTGAACTCTTTGACGTGCTCGAGAAATTCCTCTCCGCCGGCAGTTCGCTCCGCCATGAAGGAGGCATCGACAAGCCCTTCGCGCCCGATAACGTGTGCCATTGCGAGCAAGAGGGCGACGTCCGAGCCGACCCGGATCGGAAGGTGAAGGTCGGCCATTTTTGCTAGCCTTGTCTTCCGTGGGTCGACGACGACCATCTTTGCGCCGTTAGTAATCGCCTTCTTGAGGCGGGTCGCGGCGACGGGGTGACACTCCGTCATGTTCGTCCCGATCGCGAAAATCAAATCCGGCTTCTCCATGTCTGCGAGAGGGTTGCTCATTGCGCCTCTTCCTATCGTAGCTGCCAGACCGGCAACTGTGGGAGCGTGTCACGCTCGCGAACAGTTATCTATATAGTTCGTCCCGTAGGTCGCCCTGATATATTTCTGCATCGTGTAGGCGGCCTCATGCGGGGCACGGCCCGAAGCAATTCCGTAGACGCTGTGACGTCCAAATTTATCGCGAACCTTCTGAAAACCGGCGGCGGCAAAGTCGAGTGCCTCGTCCCACTCGCATTCGTGTAGTTCGCCATCCTCGCGGCGAATCAGCGGTTTGCCGAGACGGTCAGCGTTTTGAATGAAGTCGAAAGCATATTGCCCCTTAATGCAAAGGGCTCCCTCGTTGGCAGGACCGTCCATCGCAGGGTGGACCCCGACGATCTTATCGCCTTTACTCAGAAGATCGACGCTGCAGCCAACACCGCAATAAGGACAGATGCTGCGAGTCTTTTTGACCTCACCTTCGGTATCGGCATCGCGGAGGGCTTTCTTGTCTCCCAGTGCTCCGGTCGGGCAGGTCTGAACACACTGACCGCAAAAGGTGCAATTTGAGTCACGGAGGTCCTTGTTGAATTCGGCGATAATCTGGGTACTAAACCCGCGGTTCATCACGTTGATCGCATAGTCGCCTTCCTGTTCGGCGCAAACCCTGACACATCGGTAACAGGAAATGCAATTATCGTAGTCACGAAGGATGAATGGATTCTTGTCCTTCGTGTTTGAGGTTCCTGATTTCTTTCCCAGAAAACGACCGGTGCGGGCGCGATACTTGTCGACGAGGGTTGCAAATTCCTGCGAAGCGTAGCCGCTCAGTTCGTCAACATCGACGGACTTGTTCTCAGAGACGACCAGTTCGAGAAGTGTCTTGCGATGCTTTTCAATCGCATCGGTGCGTGTCTTCACGACCATCCCTTCGTTGGCCTTGGTCGTGCAAGACGCGACGGGATTGCGAACTCCTTCGACTTCGACGACGCAGAGTCGGCAGGCACCAAATGCTTCAAGGCGCTCGTCGTAGCAGAGCGTCGGAACCTCCTTGCGATGGCGTTCTGCCACCTGGTAGAGAGTCTCGCCCTTCGTGAATTCTACGGGCTCGCCGTCGAGAGTCATGTTGCAGACTTTCGGAGGATTGAGGTCTTCTCGGAATTCAGTCATTGGATAGATTTTAAAAAAGTATCGGATCGACTTCAAGATTCGATCCGGGGAAAGGTCTCTTATTTAGCAAGGTGGCTTTCGACCTGGTCGGGGAAATACTTTATCAACGAATCGGTTACGTTCGGCGCCGCCATTCCCAGTCCACAGGCGCTTGTCGCCTTCATCGTTGAGCCGATGTCCTGAACTTCGGTTAGCCACTCACTCAGTGCCAGTGTCGAAGCGGAGCCGTTGAGTCGTTCGGTGATGCGTTGGGTTCCGATTCGGCAGGGGAAGCATTTGCCGCAGCTTTCGTGAGCGAAGAATTCCATTGCCCCGTGGGCGATTTCGACCATGTCTCGCGAATCGTCGAAGACCATGATCCCGCCTGCACCGAGGAATGAACCAAGGGGCTTGATGCATCCGTCATCAAGGGTGATGTCGAGGTCTGCTCCCGCAAGAAACCCGCCCGAGAGACCTGCCATCGTCACGGCCTGAATGGTGCGGCCGTCTTTCGGGCCGCCGGCCCAGTCGTTGAGGAGTGTTTGCAGCGAAAATCCAAAAGGGACTTCGTAGTTTCCAGGTCGCTGAATGTCGCCGGAGAGACTGATCAATTTCGTTCCGGGATGATCACCGAGTCCCAGGCCGCGATACCACTCCGCTCCGTTCTCAACGATATGGGGAACCGAAGCGAGCGTCTCGACATTGTTCACCGCGGTCGGCTTGTCGTTGTAGCCATGAGTCACCGGGAAAGGAGGCTTATTGCGTGGGAACGGGTGTTTCCCTTCGAGACTGTTGAGAAGCGATCCTTCCTCTCCGCAAATGTAAGCACCCGCTCCGCGTCGGACATACAGGTTGAAAGTGAGACCGGATCCGAGAATGTTTTCGCCGAGGAGGCCATTCGCGCGGGCGTCTTCGATCGCGTTTTCGAGGATCGCTTCTGTCTCCGGATATTCGTAGCGCAGGTAGATGAAGCCAAGCGGTGCCCCTGTCGCAAAAGCGGCGAGAGTCATGCCCTCGATCATCGCAAAAGGATCGTGATCCATGATCGTGCGATCCTTGAAGCAACCGGGCTCGCCTTCGTCCGCGTTGCAAACGATGCATTTAGGATCTCCCGATGCCTCAGCGACGGCTTTCCATTTCAGGCCGGTAGGGAATCCCGCTCCACCACGGCCCGCTAGTTTGCTATCCGAAATTATTTCGATGAGACTCTCCGGCGTCATCTCCTTGATTGCTTTTTCGAGAGCTGAATAGCCACCGGTTCGACGATAGCCATCGAGAGTGGCGCGGCCCGGTTCGCGAATGCTGGCAAACACACATTCTTCGATTCCACCCGGATTGGGAACCGGCATTGGCGTGGCCCGATGTTCCAAAGTGTCCTTGGTTCTGCCGACAAGCGCTTTGTCATCAATGATCACAGGGATCATATCGTCACAGCGACCGGCGCAAGGCATCGGTGTAGCCCCTTCGGATTTTAGTGATTCGTAGAGCTCGTTTCCGCCGTTTAAGCAACAAATGTTGCCGGTGCAGACACGGGGGGCGGATTTGCCGGGAGCTTCTCGGGAGAAGTGATGATAAAATGTGACCGTAGCCCAGAGCTCGGCGATAGGGATTTTGAGCGCTTCTGAGACGGCAGTGATGCTCTCTTCACTTAAGTAGCCATCCCTGTTGTGGAGGGCGTGCAGCATAGGAAGGAGCGGCGCGGGTTCGTCTTTCCACTGCTCAATAATCGCTTGCTTAGTCGCTTTCGCCATAGAGAGGGAATTGTGCCCAATAAAAGGTCTCGGGTCAAGGGGCGTGTCGCCTCGCAGGAGTGTTAATAACAGGGCTGAGTGTGGTGGTGGCAGCGAGCCCTAGCGAGTGGAGATGGGCCAGAGGGGCTTCGCTGGTCACTCGCTGGGGCTCGCCGCCACCACCTACTGCCGAATCAATTCAATTGAGTGCACATCGATCGCCTCGTTTCCGACGATTTGAGCGTTCCCGAGGGTGAGCGTGCCACTGCCGGAATTCAGTGTGATTAGGCCGAGGGAAAGCGGTTTGAAATCCTTCACAAAATAGTGGGATTCGACGACGCGCTCTTTCGATTTGTCATAGAGCGGTGGATCAAACGCTTTGGTGACCGTGGCGCGGGTTGAGGAGATCGTTGATGGGCCTTCTGATGCAAAAGCCAGTTCAACACTGACCCCAAGGTCCTCCTGTCGACAGGTGTAATAGACGATCGCTTCAAAGGTACCCGTTTTTGCGGTTTCGATCGACCAGGTGATGCAATCAGTTTCTTCAGTCCAGTTTTCAAAAAAGGAATTATTGGGTGCTTTGGAACTGCGGCGGATTCCCACAGTGGTTCCCGATTGAGTTTCAGAAGCGTGCCCATCCCGCGCCGGGAGCGTCGTTGATGGGGAATAGCCAACCGTGAAGGGACGCCTTGGTGACTTGCTTACCTCAATCGCCATTTCGTTCTCATAGGATGTTAGAGCCTGTGCCAGATTTTCTTTTTCCGAAGGAAACGCGTCAGAGCAGTCAATCGTTTGCCCCCGGTCTTTTTCGATGTCAAAAAAACGACCTTCGTTGTCGAGACGAAATTGTTTCGTTCGGGCGGAGTGGCGTTTCTTCCAACTGCTGAACAGAATTCGGGAGGGGGTTCCTGTTTGTACCTCATTGAGGAGGTCAGGAGCAAATGAACGCCCGTCGATGGGATGAGTGGTTTCGACCTTGATTCCTGCGAGGTCGGCGAGGGTGGGGAGCAGGTCGATCGCTCCGGTGATGAGCTCATGAGAGATATCGGCTTTCACCTTCCCCGGCCATCGAATAAAAAATGGTGAACGAAGTCCTCCTTCATCGACGGAACCTTTTTTGCCTTTCATCCCTCCGTTCCAGCGAAAGGAATTCGGGCCATTATCGGAAAAATAAATGACGATCGTGTTTTCAGCGAGCTCCAGCGCTTCGAGTTTATCGAGAACACGTCCCACGTTCCAGTCGATATTTTCACACATCGCGAGTGCCGCTCGTGTCACCATGATATCTTCCTTTTCAGGATCGCGGTGCTTCAGGTTTGGATTGACGTCTTTGAATTTTGCGTAGTAGTCGTCATCGACCATCATCGGCGAATGCGGCGTGTTGTAGGGGAGGTAGCAGAAGAAAGGCTTGTCCTTGTTTTTCTCGATAAAGGAAATGGCTTTGTTAGTAAAGTCATCGACGACGTAGCCTTCGCCTCTGACTTTGGCACCGTTGTGATCAAGAGGAGGTGCGAAGTAATGTCCCCAATGCCCTGAAGTGAATCCGTAGAATTCATCAAAGCCTCTGTCGTTCGGGTGATAAGGTGATTGCGTTCCGTTGTGCCACTTTCCAAAAGCTCCTGTCGCATAGCGATTCCTTTTGAATAGATCAGCTAAAGTGGTTTCGTCAGGACTCAACCTGCCTTGGCCTTCGCTGACACCCGTCACTCCGGTTCGCAAATGGTAGCGCCCGGTGAGGAATTCTGCTCTCGTCGGTGCGCAGACGGCGCACACATAGAAATTTTCATAGGTCGCTCCGTCCCGTGCGAGTGAGTCAATGTTGGGCGTAGAGAGGTTGGTATTTCCGTTCACGCTGAGATCTCCCCAGCCCTGATCGTCGGTGAGAAAGATGACGACATTGGGCGGGACTTCAGATCGAAGCTGAGACGCGAAGAAGAAAGTGAGTAGAAAGAAAACGTAGCGCATGAGAGAAGTGACACTACTCAGCCGCGAATTCTTTGAAATGCAATTCAATATCAGCTGGCTCCTGGGCGCCCTTGTGAAAAAGAAAACGCCAGCTGAAGGTCATGTCTTCTCCCTTAGGTAGCTTCATCACTCCGGATTGGGGATCGTCGGTCTTTTCGAAGAAGTGTTTGCCGTAGATGTTCGCAGTGACGAGCCCGTAGGTGCGCGAATGCCAGTAGGTTGGGTAGCGCGGGTTGCTCGGATGATCCATGATCACGATGCCGACTGGTTTGCCATCAACTTTTCCATAGGAGTGAACCCAGCGCGCCCGCTTGCCCCAGGTTTCTTCATCGGAAATTCCCTCGCTGTTCACGAGGTGGCCCTTTCCTTCGATGTATTCGTTTTTCACTTCGGTTCGGTGAATGACCTGTAATTCTGAAGCGACACGGATCGCCATTCCGGCATCCTTTTCGTCGTTGAAGGAAACGTCACCGTGGGAGGCATGAAAGGTGATCGTCATATCGAGAATGCGCATGTCTTGGGTTCCTGAAAAGTTAACCTTGCGTGTGTCCGTCATGACGATCTTTCCGTCTGGTGCTTCGTAGTTGTTGGTTGCGACGAAGTAACCGCCGTTCTCGCCTTCGACTTTTTCGATGAACTTTTGGTGAACGGTGTAGCCCGGCTTGCGGCCCTTGTATTCCCTCGTTGCCCAGAAGGTGAATCCGTTCACGTCGGAATGTGCAAACCAGAGTGACTGATGATGCGGGTGATCTTTGTCTTCGTTTTCGTTTTCTTCAAAAGGGTAGCGACGGGTCATCTTTGTGCCGCCAGGTCCAACGAGGGGGTAGAAGGCCGGGAAGAATCGATCGCCATCGTTGAAGCGGTATTCCGTGAAGAGTTCACCATCGAATTCTACCCGGAGCCGGTCATCGAGTTCGGTGAACGAAACAGCAGCCGGCTTGGCGTCCTCCGCAGTGACCGCACTGGCAGTCAGCGCACATAAAAGTATCAGCAGTTTTCTCATGGTACGAATGCTATACCGTTAATTCCCATTGAGGGAATGGAAGAGGCAACGTGATAACGTTACTACTTACTGGGTGCTCGCGAGGGAAGAGGGGTACCGGTTGAGAAGAACCGGCGCTGCGTATTTTTCCGTCCGAATCGAAAAAGACTCTCCCGCTTTTGCCTCGCGGTAGAATACCAGCCATTCCCCCGTGTCGTTGTTAGTGAGGCCTTTGAATTGGCGAAGCGGGCGCCACCCTGCTCTGCGGAGTTCTCTTTCATCCATCGCTTCCTCTAACCAATCACCACTACTGTTGCCGCCGCCTTTCCAGCGGGTGCTAGTGGCGATAAAGACGAGGCCTCCTGATTTGACTTTTACGCTCAATTTCCCAGCGTGGACAAGCGACCGTGAAAAACGAATGTCGGAGAGTGCTGCGGGAACGGACTCCCATTGATAGCGATCCGATTTTCCGTAGCAATTGACGCCGGATTTCAGCTCTTTCCATACCAGTGTTTCTGATTGATCAAAAGTGGCAAGGGAGGCGTGGTTGGATGCTCCGCTGAGAACGTCTGCGGCATTTTTTGAATTCTGAGCATCGGAATCGACGATCGCTAAGCCGGTGACAAGTAGAAACGAGAGAACAGGAATCAATCTCATGAGGTCGAGTTTGGAGATTTTCCGAGTTGATGTCAATCGGGATCAGCCCGCGAGAAATCCGTCGAGAGCCTCTTTGTCAGCTTTGATTGCAGCGATCGATTCCTTGAGAAGTTTCGGATCTTTGTGGTCCTTGTATTCCATGTGGAGTGAGATCGGGCCGTCGTATTTCGACTTCTTCAACAACTTGAAGAACGTCGGGTAATCGACCCGGCCGGTGCCGAGAGGAACATTTTCAGGTCGTCGGCTCTCGTCTTTCCAAATGAAGTCTTTGCAGTAGACCATGCCAAAATGCGGGCGCAGCAACTGAAACTCGGTTGGCCAGGATTGCCCCCCTTCCACGGTGGCGTGGCGAATGTCAAAAGCGACTCCGGACGCGCCCGCTGGAAGTGTCTCGAGCACCTCGGAAAGATCCCACAATCCCGACCCGAAACGACCGGCTCCCGCATGATTTTGATAGAGCGGCTGGATGCCGAGCGGTTTACAAAAGTCCCCGAGCTTTTTGAAGGTCGCTTTGATCGTCTCAATCTGTGGAGCAAGTGGTTTGTCACCGGCATATTTGATGGACCCCATCCGAAATTGTTTCACGCCGAGGCCTGCGGCGGTTTTGATGACTCGTTGGTGGATCTCTGACTCGGAGGTATTGATATCCGTCGTCATGATCGTCATTTCGACACCGCTCTTTTTTAGCGCTTCGATCTGTTTGGGAAGATCTTCCTCGACCCGCTCCGGTTCGACATGACCGCCCTTGCGGACCGTTCCCTCAATGCCTGCAAACCCCATCTCTGCAGTCAGTTCCGCGAGAGCGTCGTAGCTGAGATGTTGGAGCGGTTTGCTAAAGACACAGATGTCGTTCTTGAAATCTGATTTTGTTTCAGCAAAAATCTCCGCTGCCAGCAAAGTGGAGGCACTTGCTGCGGTAGCGGAGTGAATAAACGATCTTCGGGAAAATGCAGAATCCTTCATAGGGGGCGGAGAATGGAGCTTTTTGAGACCTTTGGCAATTGTATCTTACCCGTCCTCGGATCAAAGAAGTAGGCTTGTTGAAGTTGGTCGAGGCCGTGAGCGAGAAGGCATTCTCCGAGGGCACAAGTGATTCGAACAATTTCATAGGAGTCGTGAAATTTTGCGAAGCCGATTGGACGATCGAGCGAAAAAAAGGCGAGATAAGACGTGAGTCACCGAGTCACTGGGGTCTTTCCCTCAGGAATCTCTCTGATGCTGGCACTGCGAGCGTGATTGGGGATCGCCTTGGCAGCTTTGCCCCTTACTTTGCGAATGGCCGGGAGCCTTCTCTCCACGATAACGTGATGAGGAACCGTGAAGATAATGCAGACCACGAGTAAGGAGGCTACCCAGTCGAGAGGAGAACGAAGGGACCCGTTTGCCCAGACGAGCCCCAGCATCAGGGGAACAACAGGAAGGTAGAGCGGCCACGCTTGCAGGTGAACGTGGAGGAGCGATTGCGCGTATCCGGGCCGTTCCACCGTCGGAGCTGGGAAGAGATTAGCTAACAGAAAGCAATGTCTCGCGGCGTGCCAGCCCAGAAAATAGGCACCAACGGCGAAAACAGGATCGAGTAAGAATGCGGCTCCGATTAAGAGAATTCCTTCCCCAATCTCCACCTCGAGACGTTCTTTCCGGATTGCAAAAAACCCATCGCGCAATCGATTGGCAATGGTCCCGAGGAGAGACAAGGCCCAGGCGATACAGGCGAGGAACAAAGCCACCGGAGAAGCGACAGTAAGAGATTGGACTAATGATTCCTTTAGTCCGGCGCTGCCGAGGAGGGTCCCAACCCGTCCGAAAAGCATCGCGACGCCTTCGGGATTGAGGTAGCAGATGAGGACGAGGAAAACGGCGATGCGCCCAACCCCGCCGTATCGAAAGAGAGGATGTTGATGCGAGCCTGATGGCGAGGCCTCGAAGCTGCGAAGGTCCCGCTCGTCCGCAATGCCGAAGTGAAGAATCGTGAGGAGCAGGAAGCCGAGGATTACTGGCAGAGGATACAGCCACGCAAGCAGACCAACGAGCGCTCCGACTAGAGAGTAGAGGAGGAATGTGCCGATCGCGGAGCATCTTGAAGCGGGACCGAGAAGGAGCCAGTCAGCAGCTCCGTGAGGCAAACCGACGAAGATGATCGATACGAAAAAGGGGAGCCATGGCGCGATCTGATCGAGGCCCGTGAGCCACGAGATAAGAACCATCGTCCCCAAAAAAAACCACGACAGGAAGGCACCTCCCTGTCGTGGCTGAGATTGAATCGCTATTTTCACGATTCGAAGATCAAGCGGACTTCGTTTGCACCAAATTGGTGTCGGCGTTGTAGCCGTCTTCCCTTGAGCGAATCACGCAGACGTAACTCAGCATGGCTCCGTAAACGACCTTAGACGTGACATCGACGATCGTGAACAGAACCTGTCTCCAGACTCCTCCGCTCGAAGACCAAGCAAATGCGGGGATCGCTATGACGACGCCATAGATGGTCCAGGAGATCAGGAACAGGATAGATATAGATTTCATCACCCCGGCTGCAGCAGGCGAAAGCTGTCTGCAATAGGGCATCACTCCTTTGAAGAAAATCCCGAGAACGACGAGATAGGACAACCATCCCAGTGCATAGAAGATCCAAAATTTCGTTACCGCAGCCGAATCAGGGGCGGCAGGATTGAAGCCATACTCAAAAAACTGTGCGGCGTAGCTGAAGATCACCATGAGCAAGCCGGCGGCACCAAAACCCCAGGCGAGTCTACGAAAGCCCATTGCTGCCACGGGTACTACAAAAAGAATCTGGAGGAGCAACATGGGTACGTCGATCGCCCAATTCAAATAGCGATAACCGTTTGAAAAGGTTGTCCCGCTCTCTACGCCTTCTTTGGCGAAATTCGCCTCCCAGACGTCCCCATTATAGGAGAATGTCCGATCCCAACTCTGTTGCTGATTGAATAGAATGATTGCCGCTGAGACCATGACAACTGCAGACAAGTAATTGCTCATTCGATACTTCGGAGCCACTTCGCGAGCAGTGATCACGAAATAGACTAGACCGGCGAGGGTGGCGCCAACCCCAAAGACCAATATGTGGGAGATAATGTCCCATTGGTAGGATTGGTAGGTGAAGAAGTTCTCCATGTTTTCCATAATAGATTTCGTTGTTGTTTAGTTTTGGGTTTTTTTTGTGAGCGATTCAGGGTGGATTGTTTGGGTTTTACACTGAATTGCCCCCAATAATTACGGCCCCCCCTGTAGAGTAGATGTCTATTTATTGTCGAATTGTTGACAAAGACCAAAAATGAGAGTGAAGCAGGAAGGCGCTTTCGGCCATTTAATAGCAAAAAGGCTGGAAATGCGGCGAGATGAGAATGGATTATTATCGTCGCGTCTTCGATTTCATGACGCTTTAGCCCATCCCTGGTGAGCTCGTGCCGCGAGTTACGCAGCGGAGATCGCTCAATTAGCTATTAAATATTGCAGTCCTATTCCGGTTCTGAAAGGGAAGCATTAGGTGAGGATATTTGAGAAGAAGAGGTTTTTAGTGAGCGAAAACATTTTCCGAATTATTTGCCGAACCTCGATTTTTTTGGCATTGCGATGCGGGAATGAGTCAAGGAGTGCCGCCTCACTCCGAAAAACTGACCCCGAAAATACAATGCAAGGGTAGGCGGTATGTCACCGGCGCACACTCGGCTATCATTTTGGAAAACCGGTGCCGCCCCCTCAGAGGTGCCGTACTCGACCGCGATCTGCGGATCTTGACACCCGGCAGACCACTTGCGACCGTTATAGGATGCGGAGCTGCCCACTTTTCACCATCATTCTTGTTCTTGTGGGATTCTTCACGAAGATCGTTCCTCGAGCGTCGATGGCGGCGGAATTCAGCGCCCCCCGGATCGTGGTTGCCGCACCCGACGACGCTCGTTTCGCGCACCTCTCCTGGCCAAAGGTAGTCACCGCGCCTGATGGCACGCTGGTTCTCGCCTACATCGCAGGACGGGAGCACGTCAACGGCGACGGATGCCCCGCCGTATCGATTTCCAGTGATGGCGGCAAAACTTTCAGCGAGCCGCAGATCCTGCGGGAATTCGACAAGAGTAAAAAATATCAACACGGTGCCAATCTCGCGATGGGCGTGGCCGAAGATGGCGGTGTCGTCCTGATGGTGATGGCGTTCACCAACGATGAGCGCAATTCGATCTTCGGCTGGCGCTCGGAGGATTCGGGAAAGCGATGGGCGCCTCTGGAAACCTCCTCGCTGGCAGAGAGCAAAACAGGCTCCGTATTCGGACACGTGTTCGCAGTGCCGGGGAAAGGGCTCGCCGTCTCCGGCCACTTTCGAAAACCCGGGGGAGCGGGCATCTGGATGGCGTTCTCTCCTGATCACGGAAGGACCTGGGGCGATCCACATACCATCACTGATAATGCCTACTTCGAGCCCGCCTTTTTGTTCGCCGGGAAAAAGCTCATCGGCCTGATTCGTGAGAACAAGGCCCATGCCTACCATCAGTATGTCAGCGATGATCTCGGCGAATCCTGGCAAGTCAACAAAAAGGCGCTGCAGGGTGATTCATCGGCGGTGCATCCCAGTCCGTTTCTTATCGAAGATCCTGAGCATCCCGGTCAGCTTTACGCCCTCCAAACACAACGCGGCAAAAACAATCAGGTTCATCTTTGGAAAGCCGATGCGAATGCGGACGAATTGAAATGGGAACATGTCGACAGGGTGGTCGAAGTTCCAAAGGATCAGGATTTCGGATACCCCTGGATGACGCCCCTGGGAGACGGGAAGTGGATTCTCGTTTACTACGCCGGCGAAAAGGTCGGACCCAATTCGATCTGGGGCATCGAGCTTTCGTTGCCTTGATAACGAAATAGGTAAAGGTGGCAATCCCTGTTCCCTGTGAAAGCAATCGAGCGCAGCGCGGCAAGCTTATCAACCCCTTATCCTCTATCAATAAAAAAAGAGTTTCATCGGCGAATCACGGCTATTACGGGAAGACGATATCTAATTGCCGTTGCGAAAGTTTGGCTGGATGTTAGGCTCAGAAAAACAAGTTTTTTGAAAATGCGAACCTATATCTTACCCATGGCGTTGCTTGCCTTCCTCGTGACGAATCTAAAAGCAGGCGATCCCGTCGATTCAACCGGCGAAGACGCTGCAGTTGTTGTCGGGGCCGTCGAGCGCGGATCGGAAAAGCAAATTCCCAACAGAAAGGAGGCGTCTCCGCTCTATCTGACCGCGAATGATCTATCGATCGCAACGGGTGAACCTTCGCTCGTAATCATGTCGAGTGGCTCCACGCATATTCCGGTGTGGTCGCTATCCGGGGGCACTAAAGGGCAGTCGGTCTCCGGGGTTGTGAGTGGTCTTCCCGGCGATTGCGTCGCGGTGAAGGTCGAGATCGTCGTAACTTCAAATGACGCGGAAACAAGCCCGGACTTTGAAGATGTTTACCGGGTTCATCTTTCGCAGATGGTGGATGATGCCCCGTTCACCGATCGTAACGCTTTGGGCAAGCCGGTGCGCACACCGCTTCCCTTCGCTCCCCTCCATTCCCGGACGATCGTTCTCGAGTCCTACTACGAAGTGGTTCCCAAAGCGCCCCTGACGGTGCGGATTCAACGGGAGCCCAGCCTCAGCGGTGACACGTTTACCCGCCCCACCGGTCTCGCGGTGGTAAAAGTGACACCATTGAACGCTCTCCGAGATGCTCATGTCGTGCAGGACGTGAGTGGCTACAACTCGTGGCCAATGACTCAGGCCATCGGCGACAAACTGGTCTGCACTTACAGCCGAGGCTCGAAGCATTCGATCGATGAGGACGCCCGTGCGGTGTATGCGCGCACTTCCACCGACGGTGGAAAAACGTGGACCGCGGAAACAGTCGTCGCGAACACACCTGGCTACGGCGAGGTCACTGTCGGAAAGGGCCTCGATTCGATGGGCGCAATGTTGCTCTGGGTGCGCCGAATCGGAAAGGAGTGGAACCACGATCTTTACCGCACCACAGACGGGGTGACGTTCAAACTCGTGGGAACGCCAAAACTCGCCGTGAAACCGATGCAGATCACCGACGTATTCGTCGTCCCCGAGGTCGGGCTGATGGCCTTGTGGTTCGCGGGGAACTACAGTGACGAAGCGGTTCACTCGTGGGGCATCATGACCAGCAGCGACGATGGAGTGACTTGGGCACAGACTCCCGTCGAGTCCGAACTGGAGAGAGCGGACTGGCCCACCGAACCTGCCGCGGTTTACCTCGGAGATGGCAGGATTCTCGCCATCGCGCGGACCGAAAGCGGGCCGGCTCAATTCCAGATGATTTCAAGGGACAACGGTGCCACGTGGACGCGTGAGCAAACCAACATCGGCGACATCTTCGCCTCGACCCCCACCCTGATTCTCGACGCCGAAACCGGTTTGCTGAGCAATTACTACTACGAACGTGGCCGGGGCATCCTCCGGCGTCGGGTCGTTCAACCGGACCTCGTCTTCGACAATCCGCTTCATTGGCCAGCTTCCGAGGCCGTCGCCACGGGAAGTCCGGTTGCGTGGGATTCGGGCAATGCGAACGCCACCGTGATCGGGGACACCCACTACGTCTCTTTTTACTCTGGAAAGGCTCCTGACACGGCCGTCATGGTTTTGGAGCTTCCGAAACCGACGCTCGGGGATGTTCTTCCCGGCCCCCCGGGGTCAAAAAAATAGGCTACGCCTTTGTCCTATTTCCGCGATCCAAGAGGGTATGGTCAACGAGCAGACCCTCTTGGATTGAGACGTAAAGATTTCGAAAAGTCACAGAATGTGGCCTCCCACCAAGGGGGACAGGTGATTTATTGCAACCAAGGGGGACAGGTGATTTATTGCGGATTGCCCTTGTGGAAAACTGTTCAAACGAGCAGTATAGTAAACACTATGAGGCATTCACGTATTCGGGGCGAAGCAGAAGAGGGGAAAAGCTACTACCATTGCATGTCACGAGTGGTGGATGGGCGTTTCATCCTGGGGGATGAGGAAAGCGAGTATTTCGTGGCCCTGATGCGGAAGTTGGAGGCGTTTCATGGGATGCGAGTTGTGACATACTGCCTCATGTCGAATCACTTCCACCTCCTCATCGAAGAACCGGGCGCCGAGTCTCGTGAGGCGGTCTCTGCAGACACCATTGTGGAGCGGGTGAAGCGTCTTCACGACTCCGATGTGGCAAGAACTTTGAAGGAGGAATTGGAGCGTGCAAGAGCGGCAAACGATCAATCCTGGGAAGATCAGATTTTAAAACGCTACCGTGACCGTATGGGTGATCTGGCTTGCTTCATGAAGGAACTCAAGCAGCGTTTTAGCCAATGGTATAACCGCAACAACGGACGTCGGGGAACCTTGTGGGAAGATCGATACAAAAGCGTTTTGGTTGAGGGCGACGGAAAAGTGCTCATGACGATGGCGGCCTATATCGATCTCAATCCGCTGCGAGCGGGAATGGTCAAAAAAGTGGAAAACTATCGCTGGTGTGGCTATGCCTCAGCGGTCGGCGGCAATAGCTTGGCTCGGCGGGGACTTGGTCGAATCCTCACCACCGCAGGTCACGTCAGCGGTGACGAGTTTGAGAAACGGTGGGATGAAACGGCGTCACTCTATCGGCTCTGGTTGTATCATCAGGGCGAAGATCGCGTCGCGCGGGAAAGTGGAGAAAAGGTGGTAAAACATGGGTTTGCACGCGAAGCGGTCGAAGACGAAGAGGCACGGGGAGGTCACTTGAACTTGAGAGAAGCGCTGCGATGTCGAGTGCGTTACTTAACTGATGGAGCGGTGCTGGGAAGCGAGCGTTTTGTGAATCAAGTGTTTAAATCGAACCGGGCGAAATTTGGGAAAACCCGGAAAAGTGGAGCACGGGCAATGAGGGCAGCGGACTGGGGTGGATTGTGCGTTCTGCGGGATTTGCAGGGAGAGGTTGTGACGGCGGTAGGGCGCCCCAGAGCGAGTGAGCGTTCAGGCAAGAGCTGATTGGAGTTTTAAAACCAATAGCCATCTCAGTTTTGAAGCAGGTCGCAGGGGCCTGCGCGATGGTTGCGCATCTTAGTGGGAGCGTAGAGCGCATTAACCCGTGAATCACCTACAGGGGCAAGATTTCTTCGGTATCTTGCTCACTCGGAGAAATGACAATAGCGAATTTGATGATCTATGGGTAGGTGGGCGACCTCACCCAATAAATCAGCTGTCCCCGATCCTTGTCCCCGATCCTTGTCCTCTTCGGCCGCTTGCTCTATCGGAGAAATGACAATAGCGAATTTGATGCTCTATGGGTAGGAGGGCGAACTGGCTCAATAAATCACCTGTCCCCGATCCATGTATAATAAATCACCTGTCCCGAATGGCACTGTTTTAAGAAGCTTTTCGATAATGCTCTCGATGTGGGATCTCGGTAAATTCGGCCCTCGGTGAGGTGAGGTATTGATAGGATTTTGGCCTTCGTTTGCTCGCTCGTGGTTCGCT
>Ga0222650_1000229_pt1 | contig 49187 bp, 42 predicted proteins | sample AntAcemetagen367_FD_179820 | JGI IMG/M metagenome (GOLD analysis project Ga0222650, IMG submission 179820) | Saline water microbial communities from Ace Lake, Antarctica - #367 | ecosystem: Environmental > Aquatic > Non-marine Saline and Alkaline > Saline | place: Antarctica: Ace Lake... | reverse complement strand
CGCTATTGCCTTCTTGGCGGCAAGCCACGATGCGCTCTCTTAATTCATCCGGACAAGATTTTGTTGTCATATTGAAAATATGACACATATCTCCTTTTGCGTCAAATTAAATAGAAAGTGCTCTAGTGCGACTCTCCCACCTTTGGGGTTTGTCCAGCGAATGGTATTTGCCTCTACCTAATTTAGGTAGGGTTTTTTCCTGTCCAAGTACCGATGCCTCTTGCTGGAAGTGATAGAAAGAGGGAATGAGAATCGGTTGCGAGAGTAATTTCTTGGGCTTCTTCGCTAAGATTTAAGGCCACCAAAATGAGTTCATCCTCATAGATAAATCCGGAAGCAATGACGTCTTCACGGGTGTTATCCGTACGGATGGATCTGGATCTGGGTTTCAGGAAACGGGAGAAGTGACCCATATAATAATAGGAACTTTGGAAAAGGAGTTTATCATTTTCGGTATCTGCGAGGATGGGAGCGCTGCAGTAGTTGCCTACATGATTGGGTCCGCCTTGGATATCTAAGAGCATGTTCCAATCCACCCAAGCATCGGTTCCATTATTGAAATCGTGGATCATGGAGCGGGCGTAGCGTTCGCCTAGATCCCAAGATCCGATGTGGGGTCCGCCTTCCTGGCAACCTTCGGTGAAGATGAGATGGTGATCTGGAAAATATTCTTTTACAGTTTTAACATTATCAAAGGCATCGTCGCCGTACCAATGGAATCCTGTTCCCCACACGTATTTTGCGGCTTCAGGATCTTTGAGTACCGTACTTGCACGTATGACCATTTCGTCGCGATTATGATCCCAAATGATAAGCTTTTTATCCGCCATACCTGATTGATGGAGGGCTGGGCCTAGGTATTTTTTTACAAAATCGCGTTCTTCTTCTGCCGTATATTCACACGAATCCCAAACTTGAGTAGCCGCAGGTTCATTTTGTACGGTGAGTCCCCAAATTGGGAATCCGGTTTTTTCCATTTCTTGAATATATTTAACGTAATAATTGGCCCAAGCCTGACGGCATTCGGGTTTCAGTTTTCCGCCGTTGTTCATTTCGCCGTTAGTTTTCATCCAGGCTGGTGGGCTCCAAGGAGAGGCGAATAGGCAAATTGAATTTCCAGCCATTTGTTGAGCCTGGCGGAGAAGGGGGAAGAGCCATTTTTCTTCGTGATCAAGGCTGAAGGTATTGAGTTCGGTATCTCCATCCTCCACATAGGTGTAATTTCCCAAAGCAAAATCACAGCTATGAATGTGGGTGCGGCAGAGTCGGTAGGCGTTTCCATTTTCCGGATGAAAATACGCTTCCAGAAAAAGCTGTTGGTTTTCCACTCCCAGTTTTGAAAAATTATAGGCGGTCGCTTCGGTAAACGCCCCGCCAATGCCCAGAATTTCCTGGCCAAGGTCTTCGGGCTGAATATGTACATCCGCATTCTCGGTTGTATGTTTTAGCCATCCTGCAGGGGGAAGCTCTTGAAGTTTCTCGGGATTATCCCGGGCGGTAACGGTCCATGTGCAGTCAGTTTTCATCTTTGTCTTCCTTCATTCCATTGTCCCCAACTAATATTCGAATCCCAAAATCTCCCTCCACTGGAGGTTTGCCAGTCGTAACAAGCCGGTCCCTGATTTTTGGTTACTAAGGTATGAAGTTCTCCACTAACGGAGAAATAATACCCCTTGTTGCCACTGTGACGATGAGCCATTCGGTCAGCATTGGAGTAACCGATATCAATCCAATAATTATTCTGAAAGTTTTCAGGATCCTCTTCGATAAGCAAAGGGGTCGCCATTCGGAGTTGTTCTCCATTGATCAAAACCAACGAATAGGGAGGAATACGGAAAGGAGGAACCCCACTAAACGCTTTGACCATGCTGTAATCGGTAATGCCATTACTTCCTTCCCCGACGTCAAATCCGATAAATTCCGCACTTGGGCAACGGTACATGCGCCGGGCTATTTGGGCTTCCAGCCCCAAGAATTCTGAGAGGGAACCTTTGTCATCTCGATTCTGTAACCAAAGTTTGGGTCCAAAATCATCCGGAAAAGCTTCCGCACCTACAAAAGGATATCCGTGTTTGACATTAAAGTTAGCTCCATTGTAGCTCGTTCCAGGTAGGACCTCGTATTCAATAGCAAAGCTGAGCATACCCGTACCTAGCTCCCTTAGATTATTTTTGCAATTTATGGTCTGGCTAATTTCACGTACAACACTTGCTGCGGGGAAGAGGAGGCTGACTAAGAGCGCGATGATTGCGATGACAACTAGCAATTCAATTAGTGTGAACGCTGATTTGCATCGGCTCCGCACGGTTTTAGCGCAGACTTTGAGGGGAGGCATCTGGATCATGGAGCTTCCGAGGTTTTGGGACGCACTGGAGAGGCCGCTTGTTCACCGCACTTAGGACAATTGAAAATAGGAATTCCCGTGGGGGAGTAGCGAATTCCGTCTTCGGGAAGTGTGCCCAAATATCCAAGAGGCAGACTAAAGCTTTCATTACAGGAACTGCAATGGGTACGTCTTGTTTTAGGATCCACCCCCGTCATTTCTGAGTTAGAGCATGAACAAAGGAGCAAAACATTTAGGGAAACACAAAATAAAATTAACGCTTTCATAATAGGACTTGGTGTATACTAGTATTATTAAGTATAACTAGTCAATAGTTATTAACCTATTAACCTGAAAGAACTAACTAAGAGTCATTGAGGAATTCTCCACTATTTTTTCCAGTAAGGCTCTTAGATATTTCATGAGTCGGATGGCTCATCAAAGATGATATTATCCGCGTTGGGTTTTCGCATTTGTACATACAGAGCTTTGAGAGCTTCAAACCAAGCAGTAAAATTAATGTACAACTAAGGTAACAGGATAGGTAAGCTCCAGAAGCAAAGACGTTAGCGACGCTATCGGAACAAGCGGTAATAAGGCTGCACTAATAACCGTTAAGCAAACTAACAGGTACGGATTGTGTCTCTGATAAAGAAGACGTTATCCCATCTAGATATTTAAGGGTAAAAGAAAAAATCCAGTTGGTGTGCCCAAAGAGATCATACTAACTTATGAAGTAAGAAGAACGTCTGTAAAGTCAAATCCGTTTACAGGGATGAGCCCACGGCAGTGTGATAGGCGAAAAAGATTCACGGTTGAGTCATCTCGAAATGAAAGATGCCTGATTTGGACAGGCACTGAAAAATTGGGGCTTGTTCAGAATCGAGTTGATAGTTCGGAGTTCCCTCGTTTACGAGGATTAGGGAAGATGCCTTTAGGCGTCTGGGTTTCAAAACCTGGGCTCTGAAACGTGGAGGCCTAAAGGCGCTCCTCATAAAACCGACTGAAGTCGGGAACTCTTAACTATTTCTACGGTTTATCCAGCAGACGGCAATACGCCTAAACTAAATACCAGCACGAAGAGGGCTACGGTTTCTACCATTCCGATGGTCATGAGGTAGAGTCCGAATCCTTTTCCGGTTTCACCTAGGGAATCGGCGCCTGCGGCTCCGGCTTTTCCTTGGAGAATTGCAGAGGCAGCCATGCCGATACCGGCTAGTAATCCACCAAACAGGAAGAGGGGCCAGAATTTGGCAAATTCTTTGGAAAGATCAGCAATGCTGTTCATGAGGATCATACTATAAATGATCTGTGAGAGGGGGGCGCCTACGAAGATGACCAGCAAGAAACTTGCAGGGCGATCTTGAAGAAAGGCACGTTTCCATGCTCCGACAGCAGCCATACCTGCGGTTCCTGATCCTATAGCCGATCCGATTGCGGCCATACTGAGGGCTGCGATACCGCCGAGGCGGCCTAATGCTTCCATTGTTTCAATGTCCATGAGATTACTCCTTGAGTTTGTAAAAGATTACGTTCGTTTTTTGAAAGGCGCGTAAGGTATCCCACTCCAGGTGAGCCCTAGGTGAGAAGCGAATTCTAGAGTGTTCAAGCGGATGCCGTGTACCATCACTCCCATTCCCGCGAGAATGAAATTGAGGGCGTGTCCTAGAACTAAAATGATCATCATGATGCCACTCGCTACGAAACCACGTTCGGCATCTCCACCCAAAATCATAGTGTTGAAACTTGAGGCCAGGGCAAAAGTAGCCATTCCTACAGCGTAAAGTCGAACATAGCTGACCACATCCACAAAGTTGTTTACGAAGGATAGTGGAAGCATCATGTGGTCCACCCATAGCTCTTTGAATTGTTTGGGTGGGGTCATGAATACTACGATCAAAACCAGACTCGCGATAAATAAGGGGGTGATGAAGGAGGGTAGATCTTTCCAGCCCAATACCATTTGACCGGTTACGCAGTACATGGTCCAGGTGCTTCCGATCCAGCCGATCTCTGCTAGGGCCTGAAGGCTCTTTCGTTTATTCCAAAAGTTCCACAGATGAGCGAGAGTAAGATGAGACGCTCCCATAATGAAACAGACATTCATGGTGGTCTTTGGATCTGCGGTGGCTGATAAGGATGGGAATATGGCCGGAATCCCAGAAATCCCAAAGACATTCCCCGTTAACAGCCCCCAGATAACCGTGGCCCCCCCCATTAAATAGAGAAGGTTTGCAAATTTCCCTCGGGACGCTGCTTTAAAGATATTTACTCCAGCTACAACTAAGAGCAGAAGCAGGCCATAGCCCGCATCGCCAATAATCATTCCGGAGAAGATAGAAAGAAAGATCAGAAAACTCCAACCGACATCCACCTCGTTATAACCTGGGGTAACCCCTAAGAAGGTGAAGACGGGTTGAATCCAGCTCACAAAGGCATTTTGCTTTAGGAGGGTGGGGGTAGGATCCTCTAAGGCGGGTTCCCGGGTAATGAGAGCCGCTCCCCATTCGCTGGCTTTGGTTTCGAGAAGAGGAAGTTCCTCGGTCGGAACAAATCCTTCAATCCAGGTCAGATCCTGATCGCTATTCATTCCGGATTGAGCTTTGAGGAAGTCCAGCTCGTCGGTCTTGAGGTCGGCATAGGCTTTTAGGTCAGGAAGGCAGGTGGCGGCCGCTGCAAATTCAACCTTAGCCGCTACCCGGAATTTTTGAAGTCGCTTGTGTAGCTGTTCGATGCGGACGGGTCCGCGGGCCGGCATGGTGATGGCTGAGGTTTCAACGAACTCTAAACTCTCTGTGGAAATAGCGACTCCAAATCCCGGATCGGCGGTGAGCCAGGCGCTATCTTTGGGGAGATCTACGGGTGAAGCCGCGGCTCTATAAAAAGCCACATGTACTCCTTGCGACCTTAGCTGAGAAAGCGTTTCAGGTTCAACCTTTCCGAATGGGCCCCAAGTGTGATCCTCTTTGCTGATTTGTTGCGTAAGGGTTTCAATCCGCTTGAGCGCTTCGGTGATCTGGTGGCAATAAGGGATCAGCGCTTTTGGATCTTGGATCGTTGGAGCCCCCGTGGCTGCCTCGATTTGTTCAAGTTTTTGAATAAGTTTTTTCAGACGTTTTAACTCGTCCGCCCGGGTTTCAATTTCGTCAGTATCCCCATGGGTAGCATTTAGGTGCATGCCTGCAAAATCCCTAAGAGACTCAAGGAGTCCGGTCGCATCTTCGTTTCTACAAATCAGGCTGGCATGTTGCATGGGCGTAATCATGCTGCCACCTCATTTTTCTTTTTCGCTAGTTTTCCGCGTGCCACGCTAGCGACTTGTTCATCACCCAAGGTAATGCGGATAATACGAATGTTATCTTTGGCGTCAGGAATTTTCACTTTTTCAAAGAGGTTCACTCGCTGACTGGTGGTGCGGAGTTCGGCCTCGATCAACGCTTCTTGCTGACGCAGAATTTCGAGTTTCACGCCGTAAGTAATCTCCAATCGGAGGGCTGCCAAGCCATCATCCACCCACACGGGTTGCTTAAAGCGATCGGGGCAGATTTCTTCTATTTCAAATTGTTCAAGTACCGGCACGTCCACTCCCGCAATATGCTGCTGGCCAATATCCATACGTTTAACGGTTAGCCAATCCGCTAAAGGAAGGGGTTCTGCAAACAAGACCATCCAGCTTTGACGTTCCCTCTGAATTTTATCTAATTCTTGTTCAACTCCTTCACGCTGGACTTCTACCTGACGTAACTCGGACTGCAATTGTTGCTTTTTCAATTGCAGGGTCGGGAGATAGCGCTGGAATCGCTTGAGCGATTCACGCTGAACTCTGAGTTCCGATTTGGTACGTTTTAGGGGCATGGATTACTTAATGGCGGATGGATGATGTCTAATTAAGAAGGCCAAAATTCTGTGATCAAGTCGGTGGGCATTCCGCATTCATCGGAATCAAAACAATCCGCCAGAATTTCCCAACAGGTATCGAGAGCTTCTTCTAAGTGAAGAGTGACGCGTAGATCCATCAATTTGGTTTCGAAGAGTCCCCCGAATTTCACTAACTTGTTGTCATACTCGGTCATTCGAAAACCCATGGACCTTTTTTCTTCGGTCGAGCGGAAGGCCGCATACAACTGAATCATCCGATCCATAATCTTACGATGATCATCGCGAGTATCATCGTTCACAAACTGTTTGAGACGACTGAGGCTTCCGAAAGGTTCAATACGTCCATTTCGAAGATAGAATTGACCTTCCGTGATGTATCCGGTGTTGTCGGGAACCGGATGAGTTACGTCATCACCAGGCATGGTGGTCGCGGCCAAAATGGTGATCGAACCGGCACCTTCGAAATCGACTGCTTTTTCATAACGGGCGGCCAACTGACTATATAAATCTCCGGGATAGCCGCGATTCGACGGAATTTTTTCCATGGTGATGGCGATTTCTTTCATCGCATCTGCATAATTGGTCATGTCGGTGAGCAAGACCAAGACCTGTTTATTTTCTAGAGCAAATTTTTCGGCCACCGCCAAACAAAGGTCAGGGACAAATAAACATTCGACCGTGGGGTCGGCCGCCGTGTGAACATACATCACGGTTCGGCTCAAGGAACCGGCTTCTTCCAAGGTTTCACGAAAGAAAAGGTAATCGTCGTATTTGAGGCCCATGCCTCCAAGCACAATTACGTCTACTTCAGCCTGTAGGGCAATCCGGGCGAGGAGGGGGTTGTAGGGCTCACCCGCAACCGAGAAAATGGGAAGCTTCTGGGATTGGACCAAGGTGTTAAACACATCGATCATGGGGATCCCAGTACGCACCATCTTACGAGGAATGATTCGTTGAGATGGATTTACCGATGGACCTGCTACACCAACCGGATCGGCATCCAGCTCGGGGCGGTTATCGCGTGGTTTTCCGCTTCCGTCAAAAATGCGTCCCAATAAATCCTCGGAGAAAGGAACGGTGAGACCGTGCCCTAAAAAGCGTATGGTTGCATCGGTGGGTACACCGCGGCTTCCACTAAAGATTTGTAAGTAGACTTGGTCGCCGTCTAACTGAATGACTTGGGCCAAAGATTTTTCTTCACCCCAACTTACTTCAGCTAAGTCGCCATATCCAACATCCTTCGCTCGAAGCATAAGGACGTTACCGATAATATTTTCAATTCCATGGTAGAGTGTATGCATGATTAGTTCTCCTCTCCAACGGTGCGGAATTTTGCGACGGCATCCAGTAGTTTGGTTTCCATGGGCGTAAATTCAGGCTTATCCATGGGAATACGATTCCAGTCTTTGGCGATTTGTTGCCAGCGCAGAAACTCCTGACGGGCATTGTCCCGAGTTTTGAAGGTAAGCGGGGTGGTTAAAATTTGGTGAATGATTCCAAACACATGTTTCTGACGTTCCGCGCTGGAAGCCCCATCCACGTCATGAAAAGCATCCTGCTGTAAGTAGACTTCATCCAGAAATTCGGATTTAAGATATTTGATGAAGTCTGGCATGGCCGTTCCTTCTTCACCAACCACCTTCATCATCTGTTCTACGTCTCGTCCCTCGCGGAGACCGCGGCGGGTTTGATCGAGCTTTTCATCATCCACCAAGCTTGGATATTTACTCCAACTTTCTAGGGGATCGATAGAAGGGTATCGGCGTTGATCCGAACGTTCACGACTTAGGCCATGGAAGGCTCCCACAACTTTAAGCGTACTTTGGGTTACAGGTTCCTCAAAGTTCCCCCCAGCCGGAGAAACCGTTCCGCCGATAGTCACCGAACCGATTGTACCATCTTTGAGTCGGACTAACCCCGCCCGTTCGTAGAAGTTTGCAATCACGGTTTCGAGATACGCGGGGAAAGCTTCTTCACCGGGAATTTCTTCTAAACGTCCGGAGAGTTCGCGTAAGGCTTGCGCCCAACGTGACGTGGAGTCGGCCAGCATTAATACATTGAGGCCCATTTGACGGTAGTACTCGGCAATGGTCACACCCGTATAAACGGATGCTTCACGCGAGGCTACGGGCATGGAACTGGTATTACAAATGATCAAGGTTCGCTCCATAAGCGATTTGCCGGTGCGTGGATCTTCAAGCTTAGGAAATTCACGTAAAGTTTCAACTACTTCACCTGCTCGCTCTCCGCAGGCTGCAACGATTACAATATCTACATCTGCACGTCGACTGGTGATTTGTTGAAGTACAGTTTTACCGGCGCCAAAAGGACCAGGGATACAGTAGGTACCGCCCTTGGCTACTGGGAAAAAGGTATCGAGAATTCGAACCTGGGTAGTCATGTTTTCTACAGGACGTAACCGTTCCTCATAAGCCTTGATCGCTTTCTTCACCGGCCAGCTCTGATAGAGCTTGATGTCTCGTTTTTCACCCGCGCTGTCTTCCACTTCGGCGATCACGGTATCGATAACACAGGTAATAGGCTCGGAGATTTTTTTGATGGTAAATTTACCGAGCCAACCAAAAGGAACCATGATTCGGTGGGTAAAAAGACCTTCGGGAACGGTTCCTACCGATTCACCAGCTTCGACTAGATCACCGACCTTTACGGATGGGGTAAAGTCCCATTGCTTTGTACGATCGAGTCCGTCGATGTATTGTCCGCGCTCTAAAAAGTAGCCGCATTGCTCTGCAAGTTGGGGCAGGGGGTTCTGTAACCCATCATAAACCGATTTAAGTAAACCCGGACCCAATTCAACCGAAAGCAGTTCTCCGGAGAATTCGACGGCATCGCCGACCTTGAGTCCGGCAGTATCTTCGAAGACCTGTAGCCAGCACTGGCGTCCGCGAATACGCACGATTTCTGCTTTGAGTTTAAGATTTCTAATAACCGCGTAACCGACTTCGTTTTGCATAACAGCATCGGGAAAGGTGACTCGGATAAGATTACCGTTTACGCCGTCGATAGAGCCGGTGGATGTGGGGGTGGTTTCGCTCATACGGGAAGTTCCTGTTTTCGTAATTCCTCTAACACAGGTTCGAGGAATTTTTGGGTATGTACATTAAATTGAGTTTGTCCCTCGGATTCATTCCACATGGATTTTCGTTCGAGGAGTTGGAGTTGGAGACCGTAGCCTAAAAGATCGGTTAGGGTTAAAGGCGACTGTCTTCTTTTTTCATCAATCCAATCCCATAAAGAACCCAAGAGCGCCTTTTCTCTACGGAGAGGGTCCGCAGCTTGCCACGCTTCATCCACGTTCTTTCGAAGTTGATCGGAAGCGATCGTGACCGGGTCGGATTTCTCTTGTGAGAGCCGCTGTTTCCGTTCTTGATTATTGAATTGATTCCACTGATTCCACCCCTCGGCCCATGCTTTGGCAAAAGTGGTTTTACCTTGAGGAGGGGTAGAGCAAACCGCGTCGAGCTCTTGCATATCGGAAGTGGATAGATGCTCACCACAGGACTGCACAAAATCATCAAAGGGAAGAGGGGATTCGCCTTCAAACGATAAAGAGGGGAAGCTTGCGAGCAGAAAAATCCGCATATATTTACTCCCCGTCAGTTTGGGGGCGTAGCAGTGTGGCAAGTTCAGACCTTAAATTCTGGCTTAACCAGTCTGCAAGGGCTTGTGATGTGAAGTCTATAGATTCGGCAGAATCTTCAAAACGAAGTTTAAACCCAGCTCCGGTCTTAGGGTTCATGACCACGGTTCCGTCTTTGCCGGCATCTTTGAGGAGGGAAGGCAGCAGGGCTGTGAGTTTATCGGCAAGAGCTGATCCCGTTTCAATTGTGACATTTCCGGATCCGGATTTTACCAGTTCTGGAAGTAGGCTTGAAATGACGTCTTCAGAACTTAGAGAAGCGGTTGCAGCTTTTTCAGCGGCCCTATTTAGTTGGCGGGCTATCTCTGTCCGTAATTTAAGTAGTAAATCGCGGGCGGCTTGTTCAAGTGCGGTTTTACCTTGAGCTAGTTGATCTGTAGCTTGTTTCTCGGCATCCGCTTTGATTTTGTCTGCTTGGGCCTTTGCATCGGCAAGAATCGTATCGGCTTTGGCTTTGGCTCCTGCGAGGATTTGATCCCTCTCTACTTCGGCTTTCTTGAGTCCTTCGGACTGAATACGTTCTAAAAGAGGTTGGATATGTTCACTCATAGTTTGATATTAATAGGGAAGGTGTTTACTTCAATTCTTAATGTGATAAAATTTCTTCCTTTGCTTCGTAATCCATTAACAACTAGCGAAAAGCTCTTGAACAGGTTCCTTGATAGAGGATAGCCTCCGTGTAACGATGCGTTTCCACTACACCGTTCTTCGTAGCTTGGCCATAATCACACCGAGCCGAGATACGTTCAGGAGCAAATGATGAGGACATCGCTCTTACCCGGATGTTTTTTGAATCTAGCCATGGACCATATCCATATTTCACAAAAATGAGCCACGTAGTTTGTGGCGAAGGTCAAAAAATCCGATGGAGTATCCATGGTTTCATTGATAGAGGCTCGAATATGTCCTAGACGGGTAATTCCTCTATGTACAAAAGACAATGCGTTCAAAAATTGCCTGCATAAAATTGATTTTTTATTTAATGTCGCTGTACGCCATTTCTTGACCGCTGTACTACGGACTAAAATCTCCGATAAACTGAATTTAAGCAAAGTACGTAGTATATTCAACCGTTCGCCAGATATCTCGGGTAAGGGTCGTGCAATGGGCTTCTGTACATACAGGTATGTCCTGTTTCTTGGATTCATTAAAGATAGATTTATGGAGTAAGTCGACTTTCTGATCCGAGTCGATCCCCAACTTATAGTTCGATGGCTCAGAGCATCTCTTCGAAACCACCGAAAACACCTTTATTGATAATGTGGCTCCTTTGGGTCCTATCCTCTATCGGGTGTGGATCCTTTGTTTAGTAAGGAAACTTTATCCTAATTTAACTGAAAACGCGGTGCGGGTTAGCCCACACCGCGTTTTATTATTTGTGGTGTCAGAGCAAAAAAGCCTATCTCATAGCGATGCTTGACGCTTCGTCCTTCTGTCGCGTAGCGTCCCCCCACGCATAGCCGTGGATCTCAATCTATGATAACCCTGGTAAACTTTATTTGTGGTCAGGGAGTGAAGGTTCAAGAGTGAGAGGGTTTTAATCCACCTTCTTAAGCAGGACCTCCCATTCAGGTTAAACTCCTCGTGATCGTTATCCGTCGCTACCCGAAGAAGATTGTGGGCACGACTCATACGTGGATTTACATCCACAGCTACCCCTGAGTTGTCACTAGTCGACAGATGTGATGGCTAGATCGACTACCGTTTTAAGGGTATCCCTCTAGACCGATTTTTGTCAGATCAAATTGACAAGAGGGATTTTTATTGTATTACCCAGTCCGACCTATGGCTTTACACCTGTGAAGAGATAGCAGACATACACAACTTAAGAGAATTTTATGCCCCAAATTAAAAGTGCCAAAAAACGTTTAAAACAAAGCCTCGTCGCTGAAAAGCGTAACTCTGCTTACAAGAGCCGTATGCGTTCCAGCCGTCGTACCTTCCTCGAAACCTTGGAAACCGGTGACCTTGAAAAAGTTAAAGAAACTTACGCTGATTACTGTTCTGCATTAGACAAAGCTGTAAAGCATAACATTATTAAACGGAACACCTCCACACGTAGTAAAACCCGTGGTGCTGCAAAAGTCCGTGCTGTAGAAACTGCTGGCTAATCACCTCTTTTCCTACTAAAAATAAACCCCGCAATCTGTTGCGGGGTTTTTTTGTGGAGCTGTGGCGCGGGGGTTTTTTACCCCCCGTATGATCTTCACCGTAACGTCTATCTTGGTTGGGCAGAGACGCACATCCTCCTAGCGACCAATTTTTGGGATCTAGCTTATACGCCCATAGATTTCATGAAATCATCGAAGAGGTACATGGAGTCATGCGGGCCGGGTGCGGCTTCTGGGTGGTATTGTACCGTGAAGACTGGTAATTTTTTGTGACGCAGTCCTTCGGAGGTCTGGTCGTTTAGATTGATGTGAGAGGTTTCCACTTCCGTGGGATCCAAACTATCTTTATCTACACAGAATCCATGGTTCTGGGATGTGATTTCTACGGCACGGGTCGCCAGGTTCATCACGGGTTGGTTGGCTCCGCGATGTCCAAATTTTAACTTGTAGGTTTTTGCTCCTAGAGCGAGAGCCGTTAACTGATGACCAAAACAAATTCCGAAGGTCGGAATACCTGTATGTATCAATTTCCGAATCTCGGAAACGGTTTGCGTTACAGCTTCTGGATCTCCTGGTCCATTAGATAAAAACAGTCCGTCGGGCTGTATGGCCAGTATATCGTCTGCGGGGGTGTTATTTGGGAAAACATGAACTTCGCACCCTAAGTTCTGGAGGATGCGTAATTGATTGTATTTAGTTCCGCAATCAATGGTGGCAACCCGTTTGAGGGTTTTCTTCTGATTTTCAGGCTGCCAGATGATCTTTTCTTTCACGCTGACTTCGCTTGCAAGGTCACGTCCGACCAAGCCTTTACTGGCTTTCGCTTTAGCGACTAGGCTTTCGGGATCAAGGTCCGTAGAGGATACCACGCACTTCATGGCCCCTTTGTCCCGAATATGCATGGTGATTGCCCGGGTATCAACGCCATCCACTCCAAAAATACCATTTTCCTTAAGGTAATCAGGAAGGGGAATGGTTGACCGCCAATTACTTGGAATACGGCTGCATTCGCCTATGACCAAGCCTGCAGCATGTGGCTGATAGGATTCCATATCCTCAGGATTGATTCCGTAGTTCCCGATGAGAGGATAGCTAAGTGTGACGATCTGTCCTTTGTAGGAGGGATCTGTGAGAATCTCTTGGTACCCCGTCATCGAGGTATTGAATACCAATTCGCCATCAACTTCACCGGGACCAGCAAATGCGCGGCAGTCAAATGTAGTTCCATCCTCTAGTGCAATCAGGGCTTTGGTACGGGTCATAAAAGAGTTCCTTAAATTTTTTTGTTTTTCTTAACGATCAAACGGCTGGATGCAATGTCAAAGCACCATCCATCCGAAAGGTATCTGTCTACGCACACACAAATACGTCCATCACCCTCATGGAAAACAAACGCTTCGGGTTTATCGCGGGGGCCGCGGAACTAGTACAAACGCATACTTTTGTTACTGCGGGAAGGGGTTTTCTTCAAACCATTGGTTAGCACCTTCTTCAAAGACTAGCATACGTTCATCGACCTTACTCCACCAGGTTTTGCTTTGGGTACTACCACTGACAGCGCCAGTCGTACTTCCTACGCCATCTGCGGCGGCTCCGGCGGTACCGGTGATGGTACTTATTACATTGGATGCTGTGCCGAGGGTGGCATCTTTTAATCCGCCCATGGCAGCTTCACCGTCTAAGGTGACTATACCTTTTGCAGATTTAAATACCCCTCCGATCAGACCAGTAGCGACTTTCCCTACCCCTTTCATTGCGGTGATTCCCGTATCGGCGACGGCTTTGCCGACTTCGAGTCCACCCTTGGCTACATTTCCGCCCAATTTGATAATACGCCCAAATTGGTTACCTAGAATATCTGCAAACAGAGTGGTGAAGGGGAGTTTGGGTTCCGCAAGGGTTCCGCCGAGCTTGTTGGTGATTTTTGTACCTTTGTCAGTGGTTAGATTAAATTTTCCGCTAATGTTTCGAGTGGCAGGATCGTCCCCAGCATCCAGAGTGAAATAGAGGATAAAATCAAAAGCACCGCCCCCGAATGCGGTTTTTGCGACGGTGGGAGAGGGCACTAAGAAGGGTTCTAACAAATCCAGGTCAAAGCCGAAGAGACCGAGTGCAAGTTGAATGGGGGGGACTTGTTGCGGTTTGGTAGGGGTGATGGTGCCCACTTTTGCCAGTAACTTTAGTTTCCCATCTTTGTGTCCGCCAGGGAAAATTAAATCGGCTTTGATGAGGGCCGGTCCCTCGCCAGAATCATAATCTACTTGAATGTTTTCCATTTCGAGGCGGATATCTTGGATATGGAATTCCCATCCGTCTCGTTCGAGATCTTTAAAGTGGAGGTTTACGTTTTCGATCAGTACCTTTTTGAGCCAAAGGGGGATGGGCTCAGAAGCTTTGGCGACAGTTTCTTCCTCTTTTTGAATCGTATCGATGGGCTTTTTCGATGGCCGGGGGCCCAGTTTGGTGACATTTAGAACCAACTTCGTATCAACGATCAAATTCAAATCTAACCCGTCTAGATGAACTTTACGAACTTCAACCGGATCACGACCTATGGCTTTCATTAGGGGAACCGCAACCACCAAGTTATCGAGGGTCACTACGTTATCCCCTTCGAAGCCGTCCGGTTGGGCGATATGGAGATCTCGTAGTCCGATGCGTCCGAGGAGTAGGCTGATATCGATCCCGCCAATTTCAGCTTCGGTTTGCAACAAGGTGGGAAGTTGTTTGTTGGCAAGGTTACCGGCAATAAAGGAAATCGTGAAATGTAGTACAAGTAAAAGACTGAAGAGCGTAATCAGTCCGACTTTTAGACAACCGCGTTTTTTAATGGGTTTATCTGGTTTTTCAGATTTAGGTAAATTTGACATACCAATGATATTCTTTCTGAAAGATGAAGAAATTCAAAAACGGATGGGGGTTAGCTCAATGGGGCTAACGCAATAATTTCGGCGGCTTTTATTGCGCGGTTTTGGCGCTCAAGCGTGTTGGAGTTCGCGTGGGACTCCATTTGGATCAACCCGACATAATCGATGTCCGAACGTTGTTGGATTTCCGGAGCGCAATCGGGTGGTTCGCCCAAGTCGATGACTAGTTTAGAGCGTTCCGACAATTGAATATGATGATTATAGATCAAAGGGTGGGGGGCCGCGGTAGCGGAGACTATGACATCCGCGTCTTTCAACATTGGGATTAACTCATCTAACCCGGAAGCAAACCCACCGATTTCCATAGCCAATTTCATCGCATTTTCCGGACATCTCGAGCTCACTCGTACCGGCATGGCTGTTCGTTTCCCTAAGTAGCGAGCTACAGCCTTGGAAATTGATCCAGAACCCACAATCGTTACGGTAGCGGTTTCAGGGACGGATTGAATGATTTTCTGAGCGGTAAGGGCGGCTAAACCGGTTAAATTTTGATCAATCCCACTTTCCCGGCGTGCTTTACGGGCCAAAGCAATCGATTTTTGGAAAATACGATCCAAACGTGAATCTTCTTGTCCATACATCTCGTGAAAGTCTTTGTAGGCCTGTCTGACTTGCCCAAGAATTTCGAGTTCGCCTAAAATTCTACTTTCCAAGCCTGCAGCTATTCGTGCAAAATAGCGAATAGCTTCCTCTTCTTTGAAACAATGGGTTTGGATGTCGTCAGGAATGCCGTTGGGTTTCTCCCATCCATAGGTCTCAAGACGCTGGCAGGTATTCAATACCAACATCGGGCGTTTGGACTGCGTTCTCAAGCGCCTAGCCCACTGTTCCCGCGTTCCGGGTTCTGGTATGTAGTACGTACAGGCTGTGAGAGCGTCTTGCATTGATTCGTTAAATTACAAACGAATGGATTTCTTGCAAGTCAGAACTGTCTAAAATCGTCCATCCCGGTATCTGATTTCAAATTCTATATTTTGAGACTTTAAGGTTCTTTCTTATTACTTTTGAGAGTTAACGGCCGCTTCATGCTCAATAAAATGACAATTTATTCGCTGATGTTCTGTTGGTATAGGTTATGCTCTCTATAAAATACATCCGTAATTTGCGCAGTTATGACTAAAATACCCCTATCAACTAAAACTGGATTTTCCCTCGTGGAAGTTCTCATGGCGTTTACGTTGTTTACGCTGGTGATGACCGGAGTCGTTTGGTCTATGCTCACGGCCCAGCGGATTGGCCAGTCGGCTCGAAACCGCATGTATGCCTTGCAGCAGACTCGCGCAGGTATTGAATCTTTAATCGGCGAATCCTATAACAGCGCGGTTTTAACTGTTGGAACTTTTCCGGTTACGAATGGGGGTCTTTCAGGGCAGTATGTTGTTTCAGAGAACGAAGCGAACGATCTGAAACTCATTACCTATTCCATGGGATATGACTCTTTCGGAGAAACGGCCAGCGTTGAACTTGAAACCCAGATAAGTGATGCACTCCATTAAATCCAGTAAAAAGCGCCAAGGCTTCTCGTTAACCGAAGTTTTAGTTTCGGTTACAATTTTTAGTGTCATGTCGATTGTGATATTTGGAAATGTGTTCTTCCAAGGTAAAAGTTTTGCCTTTAATCGGGCCAGTAATGTGAACAGTGGTGAAGCAAGCTATGTTGTAAACCGACTCGTCTATGGAAATGACAGTTTTTGGGGCCTTCGAGTTGCTTCGCAAAAAGTTTCCAGGGTTGCCTCCACCGGGGTTACAGGTCCAAGTGGTCAAGTGGGTTGGCAAGCAACTCTTGAGCATATCCTAGACACTACGGATTTGCCCGCAGTTTATGCCGATAGTGTCCAAGTGGTTACCTATTCTCCAACGGCACGTACGATTGCCTTAGATGGCATCGTTGTTGGAACGGACATTGAAGATAGTTATTTCCGGATTGAGAGCGGAGATATCTTTATGGGCGTTCAAGTGGAAAATCTTCGTGGTGGAATAGATACGGTCTTAGAAACTCGAATCCGAATGAGGAATAACTAATGAAAACAGCTTATGAACGTAACTCACGTAGTGGTAGCGCATTTGTCATGGTATTGGTTGTCTTACTCATAGTGGTAGGCCTTTGTACCGTTTCGTTAAAAAACTCGGTTGCTCTCTTGCGAATGAGCCAACGCCAAGTGTTGATGGAACGAGTTCATTTTGCGGCCGAGAGTGGGGCTGAGGAAGCTGGGCGTATTATCAATGCGACAGCTTACATGGGCGCATCCGTGACGGAAACCACCCACACCTTACCTAATGGAATATCTGCAGATATTACGATTACCCCAATAGATAGCCAAGGCCGCGAATTTTCGGTTAAGTCAACGGCCACATCCGATAGAATTACCCGCGAAGTGAATATAGGGCGTGTGTACCGCGCCACTTACCTCGAATATGGATCCTTTTACGAAGACTTTGGCGGGGTATGGTGGATTTATGGACATCTCATTGATGGGAAAATCTGGACAGGCACTCAACCAAAAATCTATGGGTATTATCGTAATGATGGAACTAAATATGGGCCCATTTTTAACAATGTTCATGAAACAGCTGCTTCCAGTTTTGGCGGGTATCCTCAGTTCGCTTCAACGTTACAAGATGATTCTAATTATCCGAGTTACGATTACGATGATTTGAATTTCTGGGGCCCAGATTATAAGGAGGGGTATGAAACCGAAGTTACGATGCCAGCTTTGTTCGATGTTGATTTTGATCGCACTCAATCCATTGCGCAAGAATTAGATATTGATCCGGCGTTAATTGATCCGGATACGGTGAATTATGCAAACAAACCCATGGGGAAAGCTCTTCGACTGCGTGGACGTACCGAGATCCGTTTTCGTACCCGAAATAGATGGGGGGAAAACGTGGGAATACTGCAGATAAAAAACCGAGACAAGTTTGGTAATTTCAGTTGGAATGAAGTCTATTCCGAATCCTTGGATTTGGTTTATGTGGAAAATCTCGACACTGGAAATGTGGAAGACCAAGGCGCAACCTTGACCATCGCAGATAATAATAACAATAATTTCACGAATGTAGTTAAAGGGAACCTGACCGTATGGGCCGAAGATGATATCACGATCAAGAGCCATATTATCTACGACAACCAAAACTTAGAAGAGTCTACAGATAAAATCGGTATGATTTCTAGCGATGATATTTGGATTGAGAGACCGAATGCTGGGGATATGGTTTTGCAAGGGGGATTCATTGCTACGGGTGCCACTGATACGGACTCATCATCTGATGAAAGGTTAGGCAAAATGGGGTTGAAGGATTATGATTCAGGAGTTGTTCGTGGGAATTTGTATCTTTTAGGTAGTCGAGTAGCCCAAAAAGTTCATCCTGGGGGTACGTATAGCGGAAATACGTTTATGTCCGGTTTTATAACCAAAAGTACCTTTGACCGTCGCTTTGTAACAGACCCTCCTCCATTCACACCTGTTTTGAGCTCAGAAACTAGGTATGAGGATTGGTATTAAGCTATGAGTTCACGACCTACCTCCTTTACGTTTACAATTCTGCTTTTTAGTATGTGTGCCGTATGGCTGTCCTTTCCGCTATGGAGTTTCAAAGAGAAGTCGGGGAGTAACGCGGTTCCTGAAAAAACAAAAACGGAACCAAGGTTTATTTACGAAGCACCTCAAAAAAAGAGTCCACAGAATTTTGACATACAAAATGACACCTATTCGGCTCCACAAATCTACCGTCAACTCATGCGTCGCAAAAATATGGAAACCACTGGATTCATAAAAAATGTAATCGAAAACCCAGAAATGCCGGTGGAACTCCGAAGTCGATTTTTAAAAGAAAAACTCCGTCTTGATGCATTAGTTATGCAGCATTCTGACATTGCAGAAGCGGTCGATGAAAAGGTTCCAAGCATCCAGCATGTAGACTCGGAAGGTAATTTATCTCAAGATTACAAGAATATCATTACGGAAATGAAAAACGCAGGAGACTGGGATGAACTCCATATGGATTATATTAGACAACTGGAAGACCTTGCAAATAATGAGTCGCTCCCCCCTGAGAAACGTCCTACCCAAGAGTTCATCAATCGGGCTAAGCAAGAGTATCTCATCCAAGGCTTATAAACCACATACGCTTGACCAACGTACTTAGCAATCGTAGGTGAAGGGTATGAATACAGATTACCCCTTATCCCTTTGTGTCGCTATCGAATCCTTAAAAAACCGTTTGGCTGAGGATTTAAAAATTTTATATGTGCGTGATGTGTCCACCATAACCAATTATTTTGTATTGGCTACGGGAACCAGCAGTCCGCATCTTCATGCGTTAAGCGAAGATGTGGATATTTCGAGAAAAGAAGCCCGCATCAAAATGACCAGAAAAGCCGGAAATGCCTTAAGTGGTTGGATGGTTCTGGATTTCGGTGATGTGATTGTTCATGTCATGACCCCCGAGCTTCGTGAGTTTTACGCTCTTGAACAACTTTGGAGCGATGCCAAAACTGTTGATCCCGAGAGTGTCCCCGCTCCGGTTTTAAAGAGCTAAGGTGAGTATATGATCCGCTTCGTGCGATTGGCTGTCATTTTTTTAACCACCTTCGTTGTCGTTTCATGGGCTCAGGATTCAGGGTTATCTGATCCGAAGTGGGTTTCCGGAGAACTAGAGAATGGGCTCCGTTACTTTATTCGCCCCAATGGAAAGCCTGAAAATCGCCTCGAAATACGTTTGGTCGTTAATGCAGGTTCTATCTTAGAGTCCGATGATCAACAAGGATTAGCTCATTTCCTAGAGCACTCTGCCTTTAATGGCACCCGAAATTTTCAAAAACAGGAAATGGTCGATTATTTGGAGTCTCTGGGTATGGTTTTCGGGCCTGACCTGAACGCCTATACCTCTTTTGATGAAACGGTATATAAACTCCGGGTTCCTACCGAAAATCAGGAAACCGTTGAGAAAGCATTTTTAATCCTCTCGGATTGGGCCGGCGGGATTACAAATTCCGACGAAGCTCTAGACGGTGAGCGTGGGGTAGTGATTGAAGAGTGGAGGGGGCGACGGGGTGCAGATGCACGACTTCGAGACCTGCAATTTCCCGTGATGTTCGCGGGATCTCAATATGCAAAACGTTTACCCATCGGGACCTTAGAGGTGCTCGAAAATTTTGATTTTGATCGATTACGTGATTTTTATCGAGATTGGTATCGCCCCGATCTTATCTCCGTGGTGGCGGTAGGAGATTTGGATGTTGAAAAAACTCGTGAGTTGATCGAAAAATATTTTTCAGAGTTGAAAGGTCCAGAAAATCCACCTGAGAGGGTGGATCATCTTCATCCTGAACATAAAAAAACCTTGGTAGGGGTATTCACAGACCCCGAACTTACAAGCTCTCAGGTTACCCTCATGTGGAAAAGACTTCCGAATCCGGTTCGGAGTGAGGCTGATTATATCGAAGACCTCAAATCTTTTTTAGCTGCGGATATGTTGACCCAACGCTTGACGGAGCTGACCCAACAACCGGATGCGCCCTTTTTACAGGGTGGCTCGTATCAAGGGGGCTACACCCGAGGTGGGGATGTCTTTCTTCTTTATAGTGCGGTCAAAGATCAGGCGGGCGCCCACCTTAGAGCGGCCAAGACGTTACTAATGGAAGCCCTGCGGGTCAAACAACACGGATTTACCCAAGCAGAGTTGGATCGCGCGCTGTCGCGTAGAATCCGTAGGTTGGAAAAAAGTTTTGCGGAGAGAAACAATACCGAAAGTGATACTCTTGCCAAAGAGATAATCCGACATGCGCTCACCGGAGAGTATGTTCCTGGAATCGAAAGAGAATTAGAAGTGAATCGAAAGGTCTTGGCTGACATCCATCTGGAAGAGCTTCAATCATTAGTGGTTACTTGGATGAAGGATGAAAATAGGGTGATAATGGCTTCGGGTCCTTCTCATGATGAAGGAAACTTTTTACCCTCAGAGGAAGAACTGCTATCGGTTTTTTCAAATACGGAATCCCTTGAATTGGCAGCCTACGATGATGGACTGTCGGATCAACCTCTGGTTCAAAGCGAGCCGGAGCCTGGAAAACTCACCAAGCAAAGTAGCCGAGAGGATCTCGGCTTAACTAGTTTGGAATTTTCAAATAACCTGAGGATTATCCTGAAGCCCACTGACTTTAAACATGACGAGATCCTACTGCAAGGCTGGCGTTCCGGTGGTATGAACCTGGCAAGTGAAGATCAGTGGTTATCCGCTCGCATGGCAGCCTCCGTGGCCGAAACCAATGGGATGGGAAGCTTTTCCGCAGTAGATCTACAGAAAAAGCTCTCCGGGAAACTGGTAGGACTTTCTGTGAGCCTCAGTATGGATCAAGATCAACTACAGGGCTCCGCCAGTCCTCAGGATTTGGAAACCTTATTCAAACTGATTCACCTTCGATTTACCACTTTCCGAGAAGATGCCTCCGCATTTGCGGCCTTACAAGAGCGACTACGCGAGGGGGTTAGCAACCGATTGTCCGATCCCCAAGCCGAGTTTGGCGAAATGGTAAATTTGACCCTTAGCGATTTCCATCCTCGGATGCAGCCATTGAGCTTAGAAGATGTAGACCAGATTTCTATGCAGGACAGCCTGCGCTTTTTTACTTCCCGTTTTGGAAATGCTTCTGGATTCACCTTCTTGTTTACAGGAAATATCGATCAGGAAACGTTTATTCCCCTAGCGGAAAAATGGTTGGCGTCCTTACCTTCCGAGCCTCCCCAAAGCGAAGCTCGCTATTTAGATACTGATTTCCCAAAATATGAGTTACGCCGAATCATGCGCAAAGGTCTTGAACCGATCAGCCAAGTACAAATGGTTTGGACTACCGACGATTTTAAATGGACCTATGCTTCCAGACACCGCATGCAGTCCATGATTTCGGCACTACGAATTCGGCTTCGAGAAGAGTTGCGGGAAGAGCAGGGTGGCACCTATCATGTTTCGGCCTGGACACCACAGCGTCACTATCCTGAACCTCGGGCTATGGTTCGAATTGCGTTTTCCTGTGATCCAGAAAAAGTCGAAGGCTTGATTGAAAGTGTATATGGTTTGATAGAAGAAATTAAGGAATCACCACTCGATCCGTCCTACGCGCAAAAAGTTCGTGAAGGTCAGCTACGCCGCAGAGAAGTAGACCTGAAAGAAAATAGTTTTTGGTCATTCGTCATTCCTTTTTATGATTGGCATGGTGAAGATCTCGGAGTTTTGTTTGATTTTGAGACCTATGTAGAAAGCGTCACTCCAGAAAGCCTGCAAGCAACCGCAGCCAGCTTTTTTGAAACCCCTCACCACTCGGTGTTCATCCTATATCCCGAACATCGTTTAACGGAAACCGTAGAGGAACCCCCGTGACCAAGGCTAAAGATTTGTGGGAAGACGCTTTAAATCAGCCCAAAATTTCTAAGCAAGAATTCAAAGAACTCGAGCCCGAACTCCGTCGTGAGCTGGTGGAATTACAACAGGAGCTACGAAATTCTAATCTATCTGTGGCCGTGGTATTTGCCGGCGTGGATGGTGCGGGCAAGCATGAAATGGTAAATACCTTAAACGCATGGATGGATCCGCGCGGTATCGTTACTCGCGCCTACTCGTCCAAGGATCTGGCCGCTAAAGAATATCCGTCTTTCTGGAAATATTGGAGAGATCTGCCCACCGCAGGTCAGCTTGGCCTTTTCCTGAGCGCCTGGTACTCAAAACCTTTGTTGGGACGGGTTCATCGTAAGCTTTCGGAAAATGAATTTCAGAAACGTTTGAAAGATATTCAAGAATTTGAGCAAACTTTGTCCGACAATGGTACTTTGCTGGTAAAAGTATGGATGCACTTGGATAAAAAAGCCCAGTTAAAGCGCCTTGAAGACCTTTCGTCTGAGCCAGAGACCGAGTGGCAAATTAAACCCGGTGCTTGGGAAAATTGGGGCATGTATGATCACTTTGTCGAAGCGTCGGACAAAATTATAAAATCGTCCGCGAAAGCTTCGTCGCCTTGGGTTTTAGTCAGCGGAAAACATCGCTATGCACGTCAAGTTGCGGTGGCAACGGCCTTGCGTGATGCGATGAAAGAGAGGCTAAAGAATCCTCCAAAACAAACCGGCCAAAGTAAATCTTCCTGGGATAAAAAAATGAAATCCTGTCGAGGTTCGCTCCGAGGCATGGATCTAAGTAAAGAGTTAGACAAAGAAATATATAAATCCAAATTGAAGAAATTGCAGATTCGCCTGTATCAGCTTCAGCATAAGGCACAGATTTCAGGAATTTCCACCGTGCTGGTTTTTGAAGGTCAGGATGCTGCAGGAAAGGGCGGGGCCATTCGACGTTTGGTGCAGGGATTGGATGCCCAACAGTATCAAGTTATTCCGATTGCGGCCCCCAGCAAAATAGAATTAGCCCATCACTACTTGTGGCGATTTTGGAAACATCTGCCGCACCGAGGTCGGGTAACCCTATTCGATCGATCTTGGTACGGACGGGTTTTAGTGGAGCGCGTAGAAGGCTTCGCTCAACCGGCCGAATGGCAACGCGCTTTTGAGGAAATCAATAGCTTTGAAAAACAGTTGGTAGATAACAATTATGTGGTCTGCAAGTTCTGGATTCAGATTGATAAAGACATGCAGCTCGCGCGCTTCGAAGAGCGTCAGAATATTCCCTATAAAGCTTGGAAAATCACCGATGAAGATTGGCGGAATCGTGAAAAGTGGGATGTATACGATAACGCTGTGGATGATATGATCAGCTTGACAGACAAACTCCAAGCCCCTTGGGTTCTGGTTGAGGGAAATGACAAGTCTTGGGCTAGGATCAAAGTATTAGAAACCGTTTGTGATCAGTTAGAAAAAGCCCTCAAGAAGCTTTAAAGCTCACCGTCTGTAAGCGGGACTACTTATTAAAGACCAAAATGTGGTTGTCGGTCCCACATGTGGGACCATGATAAAAGGCCCCTAAATCGTAAAGGATCTATTAGGCCTACTGGTTCTGGGCCGTAAACGGGTCCGGCCACTTTATAGTGCCTACCTCGCAAAACCCCTTTATATTCTCCACAATCTAACGCGCTCAAATCCTTGAACCTTGATTGAATTGCTGTAGGAAATATCCATGGCAAAAAAACAATATTGGTTGATGAAGAGTGAGCCGGATGTCTATGGCATTGAGGATTTGGAGCGGGATGGTCAGGAGCCCTGGGATGGGATTCGCAACTATCAGGCGCGTAATTTTTTACGTGACAGCATGAAGGTCGGAGACAAGGCCTTATTTTATCATAGTAATGCCAAACCACCAGGAGTGGTGGGGATTATGGAGGTGGTTTCGGAACCGGAAACAGATGAGCTGGCTTTTGATCCAAAAAGTAACTACCACGATCCAAAGTCCGATCCTGAGAATCCTCGCTGGGTGCAACGTCAGATGGGGTTTGTTGAAAAATTTCCGCGCATGGTGTCGCTTCAGGATATCAAAGAGGATCCTGAACTGGAAGAGATGCTGGTAATTCGGCGAGGGCAACGACTAAGTATTCAGCCAGTGGATAAAGTTCATTTTGACTATATTTGCAAGCTTGCGCGTAAGAAGTAGCGTGAATAAAACACATCGTTACCTTGTGATGCTCTTCTGGGTTTGTGGCCTTCGTTTTGTAGGGTTGTTGCCGTACTTCTGTAGTTTTTAAAGCCATGATCTGGGGGCACTGTTCTAATAGCTCTATTCCGACAGTACGGAAGTGGCGATTAAAGCGCGACGTGTTCAGGTTCTGAGGAGAGACTCTCTTTCCCTGAATTGATTCAGGGAATGAGTAGCCCTAAAGTTATATCGAGCAATGGCGAGAGTGGTGACATACAAATCGTAAAGCTCTGGAGAATCGAATCAATTAGTGGGCGGATACCAAGAGAAGATTTTGGACTCCAAAAGGCATGTCATCATAGAACTATTGAGAATTCATTCAATCGAATCAATGAATGGTGGACACGAAGAAAGCGTTCCTAAGACGATATAAAAAATACGAAGCCCTAATTTCCCCAATGCATGTCATCATTTTGATGAGTTGGCTTTCAGGCGCAACCTGAGTTATGCATCAGGCTTGTTGTCCAATACGTCGCGAATTTCCCAGGCCAACTTTGCAAGTTTGAAAGGTTTATTGATGCGTTTCGCATTCTTTTTCAATACACTCTGATCGGTCATCACGCCTTGTGCATATCCAGACATATACAGTACTTTAATGTCTGGTTGGGTTTGGTGAATTCGTTCCGCGAGTTGACGTCCGTTCATTTCCGGCATAATTACATCCGTAAGCAAAAGTTTGATACTTTTCTGGTGCTTGGAGAACAAAGAGAGGGCTTCGTTTGGAGTCTTTGCTGCGATGACGGTGTAACCTATATTACACAGAAACTTGTTGCACAGAATGCACAATTCCGTCTCGTCCTCCACCAATAAGATAGTTTCGCCCCGGCCTCTGGTCACTTCGTCTTCTTTCTCGATGGGAAGGGATGAATTTTCTAAGGTTACCTGCGGCAGATAGATTTTGAATACCGTTCCGTGTTTCGGTTCGCTTTTAGCCTGAATGAAGCCATTGTTTTGTTTAACGATGCCATAGACAGTGGCTAACCCCAGTCCGGTTCCCTTACCATGAGCTTTGGTGGTGAAAAACGGCTCGAAGATACGGATCAACGTTTCTTGATCCATTCCGCAGCCATCGTCACTGACCGTCAAGCAGACATATTCTCCGGGCTCTGCCTCAGGATGAAGGGCGCAATAGGCGGCATCGATGACAATGGGCTTAGTTTCGAGATTAATTTTACCGTTGCCGTTTATGGCATCGCGTGCATTGATACATAAATTGGCGACGATCTGGTTCACTTGTGAGGGATCGAGCCGCACTGGGGGAAGTGAGGCACCAGGGTTCCAGGTTAGCTCGATTTGCTCACCGATAAGTCTCTGGAGCATTTTTAGCATGTCGCTGATGACATGGTTCAAATCCATTACTTTCGGTGAAATGATTTCTTTGCGGGCAAAAGTCAGTAGCTGTTTGGTCAGGGATGAGGAGTTCAATCCGGCATTTAAGATGATTTGAAGCTCTTCGGCAATCGGACTGTCCGGTCCGACCGTGTTGATCGCGATCTCGGTATAGCCGAGAATGATCTGTAGCATATTGTTAAAGTCGTGTGCCACACCGCCCGCCAGATGGCCCACTGCATCCATCTTCTGCGCCTGCCGACACTGCTCTTCAAGATTTCGTTGTTCCGTAATGTCTGTATAGGCGCCAAGGACGCCGAAGATTTCCCCATGCGAGTTGCGCAGGAGAACTTTGTTCGTGAGAAGGGTGAGGCGTTTTCCTCCCGGAGTTGTCAGGGAATCTTCTTTATTGAGGATCGATTCTCCAGCGATCACTCGGCGGTCTTCCGCATTATAGTGTTCTGCTTGATCCCTCCACCCCATCTGCTTATCGTTTTTTCCCACGATCTCTGCTGGATAGGCAAATCCCGCATCGCGTGCTAACGCTTTGTTGCAACCTAGATAATTAAGGTTCATGTCCTTCCAGAACACGCGGACGGGGATCGTATTGATGATTCTTTCGAGGAGTAGTAGCGATTCTAGCTGCGCTTCTTCCGCCTGCTTGCGTTCGGTGATATCACGGAAATACCAGACGCGACCGTAATACTTGTTGTCTTCGCCGAACATGGGAGCCGAGAACCTGTCAAAGATACGTCCGTCTTTTAATTCGATTTCCTCCTGACTGGTCTCTCGACGGTGCGCACAAAGATATTGAACGTGTTTGAGAAATGCCGAGGGATCTGCCAATCGGTCTGCAATAAATTGTAAAAGCGGCTTATTGTCCTGATTCCCGATTAAATCTGTTGGAACACCCCACAACTCTACAAACCTCCGGTTGATAGAGAGGATTTTTACGTTTTCATCCACGACCAGAATGCCATCATATGCGGCTTCCTGTTGCGTGGACAGAATAATATTTCTGAGGTTCAGTTTCTGTGTGCGCTCGGCGACCAATTCTTCTAGGTTCTCCATTTTTCGCTGGGCCTGACGACTCAACCACCATTTCTCTGTGAGTGCCTGCGCTAGTTGAAAAGCCTCCACGGCATCGAATGGTTTCTTGAGAATGACCATTCGGTCGTTGTTGCCAATTTCCCCCAACATCTCATCCCAGGAAGCATCGGAGTAGGCCGTGCAAAGAACGATTTGGATTTCCGGATCAATTTCCCATATTTTTTGCGTGGTCTCCACCCCGTCCATGCCGGGTGGCATACGCACATCCACAAACGCCATGGCGTAAGGTCGGCCTTCTTCATTCGCTTTTTGTACCTGCAATAGGCCTTCCTCTCCCTGATAGGCCGAATCGAGTTGGTACCGGGCCTGTAGATTTATGCTCTTTGGACTCCCAAAAAGTTCCGCTTCGCTCGCGTCCATAGCCAGATCCCCCCTGTTATCCGGGGCCAGAATTTTGCGGAAGTCATCATGGATCGCGCGATTATCATCAATAACGATCACGCGACGGTTTTTGTTGTTATCTAAATTATTCATAATTGTTCCCCTTCTGTTAGGAATGGCATTTCTAATGTAAATTTTGCTCCTCTGCCTACACCGTCGCTATGGACAGTCAAGGAACCGCCCATTTCCTTGGCTGCCAGCGCTCCGCTATGAAGGCCGAAGCCATGACCGTCTTTGCGGGTGGTAAAACCGCGGCTGAAGATACGTGTCAAGTTTTCCGGAGGAATCCCCACGCCGTTATCCTCCACAGAAATGGTAATACCCCCATCACCGCCTGCTAGCGATTTATCGGAGTTGGTCACGCACACGGTCATCTGTTTGTCCGTACGTCCGGATTCACCGCAAGCGTATTTGGCGTTACGCACTAGATTGATGAGAATTTGCAAAATTTTGTGCTTCTCGGTGTTCATCAGTGGCACGTCTTCAAATTCACGGATGAGTTTCACGCCGTGGCGATCTAAAGCACCCATATTCATGCGCAGACTGTCTTCCACTAATTCCCGGAGGTTGGTGACCTCCTTGATGCCAGAAACCTTCGCGTAGCTTTGCTGCATCGCCACAATTTCCTTGATGTGTTCGATGTTCTCTTGCACGGAATCCAGTTCTTTGAGCATTGCCATCTGTTCGGCGAGTAGATGCGCTGAGAGTTGGGTCAGATATGCAGGCAATTGTGTGCCCTTGGGATCGCTGGTAAAAAATGTTCCAAGATCGCTTTCATGTTGGCGCAGCAGGGTCACGACTTTGTCGAGGCTAGAAACCTTAGACTTCTTGAGACTCCCCATGACTACGCTGGTTGAAACATTTACGCTGTTCAGCACATTGCCAACGTTGTGTAGCACGTTGGTTGCGACTTCCGCCATGCCCGCCTGCCGCGATGTGTCTAATAGCTTCTTATGGGTGAGTTCCAGTTCCTGGGTGCGTTCTGTAATGCGTTGCTCCAGATTATCCCGTGCAATGAGTAGCGCGGCATCTCGCGTCTGTATTTGCGCAAGCATCTCATTGAACCCCTCCACCAACTGACCTAGTTCATCATTACTTTCTTTTGTCGCGCGCACTGCGTAATTTTTATCCTGAGCGACCGACCTAGCCACCTGCGCGAGTTGCAGAATTGGACCGGAAATCAAGCGTTGCAATCGGTTGGACAACAAGAAGGCGAGCAGTAACGACACCAGAAACACTAGTCCCACAATACCGACATAGCGTATCAGTCGTGCCGAGCCAGCCTTCAAGTCTGAGGCGACGAAGATTGAGCCGGTCAATTCGCCACGCTGGGTGATGGGACGGAATACGTGAAGTTGCCCCTCGGTAAATTCCGCCTTGGAGGCCGTCGAGGTCGCGGGCGGAACAAAGGCTGCACTGGTGGCATCCCTCTGGTAAATGGCAAACACCGCGCCGTCGCTGGAGTAGACACATGCGGAAATGATGTTGTCATTGGCGCGCAGAGCGGTGAGTGTTCCCGCAGCGGCTTTAGGATCATTAAAGTCAATGGCCGCAGCGCAATTCTCTCCGATGACATCGGCCAGAATGGAAACGTCTTCAATCAGTTCCTTGCGGAAAACGACTCGGTCATAGGCGACGAACGCGGCACAGGCAAGCAATAAAACCACGCTGCTGGTCAACATGATGATCAACGTATGCTTGTGCCGGATGGAAATATTTTTTATCATACTCATGATGGTTTAATCCAACTTACCCATCACTACGTCAGCCACAGCCAACAGCTTGGAACTAATCTGAACATTCGCCTTTCGGGCGGCTGCCAAATTTATTTCGAGGCGGATATTCTCCTTCTTTAACCTAAAATTGATGATGCCGTTTTTCTCTAAAAATTGTTCCTGTTCACCCACGGTCAAGATGGGCAGCGTGCCGGTTTTGACGAGGATTTCCTCTAGCCGCGACTTTTCCGAAGCGCTGATGAACAGGATGTGGCAACCGGACAGCTCCGCATCGGCGGTGACGTACTTGATGATGATCGTCCGGCCCGTGATACTTTTACTTTCCACGGCCCGCTGAAGATCCTCCTTGAAATTGTCCTTTCCCAGCACGCCAATGACAATGGGCGCATTCTTTGACAGAAACGCTTCCGCCGGCCAGTCCACATACTTGGCGAAATTGAATAGAAACAGCGCCTTGACCTGATACTCGGTGAAGGCTGGAGTGGCGCCGTAAGCCCTGTGGCTCACGCCCACCAGCAAACCGAGCAGCGCGATCAGCCGGATCGCCTTCAGCAAAAATTTACGGTTGGAATTGATTACGTTCATTTTCAAAAATACCAGGTAATCTTTCCTAACACGCTGCGTGGAATTTCTGTGACCACCGTTGTTGCGTAATTGGTGAATTCGGTGTGCTGGTCATTTAATAAGTTCTGTCCATAAATACCAATCTCCAGTGATTGGGTCGGACGCCAGGTCATTCCCACATCCATCCGCACATACGAGGGAATGTTCATGGTTGAGTTGCCCAGTACTGGGCTGATGCGGTCCACGTAATAGATCGCTCCGTTCAATTCGACCTGATGCGGCAGATCTAGATAGGATCGGATTTGGAACTGATTTTCTGGGCTGGTGTCATCGCCTGTGGTGTGCGGTTTAAACTGGGTCAACAGCAGGGTGTAGCTGGCGGTCAATTTCCAGTTGTCGGTGACGAGCCATTCGCCCATCAATTCTCCGCCATAGGTTTCCGCCCGCTGGCTATTTTGAAAGATGAGCGGCATCACACCATGCGCGGGAGCCGGATGGGCCTCGAAATAGGGAGCCCCTTGAATAGGATAAATCAACTGGTCATACACGTTGTAAAACGTGGCGAGATCCAGTGACAGGCGCTCGACCGGTTTGATTCGGTACCCCAGTTCGTAGGTGGTCACTTCCTCGGACACTAGGTTGGGATTCCCGAGTACGGCCAAGAGTATGGGCGGGCCGGTCGGCGATTGAATGACCGACCGGTTTACTCGGATGCTCTGTTCAAGAATGGAAGGGGTTCGAACGGCGCGCGAAACCGAGGTCCAGACGGTTTGCTTTTCCGTCGGCGTCCAAGCTAGACGTGCGCTGGGTACGACGTTAAATCCTGTAGAATCATTATGCTCTAGCTTGGAACCGAGGGTCAGATTGAGACGACGCTCAATAAGTGTGATATCATTCTGTAAAAAGATGTTGTAAAACTGTTGATGGACATCCGCCGGTGTGAGGCTTGCAAAAGAGTTCCCGCTGGTCGTTTCGGCTAGATAACGGTAGCCCCCTCCCCAGACGATGTTCTGACGACGGCCCAGAGCAAAATGATGCTGCAAGTCGAAATCGTAAGTGTAGTCGTTCACCAAGACCCCGGCTTGGGTTCCCGATGTATGGTCGTAATACGACTGCAAGGTCAGTTGGGATGTGTCGGAAAATCTATGTGTCCAGCGGGCCAGCACGTTGCCGCCTTTATTTTGACCTGTCAGGTTTTCGGTGGTTGTATAAGGTGGGGTCAGGGACGTCCTATCAAACGTTTCGGCCGCCTTGCTGTAATAATAATCTCCCTGTAACGTAAACTGGTTGATCTTGGAGGCTTCCCAATCGAGCCGGAACCCGGTGCGGATGGCGGACCAACTGTCCGCTGCGTCTTGGCCGGTGGTCGTGGTAAAATGGTCACGGCTAAAGTAATCGAGATAACCACGGTAGTAAAGATCGGTCGCCAGTTGGTCGCCGTAATTGAGCATGGTGTACGGTTGATCCTCGGTGCCATAGCTGATCGTGGCTATTCCACCTTGGGTGTCCTTGGCTTTCTTGGTGATGATATTGATGACGCCGTTGACTGCATTAGCGCCCCAGAGGGTCGCTCCCGGACCTCGAATAACTTCAATGCGCTCTATGAGCTCAACTGGCGGTCTCCGTACGTTCCAGTCCACGCCACCATACAGGGGGGAATAGACCGTGCGCCCATCAATCAACACGAGCAATTTGTTTGCATATTGATTGTTAAAACCGCGAGAACTGACGGCCCAATGGTTTGCATCGATCTGCGCCACGTTTATTCCCGGTACCATCCGCAACAGTTCGGGAATGGTGGTCAGGCCCGAACGCCGGATATCCTCTTGGGAGATTACATAAATAGCGGCTGGGGCGGTGTCCAGCCGAGTTTCTTTTTTGCTGACGCTCGTGATCTTGATGTTGATTAGCTCTTCCAAGGAAAAATCCGCCGCTGATTTGTCCAAAGGGGAGCTGGCCTCCGCCGCCCCGATTGTACTTGCGATGAGCTGCATCGATGCTGCAAGCAGAATGAATGGCTTAGTTTTTATAGTTTTCATTTGGAATCCACTATGTCGCTCACTGACCAACCCGGCAAGCAGAACGAACACTTTAGTTTTTACAGTTTTCATTTGGGCACCACTATGTCGCTCACTGATCAACCCGGCAAGCAGAACGAATAGTTTAGTTTTGGGATGTCTTTGAGTAAGTGGTGGTGGAATTACTTCATCGGGTTAATTTTCATAAATCCTGTAAATCCCTTTATTCTCCTCCATTATCATATCGTCGAGGTGATTTCTAATCCCCAAGGATCATAGACTGGTTGAGTCAATCAGTTAAGCCTGAAAACTTACTGCCCGTGAGAAATTGGCATCGGCATCGAAATTGTAACTAGTGAGAAGACCTATTTTTCGTCACGAAAACCCTTGAAAAGCCCCCCCCAAAAAAAGCTCATTCTGAAAAATGAAATAGCGAATTAAGTTTCAAAACAGGGTTATAGGGGCTGTGTTTTTTTACGAATATTTTGGATGAAACCTTCACAGATTACATTCGGTTTTCAGCTTTCTTTTCCAAAGCATGATTTAGTGAATAAATTCACACCCCTCACTTACGAGCCAATTTAGGGATGCGCCCGTGGTCACGCAGACTGGTGAATTCAACTTGCATTTCAGCGGGGTTCGGGTATAAGTATTTTCTTAATTTTTAGGGACGAATTATACGCAAAAGGATAGGAATGAAGATTTTTTTAGGCGGCAAACTGGTAGACGAAGCAGATGCAAAAATTTCGGTTTTTGACCATGGTTTGTTGTATGGTGACGGTATTTTCGAGGGGATCCGTGCCTATCATGGTAAAGTTTTCCTTTTGGATCAGCATGTAAAACGTCTTTTTGAGTCGGCGAAGGCCATTGCATTAGAAATACCCATGACCCAACAGGAAATGGCTGATGCTGTGATCAAAACCTGTCGTGCGAATGAATTAAGTGATGGTTATATACGTCTGGTGGTAACTCGTGGCGTCGGGACCTTAGGGTTAAATCCTTACCTATGCAAAAAGCCAGAAGTCTTCATCATTGCAGCCAAAATTCAGTTGTACCCAATTGAATTGTACGAAACCGGAATGAAAGTGGTAACCGTGGGTACGGTTAGGAATCATCCTGAGGCGATCAATCCCCGGATCAAAAGCTTAAATTATCTGAATAATGTGCTGGCGAAGATCGAAGCGATCAATTCCGGAGTACTAGAGTGTATTATGTTGAACGGGCAGGGGCAGGTTGCGGAAGCTTCCGGCGATAATGTATTTGTAGTTAAAGACGGTGTGCTTAAAACTCCACCGGTTTGGTGCGGCGCTTTGGATGGTCTGACACGTCGCGCCGTCATTCAAATTGCCGAAGATGCCGGACTCACGGTTAAAGAAGATGTCTTACAACGCTATGATTTGTTTACTGCGGATGAAATGTTCCTGACGGGTACTGCCGCAGAGGTGATTGCGGTTATTGATGTGGATCGACGCAGCATCGGAACGGGTAAACCCGGCCACATAACTGTTGACTTGCAAAACCGTTTCAAGGAGTTTGTAAAAGATAATGGGACTCCTATTTTTGACACATGAAATGTGACAAATGTGAGAACCCGGCTTCCGTTCATCTAACTCAGGTGTTGAATGGAAATATGCAGAAGCTTCATCTTTGCGAAAGTTGTTCGCAGGAAATGGGGGTGGGGCAAGGGGCTGCATTTTCGATGTCAGATCTTCTTTTGGGTAAGGGAATTGCTGAACCTCTGTCGAACGTCGTAAGTAATCGTTCCTGTTCGTCGTGCGGATGGTCGCTGCGGAAAATCCAAAAAAGTGGACGCCTAGGCTGTCCGGATTGTTACCGTAACTTTTCTGAGGAAGTTCAACCTATTCTTCAATCCATTCATCAATCGACCCGTCACACGGGCCGTCGACCCAAGCACCTTGAGCATAAACTGAAGTTGAGAGATCAAATAGAAACCCTTCAAGCAGGCATAGCTTCTGTCATTGAAGCTGAGGACTATGAAACGGCCGCTCGGTTGCGGGATGAATTGAAGGTACTCACTAATCAAGAATCACCGAAAGTGGACGCTCATGACGATTGATGAACTTATTGAGTCTCCTTGCACGTGGTTTTTTGATCATGATCCGAGTGATATCGCAATCAGCTCTCGTATTCGCTTAGCACGAAATTTAGAAGGTTTCCCTTTTCCAGCCCATGCCTCCAGTGAACAAAAAAATTCGTTGAAGACGCATAGTTTGGAGGTCCTAAAAAAGAATCCGCATTTTAAAAAGGGTTCCTTTTTTGAAATGGATGATCTATCTCCCTTACAGAAAACCCTTTTGTACGAGCGTAGCTTAATCAGCAAGGATTTGGCTGAGGATTGTGAAGAATCGGGTCTGGCAGTCAGTGAAGATTTACGTGATGTCGTTATGGTTAACGAAGAGGATCATTTGCGTCTTCAGGTGATGCGTTCCGGTTTTTGTTTAAATGAAGTATGGAAAGAAATCTCTTCTATAGATGACGATTTGGAGGCCTCCATGGAAGTGGCCTTCTCAGAAGAAGTGGGGTACTTGACCTGTTGTCCCACAAATACGGGGACCGGCATGCGGGCAGGAGTCATGTTGCACCTTCCCGGTTTGGTATTAATGGAGGAAATCCGTCCAGTGATTCGTGGATTAGGGAAAATGGGTTTAGCGGTGAGGGGGTCCGGAGGGGAAGGTAGTGATGCCGATGGATTTTTATATCAAATTTCAAATCAGATCACTCTGGGAAAAACAGAAGCGGAAATTTTGCAGGAAATCCAAGATGTGGTTAATGAAATGATCCTGCATGAGGTAAATGCCCGACTGCGCCTAGAGGAGTCGAAACCGGCTTGGTTGCGTGATCGGGTGGGGCGCGCGTACGGGGTCTTGAAAAATTCAAGAGTATTGGCATCCAAAGAGGCCTTGGATCTCTTGGCGATGGTTCGTTTAGGCCTAGCGCTCGATCTTTTAGAGTGGGATACCTCTCACCAAGTAGAACAATTAATGGTGGATGTTAAGCCTGCTCATTTACAGAAGTGCGCGGGCAAAAAATTGTCTGCGGATCAACGAGATATTTTCCGTGCAGAATGGGTTCGCTCAAAGCTTGCTGAATTGAAGAAAGGAACTAAACTATAATTATGAATAACTTTACACCGAGAGCTCAACAGGTTTTGCAATTAGCCCGCAAAGAGGCAGATCGTTTTAACCATGGTTATGTAGGCACGGAACATTTACTATTAGGTCTCATTGCTTTAGGGCAGGGCGTAGCGGTGAATGTGCTCCAACGAATGGGAATCGACTTAGAAACCGTACGTTTAGAAGTTGAGAAAGCCGTAGGCGTAGGCCCCGAGACCAAAACTATGGGAAACGTTCCTTTTACACCTCGGGTGAAGAAGGTTTTAGCTTTGGCCGGTAGCGAAGCACGTGCTCTTAATCACTCGTATGTGGGAACCGAACATATTTTATTGGGTTTACTCCGCGAAGGTGAAGGCGTTGCCGCTAGAGTTTTAAAGAATTTGAATGTGGATTTGGAAAAAACCCGTATTGAAATCATGAAAGAATTGGATCCGGGCTATGACCCCTCGGATGATGCGTCACTACGACCAGATGGGGGAGCCCCAAACGGTGAGAAAAGTGGAGAACCAAGTAAAGAGAATTCTAAACCCAAAATGCCAGCTTTGGCTACATTTGGACGTGATCTCAATGAAATGGCTCGTAAGAATGAATTAGATCCTGTGATCGGTCGCAGCTCCGAAATTGAACGGGTAATACAGATTCTCTGCCGCCGCACAAAAAACAATCCCGTCTTACTTGGTGAGGCTGGTGTGGGTAAAACCGCGATCGCCGAAGGTCTCGCTCAAGCCATCTTCGACGGAGATGTTCCTGAAATTTTGGTAGATAAAAAAGTGGTGACTCTTGACCTAGCCTTAATGGTTGCAGGTACAAAGTATCGTGGGCAGTTTGAAGAACGTATCAAAGCCGTTATGGATGAGATTCGCAAAGCGGGAAATATCATTCTATTCATTGACGAGCTTCATACGATTGTAGGAGCAGGTAGTGCAGAAGGGGCTATGGATGCCTCGAACATTATTAAACCCTCTTTAGCCAGAGGTGAGCTTCAATGTATCGGAGCGACAACATTGAATGAATACCGCAAGTTTATTGAAAAAGATTCAGCTCTTGAAAGACGATTTCAGTCTGTAATGGTAAATGAACCTAGTGTTCCAGAGGCTATTCAGATTTTGCATGGACTACGTGGGAAGTATGAAGAACACCACCACGCTAAATTTACCGATGATGCGGTTCGCGAGGCCGTTGAACTTTCATCCCGCTACATAACCGACCGGTATCTCCCAGACAAGGCTATCGATTTGATGGATGAGGCCGGTGCTCGTGCCCGAATCACAAATATGACCCGTCCTCCTGAATTGAAGGAGATGGAGCGGAAAATTGACGAGATTAAGGTTCGTAAAGACGAAGCTATCGAACATCAGAAATTTGAAGAAGCTGCTGCCTTACGAGATGAAGAACGAGAAGGACGTGAAAACCTCGAAACCGCACTTTTAGAATGGCGTAAAGAGCGTGATGAGAAAGTCATTGAAGTGAATGATCAGGATATCATGCATGTCGTTTCCAAGTGGACGGGTGTCCCCTTAACCAGGATGGAAGATACGGAAATTTCTCGTTTGCTAGATATGGAAACCGTGCTTTCCAACCAAGTCATAGGACAGGCAGAAGCTGTCGGGGTTATTGCGAAGGCACTCCGTCGCTCTCGTGCCGACTTGAAAGATCCGAATCGTCCGATTGGATCCTTTGCTTTTCTCGGTCCGACGGGTGTAGGGAAAACCTTGTTGGCAAAATCGCTTACGGAATTCATGTTTGAAGATCCGAATGCTCTCATTCAGATTGATATGTCTGAATACATGGAGAAATTTGCATCTTCCAGGCTAATTGGCTCTCCTCCAGGATATGTTGGCCATGACGAAGGCGGGCAACTAACCGAGATGGTTAGGCGAAAGCCCTACAGCGTAGTGCTGTTTGACGAAATCGAAAAGGCCCATCCGGATGTAATGAACCTTCTGCTCCAGATATTAGAAGAAGGTCGGATCACGGACAGTCTCGGACGCATAGTGGATTTCCGTAATACCATTATCATTATGACCAGTAATATTGGTGCGGAATTCACCAAGAAAAATATGGGTCTAGGGTTTATGCAAGCCAGTGAAACCGGTTCGTATGACATCTTAAAAGACAAGATGGTCGAAGCAGCGAAACAGATGTACAAACCTGAATTGCTTAACCGGATAGACGAAATGATCGTTTTCCACCAGTTGACACGTGAGGACGTCGCCAAAATTCTTGATGTCGAATTAGTTAAAGTGCGTGGACGTCTTGCCTCGAAACGATTGACCCTTCGAATGTCCGATGAGGCTAATGACTTTCTTATTGAGAAAGGCTACGACCCTGAGTACGGAGCGCGGCCCCTTCGGAGATCCATTGAACGTTTCTTGGAAGATCCTTTGGCTGAAGAGCTCCTTCGCGGAAAATTTGTTAAAGACCAGATCATCGAAGTCAGTGTGGAAGGTGATCATTTGCACTTTGAACAGGAACTGGCTGAAACCAATTGATTTGGCTTCTAAATAGCCTTAGTTGGATTTTTGGTCATCTCCCCCTGCGTACGGTGCATGCAGTTGGGGGAGCAATTGGTTTTTTCGCTTGGTTGTTTTCGACCCGAAAAAAAGAAATTAATCAACGCCTCTGTGACAGCTTAGGTGTTAGTGCCGAAGAGGCCAAAAAAGTCCTACGCAGAATGTATCGAAATTTAGGGTTCACGGTAGCGGAGTTTCTCCGAATCCCTCATATGTCTGATGAGGTAGCTTTGGATCTTATTTCATACCAAAACTTGGAAAGACTACCGGCCGATCATCGTTATATTGCGCTGGTGGCTCACACAGGTAATTGGGAGTTGATGGCGGCCCTGACCTCACGGATAGGCCAAGGGAAGATGAATGTGGTGGTGAAAATGCTTAAACCCGCAGGATTAAATGAGTTTGTAACTACGGTACGTACTCATTGGGGTACCCGAGTTCATGATAAGCGTGGGTCTTCTCGGAACTTATTACGAGTGGTCAAAGAGAATGAACCTTTAGGGTTTATGTTAGACCAAAATATGAAAACGAATTGGGGCGTGTTTGTGAATTTTTTCGGCAAGCAGGCTTGTACATCCGATGGCTTGGCTCAACTTGCTGCGATTAGTGGGTATGAAATTTACCCGATCTTATGTCGACGTGACCCTACTAGTCGTAAATTAATCGCAGAAGTTGGGGAACAAATACCAAGCCCCAAAGATCGATCTGATGCCGAAATTTTGAGAGTTACGGCAGAGTGTACTAGTAAAATTGAAGATTTTATTCGTAAGTATCCAGATCAATGGATTTGGATGCACCGAAGGTGGCGAACGCAAAAATCTTCGGGCGAGGCTCAAGCTGTCTCATGCCCAGCGCTTTAGATGTAAGCTTTAACTTTGAGAAACGTGGTTTAGAATTCCGAAAATTGAGATCCTTATGAAAATAGTAGCCCTTAGCCTTCTTTCGTTGTTATGTACCTCTGTAGTACTTGCTGAAGCCGATTCCGTTCATTCGTTCAACGTGAACGATATCAACGGTGAGCAAGTAGATCTATCTACCTATGAGGGAAAGGTCCTCTTATTTGTGAATACAGCCTCTAAGTGTGGATTTACAAAGCAGTACGCAGACTTAGTAGAGCTTCAAAAAGCCTATAGCGATAAAGGGGTCGTGGTATTAGGATTCCCTGCAAATAACTTCGGGAATCAGGAACCGGGGTCAGATCAACAGATTATGGAATTTTGTTCTTCCAAATTTGGGGTTGATTTCCCCATGTTTTCGAAGGTTTCAGTGAAAGGTTCGGATCAAAGTCCGCTGTTTACTTATTTAACCAGCTCTGAAAACCCTGATTTTACGGGAAGTGTGAAATGGAATTTTGAAAAATTCCTCGTTGACGCCAATGGTGTTTTAGTTAGGCGGTTTCGCTCCAATGAAAACCCCAACGGAACCACAGTTAGATCTGCCATTAATGAATTAATTAAAGAGATGGATTCAGATTCCTGAATTATACTTGATCTTATGATTTCAAAGGCCATATATCTAGACATGGCTACTTTTCAGATAGACCGTCTCACCCAATTTTCCGAATCCGACGCTGCAGGAATTATTCATTTTTCCAAAGTTGCCTGTTATGTTGAAGAGGCTGAGCATGCTTTCTACGCACAAGCCGGATACCCGATTGAACTGCAAAATGCTAAGTCACTACGTTGGCCGAGAGTGAATTATACCGCCAACTACAGTAAACCTATTTTCCCGTTTCAAAAGATTAGGATCCTCCTGAAACCCGCCTGTGTCGGTACCTCCTCTATTAATTGGAGTTGGGCCATTAAAGATATAACAACCAATGACTCTCTGTGTAGCGGGGAAATAAAATCGGTGTGTTGCGTAATGAAAAAGGGTATAATAGCGGTTTCTCCTTTACCCGATGATCTTAAGAAAAAACTGTTTAGTTCTTAAATACGTTTTTCATGGTCTCCGCAAAAAGATCTTTTGCCGTAATTACTAGATCATCTGCAAATCTAGCTGACTTTTGCGATTTAGCTTTTTTATCATAAGGGGGAGGGCTAGCAACAAAATCGGATTCAATATCTGTGGCAACCTCCTGACCTCGTTGAGTTTTTTGCCATGCGGTACGTTTCATTCGTCTATACTCTGAACCACCGTAATAGAGAATAAAGCCTCCAATAATGGCTAAAGAATACTGATGGTAAAGTAAGCCTATCACAATGAAGCCGATGGAAAGATATTTCCCGATTGCAGAAGCGATTCGTGTGGCTTCAAGTTGCCCCTTTTTAAGGCTAAGCCACCCCCGAAGAACGCGGCCTCCATCCAATGGGAAACAGGGTAATAGATTAAAGAGAAACATAAGTAAGTTCAGGAAGGCAAAATAGAAACTATACCCTATGAGCACCATGAAGCCTAATTTTGCGAACAGATACATGAAAAAGAAACCGACGACGGCGAGCACGAAACTTACATAGGGTCCTGCCAAGGCGATACGTATTTCGTGGTGGGGATCTTTAGGCAATCCTTTTAATCTGGCGACCCCCCCAACTGGAGTCAAAATAATATCCTGAACTTCCACTCCATATCTCTGGGAGACCACGGTGTGTCCCAACTCATGCAGGGCGACGCTTAGAAGTAATAATACACAAAAGATAAGCGTAAAAAAGATACCCGTTTGAGGATTGTGCACGATGAGCAGGAGGAAAAACGTCGAGAAATGGATTCGCAGAGGGACGCCACGCACAGTAATAATATGAAATGATCCTAACATAATGTCAGTTTAGGCCGACTTGTCGGAAATCCAAGCAAAGCTTTGTCATTCAAGCTACAATATAAAACAAACTAGCTAGCCTTAGGGAAAAACCTACTACGAAAAAAGCTGTACCGATTGCGGGAATCCTTTTAGCCTGTTTAGGGTCAACATTTCGGACACCTTGTTCGATTCCTCTCAGGACACGCAACATGCCATAAGCGGTTAGCCAGGCAAAGGGGAGAAGTAGGGTAGAGTCTGGAACCCAAAAAGAAGTGGATAGTGTACTTGCGAAGATCAATCGTAAAAGCAGTAAAGGTACGACCAGGCCAAGAAGTATCGCTTGTCTCTGAAGTACTGAAACAACGAGGCCAATAAGAATAAATACCCAACTCCATAGCGGTGTGTTTTCCACAATGAATATACATCCCACTTTAATGATTTCGGGGTTAAAGCCTGTGAAACGATACGCCTCAAGAGGAACGGGCATTGTAAGAACCGGAATCAGACCCAAGATGAGAAAAAGGATCCAAACTAGAAGATGTAGGCATCTTTTTTTCCAACTGGGATCATTGTGAAAGAACGAGAAGAAAAGTAAAGGGATGACTCCGGACAGGCAAACCGGGGCAATTGAACAGGCTAATCCACCTGTAATCCCCGAAGCTATCGTCCATATCATACCTTTATTTTGTCCATACAACTGAAACATCCAACTAGATACCATAAGCGAGGATCCTGCAAAATTGAGCAGAGGCTTATCCAAAAAAGGCAGGTAACCTTGAAGAAAAACAAAAGGAATGCCGATACCACATGCGGTTGCAAACGCTTTTAGGCCGGCTGGAGACTTGAGCGGAAGGAGGTTTCTAACCAGAAATCCCGATAGGGTCATTAATATCAGGACGATTACGGTATTAATCGGAAAAGGTTCTAAGCTCGGAAATTTTGCGCTAGGTAGTTTTAAGCTATACGAATTGGCGTCCATATCTAAAGCGATTAATGCTATGGCTGAAAGCAGAAGCATTAGCGGGAAGACCAGAGGGGTCCATGAGGATTTTGATTTAGACGTGCTCAGGGAGGTTAGGCGATCGCTCATGTCACCAGCCTATGTGAATTAAACTTATTCTGCAAACCGGAATTCCCTAGAAGTTCTAAAGGAAGAAGGTGATATTTTCTGGTTATTCATGAGGGTTGTATTAGTAAAAACATATGTTTCGTCGTGTCGGTTCTAACTGGAAGGTTTTTATAGGGTTGTGCCTTCTTGGTTCAACGTTTCTATGGGCGCAAGGGTTGATCATCGAAAGTAATTACAGCCCTCTAAACCATAAACGATCCCCTCGGAAATCTACCGAATATATTATTCTTCATACGACAGAGGGCGGCGTAAAGGGTAGCCTAGAAAAATTACGACGCTATGGCGAGGCTCACTATCTTGTAGACACAAATGGTAAAGTGATTCGAATTATCCAGCGGAATCGAATTGCCTTTCATGCCGGACGGAGCATGTGGAACGGTAAAACCAATATTGATAGTGTTTCCATCGGTATAGAAATCGTAGGTTATCATGATAAGCCCATCACGAGTAAGCAGAAAAAAGCGGTTCGTGAGCTGTTACGCCAGTTAAAAGCCATTTATCAAATTCCTGATACCAAAGTACTGCCACATTCCATGGTGGCCTATGGAAGACCAAACCGATGGCATCCTGTATCGCACAGAGGGCGTAAACGATGTGCCATGTTATTGGCAAGAGATGATATTCGCCGTGAACTCGGATTGATGAGTAAACCTTCTTTTGATCCTGATGTTCGAGCGGGAAGGCTTAAAGTTGCTGACAGCTACTTGAATAATGTTCTTTTCAGAGTGATTCCCGTATCTGTAGCGGAACCATTGGGGGTTGCGGCCACAGTGATTGATCGCGGACGGTCTGCATGGGATATTGCCAAAGAAAATTATAATTCGCCCGGAACGCTGTATAGCTTTCCTGATGGTAGCCAAAAACGTGGCGACCAAATATCGGATTGGAACAAATTACCACCTGGCACCCAGGTTAAAATGGGAGGCAAGGCTCCGGAGGAACCCAGTGAGATTGAGCGAGTACAAGTAATTGGGCGTGATGGAAGTTCCGCGTCAGAGATCGCCGGAGCGGCCATAGCCCGTGAAAGTACTATCTATTTTTTGAAAGACGGTAGGGTTAAGCAAGGAAGTGAAATGACCGCCGAAGACCTTATTAACTTGCCTGTGGGTAGTGGGTTGTTGGTTGGGTATGTTCACGGTGGAGTTATTCGCTCAAACCGTCGGGCTTTTGATATTTGCGGTCCCCGTTGGAATTTACCCACTACCTTTTACCGTTTACCAGACGGCACGGTGAAAAGTGGAAATGAGATGAACGAACGTTCCATTCCTTTGGGAACCATGGTCTTCTTTCAACCCTGAGTGATGAAAACCAATTATAAACGCTTCGAGCTAGAAGAGGGATGGGTAGCATTGGTGGGGTGCTCGGATCGGGACAATGATGAACTCACATTTAAGGTAGCCTTTCCCCAAGATTATTGGTTACACGCAAAAGGTTGTCCCGGTTCGCATGTGGTTTTGCAGCATCAGGAGGTATCCGAAGCTCCTAAATCTGTTTTACAAGAAGCTGCGAAACTTGCGTTAACCTACAGCAAAGCAAAAAATGCGAAAAGTGGAGCGGTGAGTGTGGCTCGAATCTGTGACTTAGCAAAGCCGAAGAGGGCTCCGGCTGGGCAGGTGGTTCTTCGGAAGTCTAAGACCTTGAAAGTTTATTTGTAGTCCGTGCGCTCCGCGCGTGGAAATAGTAACCACGTCTCCCCTTTTTGGTAAATGTAGAACTTATGTAGGGGACTTATAGGCTTATAGTTCTACGCGCGGAGCGCACGGACTACGTTTTACAGCTCTATGCTCTCTTCTCGTGAACTATTTGAAAGCAGATGATGTTTAATTCGTCCACCGGTACACAATCCACTCCCAGCAATCATACAAATCGTTCCAATTCCGATCCTTAAATTTCCGTTCTGGGAAATAACCACAATCTATAAGAATACGACGATCGTTTGTTTCGATAAGAGTACAGGAACCTGTAACATTGCGGGCGGCGCCGAGAAAAGTTAATTTCATGAGAAGCCTTGGGCTGGGGATGGGGTTAAGCGAGTTCTTTGAGAGTGGTACGTATGTTAGCCGCGAGTACGTTTAAGTCGGAAAAATCAGCAGGCTGTGCGTTAGCAAAATTTAAATCGCCCACATCGTCAATGGGTACCATGTGTAAGTGGCAATGAGGTACTTCCAAACCAGCCACCATTAATCCTACCTTTTTACAGGGGATATGCTGTTCGATAGCTTTGGCTATGGGTCTTGCGGTAGTAAGCAGTTTACTTAGTAGGTCGTCAGGTAGGTCAAAGATATAATCAATATCCTGCTTAGGTATGAGCAGTGCATGCCCTTTTCGGATGGGGCGGACATCCAGAAAGGCATAGAAAAAATCATCTTCATAAAGTTTTGCGCTTGGGATCTCGCCGGAAAGGATACGGGTAAAAATACTGCTCATAAAAAATCTCCTAAATGTAGTATTTAACATTTCACAAAGTGAGCGGGATGACAATAGGTTTTTCTTCGGATGACTACTGGATCTTCGAAAATTCTGTTCATGCGATTGGATTTAAGCTAGTGAACAACCATGAAGCTTTCAATTATCATACCTGTTTACAATGAAGCAAAAACCTTGGAATCCATTTTGGATCTTGTGCGGGCTGTAGATACCGGACTAGAACGGGAAATTATTCTGGTAGACGATGGTTCAACGGATGGGACACGTGACTTACTCCCTAAATTGGAAGAGAAGTTTGAGGATGTCAACGTTGCTCTTCATCTGGAAAATCAAGGAAAAGGGGCCGCTCTTCATACGGGTTTCGAACTAGCGACGGGTGACCTTATCCTGATTCAGGATGCAGACCTCGAATATGATCCCCAAGACTACTTGGCTTTGTTAAATCCCATTCTTAAAGGAAGAGCGGACGTGGTCTATGGATCCCGTTTTCTGGGCGGCGGTGAACATAGGGTTGTGTATTATTGGCACTCTGTTGGAAATAAAATTCTTACGACCCTCTCGAATATGATGACCAATATCAACCTCACGGATATGGAGGTGTGTTATAAAGTCTTTAAGAGTGAATTTCTTAAGGGGATCACCTTGGAGCAAAAACGATTTGGTTTTGAGGTTGAGGTGACTGCCAAAATTGCTCGTAGTGGTGCCGTGATTTACGAAGTGCCTATTAATTACTATGGTCGAAGCTACGAAGAGGGTAAAAAGATTACGTGGAAAGATGGCGTTCAGGCGATCTGGTTCATTTTAAAATATAGGTTTGTTAATTAATATGAAAATTACTGGAGGCATCGCGGGAGGAATCCCCATTGAGGTATTAAAAGGGTCTCGAACTCGTCCAACCACAGACCGGATTAGGGAAAGTGTTTTTGGCGCTCTTTCTGGCCGCTTGGAAGGGGCTAAGGTGTTGGACTTATTTGCGGGGAGTGGGGCTCTAGGTTTGGAGGCCGCCAGCCGAGGAGCGACATCCGTAAATTGGGTTGAAAAGCATGAAGGTACCGCTCGCAATATCCAAAAAAATATAACTAAACTTTCCAAGTCCGGAATTAAAGCTAAGCTGAAAGTACATGCAACAGATAGCTATCGGTATATAAAAAAGGGTGGGCTAGATAAATCAGATCTTATTTTTGTAGATCCACCTTATGCTCATTTAGAGCCCAAAGATACATATCTGAACTTGCTCAGAGCTATTTTCGCTTCAGGAACCCTTGAGAAGGATGGGGTTTTGGTTGTGGAGGCCTCTTCCCGTTTAGACCTTCCAGAAACGGATAAATGGCAGGTGCTCAAATCCAAAAATTACGGATCGAGCACCTTGACGATGTGGCAATTGAGTTAGTTTTTCTTACAAGCAGTGGGGAATGGATCGGGGACAATCTTGTCCCCGTTTTTTTTGGCTACTACTTTAGGGGCTTAGACAACCCCCGCTCCACTTTTTCTATCTAAATTTATTTCCGCTCGGGGAGGCTAGGAAATATTCCTGCAATGCGGTTACCGTCCAGTCCCGTTTATTGATGTATTCAATGGCTGCGATGCTGGGTAGGGCGCCCCATTTGGTGGTGATAATCGGAATACTTCTGGTTACCGCTTCGGCCCGAATGGTGATTTCATCTTGTTTGGAAATTGCACTACTCGGAGTATTGATGATAAGGCCCACTTTTCCATCCGCCATGTAATCGCGAATATTGGGTGATTTACCTTCTGCCAATTTGTGCAGGGTTTTCGCGGGAACTTCTCTTTCCGCTAAAGCTTTCGCGGTCCCTTCGGTGGCAATAATTTCGAATCCGAGGCCGTGCAAGGTGATTCCAATTTCAGTTATCCATTCCTTGGACTCATCATTGGCGCTCAAGAACACGGTTCCACTTTTGGGAAGAGCTTGACCGGCAGCAATCTGCGCTTTCCAAAATGCGGCTTCGAACACATAATCCATGCCCATTACTTCTCCGGTCGACTTCATCTCCGGGCTTAGGACGGGGTCTACGCCCGCGAAACGGTTGAAGGGGAAGACCGCTTCTTTTACGGCGTACCAGTGGTAGTTGGGCGTTCCGAAGATCGGAAGGTCGAGGTCCTTGATCTTCCGACCGACGGAAACTTGCGCTGCAAGCTTCGCCATTGGAATCCCGGTGGATTTACTCAAATAAGGAACCGTCCGTGAGGCACGCGGATTAATTTCAATAATATAAATTTCACCTTCGTGAATTGCAACCTGCACATTGAGCATTCCGCGGACTTTCAGTTTTAAAGCAATCCGTCCACAGGTATCCTTGATGCGATCAACGATTAAAGGAGAAAGCGAGTAGGGTGGGGTGCAGCAGGCACTATCACCCGAGTGAATCCCGGCTGCTTCCACGTGTTCCATGACGCCACCTACATAAACATCTTCGGTGTCGCAGAGTACATCCACATCGGCTTCTATCGCGTTCTCGAGGAAACGGTCGATAAGAACCGGATGGTTGGGAGCCGCTTTGATGGCATCTTTGACGAAAGGAATAATCTCATCTTCGGTTCGGGCGACCATCATGGCGCGTCCACCCAGAACATAGGAAGGACGAATCATTACCGGCAACCCGATTTTCTTCGCGGTTTCACGTGCATCATCCACATTCATACAGGTGGCACTGTCGGGTTGTTTAAGTCCTAGGTCATTTAAGAGAAGTCGGCAACGTTCACGATCCTCGGCTTGGTCAATACTGTCCGCTGGAGTACCAAGTACAGGTACACCTGCATTTGCCAAGGGGACGGATAAGTTTAATGGAGTTTGACCACCCATTTGAACGATAACGCCCTCGGGTTTTTCGCGTTCGTAGATATTCATCACATCTTCGAAGGTGAGGGGTTCAAAATAGAGTTTATCCGAGGTGTCGTAATCGGTTGAAACGGTTTCAGGGTTGGAGTTCACCATGATCGTTTCATACCCCATCGCTCTCAGAGCCATGACGGTGTGAACACAACAGTAATCAAATTCGATCCCTTGTCCAATTCGGTTGGGTCCGCTACCCAGAATCATGATTTTGGGCTTTTCCGATTCACGATATTCGTCACTGATACCGTAACTGGAATAGTAGTAGGGGGTATAGGCTTCAAATTCACCTGCACAGGTATCCACGACTCGGTATTTTGGAATAATACCGAAATCTTTCCGGATTTTACGAACTTCGAGTTCGTTCAAATTTCTTAAAGCTGCAATTTGAGCGTCAGCGAAGCCGTCGTCTTTCGCTGCTTTTATTAACTCAGCGGTTAATTCAGGAGCATCAATAATTTCTTTTTCACGCTCACAAATTTGCATGAGCATGTCGAGGAACCAAGGGTCAATATGCGTTCGCTTATAGAGTTCCTCAATCGACATTCCGTTTTTGATCTCGGTTTTCATTCGGAAAATTCGATCCGGATTATTAATGGCGAATTTACCCTCTAAGACTTCGTCTTTAACCAATTCTTCGCATTTCAGGTCATATCCATCAAATCCACGTTCCAAACCCCGTAAGGCTTTTTGGAAAGCTTCTTTCATATTTCGGCCAATGGCCATGGTTTCACCCACGGATTTCATACTCACACCCAAACTGGGTTTGGATGTTTGAAATTTCTCAAAGGCGAAACGCGGGATTTTTACCACACAGTAATCAAGAGTGGGCTCAAAGCAGGCTGTGGTTTTGCGGGTAATATCGTTTGGCAGTTCGTCTAAGCTATAACCGACGGCCAATTTAGCTGCGATTTTTGCAATGGGGAAGCCTGTAGCTTTAGAGGCGAGGGCTGAACTCCGGGAAACCCGTGGGTTCATTTCAATTACAATCATGCGACCGTCTTTAGGATTAATTGAAAATTGCACATTCGATCCGCCGGTCTCTACGCCAATCGTACGCATGACCCGAATCGTCGCATCGCGCATTTTTTGATATTCTACATCCGTAAGGGTTTGAGCAGGCGCAACCGTAATACTGTCACCAGTATGAATCCCCATGTGATCTAAGTTTTCGATCGAACAGATGATGACCACGTTATCTTTGTGGTCACGCATCACTTCCATTTCGTATTCCTTCCAGCCGTAAACGGATTCTTCGATCAAGACCGTGGTGTTCAAACTAGCTTTTAAACCTGCAGCAGCAACTACCCGAAGCTCTTCTGGAGTATCCGCTGTACCGCCACCTGTACCGCCCATCGTAAAGGAAGGGCGTACAATAACCGGATAGCCTACCTTATCTGCCGCTAAAAGTGCATCTTCCAAGTTATGCACTTGAATGGAGTTGAGGGTCTCTACATTGGCCTCAATCATCGCTTCTTTAAACGCATCTCGGTCTTCGGCTTTATGAATGACTTCCGCATTCGCGCCGATCATTTCCACACCGTATTTTTCCAAAATTCCCAAATTGGCAATTTCTAAGGCGGTGTTTAGAGCGGTTTGGCCTCCCAAGGTGGGGAGGAGAGCATCTGGCCGTTCTTTTGCGATGATTTTTTCAACCGCTTCTGCTGTAATCGGTTCAATATAGGTTCGGTCCGCAATATCCGGATCCGTCATAATCGTGGCTGGATTACTGTTAATTAGGACTATTTCGTAGCCTTCCTCTCGAAGGGCTTTACAGGCTTGGGTGCCGGAATAGTCAAATTCGCAGGCTTGCCCGATAATAATCGGGCCGGAGCCAATGAGCATGATTTTGTGGATGTCCTCACGTTTGGGCATACAAAAGTCCTTCAGAAATCGGTTTGTCAGTAGGTATTGATCGCCTTGAGGGTCAAGGCGTCATTCCCTTTTCAGATTGGAGCCTAGGTTGCAAGCATTTTGAAGCTTAGGTTAGACAAACCGATGTAGGTTGAACAGGGAAACGTAATTCCTGTCTGTTACGCTTCCCCCCAAATCAGAACCACGGAAACGAGATATTCCAGTCGAATACCTTGAGCAAATGGTGGCCTTCGGTACAGAGGGACTGATGGGTGTAGCTAATAAATTACCTAAGGTGGCATCGGAAGAATGGCCGTTGATGCCTCAAGTGAATGTGAGACGAAAAGATCTTCAGGAACTTAAAAAAGGAACCGGTTAGAATAGGTGATCTTAACGTTACGTGTGAAAATGGAAGCGGCCGCGACGTTCCAGATCCAAGTTACGTATGAACTCCCAGGAGCTACCTGGGAAGTCGTACATGACGTCCGTATTGAAAATGAGAACGAGGTAACTATTGTTTTCCGAGGATGATTTTCACTTTCGTACGCCAAAAGCGTTGCATCGATCCGCCCAGGATTGTTACGCAGAATGCGGTACGACTCTGGGCCATGTTGATTCCGGTTCGTCTACGTCAAAGGTATTGTATCCGACGAACCGCATCCGCAGGCGATAAAACGACCCTTTTAGGGTAGATATTAGTTGGGATGGGATGGGGGGGGCTAGGGTAGTGCCTCGTTCCTCGGTTCAACCCTAGAGCAATTTCTATTTAATTAGTCGCATATTGAGCGTGTCGAAAATAACGCGAACATTCCAATGCCGAGAACTTAGGGAGTATTTTTGAAACGCTTTGTATGATGTCCTCTAGGTTTCGCGGGC
>Ga0222650_1000226_pt1 | contig 49818 bp, 49 predicted proteins | sample AntAcemetagen367_FD_179820 | JGI IMG/M metagenome (GOLD analysis project Ga0222650, IMG submission 179820) | Saline water microbial communities from Ace Lake, Antarctica - #367 | ecosystem: Environmental > Aquatic > Non-marine Saline and Alkaline > Saline | place: Antarctica: Ace Lake... | reverse complement strand
GCGCTATTGCCTTCTTGGCGGCAAGCCACGATGCGCTCTCTTAATTCATCCGGACAAGATTTTGTTGTCATATTGAAAATATGACACATATCTCCTTTTGCGTCAAATTAAATAGAAAGTGCTCTAGGCTGAGCGAAATACCGCTTTGACGTAGCAACCGACGCCTGCCCGAGCTCCTCAGAGCGTCCTCGCGTCCCCGCTTAGATCGTGGGCTTTTAGGCTTATACTTCCACACTCGGACAGCGCGACGACTGTCCGTTTAGCCAGAGAGCTGCCAGCATGACCATGGTCCCCGCGATAAAACGGGGCCAGGATCCGATCACTTCCCATTGTCCAAACAAGAGCATGACGATGACGAGTGCAATAGGGATCTTAAGGTTATTGACGATGGCTAAGGTGTTTGGATCCACTTTTAGCGAACCATGATTAAACAGAAAGAATGCGAGTCCGGAAGGCATCAATCCTAACCAAAGAATAATGCCCCAGGCTTGGAGAGGAAGTTGTTGTAGGTTCCGAAGGGATGTTTCTGGGGGTCCCATGATTGCCCAACCTAGTATCGTCACCAGCAAAGCACCCAGATACATCCACCCAAATGTGTACATGTCGTCTAATCGATAGGTAGATTTCATCATGCGGCGGTAAATCACCTGACCCACGGCAAAGCTCAGATTGCACACTTGCATAATACCAAAACCGATCCAAAAGTCGCTATCGATTTCCGTGCGGGCGTAACGAATGATTCCAGCTCCGATGATTGCGAGCAGAACGCAAAGCAGTGGTTGTAGTTTAAGTCTGTACTTCCGCAAGGCATGATCTAGCAGGCTGACGTAGAGTGGGGTGAGAATCGTAACCAGAGCCACTTCATATCCAGCCAAAAACTGATAGGAAATGAAGAGGGTCAGATACATAACCCCGAACTGTAATCCGCCCAATAGAGACAACTGGATTTTTTGTTTGGTTGTTATCGAACGCATGCCCATCAGGGGCATAAAAAGAATCAGGGCAAAGAACATCCGCAAAACCGAAATCGAATAGGGATCCATGCCATAAGTCCCAATTAACATGGGAACCAACCCGAAAGAGGGGCCCCACAACAAACAAGCAACAATCAGCCAGATCATATGCGATTATTCAGGTTTGGGATCACGTGACAAGAGTGTTTCCATGCACTCGGCCGGAGAAATGCCCTCATAAATGATCCGATACACTTCTTGGGTGATAGGAGCTTCGACACTTAGATGGTCGGCGAGATTTTTCGCTGTTTTCGAATTAAATACCCCTTCGGCAATCATGGTCATTGAGGATTCGATCTCCTGCATGGTTTCGCCTTTACCTAAGCGTTCACCTACGCCTCGATTCCGGCTATGCTGGCTCCCACAGGTTACCATAAGATCGCCAACCCCGCTGAGTCCTATAAAGGTTTCTTTTTGGCCTCCAGCCGCGACCCCCAGACGAACCATTTCAGCTAGCCCGCGTGTGACTAAGGCGGCCTTGGTGTTATCACCAAAGCCGAGTCCGTCGCTCACACCTGCAGCAATCGCAATTACATTTTTTAAAGCGCCACCCAGTTCAACCCCTACAATATCGGTAGAGGTGTACACTCGGAAACGTGAGGAATTAAATAGCTTTTGAAAAAAAGTTGCCAGTTCCGTATTTGGGGAAGCCACAGTTACTGCTGATGGGGATTCATGTGCAACTTCCTCCGCATGGCTGGGACCGGATAAAGCGGCCACCTGCTCGATACCTAACAGCTCGCCCGCCCAATCACTAAGTCGTCTATCATCTAAGAGTCCTTTCGAAACACTCACGACCGATGCGCTATTTGGGATGATTCCACGAAAGGTTTGTAAGACGGGTTGATAAAATTTGGAAGGAACTGCGAGTACGAAGGCATCGCAACCCTTGCACACGTCTTCTCGGCTTGAACTCCACTTGATTTTGGGATCAACCTTTACACCGGAGAGGAAATTGAAATTCTCGTTTCTTTCGCGTACCTGCTCTAAGTAGCTTTCATCATGTCCCCAGATGGTGACGTCATGACCGTTACGATTTAATACCATGGCCAGAGCCGTTCCCCAACCGCCGTCCCCAATTACTGTTACTTTATGACTCATAGATATGTTCCTTTACGTTGAAGAATCTAGCTTGCTGAATTTTGAACAAATCTCAACCGCAATCTGTAATTCAGTACCGTGGAAGAGTGCTGTCCAACTTGAGGGAGCAAAGGTCAATTCCGCCTTCAAGGTTTAGTACCTGATTGAACCCTTTTTGTTTTAAAAATTCCGCTGCGCGTTGGGATCGCATGCCATGATGACAGAGGCAAAGAATTTTCCGATTTCGGGGTAACTCGCTGTAGCGAAGAGGGAGCTGTCCCAAAGGTAAATGAACGGAGCCGGGAAGGTTTACTAAATCCCATTCATGAGACTCCCGCACATCCAGGATCAAATAGTCATGGTTGGTTTTCAACTCTGAAGGGGTGATTTGTGAAATGTCATTCATAAAGATTTTTCCTTAAATCGGACCCAACCTGGTGATCCTACTTTGATTCCGGGTTGTGAGGCATCATACAAAATCCATGTGACAGAGGGTGTTACATCCTGAGGCCGAACGCGTACTTCCAGATGTCTGCCTGCATCGTGTACTTCTTCAATCATGACCGGATGTGATTCAGGAACATAGGCCGATAAAAATTCCATATCTTCGGGGCGAACCCAGCGTTGTCCTACTTGATTGGCTTCACCAAAAATCCGTGCGCTATAACCGCTGGTTGGCTGATGATATACCTCATGTGGGGTGCCTATTTGTTCGATTTTGCCTTTTTGCAAAATAGCCACCTTATCACCTACATGCAGAGCATCTTCTGTATCATGGGTAACCATGATGGCCGTCGTTCGTACCTCTTTGAGAATACGATGTATATCGCTTCGTAAGCCCCTACGTAAGGCCGGATCCAAATTACTGAAAGGTTCATCCAGTAGCAGGACCTCTGGTTCAGGAGCTAATGCACGAACTACCGCTAGCCGTTGACGTTCTCCTCCAGAAAGTTCGTGTGGGTAACGTTTTTGAAACCCATCCATGCCTACCAAACAAAGTAAGGTTTCAATCCGTTGACATTTTTGCTTCCGACATTGTTTTTGTAAACCGTAACTGATGTTTTCTTCGACCGTGAGATGGGGGAATAAGGCTCCATCTTGAAATACCAAACCAATCTTACGCTTTTCAGGGGGGACCCAGGACCGTTCACCCGCAATTTGTTTTCCGTTAAGAAAGAGGGTACCCGTGTCAGGTTTTTCTAAGCCACATATTAGACGAAGTAATGTGGTCTTTCCGCTACCACTTTCGCCTACCAGAGCCAAGATTTCGCCTTTAGGAACTTCTAAATCCAACGCGTTCACCGCAGGTGGAGATCCTTGCGTATAGCAACGAGAGATATCTTTAAGTTGAAGTACTGAAGTCATGGTTTCGGGTGTGAGGTACTAGGAAGGAGCATTCGATTTAAACCGAAAACGCCTAGCCCGGCGAGGAAAATGATCATCAGGGATGGTACGGCACATTCGTGAATACGCGATTCCTGAGCCAGACCAAAGGAAAGAGTGGCTAAGGTATCAAAATCAACGGGTCTGAGAATCATCGTCATCGGTAATTCTTTAAGGATATCGACAAATACCAACATGGTTACCGCGAGTAAGGTACCTCGTATCAGCGGAAGGTTTATATGCCACAAGGTTTGGGCGGGTGAGTGGCCCAAGATTCGTGATGCGGCATCCAAGCTTCCGCAGACCCTTTCCATTCCAGCACGAATGGGTTGAAGACCCACCGCTAAAAAACGAACAATGTATCCAAAGCCAATGGCATAAATGCTTCCGATGAGGAAAACGTTTCCTGTCAGGTGCTGGGTTTTTCCTAGAAAGGTCATTACACCTACGGCGACAACGGCTCCAGGCACCGCATACCCAAGACTCGCTAAGCGGATGGGTTGACGGAGCCAACGCACAGGATGAAGACGTTCTGCATATACTAAGATGACCGATAATAGGGTTAGTATTACCGCCGTACCCAGAGCGAGTGTAAGACTGTGTACCATGCGTTCCCATGGGAATTGAATTCTTTTTTGGAGAAGGCTAATCCATGCCCAATTTAAAAGTTGAACCAAAGGAATAATAAATCCGATGGAGATAGGAACGAGGCATAGGATGAAGGCACCAATCCCTTTGGCTCTCGACAATTTACGGTGCAGATGTGGAGCGGTTGATGCAGAGGTCTCTGCGAAATTTGCTCGCCCGCGTTGATGGTGTTCCAACCAAAGTAGAACGAAAATTCCGAGCATCATTAATCCGGCTAAACGAACAGCAGAGGTTAGATCACCCAGCCCGGTCCAGGTTCGGAAAATACCTACGGTTAGAGTGGGCACACCCATAAAAATGACTGCTCCGTAGTCATTAATTACCTCCATAAGGATCAAACTGATTCCGGCGATCAGGGCTGGGCGTGCTAAGGGTAATGCGATGGTGAAAAACACCGAACTCGGACTGCGGCCAAGGAGCTGTGCGGCTTCGATTAGTCCACGACGTTGAACCAGAAAGGTGGCCCGCAAACTCAGGTAAAGGTAAGGAAATAATACACCGGCCATGAAAAGAGCTAAAATACCTTTCCGAATAAACCCCTCTGTAAATAGGTAGGCATCTACGCCATACGTCGATCGGATATGGATGAGTAGCGGAATGGCACTTTCAGGGACTTGGCGGTACACAAAGGCCGCAACGTAGGTGGGTACAGCTAACGGTAGTACCATACCCCATTCAAAGAAGCGTCGACCCGGGAAATCAAAATGACTTACGAACCAAGCACTGGGGACCGCCATAAGAATTGAGAGTAAAGCAACGGCTGTGCTAAGCCAAAGAGTATTGAGGAAGTAACTTGTTAGGACGGTTTCACGTAAATGATTCCACATGGGCCCAGGCTCCCAGATTCCCGTGAGGAGCACGAGGAGAGGCATCAAGATGATCAGGCATATCCCGAGAGCCAAACCGGACCAAGCATCCCATTCGTGAACAAAAACTCTGGAAATCCAACGTTTCAATAAAATCCTTGAGGCCTGGTTTATTCCCAACCGGCGAGGTTGAAAAGAATAACCGCTTTTTTACCGGCCTCTTGAAGGTGAGTTAATGCAAGTGGATCTGCTTTAAACTCGCCCCAAGATTTTTGTAGGTCTGACCATTCAATGGTGTCCACTACTGGATATTCGAAGGTTGCGCTCGGAAAGGTTTTTTGTGCGTGGTCCGAAACCATAAATTCAAGAAAGCGTTGAGCGTTTAGCTTTTGGTCTGAGGATTTCAAAATCCCCCCACCACTTATGTTTACATGGGTACCACGGTCGTTCTGATTAGGGAAAAAGATCTTAACTTGTTGAGCAAATTCGCGGTCCTTTTTTTCGGGGGAATGGAGTAAGAGTCCCAGGTAATAGGTATTTACGATGGCCACATCCCCTAAACCGGCTGCGACGGCCCTTATTTGATCGCGATCGCTCCCTTGAGGTGGGCGGGCCAAATTTTTCCGAACCTTGGTTGCCCAGTCCAATGCATCCTCTTCACCATCTGCAATGATAATGGATCCAAGTAACGATTGGTTATAAATATTGTTTGATGAACGACAAAGGATGCGTCCTCTCCATTTAGGATCAATCAAGTCTTCGTAGGTAGAAAGTTCAGAAGCATCTACCCGCTCGGGTGAATAAATGAAAACTCTTGCCCGCATCGAAAAGCCAAACCAAGTGCCTTCCGGATCACGATAGTGCTCTGGAACGCGGTCCGTTAAAATGTCGGATTTCACAGAATATAACAAACCCAATGATTTCGCTGCACCTAAATGGCCTGCATCAGCCGTAATAAAGATATCGGCTTTGCTTTGATTACCTTCGGCTTTCAAGCGCTCTAAGAGCTCATTTGCACCAGCTTTGAGAACCTGAATCTCAATACCCGTTTCTTCTGTGAAGGACTCAAATAGTTTTTCATCTGCTTCATAATGCCGATGACTATAAATGACCAAAGGTTCCGCAGCTTGAAGAAATGAGAAAACTATATAAATAAAAGAGATGTAGATCGTTTGTTTTATTTGCATAACATGTGTCATATCCACTATATTTTAGCAGATGCAAGTGATTAAGCTCAGAATAACAGAGGATGGGCTTTCCCCTGGCCGTCTCCGAGCGACAGCTCTGGCAGGCAGCCCGTCATACGTCCAATGGCATAGGTCGGGCTGGAAAGCCCAACCTCCGTTCTAAGTGAAAACGGAGAGGTTGCCGCTTGGTAGGCAGAGCTCCTTCGATAATCAAGCCTATCTGTTGTGGAGTGCATGCACTTTAGTACAGCTCTCTCATGGTCAGCTTGCTGACGTATATTTAGCTCCATCTTCCCCTACAGATCAATCACGATCGGAGGGTTGGTCGGATTGTTATTTAGTGTGCAGATGCTTGCGTTGACGAAGGGGGTATCTTTGTTTGTTGTCGTGCCATAGCCTTCATGTATGTGACCGGATACATGCAGACGAATGTTTCGTTTCAAAATTTCTTTGAGTAAGTCTTCACATCCTGCAAGATCGCCTTGGGCCGTTTTGTCTCCAAACCCTTTTGGCGGACCGTGCGTGATAAGGACATCTGTGTTGAGTGGGATCTGTTTCCATTTGGCATGAATCTCTGGGCCTCGATGTAGATTAAATGCCCAGTCGTAGAACCATGGCTGCCAAGGGCTCCCGTAAAAATTGATACCATCTATCACACATTCGGAATCCATCAAATACCTGCAGTTACTCAATAATTTTTTGCATAAAGAGGGTTGTGATTCAAAGCAGAAATCATGATTACCGGCTATTACCAGTTTATGAGAGTGAGGTAAGTCGCCAAGCCACTCGTTAAATGACTCGACCTGATCCACCTCACCATGGTTGGTCAGATCTCCGGCATGAATGAGTACATCCCCATCTGGGATGTGGTTCATCAGGCCATGGAGTCCATGGGTGTCACTGATGCAAACTAGTCTCATGTCTTTGGTCTATCTCCGTATATGAAACGAAGGATGGGTTTTCCAGACCGTCATACATCCAAAGGCATACCTCAGGCTGGAAAGCCCAAGCTCCGTTGTTTCTTAAATACGAATTTCGCCTTTGAAGACATGCAGTGCCGGACCGGTGAGGGTAACATGTTCGGGTCCGTTTTCGGTCTGCTCATAATCGATTTCCAGAATGTCGCCGGAGGCACAGGTTACTTTGACCGGAGTGGATACTTTTCCAAGCGAACCTGCAATAAGTCCACAAGCAACCATCCCGGTTCCGCAAGCTAAGGTCTCGGCTTCCACACCGCGTTCGTAGGTGCGGACCGTGAGGCTATCAGGGCCGGTAATCTGAATAAAATTCGCATTAGTCCCCTTTGGCTGAAATGCCTCGTGGTAGCGGATGGCTGCACCAAAGGATTGAATATCCAGTTCTGCAAGATTATCCATTTCCACGACTACATGCGGTACACCACTATTAACGAAGTGGTAGGAGAGGGTTTGATCTTGTAGGTCGATCTCTGCATGTAACTGTAAATCTTTAGGAGTCGTCATGGTGAGACGAACGTGGTCTTCGGATAAAATGTCAGCGGCAATAACCCCTGCGACCGTATCAAAGGTCATTGATTTTGGAGCCACCCCAATTTCGTGTGCTAAGCGGGCTACGCACCGAGCGCCGTTTCCACACATCTCAACTTCAGAACCATCTGGGTTATAAAACCGCATCCGGAAATCCGCGGTTTCGGAGGGTTGAATCAAAATAACGCCTTCAGACCCGATACCATATTTTGGCATGGCTAATCGTTCGATCAAGTCATTATCTTGATCGGGGAAATTTAGATTTCGGTCGTCAATGAGAATAAAATCATTGCCGGCACCGTGCATTTTCCAAAAGGATTGGTTCATGAGGATAGGGGTTCGGGAGAGGGGATGTTTTTTTTACTTAAGCCAAACCAGGTGAGTGGCGCTCCAATAAACATCGCACAAATCGAAGCTAACAAAATAGCAATTTTAGCTTCTTCTAAGGTATCCGTACCTCTTTCGAATGCAAGAACGGAGATGAAAAGAGACATGGTGAAGCCTAGACCGGCAAGATAACTAACTCCAATCATTGCTTTCCATCCAACTCCCGTCGGTAGCGTGGCCCATCCTTTGGCAACTGCAAACCAAGAAGCTAGGAGAACTCCGATAGGTTTACCCATTAATAATCCAAGAAAGATGCCCAGAGCATGGGGTTCAAAGATCAGGGAAAAGTTTAAATGGCTAGGTAAATGAACACCCGCATTGAAGAAGGCAAAGAGGGGCATGATCAGAAATCCAACCCAAGGATGTAAATTATGTTCAAATCGACTTAAGGGGCTTTCGGCATGTCTTATGACTCGCTCAAGTGCTTCAAAGTGATCTTCAGTGAGGTCATCATCTTTGACCGTGTATCTTTTGAGGTCTTCATTGAGTCTTTTTAAGCTATATCTACGTTTGATAGGAATGGTCATGGCCATTAAAACACCCGCAATCGTCGAATGAATTCCTGATTCCAACATGAAATACCAGCATCCGACACACAGAATAGCGTAAATAAATCCGTTGCCGCCGTTATATTTTCCATAAACCGCACTGGCCATCACGAAGACCATGGAAATTAAGAGATAATCTAAATGAAATTGTTCGGTATAAAAAATAGCAATGACTAAAATGGCGCCTAAATCATCTACAATAGCCAAGCAGGTTAGGAACACTTTTAACGCTACGGGAACCCTTTTCCCGAGCACACTAAGTATGGCTATGACAAAAGCGATATCGGTGGCCATAGGAACGCCCCAGCCACCACGCGTTTCAGGTGAAAAGAGGTTGAACAGCGTATATACCAGAGCTGGGACAATCATTCCTCCAATTGCCGCGATGACGGGCAGGGCCGCTTTTCGAGGATTGGATAGTTCGCCCACTAGAATTTCCCGCTTGATTTCGAGCCCGACTAAGAAAAAGAACAAGACCATGAGGCCTTCATTCACCCAATGGTTGATATCCAGGTCTAAATTCCAGTCAGCGATCGTAAGACTGAGGTGGGTATGGCTGATGTTATTGTAAGGAACCCAGAAATCTGAATTAGCCAAGTAAAAGGCGAATATAGATACAAAAAGCAAAATTAGACCACTTGCGGTCTGATTGTGCAAAAATTGGGTATAGCCTGAGTGTCGCTCTTGTTCTTTCTGCAGAATCTTCATGGCTTAGAAAATTCTTTCGGGTATATAAACGACATCTCCAGCGCGGAGTTTGACGTCCTCGGCTTGCTCTCCTTTTTTGGCCAAGTCTTCAAGATCTACGCGGATTACTTCGACTTCATCTCTTTGTGGGTAAGGTCGGAAAATTCGAATGGAGCCTTTATTAGCGGAGGCGGCTAACCCTCCAGCGAGCTTAACCGCACCACTAATGGTTAACGATTGGGTAGGAGGCATCGCTAGGGGACCTCCTGATGCGATATTACCCATCATCGTTACATAGCCCCAAGGAGACTGGTTTGGATCTTTGGGGTCTCCTACAAACTCCACATTCACCAAGGGCTCTTTGTAATACTCACTGTATTGTTTGGTTAACATTTCTTCAATCGCTTCAAGATCCATGTTTCCAACTAGCACATTCTGTAAAAGAGGCAGGCCTATTTTACCCGAGAAGTTTATGCGTTGCGCCTGTGTAGCGTGTTCTGTATTTCCTTGCACCATCACAGTTACGGTTACCATGGTTCCGTTACGCAACCGTCCGGATGAATTTTCCGGTATCCATCCGTTGGCTTCGGCCGCAATTGCAAAGGCTGCGATTTCTCCATCCGTTACTTCATCGGTATCCTCATTTGCAATAGCAATGCGTGCGTCTTCAATAGGGATGATAATTCGGTCTGGCTGCGTTTCGGAAGGAGGGGGAATGCCCAACGTATCTTTCGCATTGCTTAACGGAGCCATCAGCCCCGTAAGCAATGCTAAAAGAAAGGACACACTAAGGGGAATAGATCGTAGATTAATTTTTTTCTTCATAAGAAGTACGTAGGGTTAGTAACGAAACTTGGCATTAGAGGAAATCAATAATTCCTTTCCAATCATCTACAACAATATAATTTAAAGGGGCTTCTTCACTCAGGGGTTCAAGTAATTCGTTAAAGAATGCATTTTGAAGATGTTTTTTAAGTTCGCGATTTGAAGCTGTAATCTCATCCTTTGCCTTTTTCTCGGACATGGCTTTTAATATATCCTCTAAAATCAAACCGGTTTCTGGAATCAATTTTTCAAGCATTGCGATAAAGTCATGAGGTGGGGCAGACGCATCTTCATTTACGCGTTCCACATCGAAATCCTTAATGGTTAATTCTGGGATATCCTGCTCCGCTTTTTCCTCATCTACCATATCTACGGCATCCAATAGAGGATCGCTCTCGGTTTCGTCATTTGCTTTCGATGAGCGATTGCTGGATCTGGATTTCTTTGGGGATGTATCTTCTGTGCCTGTTTCTTCCTCTTCTATTTCCTCGGGAATTTCTTCCCCAGGAAGCAATACTTGGCTCCGATTTCCTTTTTCAACTAATTGGATCAGCTCGCGACTTGCGGCATCCGCAATGAAATCTTTAAACTTGCGCATGGGGCGACCTTCTTGGTCCTTCATACGAGTTTCGTCGAAACGACGCATGCGACGACGCATACGTTGTTTGAGGGAGGTGAGTAGCACTCGCTGTCCTTTTTCACGTCCTTTGGTCACTTCTTCTACCAAAACTTCATACGGATCCAGTTTAGGAGCATTATCGTCTTCCTGAGTGGCTTCTCCTCTGTTGCCATCTCTTCTATTGTCATCCCGTCTACTATCATCTCTTCTGTTGTCATCTCTTCTGTTGCTCTGACGGCCTCCTGACCAAAGAGAGATGTCATCTGCAATTCCACGTAAGGAATCCAAACGGCCACGATCCGGACCCGCTACGATTACATAATATCCTGCGCGTTGAATGAAGGCTGCAGGCGAGGTAAGCCTGTCGGAATCGGTGCCAGCTAAGATAAACTGGGAAACATGTGAATACGCACAAATAAATTCGTGAAGTCTGGACATTAAACCACCCACTAAGGCGGAGGAGGTGTCCAAAGCGGAAGGAAGTACGGTAACTAGAGCGCCCGCTGCATGTAGCATATTTGCAGTTTTCTCAGGGAGAGGTGCGTCGGAAATAACCTCAACGTGAACAACCCGTTCATCATTGTTTGTGAGGTTTCGTAAGCTACGGATATCTCCTGGGAGTTGCCCGTTGTTGGATAGTTCGTCTGTGGAAACAGTAATAAAGATTGCAGTGTCGCTCATAGGATAGAAAGTGGTTGTTCTGGTTGTAGTTTGAGAAATGGATGGCTCTAAGATTAGCCCCATCGTCCATTTTCGAAGTTGAAGGTGTATGTGATCGTGATGATCAACGCAATTTTAAATTGCGTAGTTTTTTCCAGTATTTTTGGTCATCATGATCTTTTAATGATGTACCCAGTTTACGTAGAGCCCCCGGACCTTTGAGAGGAAGCAGGGCTGTTGTACCCACAATGACTTCGTTAAGGCTATTGGGAGGGCGGACGGCTCGGACCGAAGGATAATGGGAAGTGAAAGCCTTTCTGGCTGTTCGATGCATTAAATGATGCCCGCGGCTCACCACAAAATTCATGACCAGAGACCCTCCCTCTTTTAAATGATGACTATGGTTTTCTAAAAGATCGTTGTCTACATTTGCTGGACGCTCCACATCTTGCTCACCGCAGCGGTAAAGATCATCGATGACGATATCATACGAATCAGAGGGCTGCGCCAAAAAATCAAACGCATCCGCATGTACAACCTGAATATTTAATTTGTCTAACTCCATATACTCTTGGGCAAGACGAATCATTTCTCCATCGATTTCGACTGCAGTAATTTCAATCTCTGGGAGAAAATGACGCAATTGTCTCAAGACCGTCCCGCCCCCTAGGCCCAGCATGAGAAGGCTCGTGATGCTGCCCGGATGCAAAAGAGTAGCCGCCGTGATCGCATCCCAAGCGTGTCCTGTCATCAGGCGGGTAGGGTGCCAGGTCGCATGAGTGGCCCCTATAACATTGAAGTCAATTTGCCCTGTGCGGTCTTCCCAAACATCTACGTCATTGAATGGAGTGATTACCGATTCATGTTTGATCATAATTCCACTCCGAATTTTTGATAGAGGTGATCGTATAAGGCATCTATTTGTGGGTCGGAGAGTGATTCTGTGTAGAACAAGAACTCCCCGATCCATCCATCAAAAAATTGTTCTCCTGGCTCTAGCCCGCCTAATTGAAGACCGGAAAAGGTGTTGGATTGGGTTATAGGGAATTGAGTTTCTGATTTGGATAGCGAGGTGCTCCGTGATCCCACGTATGCTCGGTCTCCATCTTCGTCTCTTCGAAATCCCAGTATAAAGGGCTTCCCTCTCTCCTCTTGAGGTAATACCAAAAGAGCCGATCCATGATCGGTTTCGAAAACGAATCCTGCTGTCAGTGTCGGATGGCTATAAATACAAAATTTATTTTCCCCGGGAGCTCGTGGATCCACTCCTATCAAAAATGCGGATTGATTAGCCCCTGTAGAGGTATTTACGGAAATAAAGGATACGAGGGTAAATGAATCTAATTGAGCTGGCTGAACGGAGGAAATTAGCAAATCTTCGGAAAATGCCACCACTAGATTAGCATTATAGGTAAACTTTTTAGGCTGAAGGTTAACATCTTTCTGAACGAAAATGCTTCTATCGCTCCTTTTGTCTTTCCATTCGGAGAGGGTCTGGTTTTCCTGAAAGGATTGCTTATCCACTAAGAGGTGGATTTCTAAATCGGATGATTCTATTGGGTGAACCTCCGGTGGTTTAAGCGAAAAGGGTCGTTGAATCGGTTCAGGCGTAGCGGTGGGAGGAGGCATTGGCGTAGGGGCCGGAGTGGAAAAGGGGGTAGGCGGCGGGGGCAGCGATGTTGGGGTGGGTTCCGAGGTAGTGACTAGTTCTTCCGCATCAGTATGCGGTAATGAAATCAGCATGGCTGTAAGGATACCCGCCAGTACTAAGAACACAAACCAAGCGAATGGCTCCTTCTTTTTTATTGGCTTGGCTTGCTGATAGTCTGGGATTAAATCAGGTTCAGGGATTTCTTTTTCCGGTTTAGGCCTCTGAGCTTTGATCTCATAAATAATAGAGCGGAGCTCTTCATAACTAGAGGGGCGATCTTCTGGGTTTCGTTGCAGAAGAGATCCGGTTAGTTCGGTTAGATCGTCACTAAGGTCTGGATTAATTCGTTGAGGATTAGGGGGGTCTTCATTTTGTTTACGCTGCAAGATTACGGATTCGTCTAAGTCAAAGAAGGGCAATTCCCCCGTAAGTAAATTGTAAAGGGTTGTTCCTAAACTGTAAAAATCGCCTCGGAAATCTTCGGCTTCGCCTTTTATCCTTTCGGGAGGCATATAATATGGTGATGACCAACTTTCCCATTGAGAACCGTTATTGGATTGATTGCTAAATCGCGCAAGCCCAAAATCGCTGATGCGGGGAGTGCCGTCTGTATGGATCAAAATGTTTCTGGGCATGACATCTCCATGCATGATCCCCTGATGATGCATATCCTCAAGCCCTTGTACAATACCGTCTAGAATATCTAGAATTCGAGCACTCGACAAGTTTCCTTGCTGCATGACTTCATGCAAAAAGTCGCCCTCAATGTGTTCAAGCACCATGAAAGGTTGTCGATTATGAACTCCAAACTCATATACTTTCAATACATAAGTTGAATTTAACGCGGCGGCGGCCAACGCCTCGTTCTTAAATGCCTCTACAAGTTCTGGATTTTTACTTAAGACCGAGTTTAAAATTTTGAGTGTGACATTACGACCCAATTTGGGGTCAAATGCATCGAAAACGATACTGGTTACGCTTTCACCTTGGCGTTCATAGAGTAAAAACTCACCAAATTTACCCGGGACAACGCTAGATTCCCCACATTGTTCGCATAGGGTTTCTTTAAATACCTCGGGAAGCGAACCTCCGAAGGGAACTCCGCAATGCGGACAGTTTAGATGTTCCAACAAATCGAGATTGACGTCATTCATAAAAAATATCGTATGGTGCCCCGGGCGGGACTCGAACCCACTACCTCAGGATTAGGAATCCTGCGCTCTGTCCTGATGAGCTACCGGGGCCTTAAAATAGGCTATATGTCAATTAACTACATCCGTCAAAAGGGCAAGACTGGAGTCTTACTTATGAAGCGATAAGACAAAAATTTCGTGATTGTAAGCTAAATACGATTGAAGTAGTGCATTTGTTGCTTAAGAAATTCCCCATGAGTGTTTCATCAAAAGTGATCGTTTTAGGCGCGAGCCCAACCCCCTCTCGATTTTCCCATATCGCAGTCGTTCGTTTGCTTGAGCAAGGCTATGATGTTGTACCTGTTCATCCTCAGGCGGATACGATTCATGGAATCGAGGTTGTGAAATCTCTTGATGACGTTGAAGGAAAGGTTGACACGATTACGATGTATGTACCTAAATCAATATCCAATGGCCTTTACGAATCCCTGTGTTCGTTGAGCCCTCAAAGGGTCCTATTTAATCCTGGCACGGAAAATCCAGATCTAGTGATTAAATTAGAAGCCAAGGGGATTCGCACAAAAGAAGCCTGTACCTTGGTCTTGTTGGCTAACGGGAAATTTTGAGGCCTCTAGCTGTGAACCAGTTAGCTTTCCGCCTCTATTTAAATGATACGCTGGTCTCAGGCACTCCCACACTCAAGGAGTTTGATGCTACCTTTGAGGCCTTGAAACAAAATCCGGAAAGTTATTTTGTTCTGGAAGGTTTAGGAGTCTTTCTACAGGGGGTTTATGAGTCGGATAAAGGGTTTCGATGTGAATATAAACGAGAACCTTTTACAGATGAGACGCAGTACGTGTCCGTTGACTACGTGGAGCAACATCTTCTTTCAGACCTAAGCATGAAATTCATCCAAGGAAGTTCGGAATGGTTTCAGGGCATTGAGTGGGAAGAGCTGGTTCTTGTCCTAGATGAGGATGAAGAGGTGATTCTTGGAGTATTTGAGCCTTCAGATGCCCGGAAAATTATGGATAGGCTTCTTAAGATGGATGTGGAGATTGAGATGGCGCAGGTTGGAGTGAGTCTTTTTGAGTTACGGGTGAGGGCGGGGCAATTAGATTTAGCCAATAAAGGGCTATCCGAGGCCTTAGACCTGCAGGTTTAACTTTCATTCAGGTTGGTTGAGGGATTCGACACAGGTAGTTTACTTCTAGGCAAGCTATTCTGAGATGGTTTTTGGTTTGACGGGTTGGTAACTATATGGTCATAGTTTCGCTTTATTCCGCGAGCCCAGACATTGGGCGCTTATACTATCAATTTTTGTAGAGATTACCTATGGACGATTTTGGCATAGATGAAGTGATGAACACTCTTCCGCACCGCTACCCATTTTTATTGGTGGATCGGATACTTGAAAGTGATTGGGACACTAGGATTGTGGGCCTGAAGAATATCACCATGAACGAGCCGTTTTTCCAGGGTCATTTTCCGGGCAACCCGGTTATGCCGGGCGTTTTGCAAATGGAAGCCATGGCGCAAGTTGCGGGCATTCTCTTAAATAAACGAAACAAACGCGATGGTCAAATCGCCTATTTCAGTTCTATTGATAAAGCTCGGTTCCGTAAAATAGTACGCCCAGGAGATACCCTGATCATGGAAATTATCATGATTAAGGCCCGTTTGAATTTAGCTAAAGTTCAAGCTACCGCAAAAGTTGACGGCGTTGTGGTTTCCGAAGGCCAATTAATGTTTCATGTTGAGCGTTCTTAAGGAGCTTCATGGCAGAGAGTGACTCTAGGTCTGTCATCCATCCTAATGCCGTATTAGCGGATGATGTGGTCGTGGGTCCTTTTTGTACCATTGGACCTGAGGTTAAAATAGGCAGTGGATCGGTCATTAAATCACATGTAAATTTGGAAGGATTTACTGAAATTGGTGAGAACTGTACGATTTGGCCTTTTTCCTCGGTCGGATCACAATCCCAAGACTTAAAATTTAAAGGGGGCCGTCCGGGAGTCAAAATTGGTTCCGGCAGCACACTTCGTGAGTATGTTACAGTAAATGCGGCAACTTTTGACGGGGATTTTACAATCGTAGGGGATCGCTGCCATATTATGGCTTATTGTCATGTGGCTCATGATTGCTTTTTAGGAGATGAAGTGATCATGGCCAATGCTGCAACCTTGGCGGGTCATGTAATCATCGAGGACCAAGCTATCATAGGAGGGTTATGCGGGATACATCAGTTTGTGACGATTGGCAGGCTTGCTATCACCGGAGGATGCTCTAAAGTTGTTCAAGACATTCCTCCTTTCATGACTGCGGATGGTAACCCCTTGAAAGTAAGAGGGGTAAACAAAATAGGTTTGGAAAGACATGGAGTCGAAAAAGAAAACATTCGGGCTCTGCTCGAAGCCTATAAACTTCTTTACCGAAAAAAATTAGGTGCAAAAGAAATGATTTCTGTAAGCCAACAAACCCTTCCCCGGCTACCGGAAATCCTACATTTAGAGAATTTTGTGGAGAAGTCACAACGAGGTATTACCCGATGAAAAAATGGATCTTCAGTCTGCTCTTCCTTTGCTCGGTTGTGCTTGCACAACCAGAAGAAGACGTTCCTTACGTAAATTTTAATTTTGAGCAGGTAGAACTAGTAAATTTAGTAGGTTTGGTTGGTGAGCAGACTGGAAAACGCTTTGTAATTGATTCGTCCGTAACCGGCCGGGTTTCGGTAATTACCCGCGAGAAAATCCCTCTGAACGAAGTGTTTCCCTTATTTGTGACGGTTTTAGAAGGAAGTGGTTTCACGGTTGTGGACAGGGATGGGATTTATCATGTTCGCAAATTAGGAGGCGAGGATGTGATGGAAGCCCCGGTTATTGGTGCCGATCAAGCCTTAGAAGGGGTGGGTTTACTCACTCGCGTCATTAAATTAGAACATGTTCGCGCCACGGATGTTCGTCCTCTTTTAGAACCTATGGTTCGCCAAGCCAAACAGGGAAGCCTCTCCGCTTTCGCCCCCACGAACCATTTGATTGTTACGGATACCGCATCGAATTTAAAACGAATCGAAGAATTGATTGCAGAATTGGATCGCCCCGGTCAGTCTACAAATCTTAGCGTAATCGAATTAAAATACGCCTCTGCACGAGACTTAGCTGAGCAAATTACCCGTGCTCTGATTGGAGCCGAAACGTCCGGGAGACAACTTTCGCGCAGAGTACAAGAGGTTGTAGCCGGCGCTGGAAATGTTCCGTCGGATTTCACTTTGGTGCCTGCGGAACAAGCCAATTCCCTAATTGTGTCTGCGGGTCCACTTCAGCTGAGGCAAATTAAAGAAATAATCGAAAAATTAGATGTTCCGGCGGATAGTTTGGCCTCCGGCCGCTTACGCGCCGTTTTCCTGAATTATTTAGATGCGGAGGCCGCAGCCAAACAGTTGACGGCCCTTCTAGCCCAACGGACAGAGCAGGATCCTCGTGATCGCATAGCTGTCGAAGCGGATGTGACGAATAATGCCATACTTGTGGACGCAAGCCCACTAGCGTTTGCATCGGTTAAAGAACTTCTATCACAGATTGACCGACCTCAGCAACAGGTGATGGTTGAAGTCATGATCGTCGAAATCTCCGAAAATGACTCACTGGAACTGGGCGTTGAATGGGCCGCGATCGATCAGCCTCAAAACGGATCGACCACGGTGGTGGGACGAAGCCGCCCAGGAGAAGTGGACGCGATTAACCAAATTCTTACAGAAAATGTATTTCCTCAAGGTTTAACCTTCGGATTGGCGAGGGGCACAATTACCTTACCGAATGGAACCGAAGTAGCTCGTTTACCATTTCTCTTGCAAGCTCTTGAAGGTAAACGGAATGTAAATATCTTATCCCATGTTCCCCTCCGCACGCAAAACAACGCGGAAGCCAGTGTGAGTGTGGTAAATAATATACCGATCCTGAAATCGGTAATTGAGGGGGGAACTGGAGCAAACCGGGATGTGATTCAAAACATTGAACGTATAGATGTAGGTATTAAACTAACCGTAAAACCCCAAGTGAACCCTAACCGGGAAATCACGCTACACTTGAACCCGAGCATTGAAGCGATTGTTCAAGAGACTTCTGGAGGGGTTGAATTGACCCCGACAATTGCCAGAAGAGAAGTGAAAAGCGTTCTTACGCTTCCGGATCGTGCCACGGTGGTTATCAGTGGCTTGATGCGGGAAGATACGGTTAAAGAAGAAAGTCGGATTCCAATTTTGGGGAGCTTGCCTTTCATCGGATTCTTTTTTAGGAATACTGCGGATAGGAAAGAGAAAACCAATTTACTGATTTTTGTGACGCCTTACATCGTCACCGACGATGTGGCGAACGATGCTATGACCGATCGTTGGCGTGACAAAACTGGATTAGAGACTCCTGAAACAGACCCACGTACGCAACAGCCATGAACACGATTTCGGAACTTGAAAACCTGCGAAACCTAGCAGACAAGTTTCAATGCCGGGTCATCGAAACAATTCCTGAGGGGTGGTTTGACCGTTCATTGACTGGGGACCTTTCTGTCGATTTTTTAAGAAGCGTACCTTTTCTTCCGCTTAGAGATGGGGATCAAATTTTAGTCGGATGTGTAGATCCATCGATTGAAATAAGAGTTCCGGAATTACGGGTTATTTTTAAGGGGGAAGTTGAGCCTGTACTTATGCCTAGAGAAGAAGTTCTTTCTGGGATTGATCGCTGTTTTTCTCAAATAAAAGTTCCTACTGAAGAGGCTCCTACTGAGGGACTTCAAGAAGTACTTCAGGATGATGACCGAGAGGATTTGCTCCGCCACTCTATAGAGGCTCCAGTGGCGGCAGGTGTGAATAGGCTTTTACTGGATGGACTGGAATCTGGAGCTTCCGATATACATTTGGAACCTAGAGGTAAACAACTTGAAATTCGTTTTCGGATAGATGGCGTTTTGGTCCCTCAACCGAATATCGCAACAGGCACTGAAGATGCTTTTATTTCCAGAATAAAGATTATGGCTAGACTGGATATTGCGGAACGCCGTTTGCCTCAGGACGGAAATGCAAAAGTACGAGTTGGGAATCGTGAGGTGGATATTCGAGTTTCCTGTTTACCAGTTGCGGATGGAGAACGTCTCGTCCTACGTTTGTTGGGACGGGAAAGTACCCATTTTTCTCTTAGAGAACTGGGCATGCCGGAAGGGGTGATGACCGGATTCCGTAGTCTGTTAAACAGCCCCTACGGCGTAATTTGGGTTACCGGACCTACAGGAAGTGGTAAAACCACGACTCTCTATGCTGCGCTTCAGGAATTGGATACCATTCGACGAAATGTGCTGACCATTGAAGACCCAGTTGAATACCAGCTTCCAGGTATTGGTCAGATGGCGGTTCAGCCCAGAATAGGTCTAACTTTTGCTGCGGGTTTACGTTCCATTCTTCGACAGGATCCAGATGTGATCCTCGTGGGGGAAACCAGAGACGAAGAAACGGCGGACATTGTCATGCGTGCATCCATGACCGGTCATTTGGTTCTAAGTACGTTGCATGCAAATGATTCGGTTTCGGCATCTCTTCGCTTAACGGATATGGGAATTGAGCCCTTCCTTGTTGCAGAGGCAACCCGTGGGGCGATGGCGCAGCGTTTGGTAAGAGTCCTCTGTCCGCATTGTATGGGTAGTGGAGAACAGGCTGATTTGCCTGAGCCGTTGAAAGGCCTTGATCCCAGGTCTCTCAAACATGCTGTAGGCTGTGAGAAGTGCCGAGATGGTTTTTCCGGTCGTAAGGGGCTTTATGAAATTTTGAAATTAAATGAAGATCTGCGGGGGCTTATTCGTACGCATGCCTCTGTGGAAGACGTTCGAAGAGCCGCTGTAGCTTCGGGTTTTAAAGATCTTTGGACCTCTGGTGCTGAGAAACTACTTGCTGGAGAAACATCAGTTTCTGAATTACGGATGGCATTAGGCGAAGGGGATTAATCCGAAATGCCAACCTTTAGTTACCAAGCGTACACCGCGGATGGAAAACCGGTTCGGGGACGCAAAGAAGGCTTAAATAATAAGGACGTTCGTGAAGCGCTCTTGGCTGAAGGGCTTTTCGCCCGCAATGTTAGAGCGGTAGCTGAAAGTGGTGGCCGAAAAAAGTTTTCGGTTCAGACTCGAAGTATGTTTTACAGAGAATTGGGAGCTTTGCTTCATGCCGGACTTCCGCTTGACCGTGCGCTGGGAATTTTATCCGAGCATCCTGAATTGGGGGCAGGGGATGATGTACTACCTCTTGTGCGAGATTTGGTTCAGGAAGGTCAGGACCTAAGCCTGAGTCTCCAAAACCATCTTCCAGGAATAAGAGAGGATGAAGTAGCTGTGCTGGCTGCTGGTGAAGCTGCCGGACGTTTAGCGATGGTGACGGGTGAGTTGGCTGATTTTTTGGATGATGAGGCCCAGGTTCGTGATCAATTACGCACAGCTTTGGTATACCCGGCGGTTATTTCTGTCTTAGCCATCATCGTATTAGGTGTCCTTGTAGGTTTTCTTTTACCCGTGTATGAAAAATTGTTAACGGGTTTGAATCAAGAATTACCCAGACTCACGCTATTAATTTTAAAAGCCGGAGCGGCCCTCCGTCATCCGCTAGGACTTTTGATTTTGGTACTAGTGGTTGTAGCCGTTGGGTTAGGTATTCAAAAGTGTGTTCGAAATCCACAATCCGTGCTACCTGCGAAACGGTTTAGTTTACCTGTACTCGGATTCACCATTTCATCATTAGCCCGTGCACGTTTTTCCAGAACACTTGCCTTACTCATGGAAGGTGGCGTGGATTTACCTACTGCTATAATCGTTGCGGGTCGAGCAACAGGTTCGCTTTGGTTGAGTAAGGCATGTGAGGGCGCCTCGGAACAAATTTCTCAAGGAAAACGGGTTGCGGATGCGGTTTCCCTACTCCCCGTTTTACAAGTGGATCTCCCCGGGTGGATACGCGCAGGTGAAGCCGCTGGAGATTTATCCGGGATGTTGCGACATGCGTCCCAAAGTCATCAACGCGCATGGGGTCGTGGTTTAGCCCGTTTATTATCTTTAGTGGAGCCTCTGTTAATTATCTCGGTAGGTTTGCTTATTTTAATCGTGGCATTAGCTATTCTTTTGCCGATGTTGAAAGTGAACCAGACTTTAGGTCTCTGAACCTTGCTTTCCTGATGAATATTTAGGATGATAGAATGGATTCCAAAACCTGTGTACCTCAAAAATAAAATCTCATTAAATTTCATAGTAATGTCCCTCATGATGATCGGGATTGGTACGGCGTATTTCTATTCGGCTGTGTTTATCCAGGGAAAGTTTAGAACTATTTCTGATGGGAGTCTTCCCGCAATGAACTCTCTTAATGCGATACGCGAGTCCGTTTGGGAGTTATGGCAAATAAAAGAAAAGGAAGAGCTGGTTGAACAATCCTTTATCGAGGTTGAAAAAACGATTCTTCATTACCGAAACGTATCGAATATCGATCAGAAGGATGAAGTGAGCAAAAGACTCCGGGCATCTATTCTGATGCTTCAGGAGAACGTTGACACCATGGACTACAATCAATTTGTTCAGGCTGTTGTTGATACGAATTTTATGGTTTCGCAAGCGATGTCTGCCGAATCGACTAAACTGTCTTCCAAAACACAAGAGGTTGACTGGGTTACAGCCTATACCAGCGGGCTTAGTATGCTTTTGATTGCGGTTGGATTGTTTGGGTGTTTACTTCCAGGTTTGTGGTTGGCAAAAAAAGTAAGCAAAGCTTTAGTCAATGTTCAGAAAGCGGCCGACCAGATTGCAGCCGGGGATTTATCTCAAGGGTTATCTGAAGAAGGAAACGATGAAATTTCACAATTATCCGCATCCTTTAACCGAATGGTTAATACGATTAGACAGGCTGATATAGAAATTACCCGTGAGGTAGAGGATCGGATACGGGCAGAACGAAAAGCCCAAAGTGCAGCCAAAGCAAAAAGTGATTTTTTGGCCCATATGAGTCATGAGTTTAGAACCCCGCTCAACGGGATTCTAGGGTATTCACAAATGCTGTCACTCGATCACGGGTTGTCTGAAAAAAATGTGGAAGTGGTGAAGAGTCTGCAAAAGAGCGGAGAAAGTCTTTTGGAGCTTATTAATGACGTCTTGGATCTGACGAAGATTGAAGCTCAGAAAATGAATGTTCAAAAAATCCGTTTTTATCTAGGTGATTTTTTAGAAAGTCTAGTGGAAAGTTATTCGGAGCAGGTTCGGATGAAAGGCCTAAACTTTAAGATAGAGTTAGATGATAATTTGCCCGAAGATATTCTTTCGGATCAAATTCGTCTGAGACAAATTTTGGTGAACCTTCTTGGGAACGCGATTAAATTTACGGACAGAGGGCATGTAGGTATTTCGGTTGCCCCCGTAGAGGGAGGACTTCGGTTCTCGGTTTATGATTCAGGAATGGGGATTTCACCAGAACATCATGCTCATGTGATGCAACCCTTTCAGCAAATTGAACTTAAGGATCGTAACAATCAAGGTACGGGCTTGGGCTTGCCCATTTCTAATCGGTTATTGGAAATGATGGGTACGCATTTATGTCTTAAAAGTGATATCGGAAAAGGGAGTACCTTCTATTTCGACTTGCCGCAACCTGATGTGAAATATAGGAAATTGGTATATTCACCCACCCGGGTGACTGGATATCGAGGGAAGGCTCGGAAGATTTTGATCGGTGAGGAAGGATTGGGAACCGCGTCCATGCTCAAGCCACTTATGCAAAAGGTTGGTTTCGAAGTTCTTCATTTACGATCCGCAGATACGTTTATTGAAAAATGTCAATTCTTCCAAGCGGAGGTGGTTGTAATCGATTTGTATTTCGGTGAAAGTGATGGGGTGGAGGTTATGCGTGAACTTCAAAACGAATATGAACGTAATCCCGATAGTAACGTTCCTGCAATTTTTCTTTTTTCGGATCACCGTAAAACGAATGATCGCGAAAGGGCATTGCGATCCGGAGCAAATGCGTTTTTAGGTGTACCCATTCGTTTCTCTGATTTATTGGTGGCTATTCGCGATGAGTTAGATCTTGTTTGGATTGAAGGTTCCGCGGAGCTTGATACCAAAGCAAACTCAGTGAAAATGCAGATCCAGGAAGACCAAGAGGATATTTATCCTCAGGAATCCGAATTAAAAAGCTTGTTGGTGTTAACTCGTTCAGGGAATGTTCGTCAGCTCAGAGAAAGGCTCGTTCACCTTCGTGAGGAAGACAAAACGCTTTCTTTATTTGTGGACCGCCTTTTAGTTCTATGTGCGGATTACAGGGTAAATGCAATTTTACAAGAGCTTGAGAAATTAGTGGCAAATGAAACTTTAGAAACAGATCAAAAGACATAACGGTACACATATGAGCGAAAAAAAATCCCGCATTTTATTGGTGGATGATAATCCTACGAACATTGATGTGCTGTATAATTTTTTGGCCGATAATGGGTATGAAGTATTGATAGCTGAAGATGGTATCAGCGCTTTTGAGCGTGTTTCTTTTATCAAACCAGACTTAATATTGTTGGATATCATGATGCCACACATCGATGGTTTTGAGGTATGTCGTCGACTTCAGGCCGATCCGGAAACCAAAGAAATTCCGGTGATATTTATTACCGCTTTAGGGTCTGTAGAAGATAAAATTACCGGTTTTAAAGTCGGGGGTGTAGATTATGTTACAAAACCTTTTCAAAATGATGAGATCCTAGCACGGATTCGTAACCACCTTGAACTGAGTCAGATGCGAGAAAGCTTGCAAGTGCAGAATGAACAACTCCAATCTCAAAATGAAGCTTTAGATGCTTACGCACGAACCGTGGCTCATGATTTAAAAAACCCTCTAAATTTAGTACTTAACTTCGCGAAGTTCATTGAGGATGAAAATATTTTAAGCGGGGTTCCGAAAAATGATTTAGGTAGAATTATCGACAGTGCCGAGCAAATGAATCACATTATTCACGATTTACTTCTTTTGGCACAGCTGAGGAAAGAGGAAATCGATTTCGTTAGGGTTAATATGAGTTCCGTCGTTCAGTTATCCTTGGACCGGTTGCATTTGGATGTGCAAAAAGAGAAAGTAGATTTACTAATGCCTAGTAGCTGGCCGGATGCCATCGGCGTTAGTGCATGGGTTCAAGCGGTATGGGTAAATTATATTTCTAATGCTATTAAGTATGGTGGTGAGACCCCGGTAGTTAAATTGAGTTGGGAGCCTGTTGAGGGAAACCCTGAGTACATCCGTTATAGCGTTGAGGATAATGGGTTAGGTATACCCTTGGACCAACAGCAAAATATCTTTAACGATTTCACTCGAATCGGCGGTGAAAAATCTGAAGGGCACGGAATAGGTCTATCGATTGTCAGAAGAATTATTCTTCGACTCGGGGGAGACGTCGAAATGGTCAATGTACAGCCAGGTCCGGGTAGCCGCTTTAGTTTTACCCTGAAAGAACCTCAGGATATCTAAGAAAATACGTCTTTCACAATCCCTTGCATGGACAGTGTCGTAAAGGGCTTTTTAATGAAGTGATTGAGTCCCGTGGTGTCATCACTACAATAGCTCGGTCGACTGGCCCCAGAAAAAAATATAATTGGAAGGTCCGTGCATATTTCTCGGTATTTACCTGCCCACTCTTCCCCAGTTCCATCAGGTAGATGTAAATCCAATAATATCCCATCTATTTCTTCTTGGTGCTGCTTCAGTTGCTCTAAACCTTCATTTCCCGTAGACGCATCCAAGGTTTCTATAGTAAACCGTTTAAGTATTCGTTTAGTCAGCTTTCGAATAGGCTCTTCATCGTCGATTATTAAAAGTGTGGTTGAACTATCCATCCTTTAGTGAACAGCAACTTTCGTTCCATCTACTATGAGTGAGTTTAGATCAGTATAATTAACTATATAATATTAAGTAAGTTAGGTTGATGCGAAAGAATATCAAAAATGAAAATCAACTTCCTGTTCTGAGTGCCTACCTAGGTAAACTACAGACAATCATGTCTCCGATAAGTTTAAGGCTAATGTGGCCTGAATGGTGGAGGGAATTCAACTGCTTTACTTCAACTTGAAATTTATGGAGAATCGATCGTTTTGAGTCTGGTTTGAAAAGAATTTGGACGTTCTTTGGATCCTTGAAGCTGCATCTAACGTTCACCTTGCCTTCTTCAAAGGAATATAACCATGCACACTGAAGGAGCAGCAAACAAACCAAAGCCTGATCCCCTTGAATAATACAATTTATATCATCGGAACTGAGGTCGACGCTAAAGGACGGCCCTATAATTTTTTTGCCGTATGAATTTAGTTCTATCAGCAAGTCTCTAACATTGAAAGAATCAGGTACCGGCAGGGTGTCTGGATCCATACTCTCCAACATATGGGTTAAGGTAGTCGCACGCTCCGTGGCCTGAATTAAGTCTGAAATCGTTTCTTCCTCTTCGGGGCAGGTTTCCTTTATGAGCGGTAACTGTCCGCGTAAAATGGTAAATTGATTATTTAAGCCGTGGGTTATTTCTTTGATGAACTTGCTTACAAAATCAGCTTTTCCCGTCTGACTTTTATAAACGTCAGGTGACTCATCTGCTGGGGGATCAAGAACGCTTTTAACGACCGTGAGTACCTCCACTTCATCGAATGGATAATGGATTGTGGGGTGATTCTCTGCCGATTCACCAAATTCAGAGAGTTGTATGATTGGTAAATCATATTCATCCGGGGCGGGGAATATTCGGGTATCACACACAACAGCACTTACATCGCGAACAGAGTCCAAGCAGTCATCAAGTTCCCCCCAAGAACCTGCCTGAATGATTGTGGGGGGGCTTGGTAGTGGAGAGAGACCCAGCTCTAACTCCTTCTGCAAGGAAGGATCTGTCGTCAATAGAAGTAAAAGCGACATGAGTGGGCCTCTAGTGTACCATTATTTCAAGAGTTCTGTGATGGCCGAATAATCGGGCTCTTGAGCAATTTCTGGAACTTGCTCGGTGTGGATGATGGTCCCTTCTTTGTTAACAACAACGATGGCCCTGCTAAGTAGACCCTTTAAAGGCCCATCAATTATAGTGACACCATAAGCTGTTCCGAATTCAGGATTACGAAATGAGGAAAGGTTTTCTACATTCTCAAGTCCTTCACTGCTACAGAACCTTCCTTGTGCAAAAGGTAAATCCATTGAGATATTAGCCACAACCACATTCGTCATACTGGATATCATTTCATTAAATGTTCTGGCGGAGACCTGACATACACTAGTATCCAAACTAGGAACTATGTTTAAAACAACAGTTTTTCCTATGTAATTAGCAGGTGAAACGTCATCTAGGTCACCACCACAGAGAGTGAAATCAGGTGCTTGTTCCCCTTTAGATGGGAGTTCACCTATGGTGTGAATTGGAGTGCCTTTGAAAGTAATTTGAGCCATGTAAAAGTTCCTTGGTTAAGTTAAGAAATGATTATGAAGCTTATTTTTAAAATTGCAATCGATCACTTGGGCTTTGACCTTTTTTCAATTTCCGTTTATGAATTGGCTCACAATTTACCTATCATTTATCTATAGTGACTTTATGAAAAATATACCCTCAATTTTGCTTTTTCTTCTCCTTTACGGAAATTTGTTCGCCATGGGCAATAAGCCACCACAAGGTGTTTCACTCCTACTCGTACCTGCGAAGCCCGCAATGGTTCAATTGGGTAGGGATATAGCTAACCAGAGGCATGCCTTGTTAATGACGTATGCGAGTACTTCATCTGATGAGTTGTTTATTCATATTTGGAATGGTTCAAAATGGTTGAAAGTCCCTCAGAATGCTTTTGAGACCGGTGGCTTCATCAAAAATTCGGCATCAAGGCTTCTCGTGGTGGGAGAAGAAAGTGATTTAACGGCCTCTCTTATTGAAAAAGCATTGGTATGGAGCCCCGAAGTTCTGCATTTAGGCACTACGGATATCACAGAGTTACTCAATCAGATGGGGCGTCTTTACGATTTTAACCGTAAAGATTGGGAATGGATTGCCGCTCGCTATGATTTAGATCTTGAAGACCTTAATAGCGACCAGGTGGCGACAAGCTGGTATGATGATAATAAAGCAAGTGATTTGCCACCTTCGGAAAAGCCATGGAAAAAAAATAAAGCTCAGGTTTCGGAGGATCTTCCAGAGACCAGTCTAACTCCTCTGATGCCACCTCTGTCTGTTGAAGAGCCGGTGGTTTTACAAGAAGAGGTCCTTCTTTTGGAAGAACCGGACGTAAAGGTTGACGTAGAAGCTGAGATAGAAGCCAAAGTAGAACCTGAGATAGAAGCTAAAGTAGAACCTGAGATCGAAGCTGAAGTAGAACCTGAGATCGAAGCTGAAGTCATGGAAATCCCCAAAAAAAGTCTATCCACACCGCTCATTGAATCAGGTGATTTCAGTTTGGAAATTGAATAAATGAACCTCATGCTTCTCCTGAATTCAATGCGTAAAACTGGGTTATTTTTATTGTTTACCGCTAGTATTTTGGGTTGCGTCCGTGTGGAGGCTGATCGAAAGTCACCTGAACCTACTCGAATGATCGTTACTCGCGATACCAAGGGCGTGAATATGCAGTTCAAGAGCGTGGAAGGGCTTAAATACACGGTGTACTACCGAAGTCCCAATGTTCCTAATCATGATTGGAAACAATTACCGGTAGCAACTGAAATACCCGGGACAGGTGAGCTTATCTTAATTAGAGATAGCTCCCCGGATGCATTTTATCGGAAGTACCGAATTCAATCGTTAGTCCCTGTAAGCCGTAACGATTTAAAAAACAGATAAAGATCATGAAGGGGAATCGACGATTAAACTAACCAGTTTAGCCATCAAACCCTTAGGATTTCGTTTAGCCTCGTTTTTTCCCTTTTTAAGGTTTTTACACATACCCAACTGATAGCTACCATCCTGTAGTTTTTCAAAACAGGTAATGGCTTGCTCATAGCTCCAAAACCTTTCGTCCGGATTTTTTTGCATCATTTTGTAAATAAGCTCAGAAACCTCTTCCGAAATCTCAGGTTTCACCTTCACTAATTTGGGTGTGCTAGATTTAAGGGATTTTGAGATAACTTCTTCCCCTGTCTGACCCTCAAAGGGAGCTCGTCCGGATAGTGCGTGAAAAAGTGTTATTCCAAGCGAGTATAAGTCAGAACGAAAATCTTCACTGATCCTCTCCGATTTTTCCGGTGCAATATAATAGGGTGTTCCCCAGCGTTCAACTTCTTGTCCCTGCTTTAAAAATCGTGCGAGGCCAAAATCGGCTACTTTGGCACGTCCTTTATTTGTAATCAAAATATTTGCTGGTTTCACATCCCCATGAATTAGTTCATGACGATAGGCTGCCTGTAAGCCCTTCATCACATCAATGGCAATTTGGATGGCGAGGGCTTGATCGATGGGACCTTCTTCGAGCATGTCATCTAGGCTGGCATAATTGGCGAGTTCCATAACAATGTAGGGACGGCCTAAAACTTTGCCCATTGTATAAATATGAATAACATTGTTATGAGTGATACCGGCTGCAGCCTTGGCTTCATTTTCAAAAAGGGTCCACATTTTGGGTGTCGCATTTAGGTCTTCGCGTAATATCTTAATGGCAACTTCCCGATTTAATCCCGGATCTCTTGCAAGATAAACCCGTCCCATTGCCCCTTCCCCTAAAAATTGATATAACTCGTAAATTCCAAGTTGCGCAGGAACGACCATTTCTGTCTTACAATTCGGGCAAAAAATGGGGTCAAGAGGCTTGAAGGACGATACGTTCAACACTGTTCCGCATTTATGACAGGGTAGCTCCCTGCATTTTTTTAGGCTATTACTGAAGATAAGATTTTGATTCATCGAAAACGTTTCCCGTCCATAGTTTCTAATCTATCACGCAGGGTTAGGGTAGGTGAAGTGTAAAACGACTGAGTTGATTTATTTTTACATCCTAGAGGGAACTGTGTATTCTTTTTAAATACTTTCCTAACCTTGGAGGAGCTACCATGACCGATCCCATCATTGATAAGACCGAATTCACAGAGGACGATATTATTTTTGAGTGCCCGTTTTGCTCTAAAAGTATGGCCATCGACAAACGAGGTATGGGAGTGACTATTAATTGTCCGCAATGTAGTGGAATGGTTCGGGTACCCATGGTTTCGGAAAGTACAGAAGGTTCACCTGCTTCCGTGAATATGCCTGTAGAAGGTCTGGCGGATGCCTTAGACGAGAGCCGGGATGAGATTGATGACTTACGACAAAAAATTTCTGACTTAGAATCCCTTCGGGGGAAAATGGAACAACATTGTTCATTGCATGAGCAGAAATTAACCTCTTTACGTAGAGAGTTTGGAAGTATTCAATCTGCATTAGATCAAGTATCGATGTTAATGGCGGATGATGGTGCCAACTCATAAGAAACTGTTTATAAAACCCTAAGTCATCAACAGCTTATTGTTAATACTTTAAAGTGTTACTAATAAATAGCATACATAAAAAAAGTGCCTAGAGTGAATTGGGTTATTAACAAGTAGATAGGTTTGCTTAATAAAATGATTGAATTTCAATAGGTTAGGGGAATAGCAGGGGGGGAGACGTCCGAAATCACCTTTTACGAGTGAATAAGTGACTTTAGGCAGACGTATACGGTTCGGTTTAATTCTGGTGATTCTAGGGGGCCTTATCTTGTTAGCTTTTTTGGTCGTGTTGAATTTCCAGGTTCATTTCTCTCTTATTAAGAAACAAAAATTAACCTGTAACCTGGGCACATATAGGGAGGTCCCGCTCCTTAACATCGGCACCGGCGCCGATTAGATCGGCCTGAGGGGAAACCCTCTGTTAGGCAACTTTCCTATACTGATCTACTTAAAGATGGCAGCATTCCGCTGAGTATTTATTAGGGATCGATGTATACTATGCAGGTCTTTCCGGAATATTTTTCCGTCATCCAGAACCGCTCAGTGACGTCACAAATTCACTTAACCCACTTGAAAACCGCTGAAGATCTGGAAGAGGCCTTACTGTGTCATGATATAGTACTTTTCTCTGGCCATTCGAATCTTGGGCAGAGTATGACTGTATGGTCATCTATTTAAAACGAATTAGTTGTGGAGGGGGAAAGGTGCGAAAATGAAAAAAATCATACCTCAGGAATAACTCTTTACTGCAGGGAAGATCTCTATCTCTATACTTCCTGAAATCAAAGAACCCCTATTTTTCCACTTGGGTTGCTAATCGAATTTCTAGTATAAGGATGCTCTAAGTTGCATGGTCCCAGAGAGCGGATTGTTAGTTATGAACTATACGTGAACACTCGGTGATAAGTTGCTGAATTCGATTGATGGTTTGTGCCTTGGATTAAAAAAGCGGTAATTCCTAGAAGATATTTTAGAAGCGTGGGAGAAGCTTATTCTGGCGGAAATATTATTTGGTCGAATGCAGTATCAGAAGGAGTACCCCGATCGAACCGATTACCCTAAGACGCTATTTTCCTGGCAGAAAGCCAAACTCTAAGTTGCGACTTCAATCTAGTTGTTTAAAGAAATCGTTCCCTTGATTGTCCACCACAATGAATGCCGGAAAGTTTTCAACTCTGATTTTACGGATGGCTTCCATGCCTAATTCCGGGAAATCGATGACTTCGACTTCCTTGATGTTTTGTTCAGCCAGAATGGCGGCAGGCCCCCCAATGGATCCTAAATAGAACCCTCCATACTCTTTGCAGGAATCGGTCACGACTTGGCTCCGGTTTCCTTTTGCCAACATCACCATACTTCCGCCAGCTTTTTGAAAACATTCCACATAGGGGTCCATTCGTCCTGCCGTGGTAGGCCCAAAACTTCCGCTGGGCATACCTTCAGGGGTTTTTGCGGGGCCCGCATAGTAAATGGGATGGTTTTTGAAATATTCAGGCATTTCGCCACCTCGATCTAAGATTTCTTGAATCTTAGCGTGCGCAATATCCCGGGCCACAATCAATGTCCCGCTTAAATTTAATCGGGTCTTAATAGGAAATCGGTTTAATACTTCCAGAACCTTGTCCATCCCTTCGTCCAAATTTACGCTGATTGGTGGAGCCATATCGGGGGCGGCTGCGGGTAGATATTTTTCTGGATGGTATTCCAGTTGTTCCAGGAAGATTCCATCTTTAGTGATCTTCCCTTTAATATTTCGGTCCGCACTGCAACTAACCCCTAGCCCTACGGGACAGGAGGCGGCATGCCGCGGCATGCGTATTACTCTCACATCATGAGCAAAATATTTACCCCCAAACTGAGCACCTACTTTTGAATTTGCTGCAATATCTCCTACAATTTTTTCCCATTCCGTATCTCGGAACGCTCGTCCACCCTCGCTTCCGGTGGTCGGAAGACTGTCCAAGTATCCGCAGGAAGCAAGTTTGGCCGTCTTCATAGTGGTTTCTGCACTAGTACCTCCAATAACCAACGCGATGTGATAGGGTGGGCAGGCTGCCGTTCCCAAATCCATGAGTTTTTCGGTAACGAATTTCTTCAAAGAAGCGTCGTTGAGAAGACTTTTAGTTTGTTGATATAAATATGATTTGTTTGCGGAGCCACCACCTTTCGCAATAAACAAAAATTTGTATGCATCGCCGTCCTCTGCTAATAAATCAATTTGAGCCGGAAGGTTGGTGCGGGTATTCTTTTCTTCAAACATACTCAAAGGTGCAATTTGGGAATAGCGAAGATTCTTCTCTTGATAGGTCTGATAAATACCCTTTGAGAGGGCCTCTTCATCTCCTCCACCTGTCCAAACCTGTTGTCCTTTTTTACCTAAGATAATAGCTGTTCCTGTATCCTGACAGGAGGGCAGTTGGCCTCCTTTTGCTACAACCGCATTTTGCAACAGTGTATAAATTACAAATCGATCATTATCGCTCGCTTCTGGATCTAACAGTTCTTTTGCGAGCATTTTCAAATGAGAGGCACGCAAAAAAAAGGAAACATCACTGAACGCCGCATACGCTAATTCCGTGAGAGCCTTAGGTGCTATCTTGAGGATGTACTTACCATCAAATTCGCTTTCTTCTATATAGTCCGAACTAATCTTTCTATACTCGGTGGTATCTTCTCCAAACTGGAAGGTGGTCTCGTAATTATATTTTTCCATTGGTCTTCCCAAATAGGTTGAGTATGTAAATTGCTTATTGTTAATTCATTAACGGAATGTCAAATCTTGAAGTCAGTAAACGGGACTGATTATGTGATGGGGAAATCACGAAGTACTTCATTACTCAAGAGGCTTTGGCTGACTTTAAGATTACCAACCTCCGCAATCTCCATCAGCCGAAGTTGTTTATCAGGGTTTAAGCGTGTTGAGATTAGAATTTCTGTAATTTTGTGGTTCAGTACAAGTTTGGGAATATCTTCCAAATTTCCAAGCACTTCGTGTCCATGAACGACTCGTCCTTTTAGGTAGGGGTCGTCATCAATCAAACCTGTTAAAGAATAGGTACGTTTTCTGTCCGAGTCATCAAAACTTTCCGCTCGAGTGATTAAGGTATAACCATACCCTGCACCATAGATGAGTACGTACCGTTGAGAGTCGTCTTGGGGATCACAACTTTTACGGTCAGAATATTGGAGCATATCCTGAACCAAGCGAGGAAATGCTCTGAAAAAAACCATAGCAGGCACGGAGAAAAAGAGTAAAATAACCGAAAAGGAGATGAAGGTTTTTAGATCGTGTTGGAAGGGAAGGGGGGAGATGGCAATACCAATTACAACTCCGGCAGTAATGATGAGACCTAGATTGAAAAAATCTAAGGCTCGAGCACGGGTCCATTGAAGACGATACATTCTTGTGCTCCAAATGAGAATCATGGGGCCACCAATCAGAGGAGCTGCTGTTTCACGTAAAAGTTTTCCAAGTTCTAAGCCGGAATGATCACTAGACATTAACCATGATAAGCAAAGCATTGAAAAACATAGAATTGTTATATCAGCCAGCGGCATAAAACTGCTGTAAAGCTGCATTCGCCCGGGACGACGGATACCATCTACAATCCAGCGTCCACTGTCGCTCATTTCCAAAGAAGCTAAATATCTCAGAACGACATAGGAGCCTGCAAAAAAGGCCACGGTGAAGATGGCCATGCGGTAATTCTGCATGAAAACCCATAGTAGGCCAACGCTGAACAGAATGGCCTGAATGCCATAAAGGGTAATCGCAACTCGGCGTTGAGTAAATCCTCTGCGGGCAAGTCGGTGATGGAGGTGATCTGTATCCGCAACCGACACTCTGTATTTTTTCTCTGGATCCATCGCCCGCCGGACCGATCGTCTCCAAATTGCCAGGCCAGTGTCGATCATGGGAACCCCCATGGTAAGCAATGGAATAATCAACATGATTGCGGCTGTACTTCGGGATTGAGCCGCCAAGGTCAGGGACATCAGCATAAACCCGATGTACATACTCCCCGTATCTCCGAGGAAAATCCGTGCAGGGTGGAAGTTATACCGTAAAAATCCTAAACAAGCTCCGGTAAGCGCCACACACATGGCGGCCATTCCTTCATTTCCAAGCATCAGATTTAAGGCTCCCAACCCAAGCCCGGTAATGGCAGCGAGCCCTCCGGCAACTCCGTCCATGCCATCGATCAAATTATAGGCATTCATCGCGGCAATATATAAGAAAACTGTAGCAAAGGCATCCAGAGCCAGGGGAAAGTCCATTCCGAGCATATTCTCTAAATTGAGGCCCTGTTGCCAACCTAAAGCTCCTACGGTAATTTGGCCGAGTAACTTGAAAAGAGGTTTTATCTCCAAACGGTCATCAATGAGCCCTAAAATAATAAGGGGGATACTTACAGGGATAACCGTCTTCACCCAGATACGGGTCGACGAGGTCAGAGCAGGGAAATCGAGAAAATAACACACGAAGACCAAGGTCAAACTGTAAGCAAAGAAAACGCCAAAGCCTCCGCAGCGGGGTGTCGGGTTCTCATGAATTCTGCGTTCGTCCGGTTGATCTACAAATCCTAATACAAATCCCAGTTTGATAATCAACGGGGTCAGCAAATACGAAATTACCAAGGCGCAGAAAAAACTGAACCCGATGAGTTCGAGGTAAGGGATTAAACGGGAAAAGGTCATATTATATCTCTAATTAAACCCCAAATACCAACGGGTTACAATCCTGATATGATACCGATCTTACAAGATAGCATCGGGTTTATAAGCGGCTGCAGCCGGGAAACGGGACTGCCATTTCTGGGTCTGAGCCTGCAAGTGGCGAATTTGCGATTTTGCGGCGCCGATTAGTTGGTCTGCATGCAGGAACACATCCTGAATTTCTTCCAGGCTAAGTCCTAGTCGTCCATCCTCGGCTAATCGTTCCCCAAGATTATTTTCTTGGATGACTCCGTTCCGCAGGTCCAATACGGTTGCCACAGCATGCTCCTTGATCGCTTCATGAGCCTCTTCTCGACCGGCCCCTTTTCCGACCGCTTGCATCAGTAAGGTTGTGGTTGCAAGAAAGGGGAAGTAGTGTTGGTTTTCTTTGTCTATAACAGCTTCAAACCAGTCAAACTGAGAGAGAATCGTCATATAGGTTTCTAAAAGACCATCCATTGCAAAAAAGGCATCCGGCAACATGACACGACGAACCACAGAACAGGAAACATCCCCTTCATTCCACTGATCTCCGGCAAGACCTTCGGCCATTCCCAGGTATCCTTTTAAAAGGGTATGAAAACCGTTTACACGTTCGCAACTGCGACTGTTCATTTTGTGGGGCATGGCTGAGGAACCCACTTGACCCTTTGCGAAGCCTTCGGAAGCGGTTTCATGTCCAGCCATGATCCGGAGTGTTTTGCAAAAACTACTTGGCCCACTGGCTAATTGAACCAGAGAACTGATCGCATCAAAATCCAAACTTCGGGGATAAACTTGTCCAACATTTTCTAAGCAATTTGAAATACCCAAATGGGATACAATCCTAGCCTCAACCTCGGCTACGGTATCCGTATTTCCGCCGAATAACGTGAGTTGATCTAATTGAGTACCCACGGCCCCTTTAAGACCACGCACAGGATATCGTCCGACGAGTTGATCTAAACGTTCAATTCCCAAAAGAAGTTCTTGGGCAAACATTGCAACCCGTTTCCCGAGAGTTGTGGGTTGAGCCGCCACGTTATGGGTTCGAGCTGTGAGAATCTGATCTTTGGTTTTTTCCGCCAATTCAGACATGCGTAGAAGAGCGGTCACGGCCCGAAGACGAATAAGCTCGAGCGAACGGAAAATTTGCAGTTGTTCCACGTTTTCCGTGAGGTCACGACTGGTCATACCCTTGTGAATATGTTCGTGTCCGGCTAGGTCACAAAATTCTTCAATGCGGGCTTTTACATCATGACGGGTAATCGCTTCGCGTTTTCGGATGGATTCAAGATCAATCTGGTCAATGACCTTTTCATAATCTTCGATGACCCCATCGGGAATGTTTAGCCCTAAATCCTTTTGGGCTTTCATGACCGCTACCCAGAATTCGCGTTCCATTCGGACTTTTCCCTCGCCTGACCAAATGGCGCACATGTCAGTGGAGGCATATCGTTCTGCTAAGACGTTGGGTATAATATTGGTCATAAAATTGATTAAAGGCTCGAAGGTGAAAATTGAATGGGTAAAAAATCGGTGAGGGCGTGCTTATGAAAGATTTTTTCTGGTGTGGCGAGATAAATTCGGGTTTCTGAACCGGCGAATTCTGAAAGAACCTGCAGACACATTCCACAGGGAGGGGCCGGTTCACGGGTTACCAAAACGAGATCTGCAATTTCAACGGTTCCCAGAGAGGCTACCGCGGAAAGAACCGCATTGCGTTCTGCGCAAATTGTGGCGCCATAACTGGCGTTTTCCACGTTGCATCCTGAAAAGATTTTATCCGATGCGGTCGTAACCAGAGCCGCACCTACCTGATAGTTTGAATAAGGAGCATGGGCATGTTGACGGACCTCACAGGCGGATTTCCAAAGAGCTTCGATAAGAGGAGAAAAAGTTTTCATAAGGGTAAGATAATCCAAAGGGTTATAGTAAGTGTGAAAAGTGATCCGAGGGTGCTCAGTGCAATCGTAGAGGCCGCCAAGTCCCGATCCCCATTCAGTTGATCTACTAAAACGTAACTGGCCACAGCGGTTGGGCAAACGGAAAGAATCAAAATGACCAATTTATTTAGGCCTTCAAAACCCAGAAGTCGGCAAACGAATAGCCCGATCAAAAGTCCGAATCCATTTTTAACCATAGCCAGCGCACAGGCGGGAAGAAGACCTTTTTTCCAAGAGAGTCCCGCAATTCGCGCACCAATAGCAAGCAGCGCTAGCGGAAAGGCGGTACTGGCAATTGGAGAGCCAAAACGAATCAACGTATTCGGAACCGGAAGGTTAAGCGCGTTCCATGTGAATCCTAGCGCACAGGAGAGGATGAGGGGGTTGCGTACAATGGAGCGTAGCCATCCTTTAATCGGGTGTTGGGTTCGTTCATGACGTCGATCCCACTCCAGAACCATCACCCCTAAAAGATTATATATAAGGACACTTGGAGCCAGGGTGAGAATAGCTATACTGGTTGCTTGGGCTTGGATGGATTCGGGATGATCCGCAAGAGAAAATGCGATTACCGGTAATCCTATATAGGCTAAATTTCCGCGAAACGCAGCATGAATAAACGTTCCTCGTGATCGTTGGGGTAAGCGGATAAGTTTCGATGTCAACCAGCCAATAAACATAAGACCCAGAGTCACCAAAAAGAAGCCACCTGCGGTTTTTAGAACATCTTGAGTTAACGCAGGAGATTGAGCGGCTTTGAGAACAATAAACGTAGGAAGAGCAAAAAAGTAGCAGAATCTGTTAAAGGCCTTCTCCATAGCTTCGTCCATGAATCCATAATGGCGCAGAAGCCCTCCCAAGAGGATAAGACCAAATACGGGGAAAAGAATTTGAAATAATTCATACATGATTAGGCTTCAATATAGCCTGCTGACAACAGCAAAACTGTGATGACCGCTAGGACGATGCGGTAGGCTCCGAAGATGCCTAACCCGTGTTTTTTCAAATAAGCCACCATCGACTTTACGGCAATCCATGCAGAGAAATACGCAACCACGATACCGATTAAAATCGTTTGCAGGCCTAGGGATTCCAGCATCTCGGAACCGGAGTCGAGAAGCTTATATCCGGTGGCGGCACTCAGGGTGATCATGCCGAGTAGAAAACTAAAGATGACCGAATGGCGTAGGGTTAAACCGACCATACGCCCGCCGATGATGGTTACCAAACTGCGACTTACTCCAGGCCACATGGCGATAACCTGCATACAACCGATGAGTAATGCCTGTTTCACGCTTAAATCGTTCATATGCAAAGCGTGATGCTCCGGATCTTCCTGACCATTCCACTTTAGCAAGGCCAGCCCTCCTAGAAACCAGGCCGCGGACGTAACCCAGAGTCCGTACAGGTATTGTGAAATGAGGTCATCCATCAGCAGCCCCACCACAGCGGCAGGGATGAACGCAATCACCAAGGAGATTAATAATTTCCGACCTTCTTCGCTTTTATTAACTAGTCCTAAAAGTAATTTTTTTATGTAGTCCCCATACACCGTGATCACAGCAAATATGGCTCCAATTTGGATCACAATAAGATAGGTGTTTACGGAAGTTCTAAAGGTTTCGTCTTTACCCATACCCATCGCTTGGCTGGCCAATATCAGGTGTCCGGTGCTACTGACCGGGAGGTATTCGGTTACCCCTTCGACCAAGCCTAAAACCACCGCTTGAACAGGCGTCATCTTTTCATGCGGGACGTCAGTTTCCGCAAAAAGGGGGGCGCTCACTACAAGGAGGACTAAAAGAATTTTTTTAAACATAAAATCGCCTAAAAGAATTTTAGTTTAGGTATGTCTTGTAGATCGATGGTTCCTACTAGGCTATGGTCATCATCCACAACTAAAAGATCATCAATGTTATGCTTTGAGAAAATATCCAGAGCCTCACGCGCACTTTCCTCTGGGGAAATGGTGATCGGGTTTTCTGTCATACGTGATTTCAAAACCGTTTGATTTAAGTCCTGTCCTTCCGATAGGGAACGGCGTAAATCTCCATCCGTATAAATCCCCACAAGCCGATGATGTTCATTCACTACGCCAACAGCTCCCGCTTTGCATTTAGTCATCATAAGCACAGCTTGTTGCAAACTTTCCGTTTCGAGGCAAATAGGAAGGCGATCTTCTCCCCGCATGATGTCACGTACGGTAAGATTTAAACTGTCACCAATAGCACCACCAGGATGAAGCTTTTGATAGGATTCTTTCGTAAAACCCAAGTGCTCATGAACCAGCATCGCCAAGGTGTCACAAACCGCCAAAGTGACCAAGGCGCTGGTGGTAGGGGCTAGGTTAAATGGGCAGGCTTCTTTCTCAATATTCACTCGAATATTTAGATCGGACATTCGGGCCACTTGGTTGTCATCGGATCCAGTAATTGAAATGAGGCTGACCTCTGCTCTTCGCAAAAAGGGAATCAACTGAATAAGCTCTTTCGTTTCACCGCTGTAGCTCAATAACAGAACGACATCTCCTGCATTCACAATCCCCAAATCACCATGCGGTGCTTCCGCTGGATGTAAGAGAACCGAAGGGGAGCCCGTACTCGTAAAAGTTGCAGAACACTTTGCCCCAACATGGTAACTTTTTCCCATTCCCGTAAAAACGAGTTTCTTTCCTGAGCGAACCGCCTTGGTTATAAGGGGAACCGCGATTGCAAAATTTGGGTCAAGATTCTCTTGAACTCGAGTCAACTGATCAATGTCGATTTGTAGATAGTCTTTGGCTTTTGCCAGAAAGGAATCATTCGTTTTCATGTGTGAGGACCCTGTATAGTTAAAGCGCGGTCGACAATCCTTTTTTAGGTGGATTTTTTGAGAACGGATATGAAAATATACCTAATCGTTAACCCAACGTCCTTTAAGGTACGCAAAAGGACTCCTTCCTTGTCGAACCGTCGGGCAGAACTCACAATGCCCGGACGCAATAGCGAGTAGGGGCCCAAGGCTTTAAGTTTTCGGGAAAACGCTAAATCCTCGAAGAGCTCAATTTCTGGGAATCCACCTAAATGATCGAAGGCTTTACGGGTCACAAATAGAGCTTGATCTCCGAAAAACCACCCCGCTTGTTCTCCTCGCCAATCCGCAAGCCTGCAGGTCCACTTAAGAAATCGTGATGGGGAGTCGAAACGTCTAGAGAACCCTCCGAAAACAGTCCCTTTTTCTGCAGCATCAACCACGAGTTCATGAGCATTGGCAGGTAAAATGGTATCCGCATGCAAGAAAATTAGAAGCTCCGAGGAGCTTTGCATTGCCCCCAGATTCATTTGTTTCGCACGACCTTTTGCTGCTTTATCTGCATACAGAACCGGAACCTTATATGCATTGACCAGAGGAAAGGGGGCTTTCTCTGAAGCATCCACCACCAAGATTTGAGCGGGATCCCACTTTTTTCTTAGTAGATCCGGCAAAATCCTCTCTAAGGAAGGGGTATCTTCATAAACCGGAATGATGATTTGAATTTTAGGCATGAAATCAATGATGTTGTGGTTCCAAATCGCTTGGCGGGGCATTGACACCCCAACATGTTGTATGCTAAGAGTTCTGCATCCTCAAAGGTTATCTTTCAGACCTTTTCTGAAAATGAGGTTTTCATTATGAAATGTCCTAAATGCCATGAATTGCAAGATAAAGTCATCGACAGCCGTACGGTGAAAGATGGTGAAGTGATTCGCCGTCGTCGTTTATGTCTTGGATGTAGCCATCGTTTTACGACCTATGAGGAAGTCGTTCGCTCCGGTATTCGAGTGTTGAAACGTAACGGGCTAACCGAAGATTTTAAACGAGTTAAAATTTTTCAAGGAATCAAAAAGTCCTGTGAAAAACGTCCAGTGGATGAAGAGGAAATTATCGATATCGTAGATAAGATCGTCAAAGAACTTGAAAGTGAATATGAAAAAGAAGTTCCAAGTGTAGCCATCGGTCGTAAAATCATGGACAAATTAGAACGCCTTGATGAAGTGGCTTATGTACGTTTTGCTAGTGTCTACCGTCGCTACCGAGACGTAAACCAGTTTTTGAGTGAAGTTGAGAGTTTGATTGGACGCGAAGAATAATGGTATCGGCTGTTCAAAACCTAGCTAAAGACAACTCGTGTCGCAGACTCGTTGCCATTTTGAAAGAAACGGGCTTGCCTGGTGAGGCTTCTGACCATGAATGGATCGCCATCCGACTTCAGCATCATGCAGAAAACGTAAGTCATACTCACAATTCCGAGTACTTGGCTGATTTGTTTGTGTCCGGAATGTTACTTGAAAGAGGCTTGGACCCCTCGAAATCTAAACACCTCGAGGGGAGAGGGTTTCCGGAAGCCTACTTAAGTTCTGCACCCAAGCTCCTTCAGATTGGCTGTCCGCAAGCTACCTGGCAACTGGTCGAAAGCGGACTGCTCAGTTACGAGGGTTCTGATTCAGAAAAATCAGGACGTTGGGTTCTCAAGGGCCATCTTTTGAAATCGGTGAGCGATCATTGGCACGAATTGGGTGAAAGCCTGATGATTCAGAGAGTTGCGAAGGGCCTGATTCCTTTAATTTGTGATTCGTCTTCTTCTGTGACTATTCACCTCAGAGGGGTCGACCGTTTCGTAGGTCGAAAATGGCTACACGAGTTACATCAACACTTGCCTGCATCCGAAGAGGGGAAGGCTCCCTGTTTTCAGGTCTTGGAGTCTTGCGGCTTGCCGTCCTGTTAACAGACGTTTACTTCCTAGAGCCCATACAGTTAGCGCAAGCTCTTTTATGAGGGTGGTAACAAGCCACAACACTCCAGAGCTCGTCACTCCACAATCAAGTTAGCAATAATGGCGTTGAGTTTTCGTCTCAGTACTTCGTAACTGAAAAATTTCTGCGCTGTCTTGTAGTTATGATCACATTGCGATTCACGTAAGTCCTGATTATCTAGAATCTCTCGAACTTTTGCCACCAAAGATCTTCTAACGTATCCTTCCATCATAGGAAAATGGAACCCTTTAGGTTCAATATCCCGCGCAAAAATATCGTAGCGGTTGATCACCACCGGTTTTTTGAAATAGATCGCTTCTAGTAAGGCATTACCGAAACCTTCGTACAAACTGGGGTAGGTTACTAAATCTGCATGTGGATATAAATCCCATAAGGTGTAGATTTTTTCTCCAGACGGCGTGGTACCACGAAGATCATCTACCCTGTCGGCCACGATTCGTAAATCTACATTCGATTCATGCGCCAGTTCATGTAACATATTCACATATTCAAATCCTTCATCTCCGGCCGCATGCGATATAACCAATTTGCATCGAGGATCATCCAACATCTCGACCAGTTTAATCGCGTGTTCGATTCCTTTACGAGGAACAATGCGGGTGGGTTGTAAAATAAATATATCATCCGGTGCAAGACCTAGATTTTCCCGAACATCCAACGCATAGTCATCCATCGGAGGGGGAGGGTTTTTGTAATCAATCACGTTGGGAGTGAGAATGGATGAAACACCGCGTCTCCAACATACCTGTTCTTGAGCGGCCTGATTGATAACCGTGTGAATTATATTTGGAAGCCGAGGAGGAAAGGCAAAGTCCAGATAGTCCGTTACCGCATTAATGGAAAAACGAATCCGTTCCCAAGAGAAGTCATGATGGTGCGCAATACAGGGCATCTGCGTTTCAGCTAAAAATTCAGTTAAGGCCACACCTAAGGGTAAGTGCATGGGAATCGTTAGCGTATTTTCCGCAATCAAAATATCGATACTGAACCGTTCAACAAATTCGTACAACGTGCTCTTTAGATACGTGGCCAATTTGTGAATACGCTGACTTACTTCTGGGTCGCGCTTCATACGACCCCAGATACGTTCGCTGATCCATTCATTTTCCGGATGACCGAAGTACGCTTCGGGAACCAACATGCTAAATCCAGGGTTCCGGTCAAGTTCACCCGCATACCAGTGAGAGACGTGTTTGGACTCCCAAAGGATTTCAGCCCACTTGGCACTCTCTAACGAAACACCATCGGTACCGCTAAATCGCGTAGAAACAAATCCGATATTTAATGACATGGGCTACAACTCCTTGAAAGTGAAAATTGCCAAGAGACAGTGTTAAAACGTAAACCTGTGAATCTCAAAACAAAAACTTCATCTGATTAATAATTCCCATAGGGTAGTAAAGCTACGATTTTGTAGTTACATTTAAATGAATTACTATAATGTAGATTCCTCCAAGAGGTATTTTAAAAAGAAAGATCTGCTCTTGTTCCTAAAGGCTATAAACTTGTACAACTGTGGTTCTTGTATCCCATCAACGATTATGGAGAACGAACACATGTCAAAATCTAAAGAATCATTATCCGAACTCGAACAACGTGTAAGGAGTTGCCAAGATATCCTGCTTGCCAATATGGTCATGATGTCGGAGATGCCTGCTCCGACATTTCACGAAGAAGATCGCGTACGATTTCTCTTAGATCGCTTTCGAGAAGCCGGATTGGATTTCATTAGCGATGATGAAGTGAACAATGGAATCGGGTTTCTACCTGGGCCGGATGGGGCTCCGACAGTTGCCATCGCCGCTCACTTAGATACCGTGTTTGATGTCACCGATTCTCATGCTCTCTCCTTGGGAAATGAACGGATTCACGGAATTGGAATTGGGGACAATAGTTTGGGCGCAGCCGTATTAGCTAGTTTGCCTCACCTTATTCAAGCCTTAGAGATTCCACTCAACGTTAATATCTGGTTTATGGGTGTTTCGCGTAGCCTGGGAAGAGGCAATTTGGGTGGGCTCCGGTTTTTATTGGATAATGGAACTCAGAAGTTCGATCAAGCGATTTGTATCGAAGGCGCACCCTTGGGGCGTTTGAATTTTAGCTCCTTAGCTATGATGCGCGGTGAAATTGAAATTGCGGTACCTGACCAATATGATTTTTCAAAATTCGGAGTTATGGGAGCGATCGTACACATGAACGATGTGATTAATCGCATCTTGGAAATCCCGAGACCGTCGCGACCCCAAACCTCTGTCGTTTTTGGCAGTTTGCATGGGGGTAATAGTTTTCATGAGTTAGCGAGGACCTGCACCTTGCGGTTTGAAGTACGAAGTGAATCCGATGAAGTAGCCGGAATGATCGAAAGCCGCATCGGTGATATTATTGAAGAAGTACGCTCTCGAAGTGGTGTGGAAATTTCGCTCAATAAAATTGCCCATCGAAGCCACGGAGGACTCCGTTTTGAACATCCTCTGGTGCAAAGCTGTCAGGATGTCATGCAGGAATTAGAGGTTGAGCCAAAAATTGGACCTAGCATGTCGGAGTTAGCCGCCTTTATCGCCCGAGATATCCCAGCCGTAACCCTTGGAATTAGTAACGGACATTTGATCAATACCAAAGACGAAGAAATGGAAATTGAACCGATTTATAAAGGGATCACCCAAGTGTTAGGGGTTTTAATGTCGATGAACGCTGAAGGAGATTCACAATGAAAATAGATCAATGGTTAAAAAGCAATTCCTTCCATCATTCCAACTTTTGGGACGTGAAACAATTAGTTGCCGACAAAGAAAAACAGAATCTTAAAATCTCCTTGTGCATTCCCACTCTCAATGAGGAGAAAACCATCGGAAAAGAAATCGTGATTTTTCGATCCGAATTGATGACCCGTTATCCTTTGATCGATGAGATTGCAGTGGTTGATTCGGGCTCTACAGATAAAACCATGGAAGTGGCAGCCAATTTCGGTGCAGACACCTATTTTTCTGGCGATATTCTTCCCGAGGAAGGCTTCAAACGTGGAAAAGGAGAAAATCTCTGGAAGGCGATTCATCAATTAAACGGTGATATCATTGTGTACGTAGATGCGGACATTACCAACATTCATCCGCGCTTTGTCACGGGCCTAGTTGCACCGCTTATTTACCAACCTGAAACCAAATATGTGAAAGCCTTTTATGAAAGACCCTTAGCGTTTTCCCAAGGAATTCGACCCTCCGGAGGAGGGCGGGTAACCGAAATTCTCACCCGACCGCTTTTCTCATTATTCTTTCCAGAACTTACAGCCTTGATGCAGCCGCTTTCCGGCGAGTATGCTGTCCGTCGAGAAGTCCTCGAAGAGATTGCATTTCCTATTGGCTACGGGGTGGAAATTTCACATTTGATCGATGTCTATACCCGCTGGGGACTCAACGCCTTTGCCCAGACTGATTTGGATAAACGGGTTCATCGCAATCAGGCAACCCGCGATCTGGGGAAAATGGCCTTCGGAATTTTGCAGTCCTTTCTCAACCGTACTCAACAATTAGGAATGGTGGAAGTGAAAAGCGAAGTATCCAAAATTCTTCGTCAATTCCAAGTAAACGGTGAGATCATCGAACAAAATGAGATTTCGATTATCGAAGAAGAACGCCCTCCCATGAAAACCATTCAAGGCTACCGAGACAAGTTCGGATTATAACCTAGGGTAGGGCGCGTCTCAACTTTTGTGGAAGCTAACACTCTTGCTCGGTGGTATCTCGAAGAGCAAAGACCGATTAGTGCCGTTTTTTTAATTGAGCGTGTCCTGGCAAAATAGCCACCTACTTGCAAAAGCCGTTATGAACAAATTTTTACTAACGGGTTTACCTCCTAGCTAAACCATTAATTAGTTCTTTATCTCGCTCCGTAACAAAATTTATTACCATACCTTTTTTACCCGCACGAGCCGTTCGTCCTACTCTGTGAAGATAATTATCCATTTCTTCCGGTAGATGATAATTGATCACACACGTGACATCCTTAAAATCAAGCCCTCGTGATGCTAGGTCCGTTGAAATAAGAATATCTACTTCTCCATCAACAAATTTCTGAAGGTTTTTCCTTCGCTCTAGCCGATCCATTCCTCCCCGAAACGTCGCACAATCAAAGCCCTTCTCTTTTAATTGCTCCGCCAACTTATCGCATTGAGATTTGGTGTTGGTGAAGATGAGGGCCCCTTTCTTTTTATCGCCTTTGAGCAATTCGCAAATAACTGGAAAACGATCCCCGTTTATAATTACCTCATTTCGGGTAGTAAGGGTAGAGACAACTCGGTGACTCCCTTTACTTTTAAACACCTGAACCTTAGAAAACAGTTGATTGATCAGTCCCTCAACAACCGGTGAAATCGTTGCCGAGAATAATACCATTTGTTGATTCGGTGGACAGGCTTTGACCAAGCGATTTGCTGTGGGAATGAAACTGTCATCCAGCATTTGATCGGCCTCGTCAAAAACGATTAGTCTCACATCATCGAAACAGAGCCCATGCTCAACAAGTTGCAATATTCGGCTAGGAGTGGCCACCAGAACCTCGAAACATCCACCTATGTTTCTTTTGGCCATATTCATGGTCGTACCGCCAAGAATTGAGCGAACACGAAGTCGTGTTTCGTGTGTAAACGTTTTAAATACTTTCGATACCTGTTCGCCCAATTCTCTAGTTGGAACGATCACTATCGCGCGAGGTCGGCTTCCCTCTTTGACGGCATTACCCTCATTTTCTAAGGTTTTTAGCTTATGCAAAATCGGAAGTACATACGCCAGCGTCTTTCCAGATCCGGTCTCTGCAAGCCCTACGACGGAACGTCCATTAAGCAGTTCTGGTAAGGTAAGGTTTTGAATTTCCGTAGGGGTATAAAAATTATTTTTTTGAAGGGTCTCTTTTAGAGAAGGAACCAATGTAAAATTATCAAATGTACTCATCTGTCTTTGTCCTTTGTAAAATCGATTGTTTGAAATTTTTGTTTCCGGAATCCACATATAACCCAGAAACGGAGGTGCTGCCCATCCTCTGGACACCAAATTCGACAATTTTGGACACTCCAGCGAGTAGGTAAATAGAACTCCTTCGTGGATAGCCTAATCTTGATATGATTTCAAGAACGTTGCGGAGGATAGGGGCCTGCAAAGACACAAGCCGTGCGCTGACACTACTGCTTTTAGCGGCGGTCCCGAGGCTTTCTACCAGGGCCCGCCGTCCGAACGTACCGATCAGTTATTTCATCGCTCCATTGATCCTCCAGAGTCTGTTTTTGATATAATTCCCGGGCTGCTCCTCCAGACTCCAGACTTGGTCTCGACTTACGTCTCTCATTTCCGCGTATATGCCTATGCATTTGACTAAGGTTTCTGTCAGCGTGGTATGAAAATACGTCCTTTATAGGGCAAAGTAAAATTTTGCCACCCGCTTCGCTTGAGGGCACCTTTCGGCAAGCTCAAAGCCTAGGGCGGAGAAGCACGGAGCCATCCAGTTGGCTGTGGGATTCGGCAAGCCCGCCTACGGCGGATAAACCCCAGAACTCACCCCAGTTTACCGAACTCCTACCGATAGATTTCCGGTTAAACCTTTCTTCTCCTTACCTTAGTGAAATGCATAGGCATGTCCGCATATTATACCTATACTTCGCCCATATTCTCCACCGTCAAAAGCCCAGAACCGCCCCACGCTCTCACCAAGCAAAATGAGATTTCCTATCCATCGGCATCCCGTTTTGGCTCCTTTTTCTTCTAGGATTACTATGAAAGCCAGTTAAAGAGAGTCATGTCCGATAACTTGGAACCTAAGAAAGGTTGCTGCACACCTCAGCGTAGCAAGACCACGCCTACTGACCAAACCGCTGCACCTGCGCCTGCGCCGTTCAGTTGCTGCGAGCGTCAAGGCTCGACCGATGACATGATTCGTCTGACTGGAGGGAAATATCAGATGGGCTACGTTGGTAGTGAAGAGTGGCAGGCGGATGGTGAGGGGCCGGTGCGCGAAGTGACACTGGATCCTTTTTGGCTGGATGTGACGGCTGTCACTAATGAGCAGTTTGAGCAGTTCGTGCAGGCGACTAATTATGTCACCGAATCGGAGCACTTTGGCTGGGCCTATGTGTTTATCAGCCAATTATCTAAGTCCAAGCAACGCAAATTACGCGGGACCAAAACCGTGCAGGGACTGCAGTGGTGGTATGCGATCGATGGCGCCTATTGGCGGAAGCCGGAGGGCCCAGGTTCCACCATTAAAAAGCGCATGGATCATCCCGTGGTCAGCGTCTCGTGGGTCGATGCCGTTGCTTATGCGACGTGGGCGGGTAAGCGCCTGCCCACCGAAGCCGAGTGGGAGTATGCCGCGCGCGGTCCCAGCGAACAAACCATGTATCCATGGGGAAGTGAACTAGAGCCTAAAGGCAAGCACCGTTGCAATGTCTGGCAGGGGGATTTTCCGCGGACGAACACGGCCGAAGATGGCTATCAATGGACGGCGCCGGTGCGTGCGTTTCGCAAGATGGACTGGGGCTTTTATAATATGATCGGCAATGTGTGGGAGTGGACCGCCGATTGGTTTAGTCCGACATGGCACGCCACCGAGAGTGCTGCGACTCGGGTCAATCCCCAAGGGCCACCGACAGGCGATAAACGAGTGATGAAAGGTGGTTCATTTCTTTGCCATGCGAGCTATTGCAACCGGTATCGGTTAGGCGCGCGTACCTCAAATATGCCCGACTCGGGCACCACAAATCTAGGCTTTCGCTGCGCAAGAGATCTGTAAGTCTTTATTTAATCGATCGTCATTAAATTTGGATCGACGTCCACTTGGGGGGAGCTTAAAAAGGTAGCAATCGTGACCGAGGATGTTGTTCCGTGGTATGTGATTGTTGAAGACCGTGCACCCCCCAGTCCATAGACTCGCAGGCTTGAACCAAATCCCAAAAAACTTTTCCGAGCTCCATCGCTCTCGAAGACCCAGGAGCGTTTGCCCCTTCTTTTTGCTGTCCTGTTGAGATTAGTTTTCCACGCTACCCGAGGTTGCGGCATTACCGTTTCGCCTCTGCCAAACCGCAATCGCGACTGTAACGGTCGCTAGTATCATCCCCATGCCTTCGCGTGGGGTTTCTGTATTCCACCAGACGTCCTGCCGTCAGAAACCCGTTGTTCTTGGCCAGAAATAGGCGGTACCCACAAAGCCTGCGACTAGCGCGATTCCATACAATACGATGATCGGAGTTTTAGCGGTCAACTGTGGGCGAAACGCAACAAGACCGGTCGCGAGCGCAGGTATCAGATATACCACGAACCAAAACAGGCCGTCCGGGTCGATGAATTGAACTCCACCGAACGAAAACATCAGAGCGCATAGGGTTATTTTGAGATATTTCAAGGCTTGGACGTGGAAGAATGTGGTTTTCGAAAGAAGAGAAATGTGATCCGCTAGGGCCGAAACTACAAGAATTTATGCCCCAAAAAGACGAAAATGAAAAACGTTTGTCAGCTATGGATCGTATCTGATTTACTACGTTCATTTGAAGAAGGAAAAGGACCCCATCGTTTAGAACGCTGAAAACATAAAAGTCTAAGGCAGAAATGTAGAAGATCCCTAACCTGGATAAATCATGCCTAGGACTCTGGTAACAGGGCATTCGGGTGGTTCCGTAATGCCAGACCGGCTCCGACCCACCACCCAGGGAGTAGGTCTATTAGCCAATCGGCCAAGACCCGTTTCCCGACTACGACACCGAACCCTTCCTCTACTACCTAAACGCCTGAAGCACTGCGACGGGAGAGCTTTGTCATATTTCATGGGGATAGGCCCTGTAACTACACGGGTAGGGGGCATTAACTTTGGCTTGACTTCAGCCCCTCATTTCCCAAACATTCACTTATTTTCACTCACGTCACAACCTCTAAACCGCCTCTAGCTCCCTCAGCGCGAAAAGCTATTTCCTATCCATTAGTTGCTTAATCACGCAACCCATCGTACGTACGGCATTACACTCAATCAAAATAAAACAGAATGAATAGAATACAACACATAGAAAATGAGATTTCTGAATTAAGAAATCAATTGCAGAATCATAAGCTTTATCAAAATCTAAGTACTATTGATGATATAAAAATATTTATGGAAAATCACGTATTTGCCGTATGGGATTTTATGTCACTTTTAAAAAATCTTCAAATAAATCTGACTAAAGTTGAGACACCTTGGATACCCCCGAAAAATCCAACGCTCTCAAGATTTATAAATGAAATTGTTCACGGGGAAGAAAGTGACATTAATGAATTAGGAGAGCCTAAAAGCCATTTTGAAATGTATTTGGATGCAATGTTGCAGGTAAACGCAAATACAGATGAAATAGATAAGTTTATAAAGCATATAAAATCCGGAAATTCTGTCGAATCTTCATTGAATGAAGTTACGATAGACAAAAGCGCCGCTGATTTTGTAAAGTTCTCCTTTTCAATTATTGAAACAAACAAACCACACCTTGTTGCTTCTGCATTCACATTTGGACGAGAAGATCTTATCCCAGACATGTTTATGGGGATTCTCAAAAATTCCGATTCAGGAAACAAGTTATATAACAAACTCACGTACTATCTAGAACGCCATATAGAACTTGATGGAGATGAGCACGGCCCTCTTTCCCTTAAAATGAGGCACTATAGGATTTTTAGTGGGAACGGCTTGAAGAGGCTATGATATCGATAGTATAAAGTGATTCATGGAAATGAACAACTTTTACGAACAGATATTTCAGCTCGGCCATGATTGGACCGTCACCT